>Ga0315907_10000245_pt1 | contig 80505 bp, 56 predicted proteins | sample LakEriMetagenome_3_FD_203525 | JGI IMG/M metagenome (GOLD analysis project Ga0315907, IMG submission 203525) | Freshwater fungal communities from buoy surface, Lake Erie, Ohio, United States - Buoy 12 MA123 | ecosystem: Environmental > Aquatic > Freshwater > Lake > Lake biofilm | place: USA...
TTTCTCCTCTATCAGAATCTCTTCCAGAAGAATTTAAGTCACCAGCATTGCTATAGTAATCAATGAAACGATTGAATTCAGCAGAAACAAATCTTTTAACGATTTCTTCTTTTGTCATCTCTCCAAATCCAGCCATAATTTGAGGCATGAATTTTTCGATATCCGCTTCTTTTACTTCCGTTTGAATAACACTGTCAATCAATTTTGTTAATTGAATTGCACAAATATCCTCCGGTTTTGGAAGAACTCCAGCTGTAAAAGTTACACGAATTTGTTTTTCAATCGTACGAATTTTGTAGTTCTCTCTAGTGTTAATTAAAACAATAGATTGACCTTTTTTACCAGCACGAGCTGTACGACCAGAACGGTGCGTATAATTCTCGATATCATCTGGTAAATTGTAATTCAATACGTGTGTAATATTGTCGATATCTAATCCACGAGCTGCTACGTCAGTTGCAACTAAGATTTGAATTTCTTTTTTACGGAATCGATCCATTACTCTATCACGTTGAACTTGAGATAAATCTCCATGTAACGGCTCAGCACTGTATCCTTCTTTACCAAGTTTATCAGCTACTGAAGCAGTTTCCATACGTGTACGACAGAAAATCAATCCGTAAATTTCAGGATTGAAATCAATCACACGTTTCAACGCTGCATAACGATCTCTTTCTTTCACAGAATAATAGATGTGTTCTATATTCTCGTTACTTTGATTTTTGTGTCCGATTGATACTTCAAAAGGATTTGACATGTATGTCTTTGCAATTCTTTCAACCTCTTTTGGCATAGTTGCAGAAAACAACCATACATTTCGGTGCTCTGGAGTAGATTCTAAAATCATATCCAAATCTTCTTTGAATCCCATGTTCAACATCTCATCCGCCTCATCTAACACCACGTATTTCACATCTGCTAATGAGATTGATTTACGTTTAATTAAATCGACTAAACGACCTGGAGTTGCAACTACGATTGATACACCTTTGTTGATTTGTGTAATTTGACGACGAATATCAGCTCCACCATACACAGCTACCACGCTTAAATCGAGGTATTTTGAATAGTTTTCTAAATCTTTCGTGATTTGGAGACACAACTCTCTTGTTGGACATACCACTAATCCTTGTGGTGTTCTAGACTTTCCGTCTACTTTGTTCACTAATGGTAAACCGAACGCTGCGGTTTTACCTGTTCCTGTTTGGGCTAAACCAACTAGATCGCTATCACTTGCAAGCAAGTTAGGAATAGCTTCTAGTTGAATCGGAGTAGGTGCTTCAAACCCCATTTCTGTTAACGACTTCAGCACCTCACTCTTCAACCCGAGTTCCTTAAATGTCATATTTTTACTTAAAATTGACTGCAAAGATACGGATAAAAAAAGCATTAAAAAAAACTTATTAACAAAATAAGTTAAAACACTAATAATATCAAGGCTTTTAAATGTATTATTTTAAGAATTAAGCCTTAAACAAATTAAACGATATTAAGCACAAACACCTAAATTTCAATGCGTTAAAATCAAAAGCTTAAATTTTAAACTAAAACTTATTAACATAAAATTTAAAATGTTAAAATTCTGTAATACAAAAACTTAATGATTTAATAACGTCACCAATTCTAAATATCATTTTTTAATCCAACCAAAAACGTGAGTATAAATAAAGTTTGCTGGATTAATAATTTTATTCAAATCTTTGGATGGTTCTCCACAAATTAAAACATATTTCCATCCTTTTTCTACAGCTAAAACTCTATATGGAGTTCCTTTAGGATATTTTGAAATAATATTCTCCTGAGTCATTCTAGTTGCGCCTGTGGTAATCACTTCTGCTGACCAACGCACCTTTTCATCTTTTTTCAAAAAGAAGTATTCTTTTGAATAGCTTACTTTTTGAGGAAAAAGTTTTGTTTTCATTTCATCTGGTCTTGCCACAAAAAACTTTTTGCGAAGGGAAATTTTTCCATTCAACAAACGAATCATATCTATGTTATGACTTAAATTTGTACAACATGGATATTGATGTCTAAACAAGATCACCTCTTTTGTATTGGGGTGAATTTTATAAGCCATTAACTTTCCAATTTGAAAATAAATTGCTTGGTATTTTTGTTTTTCTTTTTTAAAAAGTTCAAACGAAAGATGCTCTGGCTCATTACTGGAATTGTTAAACAACAGTTCAAAAACGCCATCATTATTTAAGTCTAAAAGATGCCAACTTGATTCATATTTCGCCCAATAATTTTCAAATTTTGCTTCAAGATCATAAGCTCTTGTCAAATCATGATTTAATAAATCATTATCAAACAACTGATTGACACTTTTTTGAAGCTCTTCTTTATTTTTAATGAAAATTGTTTCAAAATCAGTTTTAGCATTGTTTACAAAAAATGATTCTGGTGTTTCGTAAGCCATCGAAAAAACGAATGAATTTACAAGACTAAAAGAAAAAATTAAGAAATATATTGGTCTCATAGTTAATATTTATGTACAAAAAAAAGGGGATATTATCCCCTTTTAAACGTCAATTATTGTAAATTATTTTGATTTACTTTTAGAAGATTTACCTTTTTCAACAGTAATTTTTAATTCTTCATTACCTTCTTCGATATCCATTAAAATTCGGTCACCTTCATGTAATTCAGATTTAATAATTTGTTCAGCCAAAGGATCTTCAATTAATTTTTGAATCGCTCTTTTCAATGGTCTTGCACCGAATTTCTCATCATAACCTTTTTCGCAAATATAATCTTTTGCTTTTTCAGTTAATTCTAAGTTATATCCTAAATCAGAAATTCTTCCAAACAATTTAGCTAATTCTAAATCAATGATTTTGTGAATATCTTCACGTTTCAATGAATGGAAAATAATTAAATCATCAATTCTATTTAAGAACTCTGGAGCAAATGCTTTTCTTAACGCATTTTGAATAACTGCTTTTGAATTTTCAGCCACTTGTTCTGCTTGAGACTTAGTTCCAAAACCAACACCTGTACCAAACTCTGATAATTGACGAGCTCCAATATTTGAAGTCATAATGATGATTGTGTTTTTAAAGTCAATTTTACGACCTAAACCATCTGTCATGTGTCCATCATCTAAAGCTTGTAATAACAAGTTAAATACATCAGGATGTGCTTTTTCAATCTCATCTAATAATACTATTGAATATGGCTTTCTTCTAACTTTTTCAGTTAATTGACCACCTTCTTCATATCCAACGTATCCCGGAGGCGCTCCAACTAAACGAGAGATAGAGAATTTCTCCATATATTCTGACATATCAATACGAATTAACGCATCTTCTGTATCAAATAAATATTTCGCTAAAACTTTAGCTAATTGTGTTTTACCAACTCCTGTAGGACCTAAGAAAATAAATGAACCGATTGGTTTATTTGGATCTTTTAAACCAGCTCTATTACGTTGAATTGCTTTAACAACTTTAGAAACTGCTTCATCTTGACCGATAACTTTACCTCTCATTTCCTCACCCATTTTCACAAGCTTACCACTTTCAGTTTCAGCTATACGAGTAACAGGAATTCCACACATCATAGAAACAACTTGAGCAACATGTTCTTCAGTCACAACAACTCTGTTTGCTTTAGATTCTGTTTCCCATTTTTTAGTTTCTAATTCTAATTGCTCTTGTAATTTACGCTCGTTATCACGTAATTCAGCAGCTTTTTCGTATTGTTGAGATTTGATCACTTCGTTTTTCAAATCTTTTAACTCTTCAATACTTTTTTCAATATCAATAATTTCTTTCGGAACATTGATGTTTGTCAAATGTACTCTTGAACCAACTTCATCTAAAGCATCAATCGCTTTATCTGGAAGGTGACGATCTGTAATGTATCTTTCCGTTAATTTAACACATGCTGCAATTGCTTCATCTGTAAATGTTACAGAATGGTGATCTTCATAACGCTCTTTAATGTTATTCAAAATTTGAATCGTCTCCTCTACAGTAGTAGGTTCGATAATTACTTTTTGGAAACGTCTTTCTAAAGCTCCATCTTTTTCAATATGTTGACGGTATTCATCTAACGTTGTTGCTCCAATTGCTTGCATTTCACCTCTTGCTAATGCAGGTTTGAACATGTTAGAAGCATCTAATGAACCACTAGCACCACCAGCACCAATAATTGTATGAATTTCATCAATGAAAAGAATAATGTCTGGATTTTTTTCAATCTCTTGCATTACAGCTTTCATTCTTTCTTCAAATTGACCACGGTATTTTGTACCTGCCACTAAAGAAGCTAAATCCAAAGAAACTACTCTTTTATTAAATAAAACACGAGAAACTTTACGTTGAATAATACGAATTGCTAATCCTTCAGCAATAGCACTTTTACCAACTCCTGGTTCACCAATTAAGATTGGATTATTTTTCTTTCTTCTAGCAAGAATTTGACTTACTCTTTCAATTTCTTTTTCACGTCCAACAATTGGATCTAACTTTCCAGCTTCAGCCATTTTAGTCAAATCACGACCAAAATTATCTAATACAGGAGTTTTAGATTTTGGATCAGTTGGTTTTTTCTGTGCAGCGAAAGATTCGCCTTCTTCATCTGAACTTCCTGGAAATTCAGCTCTTGGGGAAATGTTTTGTTCTCTCATATTTTCTAATTCATCTTTGACATTATCATAAATAACACCATACTTATTTAAGGTAAGGCACGCTACATTATCTTCACTTTTCAAAATCGAAAGTAATAAATGTTCTGTTCCGATAATTGCACTTTTATATAATTTAGCTTCTAAATACGTAATTTTAAGTACACGTTCAGCTTGTTTTACCAATGGAATATTAACCAAAGGTTGTTTAACTGTTTTAGTATTCTTAATTAAATTCCTTTCAACTTCTTGCCTAATCGATTGAAGATCCAAATGAAATTCTTTTAAAATCCTTACAGCTTTCCCATCACCTTCTCTAATAATACCTAATAAAAGATGCTCCACACCAATAAAATCGTTCCCAAGACGCAATGCTTCTTCACGACTAAAACTAATCACATCTTTAACTCTTGGCGAAAATTTTGCTTCCATACTTTAAACTTCACGACTAAATAAACAATTTTTAGCCATTTACAAAGATAAAATGAATTAAATGTTAATAACTAAGTAATTTCATCAATTTTCCACAGAATTTTGTGAATAAATAGCAATTCACCACTTCCTTTTGTAGCGATTTATTAATTAATTTCGAAGCTTGCTTACTACTGTAGCAACTTAATAATTGAAAATAAAAAATTAATATGGCAGAAGGAGAAAAAATAATCCAAATTAACATTGAAGATGAAATGAAATCTGCTTACATTGATTATTCAATGTCTGTAATTGTTTCAAGAGCTTTACCTGATGTACGCGATGGTTTTAAACCTGTTCACAGACGTGTATTATACGGAATGCAAGATTTAGGAGTATTTTCGAATAGACCACATAAAAAGTCAGCAAGAATTGTTGGAGAAGTTTTAGGAAAGTATCACCCACATGGAGATACATCTGTTTATGATACAATGGTGCGTATGGCACAACCTTGGTCACTTCGTTATCCTTTAGTGGATGGACAAGGTAACTTCGGTTCAGTAGATGGTGATAGCCCTGCTGCAATGCGTTATACTGAGGCGAGATTGAAAAAAATCGCTGAAGAAATGTTGGATGATTTAGATAAAGAGACTGTAGATTTCTCTCCAAACTTTGATGAAAGTTTGTTAGAACCTACAGTAATGCCTACTAAAATCCCTAATTTATTATGTAATGGTGCGAGTGGAATTGCTGTAGGTATGGCAACAAACATGGCTCCTCATAATTTAACAGAAGTAATTGATGGTATCAATGCATATATCGAAAACAACGATATCGCTTGTGAAGATTTATTACAATATGTAAAAGCGCCAGATTTCCCAACTGGAGGTATTATTTATGGTTACGAAGGTGTTCGTGATGCTTTAACAACAGGTCGTGGACGTATCGTAATGCGTGCGAAAGCTGAAATTGAAGAGGTAAACGGAAGAGAACAAATCATTGTAACTGAGATACCATATCAAGTTAACAAAGCTGAAATGATTAAAAAAACAGCTGAGTTAGTAAATGATAAAAAAATTGAAGGAATTTCTGATTTACGTGATGAATCTGATAGAAATGGTATGCGTATCGTTTACGAATTAAAACGTGATGCTATTCCTAATGTTGTTTTAAATAAATTATTCAAGTTTACTCAACTTCAAACTTCTTTCTCTGTTAATAATATTTGTTTGGTTGATGGAAGACCACAATTATTAAACTTAAAAGATATTATTTACAATTTCGTTGAATTCAGACATGAAGTTGTTGTAAGAAGAACAAAATTTGAATTACGTAAAGCTGAAGAAAGAGCACATATATTAGAAGGTTTAATTATTGCATCAGATAACATTGATGAAGTAATTAAATTAATTCGTGCTTCAAAAAGTCCAGATGAAGCGAGAGAGAAATTAATCGAACGTTTTGCTTTGTCTGAAATTCAAGCTAGAGCAATTGTAGAGATGCGTCTTCGTCAGTTAACTGGACTAGAGCAAGATAAATTGCGTGCTGAATACGATGACTTAATGAAATTAATTGCTGATTTAAAAGATATTTTAGATCGTAAAGAAAGAAGAATGCAAATCATTAAAGATGAATTATTAGAAATTCAAGCTAAATATGGTGATGAGCGTCGTTCTAGAATTGAGTATTCAGCAACTGAAATGAGAATGGAAGATTTGATTGCTGATGAAGAAGTAATCGTAACAATCTCTCATGCTGGTTACATTAAACGTACTAGTCTTTCTGAATTCAAAGTTCAAAACAGAGGTGGTATGGGATCGAAAGGTTCAACTACTCGTGACAAAGATTTCTTAGAACAATTATTTGTTGCTACAAACCATAATTACTTATTAATCTTCACTGAAAAAGGAAGATGTTTCTGGATGCGTGTATACGAAATTCCAGAAGGAAGTAAAACTTCTAAAGGTAGAGCAATTCAAAACTTATTGAATATTGAACAAGATGACAAAGTGAAAGCTTATGTTAAAGTTCAAGATTTAACAGATAAAGAATACGTTCAAAACAACTTTATCATCATGTGTACGAAAGAAGGTATCATCAAGAAAACTTCTTTAGAGGCTTATTCTCGTCCACGTACAAATGGTATTAATGCAATTTCAATTCGTGAAAACGATGAGTTATTAGAAGCTAAATTAACAAGCGGAACTCATGAAATCGTATTAGCAACTAGCAATGGTAGAGCAATCCGTTTTAACGAATCAAAAGTTCGTCCAATGGGTAGAAATGCTTCAGGTGTTAGAGGTGTAACTTTAACAAGTGATAATGATGCTGTAATCGGTATGATTTGCGCTGAATATATTCATTCTACAATCTTAGTTGTTTCAGGTAAAGGTTACGGTAAACGTACATTCTTGAATGATCCAGAAGACAACGAGCCTGTATACAGAATCACGAACAGAGGTGGTAAAGGTGTGAAAACATTAAATATCACTGATAAAACGGGTCCTTTATTAGCTATCAAAAATGTTACTGACGAAGATGATTTAATGATCATCACGAAAGCAGGTGTAACAATCCGTATGCATATCGACACATTGAGAACAATGGGAAGAGCTGCTCAAGGAGTGAAATTAATTAACTTAAAAGGAAATGCTGAAATCGCTGCGGTTGCTAGAGTACCTCGTAGTGAAGATGAAGAAGAGATTGAATTAGACGAAGACGGAAATCCAATTGAGCCAATTGCATCTAACGATGAAACAGAAAATGGCACAGATATTGAATCAGCTCCAGAAACGGAAGAATAATTAAAACCCTTATGGAATTTTAATTAGTAATTCATCTTATTAATAAAAACAACGTATGAAAACACAATGGTTTAAAGTATCATTTGCAGTAGGATCGATTTTAATGTCATCTCTGTCTTATGGACAAAAAATGAACGAAACAGATGCTGCTGTAGCATATAAAAATCAATTTCAACCTGCATTTATGGAGGGAGATATGGAAGGTGCTAAGAAAGCATTATTAAAGGCTAAAGAAAAAATTGATTTAGCTGCTGAGAATGCAGAAACAAAAGAAAATCAAAAAACACTTTACTACAAAGGTGCTATTTACTCTGGTTTCTTCATGGTTGGAATGCAGTCAATGGACACGAACTTCTTGAAATTGATCGGAGAAGATGGTTTAGATAAAGCTGCAGAAGCATTGAAAAGTGGTTATTCAAAAACTGGTAAAATGAAATCAGACATTGAAGACTGTGCGAAACAAAACCAAGGTCTGTTGATGAATTTTGCTGGTATTATGTATACTGCAAATCAATTCAAAGAAGCAGCTGAGGTTTATGCATTAGAAGCAAAATTTGCTGATGCTATTAATCTTTATGATACAAATGCTGTTTTCAATGCAGCAATCAGTTATGAAAAAGTAAATGATTATCCAAATGCGATTAAGAATTACTTGTCATTAACTAAAGCTGGATATAAAGGAGCGTATTGTTATGCTTTGGCTTCAAGTGCAATGCGTAAAAACAAACAATATGAAGATGCTAAAATTTTAATTGCTGAAGCAAGAAAAAAATATCCTCTTGATAAAGATTTAATTTTAGAATCTGTAAATACATTTATCGATTTAAAAGATCAAGCTGGAGCTGAAGCTTCTTTAAATGAAGCAATTGCAAATGATCCAAATAATAAAATTTTACATTATGTTATTGGTACAGTTTATTCTGAATTGAAACAAAACGAAAAAGCTGAAAAAGCATTGAACAAAGCGTTGGAGCTTGATGCAAATTTCGCTGATGCTCAATATCAATTAGGAGCAGTTTTAATTGGATGGGCAGCTGATATTCGTAAGGAAGCTAACAACTTAAAACCTGGTGATAAACGTTACGATGTAATGAACAAAGAGGCAGATGAAATATACAAAAGAGCTTTACCTCCTTTAGAAAAATACATCTCTACTTACCCAGATGATAAAGTAGTTTTAGGTATTATGTCTAAATTATACAGAAGTTTAGGGAACATGGAAAAATCAGCAGAATTCAAAAAAAGAGCTGAACAATAATTTCAAAAAATTGTATTTAAAAAGAGGGTGATTTTTCATCCTCTTTTTTTTGTTTAAAATATTGAAAATAAATTATGAAGCAATAAAATAAATATTTACCTTTGCATCCTTAAATAAAAATGCTGTAAACTTTATTTTATACAGTAAACTATTAATCTCTTTCGGATTTTATAAAGTTATTCGAAATACAAGTAATAAAGCCACATGGCAGAAAACAAAATTATCGGTCAAGGTAATGCCGATTTCGACTGGGATGCATTAGCATTAGACGGTTATTCATTAGTTCAACGTTCTGAGTATTCTGATCGTTACGAGAAAACTTTAACTTCTATCAATGAAAAAGAAGTAGTTGAAGGTACAGTGATCGCTATCACTAAAAGAGAAGTTGTAATCAACATTGGTTACAAATCTGAAGGAGTTGTTCCAGTTGGAGAATTCCGTTACAATCCAGAATTAAAAGTTGGAGACAAAGTAGACGTATTTGTAGAAGTTCAAGAAGATCGTTTCGGTCAATTGATCATTTCTCACAAAACTGCTCGTATGCACAAAGCATGGATTCATGTTAATGATGTATTACGTACAGGAGAAATCATTACAGGTTACGTTAAATGTCGTACAAAAGGTGGTCTTATCGTTGACGTATTTGGTATTGAAGCTTTCTTACCAGGTTCTCAAATCGATGTTAAACCAATCCGTGACTACGATGTATACGTTGGTAAAAACATGGAATTCAAAGTTGTTAAAATCAACCAAGAATTTAGAAATGTTGTTGTTTCTCACAAAGCTCTTATCGAAGCTGAGTTGGAAGAACAAAAGAAAACAATTATCTCTGGTTTAGAGAAAGGTCAAGTATTAGAAGGTACGGTTAAAAACATTACATCTTACGGTGTATTCATCGATTTAGGTGGTGTTGACGGATTAATTCACATTACTGACTTATCTTGGGGACGTGTTAACCATCCAGATGAGATCTTAGAATTAGATCAAAAATTAAATGTTGTTATCTTAGATTTCGATGACGATAAAAAACGTATTGCTTTAGGATTAAAACAATTACAACCACATCCATGGGATGCTTTAAATGCTGATTTAAAAGTTGGTGATAAAGTTTCTGGTAAAGTTGTAGTTATGGCTGACTATGGTGCTTTCGTTGAAATCGCTGCTGGAGTTGAAGGATTAATTCACGTATCTGAAATGAGCTGGTCTCAACATTTACGTTCTGCACAAGATTTCATTTCTGTAGGAGATACAGTTGATGCAATCATCTTAACATTAGATCGTGAAGAGCGCAAAATGTCATTAGGTATTAAACAATTAATGCCAGATCCATGGGAAAACATCGAATCTAAATATACAGTTGCTTCTAAACACTTAGCTAAAGTTCGTAACTTTACAAACTTCGGTGTATTTGTTGAATTAGAAGAAGGTGTTGATGGATTAATCCACATTTCTGACCTTTCTTGGCAGAAAAAAATCAAACACCCATCTGAGTTCTGCAAAGTTGGTGATGAAATGGATGTAGTTGTTTTAGAAATCGATAGAGAAAATCGTCGTATTTCTTTAGGACACAAACAATTAGAAGAAAACCCATGGGATGTATTTGAAACTATCTTCGGAGAAGGTTCAATTCACCAAGGAACAATCATTGAAAACAAAGATAAATCAGGAATCGTAGCTTTACCTTACGGGGTTGAGGGTATCTGTCCTTCTAAACACTTACGTAAAGAAGACGGAACAAATGCGAAAGTTGAGGAAACTTTAGATTTCAAAGTAATTGAATTCAATAAAGAATCTAAGAAAATTGTTGTTTCTCATACTCGTTTATTCGAAGAAGGTGATGACAAAGCTCCAGTTTCTGCGAAAGCTTCTTCTAGCAAAAAACCTGCTGGAAACGGAAATAGCACAGCTCAAGCGGTTAAAAATTTAAATCAAAATACAGAGAAATCTACATTAGGTGATTTAGATGCTTTATCTGCATTAAAAGCTAAAATGGAAAAAGGAGAATAATTAATTCTTTTTAATATTTGAAATAGGCTGCTAGAAATAGTAGCCTATTTTTTTTACCTTTACTTTATGAAGGTAGAAATCGTTAAAAAAGAAAATCAAACTACAGCAAATTGGGCTGGAGGAACAACAACAGAATTGTTCATTTACCCGAAAGAAACATCTTTTGTTAATCGTGATTTTGATTTTAGAATAAGCACAGCAACTGTTGAAGTAGAAGAATCTACTTTTACCATATTTCATAAATTAAATCGAATTCTAATGATCTTAGAAGGCGAATTAGAAATCAACCATACTGATCGTTATTCAAAAGTATTAAAGAAATTAGATCAAGATGCATTTCATGGTGAATGGCCAACAGCTGCAAAAGGGAAAGTCACTGATTTCAATTTAATTTTCACAGATAAAATTGAAGGAAACGTTGATTCTTTAGATCTTCCTGAAAATGCTGAATTAGCAATTACCAATGAATTCACTTACGATTATAAAGCAGTCTATTTATTAGAAGGTCATTTGTTAATCAATAATAAATACGAATTACATCCAAACGATTTTGTGATTCTTTCTGAAATTAATGAAAATGAAGAAGCGACAATTAAGGGGTTGTCAAAATCTTTGATTGTTGAGGTAAATGTTAGACGGAAATAAATTTTGGACTTCTTCCGAAATTTCGGAATCGCTCAGTCCGCAGATTTTTGATTTTGAATTATTGACCACTTATAAGATGAACAAACTAAACCAAGAAGTTACTCTTTTTTTAATTGAATTGAATCATCCTTTCATTGAAGAGATTAATGAATTAAGAACGATAATTTTAAGTTCCGAGAAAGAAATCGTTGAAAACATTAAATGGAATGGACCAAATTATACGTTCAATAACCAAGATTTTTTAACAATGAGGATTAATCCACCTAAAAAAATACAGTTAATATTTCATCGAGGTGCAAAAAAACTGCAACAACCAGAAAATAAATTGATTCAAGATACTTCTACTCTATTAGTTTGGAAAGAAAATGATCGAGCGATTTTAGAGTTAAATTCGTTAGATCAAATAGATATTCATAGAATTGAATTAATTAATATTATTAAAAAATGGATATGTAAAATGTAGTTTTTATAGTATCTAATAATTTTTTTAATAGGTATTTTTTAACTATTCCATTATATTAGCATTTAATAATTAGTAAGCACCAATTAAAAAATTACATATATGAAAAAATTTCTATTCATTTTTTTTACTAATATTGGTCTACTAATTCAATCGAATATAATTTTCGCTCAAACAATTACAACTTCTAGACAAGTACAAACTTTATTATCTGGACAAAGTATTTATTTGAATGGGACTGCTAATGGGGCTTCCGGAGGAAAATCTAGAACTTATTATAAAATTGATTTACCTGCAAATACTATAGAATGGTATTATATTTATTCAACTAGTGCTAGCGAAGGAGGTAATAAAACATTAGAACTCGCATCTCAACTTAGTAAACTTATAGATCCAACAGGATTAACAAGTATTGCTGCTACCTCTCTTTTTGCACCTTCAGGAGAATCTGTAATTGATATCTACGTAATGGGCCCCGAAAATAAGGGATACTTTATGAAAAAAGATAGTTGGGGAGCTTGGGAGTATGAAAACCCTGGAGGCTATGATGAAGGCAAAACTGTTAATGCAAAGCAAGGAAAAGCAAGAATTGATGATGTAAAAAATGGTACAGTTTATATTGGTATAAAAAATCCAGATACTTGGAATGGAGTTAACGTAAATATTGAAGTAGCTGCAATTGTTGAAATACAAGAAACAAACCTATCTGAATGGTCTTCCAAAACTAAGAGTGAATTATATAATACATTTAAAGAAAATATAATAACAAATGGAATAGATGACGATATAGCTTCTACTATTTCAAATTGTATTGTTAATAAATTGATTATAACATACACGCCAGCTGATTTTTCAGAGTTAAGTGAAAACGAAATAAATCAAATAGTAGAAAAAACAGGCAACGATTGTCTTCAGTCCTTGGGGGCTGGAGAAAAAACGGAAGAGCAGCAAAAAGGAAAAACATATGGTAGCCTTGGTTGGAAAGCATATGAAAATGGAGAAATTGACAAAGCTATTGACTATAGTAAAAAAGCATTATTAAAAGATAATACACTGGGGTGGGTTCATGCAAACCTTGGATTATTTTATTTGATAAAAAATGATGAACTAACTGCAATAGATTATTATATTGAAGCAATTAGTTTTATTAAAAAAAATAAATTAGATGCTAAAAGTACATTTAAAGAAACTATTGATGACATTAATAATGCTTTAACAAAATATCCAGAATTAAAAGGATATAAAGAAATTATTGAACAATTACAACAAGAATATAATAATCTTTAAATATTAAAAATTGACTAAATTGAATTGAAAAAACTGGTTAATGCTAAATTTAACATATATCAATTTAATTACTTAAATAATAAAATTGATTTTAATTACCATAACCACTAACCCAAATTATTTATTTTTTTTAATAATTAGTATAAAATACAAATTGAACTTTATAAGAATTTAATAATAATCCATTTCATTTCCCAATCCTAAAATCATGCCCCGAAGGATTTTCGAAAATTCTTAATTCGAATAAATGGGTGATTGCGAAAATGTGATCAAAAATATCAGCTACGATTGCTTCGTAAGGTTCAAATTCTTTTACAGTTGTGAAACAATAAACTTCAATTGGAACACCTGTTTCTTTTGCTTCTAATTGACGAATCATTATCGTCATTTCTTTGTTTACATGAGGATTTTGGCGAATATAAAACTCTATATATCTTCTAAATAATCCAATATTCGTTTGTCGACGACCATTTAATTCATCACCATCTTTAAAACCAAATTCTTTATTGTATTTTTCAATTTCTTGCTCTCTCTCAATAATAAATTCTTTGATAATTTTCACTTTTTTCAAACGGTCCAAAAGTTCGGGTGATGCAAATGCAATTGAATCAATTTGTAAGTTGATTGATCGTTTGATTCTCCTACCATCCGATTCTTTCATTCCTCGCCAATTTTTAAAAGAATCTGAAATAAATGAATAAGTTGGAATTGTACTGATTGTTTTATCAAAATTTCTAATTTTCACCGATGAAACGTTAATTTCAACTACATCTCCATCAGCTCCATATTTATCCATTGTAATCCAATCACCGATTCGAACCATATCATTCGATGATAATTGCAAACTACTAATAAATCCAAGAATTGTATCTTTAAAAACCAACGCAACAATGGCTGTCATAGCTCCCAATGAAGTCACAAAAAACATTGGTGTTTGATTCGTTAATACAGACAACATCATAATAATAAAAATACTGGTAGATGTTATCTTAGCAATTTGAAAGTACGATTGGATTGGTTTATCTTGGTATCGAATATTTTCATGAATAATATCTCTAAATGCACTTAGACAACGATTCACAGAAATCATAATCACAAACACAATTAATAAATGTGCGAAACGCAAGCAATAAGAATTTATTAAAGGATATTGATAAAAAACAATCGATAAAAAATATTCCATCAACAACAAAGGAACAAGATTCGCTAAAGATCTAAAAACCTTATATTTTACAAAATAATCATCCCAAGTGATAGTTGTTTTATCAACAAAAGCGACAACTAATTTGGCTATTACAAATCTAGAAATCAACCATAAAATATAAGCTGTAACAATTAAACAAATAAATAATCCAATGGCCCAAAAAGGAGTATGATTTTCGTATTTAATTTCATCAAATATTCTTCCATTTTCATTTTGAATAAAATATAAACTTCTAATCCAATTGATGATTGATTCTTTCATTTTGTTAATTTTAAACAAAAATACAATTTTGAAGAAACAAACAATCTATTTATTTGGTTGGATTACATTAGTTGTATTTCCTATTCCCACATTCTTGGTTTTAGGTTACTTTGAAGAAAAATCATTTACTGAATTAATCGATTTAAATTCTATTTGGAGTTTAAACAATTTAATCGGAATTCTAATAGGAATCATTTATGCCTTTATCGCGTTAAAATTACTTCAGGCTCCTGTTTTTGATGCTCTACCAGATCGAATTGAAACAACAATCAGAGAGATGAAATTAAGCACTATTGACATGATTTTTTTATCATTATGTGCAGGAGTTGGAGAAGAATTACTGTTTCGTGTTGGTGTTCAATATTATCTAGGACCTTGGTTAACGGCATTTATTTTTGTGGCAATTCATGGTTATTTCAATCCATTTAATTGGCGAAAATCACTTTATGGAGTAATCGTGTTTCCATTTATTTTATTGATTTCATTTGCCTATGAGACTTTTGGTTTATGGTTTTGTATAGCTGCACATTTCTCATATGATCTTGTGCTATTTTTAGCAATTGGATTTGATGATGAAGATGATGTTGATGAATAATATCAACTTAATTTTCTAATTCGATTTTCAATCTATTTGTGTGATGAACAATTAAACACGTCGGTACTACAATTTGACGATCAATTACTAATAATTCAAAATACCTCAATTGACATAAGCTTTCAGGTAATTCTAACAAAAATCCAGCATTCGTTAAATATAATTCTTTTAAATTCTGAAGATTACCCATTTCTTTAGGAAGATATTCTAAATAATTTCGATCTAAATATACGAAGCGCAACGAAGAACATTCACCTAGTTCTTTTGGTAAATATTTTAATTCATTAAAATTCAATTGAATCTTCGTTAATTTCTTTAAATTACCGATAGTAGCAGGAAGTGAATCCAATTTATTTTGATTTAACCATAATTGCTCTAAATTTTGCAATTCCCCGATTTGATCAGGTAATTTCGTAAGTCGATTGTACTGAACAGATAAAATTCTTAATTTTTTCAATTGACCAATTTCTGGAGGTAATGAATCAAGTTCATTTTTTCCGATATATAATTCTTCTAAATTTTCTAATTCGGCAATTCGAGGTGATAACTTTTTAAGCTGATTTCCAAACAATTTTAACACTTTAACATCTTTGTAATCAAATAATTCTTCTGGAAGTTCTGTTAATCTTTTTTGGGATAAATTAATCGTATTGTTTCTTCTCATTACAACCATTTGTGCAACTAATTGTTGACAAAAAAGAAAATAAAAGCAAAAAAAAATCGTTTTATACATTAAATTGTAATTCGTTTAAATTTAATTAAAAATTTATACATTTATAAAATTAAAGATCTAATATGATTTATGGCATTAGATTTGAAGTGTACTAGAAACTAAAAAAAGAGAGTTATGAAAATGTTTAAATTAGGATTGATCGCATTAAGTCTTGTAGTAAGTTCATTATCTTATTCACAAGAACAACAAAAGAAAACTCCAGAACAAAGAGCTGCATTAAAAACAGAAAGATTGGCTAAAGAATTATTATTATCTCCTGAACAAAAAGAGAAAGTATTAACGCTTTATACTGGAATTGCTCAAAAAAATGATTCAGCTAGAAAAAGCACTTCACTTTCAAAAGATCAAAAAGAAGTAGCTATCAAATCTAACAATCAAGCTAGAGTTGAACAAATGAAGACAATTTTGAATGAACAACAATACACAAAATTTCAAGCTATTGAAGCTAAAAAAGCTGAAAAACAAGAAGCTCGAAAAGAAGCAAAACAAAATGTCAAAAATCAAAGAAACAAAGCTAAAGTTAAAACTGAAAGCGTAATCGAAGAAGTTGAAGAAGAACTTTAATTTCTAATAAGTATTAAAAAAAGAAAGGCGATCATAATTGATCGCCTTTCTTTTTGATTTAATAAATTCTATTAATTATGTGCTGCAGTTTCTGTAGAACCTACTTCCACTCTACCTGGATAAACTTTTAAAGCTTCACCTAAACAAATTACAGCTTTACGTAATGAATCTTGATTTAATACATACGCAATACGTGCTTCTTGTGTTCCTGCATCTTTAGAAGAATAGAAACCATTTGCTGGTGCCATCATTACTGTTTGACCTTCAAATTCGAATTCTTCTAATAACCATTGACAAAATTTCTCAGCATTATCAACTGGGAATTTAGCAACACAATAGAAAGCTCCACTTGGTTTAGGACAGTAAACACCAGGAATACTGTTTAATCCATCTACCATAATATTTCTTCTTTCTACATACTCAGCAACAACATTATCGAAATAAGATTGAGGTGTATTTAAAGCTGCTTCAGAAGCAATTTGATCAATTGTTGGAGGAGATAAACGCGCTTGACCGAATTTCAACGCTGCTGCCATTACCTCTTTATTTTTTGTAATTAAAGCACCGATTCTAGCTCCACACATTGAGTAACGTTTAGAAACTGAATCAATCATAATTACATTATCTTCGATTCCTTCTAAATTCATTACTGAAAATGGAACTGCTCCATCGTAACAAAACTCACGGTATACTTCATCAGCAAATAAGAATAAATCGTGTTTTTTAACGATGTCTCTCAATTGCTCTAATTCACTTTTAGAATATAAATAACCTGTTGGATTTCCTGGGTTACAAATAACAATTGCTTTTGTTTTAGAAGTGATTTTTTTCTCAATTTCTTCAACTGGAGGTAAGGCAAAACCAGTTTCAATATATGAAGTTACTGGAACAACATTCACACCAGCTGTAACAGCAAAACCGTTATAATTAGCATAAAATGGTTCAGGGATAATAATTTCATCACCTAAATCACATGTTGTCATGAAACCAAAAATTAATGCTTCAGAACCACCTGTTGTGATTAAGATATCTTCTGCATTTACATTGATACCTGTTTTTTGGTAATAAGCCGCTAAATTTGTTCTATACGATTCAAAACCTGCAGAGTGACTATATTCAATCACCGTACGATCCATATTTTTAATAGCATTCAATGCTACTTCTGGCGTTTCAATATCAGGTTGACCAATATTTAAATGGTAAACAATTTTACCTTGTTTTTTAGCTGTTTCTGCATAAGGTACCAATTTACGTATTGGTGAAGCAGGCATATCGTTCGCTTTTGTAGAAATTTTTGGCATATTCTCTTTAATTTTAAAGCAAATTTAAAGAGAAAGTTGCAATTCTCTCAATCTATTTTAAGTTCTTTTTAAAAAAGACGTTGAAAGTTTATTATTTAACAACTTAAAGAATATGAATTTCAATTTTACATTGAATAATTTATTTCTCAAAACCTTCAAAACTAAAATAATCACTTACTTTTGTCTCGAATAAATTTCAACAAAATGATCCGAAATCTAATATTCATTTCAATTATATTATTTGTTTTCATTTCCTGTAAAAACAAATCTGATAAGTCTTCTAGCCCAGCTCATGAATTAAAATTATCGGATTCTCTTGAGAACATTGAAAATCAAATAAAAAATCTAGATCTCTCTGAAAAATTATTTAAAAATTTCAATTTAGTTGATATTCAACAAATAAATAAATCTATAAAAGTTGATTTGAAATATGCTACTTCAGACAATTTCATGAAAATAAAATTGTACGATAAATTATCGAAAGCTTATTTACAAAAAGATGTTGCCGAACGCCTTTCGAAATGTCAAGACTTTTTAACTTCAATCGATTCAAAATTATATTTACTGATTTATGATGCTGTTCGACCTTTAAGTACGCAACAGAAAATGTGGGATGCATTGGACACGATTCCATTTCAAGATCGTACGAAATTTGTTTCTAATCCTGAAAATGGAAGTGTACACAATTATGGTGCTGCAGTTGATTTAACCATTTGTAATTCAAAAGGTGAACCTTTAGATATGGGGGCCGGTTATGATGATATTCGCAAAATAGCTTACCCAAGTTTGGAAGATCAATTTTTAGCTTCAGGCGAGCTTACGATTGAACAAATAGAAAATAGAAAATTACTTCGAAAAGTTATGACTTCTCAAGGTTTTATTAATATTCCTTCTGAATGGTGGCATTTTAACGCATGCCGAAGAGATGAAGCCAAAAGAAAATACCCTCAATTACTAGAAGAATAATGAATTTTCTTTAATCAGATTAGAATTAAAAAAAGAATGTAAATTATGATAAATGGAAAATAAGTAATTCAAAAAAATTCTATTTTTGTTTTAATGAAACTATATTTTAAATTGTTTTTTCTAGTACTTGCTTTCCACTCAATAAGTTTGAGTCAAAGCATAATTGAAGATACAGTTATAAATAGAAAATCATTCGAAACTTCTTTCACAGCAACAAAACCTAAAATTGATGGAGACATCTCTGATGATGTTTGGCAGAAAGCAAAACCTTATTCTGATTTCCGTCAAAACTTTCCGAATTATGATGTTCCAGCAAGTCAACAGACTGAAGTTAGAGTAATTTATGACAATTCCTCTATTTACATTGCTGCTAAGATGTTTGATACGCATCCTGATAGTATCGCTCGACAATTAGGCTCTAGAGATAATGATTTATATGCCGATCAATTTCGTTTGGTAATTGATACCTATAACAAACAACAAGATGCTTTTGATTTTACTGTTTACGCTTCAGGTGTACAAGTAGATAGTCGTTTTTCAGATGGAAACTATAATGCCGTTTGGGAAAGTAAAGTTAAAATCGATGAAGACGGTTGGACAGCTGAAATTAGAATCCCCTACTCGGCAATTCGTTTTCCGGTTGCTGATGAACACTTATGGGGAATTCAATTTACAAGAAAAATAGCTCGAAATGGTGAATTCCTTCAATGGGCTTTAACTCCAAGAGGCGTAAATAATCCATTAAAATATTGGGGAGAATTGACAGGTCTTCATCACATTAAAGCACCTATTCGGTTATCACTTACACCTTTTGTTACAGGTATAACAAGTCATTATCCATATAATACTCCTGGACAAAGTGATTTTTCACAACGTTTAGCTGGTGGAATGGATTTAAAATATGGCTTAAATGATTCATATACATTGGATGTAAGTCTACTTCCCGATTTCACACAAGTTCAAAGTGATAATTTGGTAAAAAATTTAGGCGCGTTTAAACAACAATATGATGAACAACGTCCTTTCTTTCAAGAAAATACAGATTTATTTAACAAAGGTGGCTTGTTTTATTCTAGAAGAATTGGAGGTTTACCTACAAGACATTATGATGTTGAAAATAATTTAAACGCAGGGGAAACAATTATTTCAAATCCCAATTCTACAAAACTGTTGAATATTGCCAAAGTTTCCGGTAGATCAAGTAAAGGTTTAGGTATCGGTGTTTTGAATGCAGTTCTGGACAATACATACGCAACCATAAAAGATTCTCTTGGCAATACTCGAAAAGAATTAGTCGAACCATTTTCTAATTACAACATCACAGTATTAGATAAACAATTGAAAAATAGTTCAAACGTGTATTTTATTAACACAAATGTTTATCGAGCTCAAAATTATGAATTAGCAAATACTACAGGAATTGGAGGACAATTAAACAACAATAAAAACACCTATTATATTGCAGGGAACGGAGTAATGACAAATGTATTCGACATGGATACTTCAAAAAATCGTTACAAGGATAATTATGGTTTTCTATATTTTTTAGCTGGTGGAAAAAGTAGTGGAAAGTTTACATTTAATATTAGCTCATCAGGAATTAGTCCAACATTCAATAATAATAATTTAGGAATAACTCAAGAAGTAAATTTTATAAGTAATTCAATTGATGGAAATTACAATCAATTTCTACCTTTCAAAAACTTTGTAAATGGTGGTTTTGGAGGAGGAATAAACCACATCATCAATTATAGTACACATACCTTTAATCAAATGCGTTTTTTTGCGAACGGTTATTTAACTTTCAAAAATTTCTCATCCATCAATCTTGATGCAGCTACTTCACCATGGGGGGAAATCGATTATTATGAACCTCGAGTTGATGGTCGCTATTTTCATAGAACAAAAAACTTTTATGCGAATGTTAATTACAGCTCGGATTATCGAAAAAAGTTTACTTACAATGCCTATTTTTGGGGAGGATCTACAGGTTTAGTTTCAGAAACGATTGGCTACAACCCATTTTTCGGAATCGGTTGTGGACCAAAAATGAGACTTTCAAATAAATTAACTATCGCAGCAAATGCATCTTATTCAGAAGACAATAAAGATCGTGGATGGGTTAATTTTGATTCAAACGGAGATATTATTTTTGGAGTTCGCTATTTAACAAATGTATCTTATGACTTCAATATCAGATACATGTTTAAGAACAACTTATCCTTAACATTAATAGGAAGGCATTATTGGGTTAGAGGTCATTATGGTAGTTTCCATAATCTTTCAGATAAAGGTGAATTATTGGATGATACACAATACGCAGAAAACCATGATTTCAATTTCAATGCAATTAATGTGAACATGCTTTTTGAATGGCAATTTGCACCTGGAAGTTTTGCAACGCTTTCATGGAAAAACAATATCAATAGTGATAGTCAAACTATTATTAATCAATTTGATAAAAACTTTAAATCAACTTTTACTTCAAGTCAACTAAATACTTTATCACTAAGAGTGATTTACTTTTTTGATGTCCTTTATTTGAGAAAGAAGCAGGTGGTGAATAAAGTTTAGGAGAATTAAATTTTTATATCAGTTTTGTTTTTCCAAAATTAATACATACCTTTAACGTTAGTAACGCAAAACGTCTTTAATGATTAAAGAATTTGGGGATAAAGAATCTGAAAAAATTTGGAATGGTTTAAGTTCAAAAAAATTACCTATTGACATACAAAATGTAGCAAGAAGAAAATTGAGAATGATTAACAATTCAAATGATATTAATGATTTAAGAATTCCTCCGGCAAATAGATTAGAGAAACTAAAAGGAAATCTTTCAAATTATTACAGTATTCGAATAAATAATCAATGGAGAATAATTTTTATTTGGGAGAATAACGATGCTTATGATATTAAAATAGTTGATTATCATTAAATTAATTTAAAATGGAAAAATTAAACAATGTACATCCTGGAGAAATTTTATTAGAAGAATTTTTAATTCCTCTTGAAATTACTGCTTATAGACTTGCGAAAGAAACGTATATCCCTCAAACAAGAATATCTGAAATAATAAAAGGTAATAGAAGAATTACAGCAGATACAGCTTTACGATTCTCAAAATATTTTGGAACAAGTGCTAAATTTTGGCTAGGTCTTCAAGATGATTACGATCTTGAAGAAGAAACAACAAATAAAGAAAATGAATTAAATAACATTAAACCTATGAATACGAACGCAGCTTAATTTTTTTATAAGCTATTTCAAAGCTCCTTCTTTCAACGAACAAGTAGAAATAAATACTTTTTCAACTCCTAATTTTTCGATGATCCATTGCACTTTCACAGCTGCAATTGGTGCCATTTTCTTTCTAATAGCGATTATTCGTTCATTTGTATCTCGTTGTGCTTCTGATGAAAGTATAATTTCTTCAATCACTTGAATAAAACGCTCGAAAGGTAATTCAATCATCGCCACTTCATCTTTGATATCTTGATCATGAACCATTTCGTAGAATGTCTCAAACGTTCCTGAAGCTCCAATTAATATTTTTTCTTTTTTCCCTTCGAAATAATTACCCGCTTTTTCATCTAACCAATTTTTTACTATAGCAATATCCTCTTTCCTCATTGGATCAGAAAAAGTAAACTCCTGAAATATGCGCAATAATCCAATATTTAAACTAACTAGATTTGAAATTCCATTTTTATCAGCAAAAATGAATTCTGTACTTCCTCCTCCGATATCCATGATTACAGCTGGTTCACTGAAATCATAAGACCAACTTACTCCTTTGTAAATCAACTCAGCTTCAATTTCACCTGTAATGACTTTTATTTCAATTCCTGTTGCTTCTTTTACAGCAGTTATAAAATCATTTGAATTTTCAGCATCCCTAATTGCCGATGTACCAAACGCATTGATACGTTCTACTTTAAATTCAATACATTTATTTTTGAAATTCTCTAAACATGCTAATCCTCTTTCAAATGCATCTGGAGCAATTACTCGTTTATTAATCCCTCCCATTCCAATCGAAACTCCTTCTTTTGCCGAGTGTAAAATTTCAAAATGGTCATCAATTACATCAGCAATTAATAAATTAAATGTATTTGTTCCTAAATCAATTACTGCTACGTTCATATCAAGATTTTTTAACCCATTGAAAAATTTGTTTCAATCGAATTCTGTGACCAAATTGTAAGATTCCATTTGAATATAAACGACCAGCTAAATTCAAAACTAAAAATGTTGAAATAATTAATATCAATAATGACAAATACATTTCATACGCATGACCTGGTGCATAACCTTGTGCTAATTTTACCATTACTACTACAGGAGCTGTAAATGGTAAATAATGAAATAACTGAGCCAATGGTCCTTCTGGATTTTCAAGCACATAATATCCACCATACAATGCGAAAATCAGTAAAAAGATAAGTGGTAACACGAATTGTTGACCATCATTTTCTGAACCAGTTGTTGCACCAATTGCAGCAAATAAAGCTCCATAAAAGAAATAACCAACGATAAAAAACAATACAAAATAAACGGTCATCGTTGTGAAATTGATTCTTTCATAGATCAATTGTACAAATTGATTGTACTCTTTTGCTGTAAAAAATTGTTCTTGATATGTTTGATTTTGAACTTCAGCAGTCATTTGAGTAATATTCAAATTTGTTGCTTCTAACATGTTAGGGAATAAAGTCTCTCTCATGAAATACAAACCAAAACCAATAACAATTAACCAAATTAGAAATTGAAAAATCGCAGTCAAACCAACACCAATAATTTTCCCTAACATCAATTGATTTGGAGTAACGCTTCCCAATAATACTTCAACAATACGATTACTTTTTTCTGTCGAAACGCTTCTTAAAATCGTCATTCCAAATAAGAAAATAAAGACGAAAATCATTGCTCCATAAAAGAACCCTACCCAACCTCTCATGTCAGAAGATTCATCTTTCGGATCGTAAACGTTTTTATAACTCAATGAAATTGGCTGTTTTATCTTTCTAAATTCAGAAAGTTTTAATTTAGTAAATTGAGAAACCAATACTTCTTCCAATCTTCGTTCAAATTGATACTGAACTCTAATTTGCATTTTCATCGAAGGCTTTTCTCTGTAAAAAACAAAACCTGTTTTATTAGACAATACTTTGTTATTTACTTCTAACATCGCATCAAATTTCTGATACTTTTTAGCTGCCGCGAATTCTTCTATTTCTATGTATCCATCTGCAAAAGAATAATCAATCGCCTTGTCTTCATGTGCCATGATTTTGTTTTCCATAATACCTGCTGGATCAACAATCAACACATTCCAATGTTGCTTCGATTGACCTTCAATAGAAAACAAAACATATACTAAAGCTAAAATTGTTATCGGACCAAATATCGACAACAAAAGAAATGAACGTGTTCCAAGTCGCTCTTTCCATTCTCTTAATGCAATTAACCAACTATTTCTCATGCTATTTCTTTGTTATTATTTGAAACTAAATCAATAAATACTTCCTGCATTGTCGGTGTAACTTCCCAAGCGGCTTCCATGTTTACCTGTCCAACCAATGCTCTTAATAAATCATCAAATTTGTTATCGCCTCTCATAGAAACTCGAACAATAAAACGATCATCGCTTAAAACTTCTTTATCGACAATTTCAAAACCAGTCCACAAAGCATTGACAAAACCTAACATATTTCCTTTGAATTTAATAGCGTACAAGCCACTTTTACGTTCATCTTGTAAAGCAGTAATTGAATTCTCTGCAATTTTTTTAGACGAATTAATCAAAGCAACACGATCACACATTTCTTCAACGCTTTTCATATTATGAGAAGACAAAATGATTGTTTTTCCTTTCGCTTTCATTTCAATCAATTCTTGTTTGATTAATTCCACATTCAAAGGATCAAAACCACTAAAAGGCTCATCTAAAATCAATAACGAAGGATTGTGTAAAACAGTATAAATGAATTGAACCTTTTGTGCCATCCCTTTCGACAACTCTTCAATTCTTTTCTTTCTCCATGCTTGAATTTCAAATTTATCCAACCAATAATTCAAAGTTGTTTGAATATCTCTTTTTGACAATCCCCTCAATTGACCAAGAAATATTGCTTGATCTTCAACGGTCATCGTACGATACAAACCTCTTTCTTCAGGTAAATAGCCAATATTCGCTAAATGTTTTTGAGAAAGGATATCTCCATCAATGAAAACAGAACCTTTATCTGGTTCTATTATTCGATTGACAATTCTTATTAAAGTAGTTTTCCCAGCTCCATTTGGACCAAGTAAACCATATATTTCTCCTTTGTTTACGGATAACGAAACATCATCCAAGGCAATTTTTCGATAAAATGATTTCGAAATATTTCGGACTTCTAACATCTTTTTTTCCATAACATCGAAGATAAGTTTAAATTAAGTAGCGTTTTGAATGAGTTTAATTACTTGTTCATTGTTGATTGTTAATTTCTGTTTGAGATAATCTAACTTATTAATCAAGAAATATATAATGAACTTAATATTTTTTGAACCATTTAGGAATACAAGGCAGCTAGATACAAAATGAGCATTATCTTTTAATTATCAACTTTCAACTATTCATTTTAAATAAGACAATTGATTCAAAAAACAAAAAATATGAATTAAATTCGCAACAAGATGGAAGAGCAAAAATATATTGATTTAAAAAAAATGATTGCAAGTAAGAATCCAAAGCTATTAAAATGGCTACCTGGATTTATTTTGAATTATTTAATTAGAATCATCCATCAAGAAGAAATCAATGATTTTTTAAGAAGAAATCATCATTTACAAAACATCGATTTTTGCATTCAAGTAGTTAAAGAATTTGAAATTGATGTTGATTTTGTTGGACTTGAGAATATTCCTAAGGAAGGTAAAATTGTTTTAGCTTCAAATCACCCACTTGGAGGAATGGATGCAATGGCATTAGTTGCTGGTTTAAAAGGTCATAGAGAAGATATCAAATTTGTTGTGAATGATTTACTTTTGAATTTGGTAAGTTTAAGAGGCATTTTCCTTGGAATAAATAAACATGGAAGAAACGGTGCTACCATGAAAGAACAATTACATGAATTATTTTCAAGCGATCAATGTATTTGCATTTTCCCTGCTGGATTAGTTAGCCGTAAAATTGATGGACAAGTAATTGATTTAGAATGGAAAAAATCATTTATCCCTTTATCTAAAGAATATAATAGAACAATTGTACCTGTTTTTATTGATGGAAAATTATCCAACTTCTTTTATCGACTTTCAAATTTCAGATCAAAAATAGGAATAAAAGCTAACATTGAAATGTTGTATCTTTCAAATGAAATGTTTAAATTGCGTAAGAAGAAATTGAAGATTACGATTGGAAAGCCAATCTTAGCAAGTGAACTTCCAAAAGATAAATCGGATAAAGCATTAGCTCAATATATTAAAGACATCGTCTATAATTTAAAATAACATTACAACAAAACGATATGAGTTTACAAAAAGAAATCATTGCACCAATTGATAAATCAATTTTAAAAAAAGAATTGTCAAGTGATCGTTATATTCGTAAAACGAGAAAAGGTGACAATGAAATTTATATTGTAAATCAACACAATGCTCCAAATGTTGTATTAGAAATTGGCCGTTTAAGAGAAGTGACTTTTAGAGCTTCTGGAGGAGGAACAGGCGAATCAATCGACTTAGATGAATTTGACGTAAATGATATTTGCTACGATCAATTAATCGTTTGGTCACCAGAAGATGAAGAAATTGTTGGTGGCTATCGTTTTATTAAATGTATAGATACTCTTTCTTCTAATAAAGATGAAATTTTACTTTCTACAAGTCACTATTTTGATTTTTCTGAAAAGTTCATAAAAGAATATTTACCGTTAACAATAGAATTAGGAAGAAGCTGGGTTCAACCAAATTTTCAACCAGCAGTGAATCCGAGAAAAGGTTTATTTGCTTTGGACAATATTTGGGATGGATTAGGGGCAATTGTTGTTAGTAATCCACATATTAAATATTTCTTTGGTAAAGTAACAATGTACCCAAATTATGATCGTGAAAGTCGTGATTTATTATTACACTTTATGCACCATTACTTTCCTGATAATGAAAATTTAATGACTCCTTTTCAACCTTTAGTTCAAGATTACAATAGAGATGAAGCTGAACAAATGCTTCAAGGACTTGAATTTAAAGATGGTTTTAAAGTGTTAAACAACTACGTTCGAAATAGAGGGGAAAATGTTCCACCACTTGTAAATATTTACATGCATTTGTCTCCAACAATGAAAACATTTGGAACAGCTGTAAATCCAGAATTCGGAAATGTTGAAGAAACAGGAATCCTAGTTACCATTCCAGATATCTATTTAGAAAAGAAAGAAAGACACATGACTTTTTAATATTAAAAAGCTGCTGTCAATAAATCCAACATTTCTGGTTTTCTACTTGCAGGTAATGAAATAGCTGAATTCGTTTTTTCTTCTATATAAATTCCATCCGAATGGTTTATAAATCCATTTACTGAAGCTTTTGGAGCTGAAGCAACACTCATTTCTGCAACAGAATTCAATTCTGAAATTCCCTCAGCATCTTTGTTTTCAGCTGCAATTTCAGCTATCGCAAAATCGTCTTGACTTGTTGGTTCGATAATGCTTTCTGAAAGTTCATAGTTTACAACTTCATCAGAAACAATCGGTGGAACGAAGTTAATTTCACTTTGAGGTATTCCTTTTTCAACTTCAGATTGAATTTCATTCTTCTTGCTTTTCATTTCAGGAATTTCAGCTTTATTAAGTTCAGCCATTTGTTTTGGTTGAATTTCAGATAATTTCTCATTGAACAAAGGGTAGGCTAAAAACAGTACTGCCAATACCGCAGCAATTTGAACCAACGGACGTCTAATAAAAATTTTATCTTGAGGATACAACGTCTTAATTGGAGTTGAATACCAAATTCCTTTTGAATGCGTTTTTTCAAACAATTCATCTAAATTTCTTTTCGTAGAAACTTTTGTTTTCAATGAATTTTCTGAATTCATCAATTCAATTTCAGAATAAAGCATTTTCAGTTGATTGAATTCTTCTTCTGAAGAACACCATTCTTTCAGTTGTTCTTTTTCAGTTGAAGTTAATTCTTCAAACGCTTTTTGGATAATTATATGTTCTAATTCTTTTTCCATATCTCAACGATTCATCATTGGATTAAATTCTTTTAATAAGTCCGCCAATTGTTTAGTTGCATAAAACAATCTAGACTTTACAGTTCCTTCATTTAGATCTAAAATCTCAGCTATTTCTTTTATCGAAAGTCCATCTTCATGTCTTAAAGAAAACACCTCTCGATGTTTACTATCAAGCTGTTGAATAGATTCATTATACGTGTTTTGAAAAATAGATTCATGCGTTTCTTTCAAAACATCATGTTGAGCTATCACATTTACATGATCAATTCCATTTGTTGTATTTTTTCGAACTTCTTGTTTTTTATATTCGTTTTTACACATGTTATTTGCAACAGAGTACACCCACGTTTTAAAAGTTCGTGAAGCATCAAATAATTCAGGTTTTTGAATGATTTTCGCAAATAAATCGTGAACAAAATCTTCTGCCTTTTCTCTATCTTTCCAAAGTAGACGTGTAAAATACCGTAATAAAGCATCCGCATAGCGAGCATACAATTCGTCAAATGCCTTCTTCTCCCCTTTAGAGATTGAAAGCATTAACTCCTCGTCACTAGACTTTTTATATGACGGTTTAAAAAACAGCATCAATATTTTTTCTTGATTTTCTGAACCTGTTCGTACTTTTTACTTTGAATAGAAATCCTATCTATTTCTTTGTCAATCTCTTTTACTTTCTGATTTTCCTTTTGATTAATGTATACATCTCTCAATTGCAACAACATTAATAAGTAATTAGAAGACAATGACTTCGCTTTCTCTGTTTGTGCTGAATTAGTAATTTTCTTTTCCAACACTTCATTCCACAAATATTCATTTTTGTAATAATTATTGAAACTTTGAGAATGAAACTCAAATACTAATCCAACAACATATAACTGTTCTTGAATCGATTGAAAGTATTCTTTTGGAGTTGTTAATGAAATAGAAATCAGTTTGATTTCATTGTCAGCAGTGAATTTCTTTAAATAATTTACATCAATCAGCTTTGAATTTTGAATAAAATATCCTTTTGATTTTAAATTACTTTTATACGCTTCACTTTGCAAGAAATCTAACGAAATCAGTGTTACATCTGTTCTTAAGTTTTCATTCAATTGTAAATACAAACAACCATACGAATCATCAACTCCATGCGTAATTAACGTTCCTTTTTCTTGAACAGACAACAATATATCTTTGGAATATTGAATGGTTTCGGATGAAATTCGATTCGATTTTACCAATAAATTTAAAAATTCTAATGTTTTTGCGCTACTCCCTGTTATCCAATAATAAGCTGCCATTTGTAGCTGTACTTCTTGATTATAAGGTTGTAATTGATAAGCTTTTTGAAGTGAACTAAATCTTGAAACATCATAATTACCAGCAACATAATTATAAAAATGATATTCAAAAGATTCAGGTGCAGCTGTTTGAAGGTAGTCAACTGTTTCATCCATTTTGGCTTGTTTATCAGCCGTTGGAGTTTTTTGTGTTCGTTGAATAGAAGATTGTGCTTTTACATTAGAAAATTCAACTGATTTTTTTTGAACAGTTGAAGAAGTACTTTCTTTTTTACTATCAGATATTTTTGAATCTGTAGTAACTTTTTTATTTTTTGAAGCTTTAAAATATAATTGCAGTGAAGATGAATCTTGTTGAATAATTTCCTTTTCAGATTCCATTGGAACACTCGCATTGTTTGTTGCAGGTGGATTTTTCTCTACCTGACCAATTAAAAAACTGGAACAAAAAAGTGTTAATATTATAAGTATTCTTTCGAACATAGTATACCTTTTATTTGCTGTACATTTCAAAGATAAAAAGGTTCAAAGGAAAATGGATTTTTTTTGAAATAATGTTTTGTATTTTTGAATTTATTCTTAAAATATGAAAGCTGCTGTAAATTTAAAATATGGTTCTCCAGATGTAATTTCAATTAAAGAAATTCCAAAGCCAATACCAAAAGACAATGAAGTTTTAATTAAAATTCATTCAACTTCTGTAAATCGAACTGATTGTGGATTTCGAGCTGCTGAATATTTTATTACACGTTTAATTTTTGGATTATTCAAACCTAAAAAACAGATTTTAGGAACAGAATTAGCAGGAACAATTGAAGCAATTGGGAAAAAAGTGACCACTTTTAAAATTGGAGACGAAGTTTTTGGATTAAACACTTTTCAATTTGGAACACATGCTGAATATGTTTGTGTGAAAGAGAAAAAAGCAATTGTATTAAAACCTAGATCTATTTCATTTCAAGAAGCAGGAGCTGTTTCGGATGGAGCCTTTTTAGCTTATGCCAACATTAAAAAAATAGATTTTAGTACAAAGCCCCATATTTTGGTAAATGGCGCTACAGGAGCGATTGGAACAGCAACAGTTCAATTAGCTAAATACTTTGGAGCTGAAGTAACAGCTGTTTGTAATACAAAAAACATTGAACTTATAAAATCATTAGGAGCTGATCATATTTACGATTACTTGACTGAAGATTTTACAAAAAGTGATACCAAATACGATTTCGTCTTAGATTTTGTCGGAAAAAGTTCTTTTTTCAAGTGTAAAAAGATTCTTAAACCAAAAGGAATTTATATTTCTTCTGAATTAGGTTATTTATCACAAAATATATTTTTAGCACTCTTGAAACCAATAATGTTTGGTAAAAAAGTATTGTTTCCAATTCCAATAGACACTAAAAAAGACATACAGTTTTTCGGTGAGTTAATTGAAAAAGGACAATATAAAGTAGTAATTGATAGAGTTTATACTTTAGATCAAATTATAGAAGCAACAAAATACGTTGAAACAGGAGAAAAAACGGGGAATGTTGTGATTTCTGTTATTTAAATTTTTCCTTTTTAGGATGGATTAAGATTTTAAACATTTCCCCCTTTGAAGGGGGACTAAGGGGGATGATATCCGTGAATCCAATTCTGTGTCATTTCACTTAGCAATTAAAATAATCGTTGTCATCTCCCTTAATCCCTCTTCAAAGAGGGAAAAGAAATTCAACACTCAAAAAATGATATATTCTACCAAAACACTATATTATTCATTCTCTAGCCTATTTTAAGCATTTACAAAGTATTAATTCAATAAAATTCTTAATTTAAAGATAAGTGTTAATCGAAACACTATTATAAAATAACCTTCTGGTTATCAGTATAAACAATTTAATTTTATGAGTCATGAATGCAACGATGAATGATTCCAAATCAACCCGCGAAAAAGTGATTTTAGTATTACTTGGAATCGATAAAAAATGGGTACGTTCTGAACAAGGACAATGGACTGAATACATTGAATCAAAACATGAATTGACAAATCATGAAGAACCAATGTTAAAAACTAAAAAATGGTGGCAATTTTGGAAAAAGAGTTAAAGAAAAGTAAAACAAGCACTACACTATGAAAAGGGTATATTTATAATAAAATATACCCTTTCTTTTTGCCTAAAACTTTGTACATTTATAAAAAAGTTTTAGAAATGTCAGAAAATTTACCTCGCAGAAATTTTTTATCTCGCTTTGGATTAGCGCTTTCGTCTATTGTTGCTTTTCCATTAACAAGTCAATCTTCAACTATTCAAAATCAAAATTCTGAAAAAGAAATGAATCCTATCATAAAAATTAAACCATTAGGTTTCCAATGGGAAACTGCTGATCCTTTTTTATTTTGTGTACATCATGAAGATTATTTCCCTAAAGGAAATGAAAACATGGGACCAACAACTTCTTTGGATGGTAGACATTTAGGAGATGATTTTATCATAAAAGATGGGTTTAGAATGTATCATGGTAAATCTGTACCTGGCTTCCCTGGTCATCCACACAGAGGATTTGAAACGATTACCGTTGTTAGAAAAGGAATTGTAGATCACGCCGATTCATTAGGTGCAGCTGGTAGATACGGCGATGGTGATGTTCAATGGATGACTGCAGGAAAAGGTGTTCAACATTCTGAAATGTTTCCTTTAATACATCAAGATAAAGACAATACCATGGAACTTTTTCAAATTTGGCTGAATTTACCAAAGAAAAATAAAATGGTTGAACCGCATTTTAAAATGTTATGGAGAGATACTATTCCGAATTATAAACATGTTGATTCAAACAATAAAACGACAACCATTGAAGTTATCGCTGGTTCGATTGAGGAAATAAATGCTCCTGCTCCACCACCAAATTCTTGGGCTGCTGATAAAGCAAACGAAGTAGCTGTTTGGAATATTAAAATCGAAGCCGGTGGAACATGGACTTTACCAAAGGCTTCTGAAGGAATTAATCGTACGCTTTATTTTTATGAAGGAGATACATTAACGATTAATGAAACAGCTATTCCAATTTACAATGCAGTTGAATTAATAGCTTCACACGAGGTAAAATTAATAGTAGGTTCAAAAGATACAAGTATTTTAATTTTACAAGGAAGACCAATTGATGAACCAGTCATTCAATATGGACCATTTGTAATGAATACGAAAGCTGAAATCAATCAAGCATTTGAAGATTATCACGCAACGCAATTTGGCGGTTGGCCTTGGCCTCGCTATGATCAAGTTCACGACCGTGAAAAAAGTCGTTTTGCTAAACATGCTGATGGACGATTAGAAACTAAAAATAGTTAACTATAAAAGTGAAAAATAACTATCAAATTAAAGATATTTCAGAAAATGAAATCAATGCCGTTCATCTTATGTGTAATGATGAATTGGGAGATGATTACATTTCAGAAAATTTCCTAAAGGATAGTATTTCAAATAACAATCAAATCGTTAGAGTTGCAATTACTGATGAGAAAGAAGTAATTGGTTTTAGTATTGCAACAATCTATTCTGAGAAAGAATTAAATGATTACCTGAGCGATAAGCGTTGTGATGAATTAATTCTCCCTGATTTAACAAACAAAAAAATTGGGATAACCAAAATTGTTGTGATAAAGGATCAATACAAGAAAAAAGGAATAGGAATAGATTTACTGAATGACTCGCTTCTACTCATTGAAGAAAAAAAAGTTGCAATAATGCTCGGATTTGCTTGGAAAAGTAAGGAAGGTGTTAATGCTAAACGAATTCTAGAACGAAATGGTTTTCATGAATTAATTGAAGTGAAAAAATTCTGGAATAACGAAAGTTTGAAAGAAAATTATTCCTGTCCTGATTGTGGGAATCCACCATGTGTTTGTTCAGCAATTGTTTTTCTAAAAAAAATGATTGATGATGGTGATTTCGACTTCGCTCAATCGCCATCATCATAAAAAATATTATAAATTGTTAATTTTCTACTTTTTCAGCTTTAACTAAACCGAAATGTTTTTCAGCTTCTTTTGTAATGTAACCTCCAATTGCTAAAGATGCCGTAGCAGCTGGTGAAGGTGCATTTAAAACGTGAATCGAATTTCCATGATATTCAATTCTGAAATCATCTCTTGTATCTCCATCTTGTCTTAACAATAATGCTCTAACTCCTGCTCTACCTGGTTTGATATCATCCATTGTTAATGAAGGAACCATTCTTTGTAAAGTTTTTAAGAATAATTTTTTAGAGAAAGCTCTTCTATATTCATCAATACCAAATTTCATATTGCTGAAAAATAATTTCCATGTTCCTTTGTAAGTCAATGCATCAATCGTATCTCTCCAAGAAAAATCAGTTTTCCCATAACCTTCTCTTTTGAAAGTAAATACTGCATTTGGTCCACATTCAATTTCTCCATCTGTCATTCGGGTAAAGTGAACACCTAAGAAAGGGAAATCAGGATTCGGAACTGGATAAATTAAATTTTTGATTTTATGTTTTGCTTGTTCAGTCAATTCATAGTAATCTCCTCTGAATCCAACCACTTTTTCTTTTAAGTCTACACCATCTTTCTTCGCCATTCTATCCGCTTGTAATCCAGCGCAGAATACTAAATACTTCGCTTCAAAATTTCCTTTTGAAGTTATAATTGTTGAAGAATTTGCATTTTTTTGAATAGCTGTTACTTCATGACCTAATTTCAATTCACTAGCAGTGTTTTCTTTTAAAGCCAATTCAACCATTTTTGCTGTTGCCCCTCTGAAATCAATAATTCCAGTACATGGAACCCAAATCCCAGCAATACCAACACAACTCGGTTCAATCTCACTGATACGTTTCGCATCAATTTTCTCAATCCCTTCGATTTCGTTTTTTAAACCAGTTTGATATACTTTTTCTAAATTTTCTAGTTCACTTTCGTCAGTTGCCACAACAATTTTACCACAGATATCATGAGCGATTCCATGTTCTTTAGCAAACGCAACTAATTCATGACGTCCATCAATACAATTTCTTGCTTTTAATGATCCTGGTTTATAATATAAGCCTGAGTGAATTACTCCTGAATTATGTCCTGTTTGATGATCTGAAAGAATATTCTCTTTTTCAATCAAGATTATATTTAATTCTGGATATTGTTTTTGAAGTTTGTACATTGTTGCTGCTCCAACAATACCTCCACCAATTACTGCTATATCAAATACCATTTTTATCGTTTTCTTAATTTGAAAACAAAATTAATGAATCATTCTAAGAGTATTGTCTTTAAAAGCTTATTTTTTCAAACATTATCGCTTATTCAGCATCTAATTGTTGATCTAACGGTTTTGGCGTTTCGACAGGAGTTTGATTTTCAGGTTCAAGTTGAGTTGTAATTGGTTGCTTTTTAGGTGGAGTATAACTAATTGCATGCTCCATATCGCTTACATACTGATCTAAAGGTCTTTGAATTTCTTCAGTAGTTTCTTGTATAATATTAGAGAAATTCATGTCTTTTTTGATATCCATTCCTGATTTTTTAATTTCATTTTGAACATCATTTGTTGCTTCTTTAATTTGATACATTGTTTTCCCTACTGTTCTAGCAATACTAGGAATACTTTTAGAACCAAAAAATATCAATATAAAAATAAGAATTAATAAAATTTCAGAACCAGCGATATCATTTAAAAAAAGAAGCATACACTATTTATTTTAGTGCAAAATTACGAATAAAACACTGAAATTAAAGCATAGATTTAAAATATTAAATTGATTTATTCTCTTATTTTTACAATTCAAAAATTTCAAGCTAAAACAATGAAAAACATTCTCTTTTTAAGTGTATTCTTATTTTCTATCAGCACCTTTTCTCAATCCAAAAATAAATCTTCTTTGGTATTAAGTGAAATAATGAAAGGAAATGAATTTATTGGATTTCAACCTGAAAACGCCTATTGGTCATTGGATTCTAAATACATTTTCTTAAACTGGAATCCAGAAAAAAATCCTGGAAATTCTTTATATGCTTATTCACTAGAATCAAAAAAAACAGCCAAAGTCACAAAAGAATTTTTATTGAAAAATTTTGAATTTGACAAAAAACAAAAAGGTTTTTCATTCGTCTACTATATTTTAGATGGTGCTTTAGTTCAATATAATTCTAAAGAAAAATCAATTGCTATCGTATATCAAACAACTTCTCAAATTCACTCATTGCAACGAATTAATAATTCCGAAAATGCTTATTTCATAAGTGATAACAATCTATTCTGCTACAATGAAAAATCAAAAGGAATTCAACAATTGACTAATTTCATTCAAAAAGACAACGAGATTGAAAAACATGATTCAACATTTTTAGAAAGACAACAAGTTGAACTTTTTAAATACGTAAGAGATAAAAACACTAAAAACACTTGGAACAAAAAAGAAGAAATCACTTTATTTCCATTTCCGAAAGAACAATTTTTAGGTAAAGAAGCGATTGAAAATATTCAACTTTCAAATGATGCTAAATTCATATTATTTAGGTTAGGACAATATGATGATGGAACTGAAACACATGTTGAAAATCATGTTACGAATGATGGTTTCAGTAAAATTACTTCTGCTCGACCAAAAGTAAATGAAAATGAAAATCATTTCAAACTTGGAATTTATAATCGATTAAAAGACACAATTCAATATGTTGATTTCTCAATTTTATCTGATATTCGTAAAAAACCATTGTATTTAAATGATTCAAATCCATTTGAAAAAGATCGAGCTATCGTCATAAATGAAGCTGTTTTTTCAAAAAATGGATCAACTGGTGTTATTGATGTCAGATCTCAAGACAATAAAGATCGTTGGATTGTATTGTTAAACTGTGAAACAGGAAAAATTACTGAAATCGAAAAACAACACGATGAAGCTTGGATTGGTGGACCAGGAATTTCTTCTTGGGATTATGACTATGGTACTTTGGGATGGTTGAACAACGAAACAATATTTTTTCAATCTGAAGAAACGGGCTATTCCCACTTATACACTTTAAACGTTCAGACAAAAAAGAAAATAGCATTAACTACAGGTAAATGGGAAGTTTATTCTGCTGAATTATCTAAAGATGCCTCAAAATTTTTCATTTCGGCAAATAAAACACATCCAGGAAATCGTGATTTTTATCATTTATCGCTTAAAGATCAAAAGCTAATCCCAATTTTATCAAAGGATGGTTTTCACGAAGTTTCAGTTTCTCCTGATGAAAAAACTTTAGCTGTAAGGTATTCTTTCAAAAATAAACCTTGGGAAATTTACTATTGTAAAAATGAATCAGCTACTGAATTACTGCAAATTACTCAATCGACTTCTAAAGAATTTAAAAATTATTCATGGAGAACTCCAGAAGTCATAACATACAAAGGTTCTGACGGAAAGGATGTGTATGCGAGAGTATTTAAACCTGCAGTTGAAAATAAAAACAAAGCAGCTGTACTTTTTGTTCATGGTGCAGGATATTTACAAAATGCTCATAATTATTGGAGTTATTATTGTCGTGAATATATGTTTCACAATTTATTAGTGGATAATGGTTACACAGTTATAGATGTTGATTACAGAGCTAGCGAAGGATATGGTAGTGATTACAGAACTGCCATTTACGAAAATATGGGTGGTAGAGATTTAGAAGATTACATTGATGCTCGAACTCTATTGATCAACCAATATGGTATTGATTCAAATAAAATTGGAATTTACGGTGGCTCATACGGTGGATTTATTACTTTAATGGGGATGTTAAAAACACCTGGAAAATTCAAATGTGGAGCAGCTTTAAGATCAGTAACCGATTGGGCACATTACAATCATGAGTACACCAACAATATATTAAATACACCAGAAACGGATCCAATCGCATTCAAAAAAAGTTCGCCAATTTATTATGCAAACAATCTACAAGGACGACTTTTAATGCTTCACGGAATGGTTGATGATAACGTTCAATTTCAAGATATCGTTCGATTAAGTCAACGTTTTATTGAACTTGGAAAAACGAATTGGGAATTGGCTGTTTTCCCTATTGAGGCTCACGGTTTCAAAGAAAGTTATTCTTGGACTGATGAGTTTAGAAGAATTTATGAATTATTTGAGGAGGAATTGAAATGATTTTGGACTTAGACTCCGCTCAGTCTAAATTTTGGATTTTAGATTTTAATATTAAATAAATGACAAATTTTAATTTTCTTTTATTAAATCCTTCTAAAGGTAGTTTAGCTAAAACGTATGTGAGTACAAATCATATTTCAAATAATTTAGGTATTTATATCTCAATTGTATTTTGCTCTTTGTAATTTACATTATTTTAAGAGTTCGGAAAAGCTTTAAAGAAGAAAATAAATAACAATCTCTAATATAAAAATGACAATAAAAGAACTACATACAATCAACGAAATGCTTCAGGAAATTGAAGTGATGAAAGAATTATATCCTTCATTAACAGTGGAGCAATACACTGAAATGTTAACTTCTATGCTTCCTCATAATTATAAGCAAATTGCTGTTTATGATGAAGAACAATGTGTTGGAGTTAGCGGTTTTTGGGTTGGTACTAAATTATGGTGTGGGAAATATTTGGAATTGGATAATGTTATAGTTTCTGCAAAATATCGATCAAAAGGTGTTGGCAAAATCATGTCTGAATACCTAGAGAAAAAAGCGATTGAATTGAATTGTAATATTCAAGTTTTGGATGCCTATTCAACCAACTTTAAAGCGCATCGATTCTACTACAATCAAGGATTTAGTCCAAAAGGATTTCACTTCATAAAAATTATGAATGAGGATGGGATTAGATGATAAATTATGGATTTTGAATTTTGAATTTTTGACTATTTCAATTTTGCTTTAAAAATCGCTTTCCAAACTTTTGCGTTTTTAATTGTCATCGTGTACAAATTAATCGTGCGTTTATTTCCATTATCTAATTCTTCGTTCAGTTGCTTTTTGAATTTAGATTTAGCCTTTTCTACAGCATCGATTGCATCGTAAATTTTACCATTTTCAGTATCATAACTTCTCATATTTGTTGAAAGGAATCTGAAATATTGACTACTGAAAGCATTGTATTCATAGTTCTTTTTCAATAATTGAAAATAGATAGCATTCATATAAAATTCAATATTGGAAGCATTGGTAATTTTCTTTTCCGCTTCCATCGTTTTCAAAATTGGTTTGTATTTTTTAATTAATTGATCAATCGCTTTGATATCCGTATAAGGATCTTTTGAAGGAATTTCTTTAATTAAGGAATCCATTACAATTTTGTTTAATTGTGAAATAGAAGCTTGGGCTAGTGAATCATACTCTAAAATCGTTTTGTTATATTCCATTGTATTAAAACTCAAATATTGCTCATTTGTTCTTAAGTAATATTCAGAATAAGATGCTTCTTCAAATAATCGCTCCAAAACGGTTGTGTCAACAAGCGCATAATAATTCGTGTAATAATTTGACACTTTATTATTTAAACTATCTATACTCTTGAACAACGATTTTAACACCAACTTATCCGCTTCGTTCAATTTGATTTCATTCTCAATTGTTGGATATTTTGTAGCTATTTCTTCAATTTTCTTTTCAACTGCTTTGATTTCTTTATCATTACGTTCTTCTGACTTAGAAATTAAACCTTCTATTTTAACAATGTTCTTGTCTAATTTCTGAAGTTCTTTGATATGATTTTTATCTGCTAATTCGTTGACTTTGAATTTCTCTGCAAAATCTTTTTTATTCTCTTTGTAAGAACTTTTTTCTGTATCAATTGCTAATTTACCATAGATCAATACCGTATCAGACATATTCATCAATGTTTCATAAATTGGTAAAGAATGTTCCAACGGTAAGTGTGACATTGACTTTTTAAAATCAGCATCCGTTAGAGCACCAATAAAATTATGATAATGTATTGCTTTTACTCCAAAGTTGAATTCATTATAACTATGTCCTTTTTCAGCTGTGTACAACCACTTATCTAACAAGTTTTTAGCGATATATTCGTCATTTAGAATTTCAAATTCAATTTTATCTCCCTTTGGGTTTGCAAAATTTTCAGGTAATTTTTCTGATTTGTCACAAAACTGATTCACTGTTATGGTTCTGCTTTTTAATTGCCACTGAGGCAAAGTCGGTAAATGTGAAAGTAAAAAAGAATCTTTGTCAATTAAATACCAATCTTTTGATGGGTTAAAAACAAACCCGAATTTATTGGTGTAAGGATCTCTATTTTCTTTCTTTTTTTCAAAACTTTCTACTTTTCTTAAAATTCTCTTTTTTCGTAATTTATTTCTAACTGACCATTTGAAATTTTTCTCTTTTGAAAATCTTTTGGGTAGTACCATTTCTTTTTTTGGAATTCTACCTACATAACCTGCATCCCAAGTTGGATCAGCCAATTGCCATTTCCCATCAATATTTATTGCGATCCAAGCATGATTTGCATCTAAAACTGTATAGTTTGTATCCATTTCATAAGGTCGTGTATATCCTTCAATATATTCAGATTGAATGTTTGCCTCTTTTAACATTGCTAACATCAAATAAACATAACCACTACATACCGCTTTTTTGGATTTTAAAACATCTTTAGGAGATTGAAATTGAAGTGGCTTAGTTGATTCTAAGACTTTATAATTGTAAGCAATATTATGTGTTATCCAAGAATAAATTGTATCAACTTTTTCTTTTTCAGATGAACAACTCTTCGTTAAATATGTCGTTAACAAAGGAATTGATTTAACAATCTCTTTTGGGATTTTATTTTTTTTCGTTTTTTGAGAAAATGATAGAATTGGCAAAAAGGCGATTAAAACAATTGATAAAAGTAGCTTGTGCATTGATATTAAATAATAATTTTTAGCAAAGATATATAAAAGTAGAATTAAAGAAATATTTTAATAAAAAAAGCCCGAGAAATCTCGAGCTTTTAGTCTTTGTTTTTTATATGAACTACATATTTCTTCTGTACTGACCACCAACTTCAAATAAAGCATTCGTTATTTGACCTAATGAAGAAGTTTTACTTACTTCCATTAACTCTTCGAATATATTTTTATTTTGGATCGCAGCAATTTGAATTCTTTGAATATTTGGAGCGATTTTATCTTCATTTCCTTTATGAAGTGCTTCTAACATCTTGATTTGATATTCTTTCTCTTCTTCAGTTGCACGAATAACTTCTTTTGGAAGAACTGTTGGCGAACCTTTAGAACTTAAGAATGTATTCACACCGATAATTGGAAATTCTCCTGTATGTTTCAATGTTTCATAATACAATGATTCTTCTTGTATTTTTGAACGTTGGTACATTGTTTCCATAGCTCCTAAAACACCACCTCTTTCTGTAATACGATCAAATTCAGTCAATACTGCTTCTTCAACAAGATCTGTTAATTCATCAATAATAAAACTTCCTTGTAATGGATTTTCATTTTTCGCTAATCCTAACTCTCTATTGATAATCAACTGAATTGCCATTGCTCTTCTAACTGATTCTTCAGTTGGAGTAGTAATCGCTTCATCGTATGCATTCGTATGTAATGAATTACAGTTGTCATAAATTGCATATAACGCTTGTAAAGTTGTACGAATATCATTGAAATCAATTTCTTGAGCATGTAATGAACGTCCAGATGTTTGAATGTGGTATTTCAACATTTGAGCTCTTGGATTCGCTTTGTATTTTTTAGCTAACGCTTTTGCCCATAATTTACGAGCAACACGGCCAATAACAGCATATTCAGGATCAATTCCATTCGAGAAGAAGAACGATAAGTTTGGACCAAAATCATTGATGTCCATTCCTCTACTCAAATAATATTCTACATACGTAAATCCATTTGCTAAAGTAAACGCCAACTGAGTAATTGGATTTGCACCTGCTTCAGCAATGTGGTAACCTGAAATTGAAACAGAATAGAAATTTCTTACACCATTGTTAATGAAATATTGTTGAACATCTCCCATTAATCTTAATGCAAATTCTGTTGAGAAAATACACGTATTCTGAGCTTGATCTTCTTTTAAAATATCTGCTTGAACTGTTCCTCTAACTTGCGTTAATGTTTCTGCTTTAATTTTAGCATATACATCAGCAGGAAGAACTTGATCACCTGTAACACCTAGTAAGAATAAACCTAACCCATCGTTTCCTTCAGGTAAATCTCCTTGGTATCGAGGACGTTCAACTCCTTTTTTCTTATAAATATCAACGATTTTCGCTTCGATTTCAGCTTCTAATCCATTTGCTTTGATGTATTTCTCACAATTTTGATCGATTGCAGCATTCATAAAGAAACCTAACAACATTGGCGCTGGACCATTAATTGTCATCGAAACTGAAGTCATTGCATGTGTTAAATCAAAACCAGAGTATAACTTTTTCGCATCATCTAAACAACAGATAGATACACCTGAATTTCCAATTTTACCATAAATATCAGGACGTAAATCTGGATCCTTACCATATAAAGTAACAGAATCAAATGCCGTTGATAAACGTTTTGCAGGCATTCCCAAACTTACATAATGGAAACGTTTGTTCGTTCTTTCCGGTCCACCTTCTCCAGCAAACATACGTGTTGGATCTTCACCTTCACGTTTGAATGGGAAAAGTCCAGAAGTATAAGGGAATTCACCTGGCACATTTTCTTGTAAAACCCAACGTAAAATATCACCCCAACTTCTATAGCTTGGAGTAACAACTTTAGGAATTTGAGAATGAGATAATGATTCAGTGTGAGTATTTAAAGAAAGTTCTTTATCTCTAACTTTGAATTTGAAAACTGGAGCTTTATATAAACCTCTTTTTGTATCCCAATTTTGAAGAATTTCCCAGTTTTTAGGATCAAAGTTTAATTTTTCTTTTTCAAATGCTTCTTGAAGATTTTTAACCAAACGATCTTTGTCTTCAATTGTTGAACCAGAAATTGTTTCAATCGATTTATTTAAACCATATAATCTTTCAGCAACTTCAACTTGTTCATTTACCCATTTATCATAACCTCTATTGTTTTCAGAAATTTCAGATAAATAACGTGTTCTATCCGGTGGGATTACGAAAATCTTCTCAGACATTTCTTTCGTAATTTCGAATTTTGAATGTAAATCAGCACCTGTTTTATCAACCACTTTATCCATGATTACCTTGTAAAGGCTATTCATTCCTGGATCATTGAATTGAGAAGCAATTGTACCATAAACAGGCATAGAATCAACTTCTTCTTCCCATAAATTATGATTGCGTTGGTATTGCTTACGAACGTCTCTCAATGCATCTAAAGCACCTCTTTTGTCGAATTTATTCAATGAAATAACATCTGCGAAATCCAACATGTCAATTTTTTCTAATTGCGTTGCTGCACCGTATTCAGGAGTCATTACATATAATGAAACATCAGAGTGATCTAAAATTTCTGTATCCGATTGACCAATTCCAGAAGTTTCTAGAATGATTAAATCATATTCAGCTGCTTTTAGGACAGTAATTGCCTCAGCAACATGTTTTGACAATGCTAAATTCGATTGACGTGTAGCCAACGAACGCATGTAAACACGAGGGTTTTTAATTGAATTCATACGAATTCTATCTCCTAATAAAGCTCCACCTGTTTTTCTTTTAGATGGATCAACAGATACTACTGCGATTTGTTTTTCAGGAAAATCAATTAAGAAACGACGAACCAATTCATCTACCAAAGATGATTTACCAGCACCTCCAGTTCCTGTTATTCCTAAAACAGGAACAGAAACAGATTTTGCCATTTCTTGAATATCTTTCAAAATTGGTTGAGACAATTCAGCAAAATTTTCTGCTGCAGAAATTACTCTAGCAATCGTTGGAACAAACTTCTCATTTAATTTAGTTACATCTCCAACCATTTTATCTCCTACTGGAAAATCAGATTTTTGAACTAAATCATTGATCATTCCTTGAAGACCCATCGTTCTTCCATCATCAGGATGATAAATACGAGTAATTCCGTAAGCTTGTAATTCTTCAATTTCACTAGGTAAAATAGTTCCACCTCCTCCACCGAAGATTTTAATATGAGGCGCACCTTTTTCTTTTAATAAATCATACATGTATTTAAAATACTCAGTATGACCACCTTGATAAGAAGTCATTGCAATTGCTTGAGCATCTTCTTGAATCGCACAATTTACAACTTCCTCAACTGATCGATCATGACCTAAATGAATTACTTCACAACCTGTCGATTGAATAATCCTACGCATAATGTTTATCGCAGCATCATGTCCATCAAATAAAGAAGCAGCAGTTACAATTCGAACGTTGTTGATTGGTTTATACGGTTCTATCTTTTCCATTTAGTTATAATCTATATTCATTTTATTAAGGAGTACGAAAATACAAAAAATGCGTGAAGAAAATAGAAAAAAGTAGAAAAAATTAATATCGTTATAAGTAAAATTTGTACCTTAGCGATATTAAAATAAAATGAGATGTGGGACATTAATTTAAAAGAGCTGGAAGAACTTCAACCAATGATTGATCGACTTTATGAAAAGAAAACGATTTTAGATAAAAACCGTCCTTTTCCTTCACTTATTATTGAGAAAATAAAAGAAAATTTGTCTTTTGAATGGACATATAACTCTAATGCAATTGAAGGAAACACAATTACTCTTCGTGAAACTCAATTAATACTTCAAGAAGGTATTACAATTAAAGGAAAAAGTTTAAGAGAACATTTTGAAACTTTCAATCACAATAAAGCGATTGATTATTTATACACTTTGGTAAAACCAGATTATTTTTTCAGAGAAATTGATATTCTAAATTTACATGGTTTGGTCTTAAATAATATTGAAGAACATTTTGCAGGGAGAAATCGTACCGGTGGCGTTCGTATAAATGGAGCTAATTTCACACCTCCGAATGCAAATAAAGTTCCTGATTTATTTGATGAATTAGTGAAATTTGTGAACGAAAACCCAATGCATTTGAATGAAATTGAAATGGCTACGATCTTTCATCATAAATTTGTTTGGATTCACCCATTTTTTGATGGAAATGGAAGAACTGTTCGTTTAGCGATGAATCTTATTTTGATGAAAGCAGGTTTTCCTCCTGCAATCATCTTAAAAGCTGATCGAAAAAAATATTACGAAGCGTTAAATCAAGCCAATAATGGAAATTATTATCGTTTGTGTTTATTGATGATTCAAGCTATTGAAAGAACGTTGAATATTTATATTTCATCACTTCCAAATAGCACATCAGAATATGACACAATAAACAATATTGTGAACGAAGATAGAAGCCCATATGGTAAAGATTATATTAGTCTTCTTGCTCGTCAAGGGAAAATAGATGCTTATAAAGAAGGTAAAAATTGGTACACCTCAAAAGAAGCGATTGCTAATTATATGGAAGGAAGAAAAAGAGTAAGGAAAGTTGGTTCGTCCGACATTTCAGACTCCACTCAGCCATCTTGAAATTCTGCTCAGCCACAATCAATTATTAAAATATATTTATGCTGACTTCAACTACGCTCAGTCAGCATAATATGTTCTAAAACCTCAATATCATTTTAACATTAAACCTTCTTTGAGTCAAATAATTTGGAACGGCATACATATTCCCATCAGTTGTTTGAATCCATTGATGAGAAAGTATATTATTTATACCTAATAAGTTAAAAACTTCCAATGAAATAATAGCATCCGTAAAATGTTCTCGTATCTTTTTGAAATTATCTTTTTTCTTGTACAATAAATCATACGAAGTTCCAATATCTACTCTGAAATAAGACTTTTGTCTCAAAATTGCTTGATATCTTTTTCCTGATGGTGGCCCATACGGTAAACCCGTTCCATATTGAATACCAACCTGAACACTAATACTTTCATGTCCTGGCATTCTATCTTGAATCAAAGCACCAAAATTAACCCATTGATCGGTTGGCCTAGGAATATAACCGGGATAAACAATTGAGCTATCAACAACCTTTTGGTTTTGAGTTACCCCAGGAATAATCTTTTCACCATCTACATTAAAATAATTATAATAAGAATCATTTAATAAATTCTCTTTTGTAGATAAAATGCCAATTTTAAAAAATGACTCAATACCTTCAACAAATTGACCATTTACATTTAAATCAATCCCGTAAGCATATGCCACAGCATCATTATTAGCTAAATAAATTGTTCTAACATTATCAATATAATATGGATTCACATCCCACATATGTTTGTAATAAGCTTCAGCAGTAAATTTAAATGGAGATTTTCTTCCCCACATATTAAAATACACATCTGTTCCTAAAACAAAATGAGCAGATTTTTGAGATTTTACATCTAAATTTAATTCACCTTTTGCCGTTCTAAACTCTCTATAAATTGGGGGTTGATAATATAATCCAGTTGATAATCTATAACGAACATCTCTTCTAACTATTCGATCATTTTCAACCATATAAACCCTAGGGAAATAGGTCAAAGAAACTCTTGGTGTTACATAAAAATCATTATTAATCGATGTGTAACCAATTCGAGTTCCATAATTTAAAGCTAATCTTGTAGATGATTCTTTGATTGTATCTGAATAAAAATGATTCGTCACTATTTTGTTTCCTAAAGAATCTTTTTCCTTTGTAGTTTTTGTTATTGCGACAAATTTATTCAATTGAATTTTAGACCAAATAGAATTCATTTGTAAAAATGCTGATGATTTCTGATTTTGTAAATTCAATTTACTCTTAATCGTTTGATACAATTCAAAATCAGGATTATTAACATAGGGTAAAGAATAACCAGCTGAGTCCAAAACTTTCCATTCACTTAATACATCATTAAATCGATCGTATTGAAAGTTAACACCCCATTTTAATTTATGATTTTGATAACTTGTCCGTTCATCATTTTTATATCCATTAAAAAATTGATGTTCTCCATTATGATAAATATTGAAAATATTAGAATTCAAACGATTTCTTGCGTGATTTAAAAAAGTACCAACTCCCAAAGAAGAAACGGAATCACCAAAATTGTCTTTAGAAGGATCGGTCTCCAATTGATTTAAATAATATTGACCTTGAACATCATAATACTCTCTTTCATCAGAATGGAAAATTGTTGCATATACATCCAACTTCGTTTTTTTTGTTGGAGTCCATTTTAAAGATGTTCCTCCAGTTAAAGTTTGAAAAAGTGTATTTTCTTGACCATCAAAATAAATTTTAAATCGATACGCCTCATTAGCCAAACCAAAATCTGTTTCTGCAGTTTGAGGAGAAAAACGGTAATTATTGGATGAGAAATGTCCGATAACTGACCAAGTTAGATTCTCATTTATGGCAAAATTAGTTACAAATTGTGCATCCATAAAAACTGGATTATACGAACCTTTAGTTGGCAATGAATTCAATAAATAACCATTTGCACGATACCTTGCTCCTACCAAATAAGTAAATCGATTTCCTATTTTATTCTCCAAATGTGCTTCAACACCTAAAAGCGATGCCAAAACAGAACCTTTAAATTTCGAAGGAGTCTTGTATGTAATATCCAAAACAGAGGATAATTTATCACCGTATTGTGAATCAAATCCTCCACCAGAAAATTTAATATCTTTCACTAAAGAAGAATAAATAAAACTTAAACCTTCTTGTTGTCCAGAGCGAGTTAAAAATGGTCGATTTATACTGAAACCATTGACATAAACTAAATTTTCATCATAACTACCTCCTCTTACATTGTAATTAGATGTCAACTCATTATTAGAAGTAGCAGCTGTTGTATAAACTAAAGATCGCTCAACACTTCCCATTGGAATTTTTTGCACATCGTAATAAGGTAGCGTTGGAATATCAAATGGATCTCCTCTTTTAGTTGTAACCCTAACAATATCGACTTCTTCAAATTTGAAACGGATTTCCCCTAAATCTATTTTTGATTTATTTGTAAGAGCAATTCTTCTAATTAACGTTTCTCCAAAATATTTAAATTGAATTTGAATGGTATCTTTTTCTGGAAGAATTGAAAATGAAAATCTACCTAATGAATCTGAAGTAGTTAAAACTCTTTCAAATCCTGAAACTTCAACTAACTCAATATTTTTACCTCTTTTATCAATGCATTTTCCAACAACTCGAACTTCTTGAGAAAAAGATGTCGATGAAATGAAAATAAATAAAAGAAAAATTATAAAACGCATTGAACAAAAATATGTACTAGAAACGATATGAGCTATATTTTATTGCTAAATATTAATAACCCGACTAAATTAATAGATGATTAAATCATTTTCAAATGAATCGATCACATCATAGATTTGATTCAAATGATTATAAACTTGTCCATCTGCACATAATTGAAAGAAATTCATAGATCGCTCTTGAACTCCATTTCCTGGAAATAATTTTTCTTTTAATTGATCAATTTGATTTAAACTTTGCTCATGTTTAGTTTTCTCCGCTTTAATCATCTTTTGTTCAATTCCTTCCACTTGTTTTGAAAAACGAGTAATTTCAGATTCAGCATAACTTTCTAAACCTAAATTCAATTTTTTAGCTAATCCTTTCAATTGAACATCAAATTCTTTAACTAACTTTTCTAATTCAAAAAAATCTAATTCTTGAGAAGAATTCCTCAAAACATATTGTTTTTTTAAATCATTTGAATTCTTAAAAAGATCAGAATAAGCCAAACCTAAATTTGTCATTTTCTTTTCTGAACTTGCATCTATAAATAATAACGAATTTCTAACTTGAATTAAAGGATAGATAATTTTAGCTGAATCAAAGACACCTTTTAATTGTAGCCAATAACTCATTTCACCACCACCACCTAGGTAACATAGATTTGGTAATATCGTTTCTTGATAAAGCGGCCTCAAAATCACATTTGGCGAAAACTTTTCAGGATTAGAATCTAAAACTTTTAATAACTCTTCCTTAGAGAACGTTCCTTTTCCTTCAATTAAAAAATCATTTTCAACTACTTGAATACGTTCCCTAAAATTCGATTCGATGTAAAACAAATTTACTTCTCGAGGATGGACTTGTAATTTAATATCTTCTTTTGTTAATTCGTTATTTGTTGCTTGTACAGCTTGAAATGAAAATGAGGTCTCTAATTCAGATTTCATAATAGATGAAAACTGTTTTTTCAAAAACACATTATCACCATCAACTTGAACCAAACCAAAATCTTTAAACAACTCATTCACAAAAGAAAATGTAGCTTTACCTAAAGTTAATCCATTATATTTTTTTAGTAATTCCTTAACTTCAGAATCATCTAACTTAAATAATTCTTTAAACTCTTTAATTACATCCTTAAATGACTCAAAATCAAACCTTCCAACCGGACCTTTTTGATCTGTTTCCCACTTTAGTGATTTATTAAATAAAGTAACTGATTGTATTTCTTCAAAGTCATGATCTTCAGAGGCTAACCAAAAAATTGGGACAAAATTTGATTCAGGATATTTCGCTTTTAATTCTTTAGTCAACTTAACAATATGTAAAATTTTATAAATAAAATAGATAGGACCTGTAAAAATTGATAATTGGTGACCTGTAGTTATGGTAAAAGTGTTTTCATCTTTCAATAATTCGATATTTGTTTTTACTGAATCTGAAATTTCGATTTCAGTATATTGAAGCTGAATTGCATCATATAAAACCGAACGATTTTGAGTAGGATAATTTTCTTTTTTTAATTTAATTTGCTTCTCAAATACTTCAATAGAAAAAGGTTGTTGAATATATTTTTCAAGGGTATTTTGATGATATGATAAACGATTGCTGATTCCTGAAAACAATCCTGTTTCTACCCTATTAATTTTTGATTTTTGCATAACACAAATTTACTTCTTTTTTTAGAATTCAAGACACTGGTATATTCAACTATAGTATCAGAATAGATTCTTTGCAATACTTACAACACCAGTAATAAATACAAGTATAAGCACTCCTTTTTTAAATTGATTATTAGAAAGTTTTAAAACAATTTTCTTTCCTAAAAAAGTCCCAACGATACTTACAACTGCTAATATTGGAAGAAGATAAAGATCATGTGGATGAACAAAACCGTTGAAAAAATAAACAACACTTCTACTCAAATCAATGGATAAATCAATAATTGAAGAAGTTGCGATAAATACTGAAGGTGACAAATCAAAAGAAGCCAGTACTATACCTCTAATCGCTCCTCCAGTTCCAATCACACCAGCAAGAAAACCTGATAAAACACCCCCTGAAAAAGAATTGACAAAGTTTGGTTTTAACTTAATATTCGAATAAACAAATAATACGATACTAAGCACAATTAAGAAAATAGCTAAAAACAATTCCAGCCATTTTGCTTGAAAATAAGAACTTAAATAGGCGCCAATTATTACAAAAATAACAGAGGGAATTCCTATCCAAAAAATTACTTTTTTATCGACGCCTTGTCTAAAGAGAGCTATTTTGGTTAAATTACTCATCACATGGTAAACCGCAGTAATACCTAAAACCGAATGAAAATCTAAAAAATAACTAGCAATTGGAATAAAAAAAAGTGAAGAACCAAATCCTCCTACAGTTCCAATTATTTCAGCAACTAATGCTAACGCTATAAAAAATATTAGATGATCAATCATTATATTTTTCGGCTATCGTTTTTATTGAATTCAAAAGTGTTTCCATTCCTTTTTGGGAATGCTCTAGACCTTCTGAAGTAGAAAATCCTTTTTGTGTCCATGTAAAATTAATCTCTGAATCAGAAACCTCATCAATTTTATATGAAACCAAAGAATAATTCTCTTTTAAATCCTCAGTTCCAGAAAACCCAGACCAATACCAATAACTTAAACTTTGATATAAATTAATCGACTCTACAATTCCTTTGTCCTTGTATTGTTGTCCTTCATATTCACCTTGAAAAATAATTTCACTTCCGACTTTCCAATCTGTGATTGTTTCTGTACCATAAAGGTATTCTTTAATAATATCAGGATTGGTAAGCACTTCCCACATTCTTACTTTAGATGTATTAATCTGAATTGTTTCAGAAACTATTAAATCGTGATTCATATGAAGATCTATTTACACGAAGTTAATCATAAACATTAAAACTTTTCAGTTCATACTTACTTAAAATAAGAAAGCCTTTTTTAGAATTGACAGGGATGTCTTCTAAAAAAGGCTTTTCTTGTACCTAAACTACTACTACTAACTACATGACAAATTTAAGTAGCTTTTTGTCAGTTTTCAAGTTTTTAAGACCTTACTGTATAAATGTTTGAAAAATTAAGGTAAGTGTTTTTACAAATCTAAAATGGACATTTCAATCCTATTCAATGAAAATAAAAAAGAGCTTAAAGAATAATCTTAAAGCTCTTTTTTAGTACCTAACCATTACTAAACTAAACTACAATGTACTATGAGTACTGAACAAAAATAAGTTATTATTATATTGAAATCTAGAATAGCAAATCGAAGTGTATAACCGTTAACTATTAAATGATAAATGTCTTATTCTATTATAGTCAAGTAGCCAGTAACTACATTTGAACCAAAAACAGATGTCGAATAATCATACTTTTGACTAACCACTTCTACTTTATAGAAATAAACACCGGCGGGTAATTCTCTTAAATTATTATTTTTACCATCAAATGAATTATCATAATATTCATTTTCATATACCACATTTCCCCAACGATTTAAGAAAAGTACTTTAACTTGATCATAATCTTCTAAATTTTTAATCAAAAAGAAATCATTTACATTATCATTATTAGCAGTAATAACATTTGGTACAGTTATAGGACATTGATCATATACACTGAAGGGAACCGAAATTGAATTGTTACAATTATCAAAAGCATACAAAGTATAAATATTCAAATTAGGTGCTAAATCACTTGTAAACTGAACAATTGTATCATTAGAACCTAACCCATTTAACCAAGAGTATGAATATGGTGGTTTTCCATTTGATATTAAAGAAGATAAACTAAATACATTGTCCGTTTCATCACAAACATTTATTGAATCTATCGTTGAAGCTACCATTGGAAAATAATCGGTTAATAACAATGTGGTATCTAAGAAATAAGGAATACCAGTGCAATGATCTATGTATTCTAATACTATTTGAATAGTTTCAGTTCCTTCAGTTGGAGAGTTAAATAATGTATTAATATAAATAGTGTCTGAATATTGATTTCGAATTAAAGTATCCTTAATTGGAAGCAATTCAAAATCCTCACCATTTAATGCTGTCCCAATAGTAGATATTGAAATAATCTCCTCTGCTGAAGCATCCTCTCTTGTGATAATAATTTGAGCATTTTCACAACCTTCAATTAATGAATTTGTACCAGTTGAAGTTACAAGTTTAATATCGACTGAATTATTTTTTTGAAAACCTGAAAAATAGGCAAACATTGAAAATCCATTTCCACTTTGAAGAATCCCACAATGAATATAGGATGATGATTCCAATAATATATCTGCCCCATTTAATACATTCGTTTCATCAAATTTATAAAGATTCCAATCGGCATTCACAACTACAGGATTCGTCAAAGGAACTCCATTCAACGTTGGAACACTTATAGGATGACTAATAACATATGCATCATAAGTCAAACCTAAAAAATCTTTGGTTTGAATAATTTTAGAACCAGTACAACTTAATGGTGGTAAAATGGTTTGTCCCGCTTCGCAACTAATACCAGAACCTTGAGCAACAAGTATTGGTTTATCCGCTAACACATATTTATAATCAAATGTATTTACGCCATTTGAAAGTGTTATAAAATCACCTGCATTTACAAGTAAAGCATTCGCTCCTCCATTGATTGAATAATAAGTGCTATCTTGAGTAGCTACAATAGTAAATTGCTCTAAAGTTAAACTTCCAGCACCTTTTACAATTAAATAATCAAGTCCACCAAGCTCATCAGGAATTAATTGATCAGCGATTGGATCTCCACATCCACCTGGAGCTTCAAAATTAGCACTTGAAGTCACACAAATTTTCTTATTAGACGTGATTGCGGTACCTATATTGTTTCCAAGACCTATTGAATTGATTAAAATAGATTCTCCTGCATTCAAATTAATTTGCTGATTTGCATTATTTGCGATATTCACTATCGTTCCATTTTCAACGGCTAAAACACCATAAACCAAATTAGTTGCTCGGTAACCAATCATTCTGAAATTTGTTCCCAATCCTTTTTGACCTTTGCTGGTTAATGAATAATTTCCATTCATAGAACCTAAATACAAATCATTGGCAATATCTCTAACGTTTACAGCTATATCTTTATCAGAACGAACAATTAAGCCTTCACTTAATAAGACTGAATTATTGGTTAAAAGTTCAACACCTGGAACTGTGTTTTCAACAATATGCCTTACAGGATAATCTTTTACAACCAATGTATCAAAAAGAAATTGACCATTACTTTTAAATACATTCACTGTTACAACAGACGTCGAAGTTGTCGAAATAACTAATTCTGTTTTATTATTTAAATAAGAAATCGCAACTGGAGGTATTATATGAAGTGTATCATATTGACTAAAAAGGGTATTTACAACAAGTTGTAAAAATATAACAATACCTAATCTTTTCTTCATGAAAATAAGCTAGTAGTAATAAATAATGAATTGAAATTACTCAATTAATTTTTAATCCCGGCTGACTTTAAACATTTTTTAATCTTTTTCTCGTGAGCATCTCTTTCATCTGGAGTCTTACTGTCATCCATAACTAAAAAAGCTTTACAATGTTGGTCTACAACCTCCATTCTTTCCATCAAATTATCGTCAATATTACCAGCTTTAATTTGTTTGTTTAACGAATCATTAACAATAACACAATGACAGAAATCCCATTGCTCACCATATTTTTGTTCAATTTTAGCTTTATTCTCTAGAAATTCCGCATCACCTGTTGTTGATGTATCTTGTATTGAACTCATTTGAACTGCTTCAACAGGTGAATCAGCAGTTTCAATACGATTCATATTTAATCCACACATTCCACAATCAACAGATTTTTTTTCTTCACAAGAAGTAAAAATAAGCAGCCCAATAAATAAAGCAAGTGTTTTTTTCATTTTCAGCAAATAATAATGGTTGAAAGTAGAAATATTTTACGAAATAAAAAAATTGTCCTAATTAAAACCAATTAAAATTCTTCAAATGTTACTATTCCATTTGAAGTATCATAAAACGCTGAAACAATACTAATTTTCTTAGCGCTTATTTCATCTTTTACATACAAACTACCTAATAAGATTTCTGTTAATGAATTATTTGTATTTGCTTTTATAACACGATCTAACATTTTAGAATCATTATCGATTGAATGTGAATTACAATTACATGCCTTAATTGATCTTTCAATTTTTGAGGTTAGAGAAGAAAACTTACCTTCTTCACTTGATTTGATTGCATAAGTAACAGCTCCACAATTTGAATGACCTAATACAACAATTAATTTTGTTCCAATTTTTTGACAAGCAAACTCAATACTTTCAATTATTTCCTTATTGATAATATTTCCTGCAATACGAATAGAAATAATATCTCCAATCCCTAAATCAAAAATTAATTCAGGACTCGTTCTAGAGTCAATACATGAAACAACTACAGCAATTGGATTTTGCCCAACTGAAGTAGCATTAATTTGTTGACTAAAGTATTTCTCCGTTATTTCACCTTTAACAAAACGTTCATTACCTGTTTTTAAAATATCCAAAATTTCGGAGGGTAATAATTTTTCTTGCTCATCTTTATCAATTACATTCACAAATTGAATTTGATCTTCTATTTGATGACTTCTTTTTAAACCTAAAATATTCAAATTAATAGATTTCTCAATAGCGATGGTATTTTTAAAAATTTCAATTAATTCTAAAATATCATTATCGATGTAATCACTAAATTTTGCATCTAATATTACATTAGAATTTTTAGGTAAATTCCATAGAGTATTTTTAATTGATGCTTTATTCAAAAATGAAACTTGATTTGGTAATTCAATAGTAATTGTTTCTTTTACATTGATCTTTTCACGTTTAATTTTAAAAGGATTTTTATAATTACTTTTTAGTAAAAAAACTATACTAACACTTAATCCAATTAAAATACCAACTAATAAATCTGTAAATAAAATAGCAATCACTGTAACAACAAAAGGAATAAATTGATTCCAGCCTTTTTTGTATTTTTCAATAAACAAAGTCACTTTTGCTAATTTATAACCTGTCAAAATTAAAATCGCTGCTAAAGATGCTAAAGGAATCAAATTTAACAATGGACTGATTAATAAAATGCTTAATAACAAAAATATACCATGATAAATTGTAGACATTTTTGTTTGACCACCAGCATTAATATTAACTGAACTTCGAACAATAACAGAGGTAATAGGAATCCCACCTATTAAACCAGAAACAACATTCCCTACACCTTGAGCTAATAACTCTCTATTAGGAGATGCTTTTCTTTTATGTGGATCAATATTCTCTACCGCTTCAAGATTTAATAATGTTTCAAGTGATGCAATTGCAGCAATTGTACCTCCAACGATCCAAACATCTTTATTTGCAATTGATTTAAAACTTGGAAAAGAAAAAATCGACTGAAAATTATCAATTTTAGGAATATTCACTAAATGCTCGTGATGAATATATAAAAACGGAACAAAATGATAAAACATTGTATTCAATCCAATACCTACAAGCACAACAACCAATGAAGATGGAATTGCACTTAATTGTTTAATTTTAATTTTATCCCAAAAAATTAAAATCATAATTGAAATAAACGAAATAACAATTGCACCATATGAAAAGTAATTCAGAATATTGAATAATTCTGAAAACGTATTTTCATGATCTGACTGTAAAAAAGCAAAATCCTCTTCAGGTACTCCATCATAACCAAAAGCATGAGGTATTTGTTTTAAAATCAAAATTATCCCTATCGAAGCAAGTAAACCTTTAATTACGTTCGATGGAATATAATTAGCAATAAAACCAGCTTTTGCGTAACCTCCTAAAATTTGAAAAAAACCAGCGATTACCAATGCCATTAAAAAAACATCAAAACTCCCTAATTGAGCAATAGCAGCTAAAACAACAGCGGTCAAACCTGCTGCCGGTCCACTTACACTAATTTGAGAACGACTTAAAAAACCAACAACAACCCCACCAATTACACCTGAAATAATTCCAGACAACATTGGCGCACCACTAGCTAGAGCAACTCCTAAACAAAGCGGGAGAGCAACTAAAAAAACAACAATACTTGCTGGGAAATCGTATTTAAATTTTGAAAATATCATTTGTTATTTTTTTGTTAAATTTATGATTCAGACAAATATAATTAAAAAATATAAGTCACAAAAAAAGGCTTTGAAATTAATCAAAGCCTTTCTTTTGGCGGAGAGAGAGGGATTCGAACCCCCGATACCTCTCGGTACGCCGGTTTTCAAGACCGGTGCATTCAACCGCTCTGCCATCTCTCCGAGGCCAAAATTAGTAATACTTTATTTATTGACAAGCGTTTTTTTGAAAAAAAATTAAAATAAATTTAAGATTCATAATTACTTAATTTAATATCAAACATTTATAGCTCAAAAAAAATATTGCTTTTTTAATATTTTCACTGGATAAAACTCACATTAAGCCTTAAAAAGCACCTTTTAATCAATAAATAAAATAAATCATCTTTAAAAAGTATTCATTTATTAACTTTACGAAAAATGATTTTTTTATGACTTTTACAAAATATATCATCGCATTATTGGTTTTAATAGCTTTCAATTCAGAAGCACAAACTAAAAAATTAAAAGCATATCTTGATGAAAAACAATATTACGCTCCTGAAATTGGAAATTATATTGAAATTCAATTACAATATGTTGGATATACATTAGCTTATACACCTAAAGAAAACGGTTTACAAGGTGAGATTGCAGTAATCATGAAATTCAAACAAAATGATTCAATCATTGCTTCTGACGCTTTCCGTTTACAATCTCCAATTATGAAAGATAGTATTATTGAAGATTTTTACGATATAAAAAGATTTGTATTAAAACCAGGCGAATATTCATTTTCAATCGAATTAAAAGATTTAAATTCAAATGAAGCAAGTTTAAATGCTACAAAAACGATTACTATTGAAGATTTATCTTTAAAAACAACGATTTCTGATATTGAAATTGCTGAATCGGCTACTCATGGAGATGAAACTTCTGTATTTTTTAAATCGGGATACAATATAATACCAAAGCTTTCGAATTATTTTCCTGATGAATTAAAATATATGCCTGTCTATTTTGAAATATATAATACACAATTATTAAATGAAGATGCTTTTGGTATAAAACAAAAAATTATCAACTCTCTGACTGGTGAAGAAATAGCTTTATTTAGCAAAACAACTCGTCATAAACCTGCAAATGTTGTTCCTTTTGCTCGTTCAATCGATATTCAAAATTTACCGAGTGGAAAATACACTTTAGAATACATTGTCATCAATAAAGAACTGAAAGAAGTTTCTAAACAAACTTATGATTTTGAAAGAAGTAGTAATATTGATAATATATTCGATCCTGAGAAAATAATACTAAACCCTGCTTTTCAAGAGTCAATTCATAAAGATAGTGTCCAATTTTATTTAGCAAGTTTAATCCCAATGGCTAAACCAGCGGAAATAAAAAATATTCTTTCAGTAATTAAAACTAAAAATGAAGACAATGCGCGTAAATTAATTCAAGGTTTCTGGATTGCTACTTCAAGTGCAAATGCATATGAATCCTGGATGAGATACAAAGAACAAGTATTATTAGTAGAAAAGCTATACAAAAACAATTATCAAGCAGGATATGAAACTGATAGAGGTCGTGTTTATTTACAATATGGAGCTCCTACAACAATTATTCAACGTGAATCTACACCTGATGAATATCCTTATGAAATATGGCAATTCAATAAGATTGGAAAATTTAGTAATAAAAGTTTCATTTTTTATAATCCTGACTTAGTTTCAACATCCTATAGACTTTTGCACTCAGATATGCTTGGTGAAACAAAAAATCCAGGTTGGCAACAAGTCCTAAGAAGCAGAAATACGCCAAATGGAAATATAGATTCACCAAACCAAAATGTAAACAGTTCTTTTGGTGACAGTAATTATTATTTCAAACAATATTAAAATCTGCAAAAGTCAATTAACTTTGCAACTCATAAAAAAATAGTTTGAAAGATATAGCAATTGTCATACTAAACTGGAATGGTAAAAATTATTTAGAGCAATTTTTACCAAATGTTATAGCATATTCTGGAGATTGTAGAATTATTCTAGCAGACAATGCTTCTTCTGATAATTCTGTGGAATTCGTTCAAACTAACTTTCCTTCTATTGAAATTGTAATCAATGAATCAAATGGTGGTTTTGCCAAAGGATATAATGATGCTTTAAAGAGAATAGAAGCTAAATACTATTTATTATTAAATAGTGACATTGAAGTAACTGAAAATTGGGTCACTCCATTATACAATGCAATTCAAGATCCACTTTTAGCTGGATGTCAACCAAAAGTTCTTTCTCATTCAACACCTCAATTATTTGAACATGCAGGAGCTTCTGGAGGATATTTAGATAGAAATTATTTCCCTTTTTGTAGAGGTCGAATATTCGAAAAATTCGAAGAAGATCATGGTCAATATGATAATGAAACCGAAATATTTTGGGCTACAGGTGCAGCATTATTAATTAAAGCTGAATTATTTCATAAAGCAAATGGTTTTGATGAAGCCTTTTTTGCTCATATGGAAGAAATTGATCTTTGTTGGAGATTAAAAAAACAAGGATATCGATTTAAAGCGATACCTTCTTCAAAAATTTATCATATTGGAGGAGGAACACTACCCTATTTATCCCCGAAAAAATCGTATTTAAATTTTAGAAATAGTTTATTTATGATTGTCAAAAATCATGAAGGCTGGTTGTTACCTAAATTATTTTACCGTATGGTTTTAGATGGAGTCGCTGCTGTACGTTTTATTGTTAGAGGAGAGTTTAAACAGTTTAACAGTGTATTATTTGCGCACATAGATTTATATAAACGCTTTTCAATCTTATTAAAACAACGTAAAGAAATAAAATTAACATCGTCTAATTTCAATAAAACAGGATTGTATAATGCAAGTATATTATGGGCAAGATACTTTAAGAAAATTGAAAAGTTTAGCGATTTGAATAAACGCTTCTTTTCGTAATTGGAAACTGATTATTATTGTGAAATAAATAACATTTTTTATTCTTAGTATATTCCTTATAAATATCTAATTCTGCATCATAAATCAATAAATCATCGATAATTACATCCATTTTTGAAAAATCATCTCCTTTGATTAGCAAATCATATTGTTCATTTTCTTTTTGCTTTTCAAAATCGATTTCAACTAATGACCAATCACCATCAATAATAGTACTATTCATAGGAGAAACAACAGTTGAAATCCAATTTTTTGTTTTATGATTGATAATAAAAACCGAAGAACTTAAACGATCTTGACCAAAATTCTTTCCGCCATTGTATACCCAAAATCGAATTTTATATTTTCTACCAAATTGTAAATCATTTGAAGCTAATGAAATAATTTCCGAATATTCTTTTAATCCCCCTTTAAAAGCACCATTCCCATTTTTTGTGCGATTTGAAAACGATTTCTCAAAATCATTATACCTAAAAAACTTTCTTGAATCTGAAATATAGAATCCATTTTTAAATTTCAACACCTCTTTTTTTGATGTGAAATTTTTATATTCTCTTTGATTTGATTTCTTAAAAAAATCTTTTATGCTAATTGAATAAAGTGCAATCTGTTTATTTTTGTAAACGAACTTACTCATAGAAAAAATCTGATTTTCAAAATCTGAAAGTGTGTCGTTTAAATTTCGAAGCACTAGAATAGGTTTTAATAAATTCAAATCATTCTTTACTTTTTTATCATAAAAAGATGGAGCAAATAGTTGCATTAATTTTTTGCTTTCCCAAATAGATGTCCGACTCAAGAAACTACTCATCAAAGGTAAATTAGTATGATAAGAAATTAATTTTGACAATTTAAATATTTCTGAATTAACAGGGTATTTCACATAGTTTTCAGACCCTATATAATAATATGGCAATGGAAGAATCGACTGGTATTTATTCACTTCAATATTTGATAATGCTAATTTTAACTCATTTGATAATTCTTTTTTTTGAAATAAATTGGATGTTATAGAAATCTTTGATGCTGTCTCTTCATGATATTCAATACTTTCATAGAAAACAATAGAGGGAATAATTAGAATTAAAAAGTTATTTAAAACGTATCTCTTTTTAGAATTATAAATCAAAATGTAATGATTAAGATAAAAAACAGAAATAATCGCCATCGAGAAATAAAACACCCAAGCGAATCGACCAATAGCTCTGAATTGTTTTAAAACATTAACATAATCTAATAAAAACTGAAGATTAAACCGAAAAGGAATACACATCGAGAACAGTAAAATAACAACTGAAGAGTAAAATAGATATTTAATAAAATTATTAGATGAAATAACAGAATCTATCGTAAATCTTCTATTTTGAATTGATTGAATAATTGATTTGATAACGATTGCAACAAAAATGAATATCGAGAATAATCCAATATATGATAAGGTTTCCCAATCACTTGAAGTTGAAATGAATTTTGATAAAAATCGATTAATTGATCCATGAGTTGCAATAAATACAGAATTAATTTTAGAATAAAAATTAAAAAAACCAAATGGATTTGTTGTTCTACCAGTATGTATATCTGTTAAAAAAACAAATAAATTAAAGACAATTAAGGGGGCAAAAAGACTTAAATAAATCCACTTATAGATTCTGATTGATTTTTTTCGTTCAATAAAAAACTTAAATGTGAAATAAGTAAAAAATAGCGAAAATACAATCACGCCCAAATAAGCATGAATTAAGAGCCAAAATAAAATGAAGAATGAAAAAACTAAATAATAGCGTTTGTGATTATTTGATTTTTCAAATCTTAGAAGTAAATAAATTGCCATCGGAATAAAACAACTCATGCCCAATGCTAGATGCCCAGTTAATCTAAAAATTTGAGGTGACAAAAAAGCATAAGCTATTGAACTTAAAACAGCCAAATAAAACTGAATTTTTAATCTTTTATAAATAAAATATAGAAAAAGAGCACTCAAGAAAATAGAAACAAAAATGATCCCATTTAAAATAGCTATTTGATAATATAAAATCCCCGGAAAAATCAAAGCTAAGGCCCTTACGGTTATTGCTACAATTGGTGTGCAATCGGTATAAAGAAAATGTTCCCCATACGGGTAATTCATTCCTTCAAAATTAATCCATGAAGTGTTTTTTGAAATATAATAACTATAAGTATAATAGTTTTTTAAGCCATCACCTGAAGAACTAAAAAGATGTTCATTTGGATGAAGAAATGTATCGCCATAGAAAAAACACAAGAGGAGATACATTAAAACTAAAATGTAAACCACACCTTTATCAATTTTTGAGATCAATTTCATTTATTTATCTAAAATCAATTTCATTAATATCGAACGTTTTTGTTGAATATCCAAAATCGCTTTGCGGTGATAGATCATGTGATAAATATAACTCCATTTAAAAGTCACATGTAAGAAATATCTAGAATATGAAAATGCCAATAAACCTGAAACTGGAAAAACAGAGAAGTAAAGCAACTTTTCAAAAACTGAATTAGCGAAGTAATCAGCCGTGAAATAATATATCACGCCATAATTCAATGGATACAAAAACAACCCCATTAAAACTGATAACGGAGCAATATATTCAATATCTTTTGTCAATTTCGGAACAATATAATCAGTAATTTTATAAGGGAAAATATTAATCAACAATCCTAAAACAAAAACTGGAAATCCTATAAGAATTAGAATAATTGAAAAAATCAATTGTCTAAAAAACATTCTCAATCTAAATCTTCTATCTAAAAAATCTGGTCTAATTTCAAACTTCAATAACTGTCGATTAATGTCTTTTACTATCGTTTTCAATTCGTCAATCTCCCAAGGACGTGTTAATTGAATTTCATCCACCTTATCTCTAATGATCTTCAAAAATTGAATCTCCCCTTCTACTCCTTTTTCTTTTTGACGTAGATATTTGGAAGACAAAATCTCTTCTAAATCATCAACAATTGATTCGTGTTCTTTACTTTCCGAATTAACAAGAACTCTTTCTAAATTGACTCTAAACTGTTCTGTTAATTTTTTGGCTGTTTTACCATTGTCTTTTCGATAATCTTCAACATATTCTTTCACTGAAATCGGTGAACCAACATTTACTAAAACAGAGCTTCTAAATTTTTCCGCTTGAAGATAATTGAGTCCAACTGGAATAACTCTTAAATTCAATTGACAATTATTTCTACTCTCAGTTTCTAATGCAATTCTCGCAGTTCCTGATTTTAATTCTCTTAAATGTCTTTCTAAAAAACTAGTTCCTTCAGGAAAAACTACCAATGTTTTTCCTTCTTCAAGTACTTTATAACATGCATTAAATGAATCTTGATTAGAAACTCCCTTTATCTTTCCTTCGCCTTGTCGATTTATAGGAATCATATTGAATTTCTGCAACAACCATAGTTTGAATGGAGAATTAAACAATGTCCCTTTAGCCATGAAATGAATAGGTTGTTTACAAGTAAAACCTATCATCATCGCATCCATTAAAGTATTTGGGTGATTCGCAATGATAATTAAAGGTTCGTTTTTAAGAGGTAACAATACTTCATCGTTTAACACTTTTACTTCTTTGTAGTAAAAACGTATTCCTATAGAAACTAGAAACTTAAGAAAACGGTAAAGCATTGTTTAATTTTTATCTCAAATGTAAACATAATCTATTAAAAAGTCGACATTCTATTCACTGTTTCAATCTAGAAAAAGAATGATTAATTGAAAGCCTAAAACAACTATTTATTCAGAATTGAATCTCAGTACAAAATATAATATTCACCTATTATTCCTTTAATTTACTAAATTTGTTACACAATATTTTGAATGGAAAGTTATAAAATTGCTTATTTAAATTCCAATAATGGACACAGCGTCTTGGCTTTTGGCAAAGGAGAAGCAATACGCATTGATTCAAATACAGTCAATCATACTTCTGGCTTGGTTGAATTGGAGCAATTTATTCAACAAAATAAAAACTCTTATCTTTTCGGTTATTTGAGTTATGATTTAAAAAATGAAATCCATCATTTAGATTCAAACAATAACAATTCAGTTGAATTTCCATTAATTTACTTTTGGAAACCACAATATGTTGTCGAAATGAAAAATGAAAATTTTTCTTTTGTGCAAGGAGAAAAATGTCAAGAAAGTTTCGATTTCGTTCAAAATTTTCTTGAAGAAGAAATTGATCAAAATTTCCATCCATATAATTTCAATTTCAAACCAACAATTACAAAGAAAAAATACATTGAAAAAGTAAATTCTTTAAAAAATCATATTCAATTGGGAGATTGTTATGAAGTCAATTTTTGTCAGGAATTTATTGACGATAATATAGATTTGGATTTTACTTTAGATGCTTATTTCAAATTAAATTCAATAACAAAAGCACCATTTTCAACATTTTTTCAACACGATGAATTGACAGTTATAGGTGGAAGTCCAGAACGTTTTATTAAAAAACAAAATTTAAAATTAAGTTCTGAGCCAATCAAAGGAACCAAAAAAAGAGGTCAAACTGAAGAAGAAGATAATCAGTTAATCAATGAATTAAAGAATGATCCAAAAGAAAGATCAGAAAATGTCATGATTGTGGATTTAGTTAGAAATGATTTGTCAATAATTGCTTCTAAAAACAGTGTAAAAGTAGATGAGCTCTGTGAAATTTACTCTTATGAAACAGTGCATCAAATGATTTCTAAAATTTCATGCGAGATTGAACCTTCTGTTTCTTTTACAGATATCATTAGAGCTACATTTCCGATGGGTTCAATGACTGGTGCTCCAAAAAAAAGAGTGATGGAATTAATCGAAGAACATGAATCATTTACTCGAGGATTATATTCAGGAACTATAGGTTACATAAAACCAAATGGTGATTTTGATTTCAATGTAGTTATCCGAACTTTGCTATATAATAAAAAGAACAAAAAATTATCTTGTTCTGTAGGTAGTGCAATTACAATTCTATCAGATCCAGAAAAAGAATATGAAGAATGCTTCGTCAAAGTAAAACGAATCTTAGACGGAATGAATGAGTGATCTTCTTCAACATATTAAAAAACATTGGGAGCATTTAAAATCTAAAAAAATATTTTTAGCATGCAGTGGCGGAGTTGATTCTATGACATTATTGTCTATTTTTCATTCACTTGATTTTGATTTAGAAGTTCTACATGTAAATTATAATTTAAGAGGTCAAGACTCCGTTTTAGATAAAGAATTGGTTGAAAAAACTTGTCAAAAATTAACTATTCCATTTCATTTATTAGATATTCAACTTCAAGAACAATTAGATGAATTTGGTGGTAATCTTCAAGAAGTAGCTAGAAATGTTCGCTATGATTTCTTTGAAAAAATTAGAACTAAATCTGAGAATAACTACATCGCACTTGGACATCATTTAGATGATCAAATTGAAACTTTTTTCATGCATATTGCTCGTAAATCTGGAATTATGGGAATGGCTTGTATGAAAGCTGAAAACAAACGTTTTATTCGACCTTTACTTTCATTCTCAAAAGATTCAATTATCGAATTTGCGAATAGAAACAATATTGAATGGAGAGAAGATTATTCAAATAAAACAAATAAATACAAAAGAAATATTCTAAGAAATATTCTAATACCTGAGTTAATCAAATCGATTCCTACGTTAAAGGACAGTGTGAAACATTTGACATCTATTTTTCAAGAAAACCAAACATTAATCGAAGAAAAAGTTTTGATTTTGTTGAAAGATATTAAAAAAGACAATGTCATTTCATTTGAAATATTTGATTCACTAACGAATGAAGAACAAATTGAATTATTAAGACAGTTAAACCAAAAACCTGGATTATTAATTGATTTAGAGAAAATTCGAAATTCACAAAAAGGGAAACATATTCGGTTAGAAAAAAATGAAGATTGTCCTTTTATTTCAATTTCTAGAGAAGAGAATTCTTTTGTTTTTGAAAAAGATAATCAACAAATTAATTTGCCGAAAATACATATTGAAAAAGTAAGTTCACTACCTCTTGAATTTTCAAAATACGAAATTTACATCGATTCAGCTAAATTAAAAGGAGAATTGAATCTTCGTAAATGGAAAAATGGAGATCGCATGCAACCAATTGGTTTAAAAGGAAGTAAACTTTTATCTGATATAATTAAAGATGCCAAAATTCCGACTTTCAAAAAGAAAGATATTTTGGTACTAACCGATCAAGAAACAATCATTTGGTGCGTTGGAATACGAATTAGTTCTTCACATATTGCTGACATCCATTCAAAAGAAATTATAAAAATTACGTTACAAAATATTCAAGAATGATTCCATTCCCATTAAAATTTGAAAATAGAGTAAAGAATGATCTTTTCCTTGGAGAAGAATTATTAACGGCTTTGAATACAGAAACGCCTACTTCTGTAAGATTAAATCCACACAAAACCAAACCAAATTTACCATTTCAAAAAGAGATAGATTGGTGTCAAAATGGATATTATTTAACAGAAAGACCATCATTTACTTTAGACCCATTGTTTCATGCAGGAACCTATTATCCGCAAGAAGCTGGCTCAATGGTTTTAGATTCTATTTTGAGACAACTAGATCTTCCTGAACAACCTAAAATTTTAGATTTATGTGCTGCACCTGGAGGAAAAAGCACATTAATCGCTTCTTTTTTGGACAATAAGGGAATGCTTGTTAGTAATGAAGTAATTAATTCTAGAGCTAAAATTTTAAGAGAAAATCTATCAAAATGGGGACATACAAATGTTGTTGTCACAAACAATGATCCTGAACATTTTGAGAAAATTCCAAATTTCTTTGATACAATCGTAGTTGATGCTCCTTGTTCTGGGGAAGGTATGTTTCGTAAAGATCCAGATGCTCGAACGGAATGGACGGAAGACAATGTTCAATTGTGCGCGGCAAGACAAAAAAGAATTGTCATGGATGTTTGGGATTCCTTAAAAGCTGGTGGATATTTAATTTATTCGACTTGTACGTTTAACGAAGATGAAAATGAAAACAATGTAGAATGGTTATTAAATAATTTAGAAGCTGAGATTGTTTCGGTTGAATTAAAAGAACCAATACAAAAAGATAGAATTCAAAAAGGATTCTACTGTATTCCTGGAAAAACTGCAACTGAAGGTTTTTATATTGCCGTATTTCAGAAAATTGGAAATGAAAGCAAAAAGAATAAATTTATCAGAAACAATGATTTAAAACTTCAAAAAGATTTATTAGATTGTTCAAAATTTGCAAAACTAGAAACGTGTAATATTTTCAATTGGAATGATAAATTATTAGCTTTTCCAAAAGATTTCACAAATGAATTCCTTCATTTACAAGCAAATTTGCATATAATTAAAATGGGGACAAATATCGGTGAAATTTCAAGAAAAGGTATTATCCCACATGAAGACTTAGCTTTTAATCCATTTTTAAGAATTTCTGAAAAAAGCAATAGTATCAACTTAGAAAAAGACTTAGCGCTTAAATATTTGCATGGAGATACTTTTTCAATTAATGGCGCGATGGGATTTCAATTAATCACTTTTGAAAAAGAACCGCTTGGTTGGATAAAAAATATTGGAAATCGTTTCAATAATTTGTATCCTAAAGAATGGAGAATTAGAATGAATGTTGACTTCGCCTCCGCTCAGTCAACAAAATAATCGAAGGTGACTTGAGCGAAGTCAATTGGTGACTGAGCGAAGTCGAAGTCACCTCTTCCAAGCTCTTGTCATTTCCCTTTTCCCTGGAGGTCCAGGCAATGCTTCAATTTTGAATCCTGCAGTTTTAAGATCTCTTTTTACTTGACCTTTTGCACAATAGGTTACCAAAAAACCTCCTTCTTTAATGGCTGCATATAATTTTTGAAAAATTTCTAATGACCACATTTCTTCTTGAGCTCTAGGTCCAAATGCATCATAATAAACGATGTCGTATTTTTCAGGATGAAAGTTCTGGTTTTCAATTTTATTTTCAATTTTAGTCAAAGTGAAATTTGAATTGATTTCATTTTTCGCATTCCAAGTAGTTGAGTGAATCTTTGAAAATACCACCCTATTTTCAGCCCCTTTTAATGAGCCATAATCCAATTGATTCATTTCCTCGATTGAAACTGGATACGCTTCAATTCCATCGTAATCAATTATTAAATCATTTTCTTGAGCATATAAACATGTCAAAAAAGCATTTAATCCCGTACCAAAACCCATTTCAAAAATGGACAGCTGTTTTTTATCTTTAAATGAGACAATCCCATTCTGTATAAAAACATGTTCCGCTTCTTGTAATGCACCATGATTAGAGTGATAATTTTCATCTAAATCAACAATTCGGATTGTTTTAGATCCATCAGCTGTTTCAATTATCTCTCTTTTCATTATTCCTTTTTATTGTAAAAATAATACAATCATGCTTAACTTCATTAAAATAAAAAACGGCTATCATAAATGACAACCGTTTTCTTTGTGTTTGAAGTATATAGTTTAAAAACGTTGAAAATCATCATCTAAACTATCATTTCCATCTAATTTTATTGAGAATGAATTTGAGCTCATTTTAGGTTTAACGAAAGTTTGTTCTCTTCTTTTTTGAACAACAACCGGTTTTTTAATTTGTGTCGAACTTGTTTTTTGAGAATAACTCAATCCATTGTTCTCAATTTTAAAGAATGAAACAGCATCTTGTAATTCTTCAGCTTGTGCACTCAACTCTTCAGCTCCTGCAGCCATTTCTTCAGCAGTTGCTGCATTTTCTTGAACGACATTATTCAAGTTTTGAATAGCACTATTGATTTGCTCTGCACCTGAACTCTGTTCAATACTTGAAGCAGCAATTTCCTGAACTAAATCAGATGTTTTTTGAATATTTGGAACAACATCATTTAACATTTGTCCTGATTTCTGTGCAACATAAACACTTTTTGCTGATACTTCATCAATTTCTGTTGCTGCTAATTGTGAACGTTCGGCTAATTTTCGAACTTCCGCCGCTACTACAGCAAATCCACGTCCGTGTTCACCTGCTCTTGCTGCTTCTACTGCTGCATTCAAAGCTAACAGGTTTGTTTGTCTAGAAATCTCACCAATAATAGAAATTTTAGAAGCAATAACTTTCATTGAGTTTTCTGTAGCAATTACAGATTCTTTACTTTCTATTATTTCAGTTGCTGAAGCAGTTGATATTTTTTCTGTTTGACGCGCGTTACTCGTGTTTTGTTGAATGTTAGCTGTCATTTGCTCCATAGAAGATGAAATCTCTTCTACTGAACTAGCCTGCCCTGTAGCTCCTTCAGATAATTGTTGAGCTGAAGTTGACATTTGAACACTTGCTGAAGCAATATTATCAGCATTCAATATTACTTTAGAAATTAAGTCATTTAATACATCAATCGTTTTATTTAGGGAATCTCCCATTGTTTTCAAGTCACCTTTAGAATCAATTGAATATTTTTGAGTTAAATCTCCATCTGCTAAAGCACCTATAACTCTACTTACTTCAACTGCAGCTTTTTGAGTTTCAATTTCACCTTCTTTTTGTGCAATCAAAATATCTATTGTTGAATTCAACGAATCCCCCATTAATTTCAACTCACCTTCTGAAAGAACTGAATATTTTTGTGATAAATCACCATTCGACAATGCTGATAATACTCTTGTTACTTCTTGAGATGCTGCTGCTGTAGCGTGAGATGCTAATGTTGCAGCAGTTACATCAGTTGCAATTTTTACAACTTTTGTAATTCTTCCCATTTCATCTTTTACAGGTGAATAAACAGCTTGAATCCATATTTCATTTCCTTGACGTGTAATACGTTTAAATAAATCATTTTGAGGAATCCCCATCGCTAATTCTTCCCAAAAACGCATATAAGCTGGTGAATTTGCAAAAGAAGGTTCAACGAACATTCTGTGATGTTTCCCTACAATTTCATTTAAACTATATCCTAATGTATGAAGAAAATTATCATTCGCTGTAATAATATTTCCTTTTGGATCGAATTCAATAAATGCAAAAGAAGTGTTAATTGCATTCACAACACCTTCAGCAGCTTGTTGAGCAAAAGTTTGCTCCGTATTCTCATATCGAACTCCAATATATTTTACAGGTTTTCCATTTGCACCTAAAACAGGAGCAAAAACACCATCAACATAATAAGGAGTTCCATCTTTTTTTCTGTTTTTTACAGGTCCTCTAAAAACTTGTCCTCTTCCAACTGTTGCCCACAATTCTTTAAACACAGCTTTATCCATATCAGGATGACGAACTATGTTTTGATTTTGCCCCATTAACTCTTCACGTGTATATTGTGAAACAGAGCAGTGTAAATCATTTACATAAGTAATATAACCTCTTAAATCAGTTTCAGAAACGATACACATTTCATCTACTAATTTCATTCTAGTATCAATCTCTCTTTGTTGTTGTTCAGAATGTTCTTTAATTTCTGTAATATTTGATTGAATTTTTTGCAGTGATTGAACTATTTCTAATTTAGAATATTTATCATCAATTGCAATTTCAGATTTATTTTCTGATAATGCATTTGCGAAATTAGAAATGATAATTTGTTGACTAAAAATGTTTTTAAAGTGATTGAAAATTTGTTCATCTGAAAATCGTTCTTTCTGTAAAGAAACTGTCAAATTTCCGTTTGATAAATTTCCAAGTAATTCAATAATGTAATCTTTTTCTTTATTAGATACTCCTCCAAATAATCCCATTTTTTTTCAGTAATAAATAGTACAATAATAATAGCTCAGCTTTTGTTTAATGTTTACTAATTTTAGTTAAACATAGATTAAACAATAAGACGAAATAAGTTAAAACATCCTTTCAATAAATTTTTTATGTGATAAAAAATAATAAAATAAGTAATACTACTTATTTCATTCAGGAAAGTGTTTACCTAGAGTAGTATGAGTCAAAAACATCTATAACAACAGTTTAACTCAAAAAAAAAACAATTTTTAACTGAAATATATTTTTGAGGTATAATATGATCTAAATATTATATATGACATAAAGCCATCATCTGATTATAAATGAAATTAACATGACTAATAAATAATAATTGTACAACTAATTCCTTAATAAGGAATTTTATTGCAAAATATATTTCAAAAACTCATTAATATATTCAACTCTATTTACTGTTCTTTTTTCACTAGTAAATAAAATTTTACTTCTTATTCATTTGAAGATTTAGATTATAAAATAGAGCTTTCAATTTTAAAAAATGAAACTGCTGATTGTAAATCTTCTGATTGAGCATTTAGTTCTTCTGCACTAGCAGCCATTTCTTCTGCTGTAGCAGCATTTTCTTGTACAACTTTATTCAAAGTCTGAATTGCATTATTTATTTGATCCGCACCTGTACTTTGTTCAATACTGGATGCTGTTATTTCTTGAACTAATTCAGACGTCTGTTGTATTACAGGTACTATTTCATTCAATAACTCTCCAGATTTCAAAGCAATATTAACACTTCTTACCGAAACTTCATCAATTTCAGAAGCTGCTAATTGACTTCTTTCAGCTAACTTTCTAACTTCAGCCGCAACAACTGAAAAACCTCTACCATGGTCTCCTGCTCTTGCTGCCTCAACAGCAGCATTTAAAGCCAATAAATTCGTTTGTCTTGAAATCTCTCCAATTATTGAAATTTTAGAAGCAATTAATTTCATAGATTGAACTGTTTCAGAAACTGCATCTTTACTTTGCATCATTTCTAAAGCTGCCTTCGTAGAAATCTTTTCTGTCTGTCTAGAGTTACTGGTATTTTGCTGAATATTTGCTGTCATTTGTTCCATTGAAGAAGATATTTCTTCAACTGAACTTGCTTGACCAATAGCCCTTTCCGACAATTGTTGTGCTGAAAAAGACATTTGATTACCCGCGTCTGCTATGCTATTTGCATTTGAAATTACTTTTGCAATCAAATCATTTAATACATTTATTGTTTTATTTAAAGAATCTCCCATTTCTTTTAATTCATTCTTAGAATCAATTGAATAATATTGGGTTAGGTCACCTTTCGCTAATGCACTAATAACCCTATTCACCTCTTTAGTTGCTTTATGAGTTTCTTGCTGCGACTCATTTTGAGATACTAAAATATTTATAGTTTGATTCAATGAATCTCCCATTTCCTTCAACTCCCCTAACACACTTAAACTAAATCTTTGATTGTAATCTCCTTTTGAAATTGATTTTAAAACCCTAGTAATTTCTTTAGATGCTTTTTTTGTCTCTAAAGCAGCGATTGAAGATTCGGTTACATCAGTTGCTACTTTAATGATTTTAACTATTCTACCCATCTCATCTTTAATAGGAGAATATGTGGACTGCAACCATTTATTTTGTCCAGAACGAGTTATAAATTTATAAACATCTTGATGAGATCCTCCCAAGGCTAATTCATCCCAAAACTTTAAATATTCTATTGAATTAACGACTTTAGGATCAACAAATGACCGATGATGTTTATTTTCAATTTCAGACATAGAATATTCCATCATCTTTAAAAAATTATCATTTGCACTTAAAACATTCCCTTTTGTATCAAATTCAATGTATGCAAAAGTGGAATTTATTGCATTAACTATTCCTTGAGCAGCATACCTTTCATAAGTTTCCTCAGTAACATCATATCTAATTCCTATATATTTTATAGGTTTTCCGTTTTTACCTAAAACTGGGCCAATAGCAGCATTGACATAATAAGGAGTTCCATCTTTCTTCTTGTTTTTTACCGGGGCATTAAAAACTTCCCCTCTACCTATTGTTTGCCATAATAACTTAAATGCCTCTTTTGGCATATCTTCATGACGAACAATATTGTGATTTTGACCTATCAACTCTTCTCGTTTATACTGAGCTACATCACAAAACTTATCATTTACAAAAGTTATATATCCTTTTAAATCTGTTTCAGAAACAATACACATTTGATTAATTAAGTTCATTTTTGCTTCCATCTCATTTTCAACTAGTATAGCTTTATCTTTTTCATCAATCAAAAATGTTTTTAACATTAATAATTCCTGAATAATTTCATTAGTGGAATTTGAATTAATTTCAACTTCAAAAATTCCTTTAGAAAATGATTTTATAATTTTTATTGACTCATCTAACTCAATTCTAAATCTTTCAATTTCATTGATTAAAACACTAGATTTTTTCTCATTATAAATAATTAATTTTGAAAATTTTCCTTTAAAAAAATCACTTAAAGTAATAATTAAATTTTTATCATTATTTCTAAATAAATTTTTAAATAACATCATATTTTTTTTTTACATTAAATTTTTCACTAGTTAGTATTTTAAAATTATGATAAATTAATTCTTATTCATATGACAAAAGTCAGTTATTCTCAAAATATATATTATCACAAATATCAATTCTACTTATTTAAATAAGATTTATAGAAAGAAATTTTAGATTCAATCTATTTTGTTCTAAAAAATTGTATTAAATTTATTATTATTTAAAATCAAACTTTTGTTAGATTAACAGAAAATTAAAACTGTTTACATGGAAAAACTGAGTATTTATCTACTTTCATTTGCTTTAGTCTTATTTAGTTCATTTTCGCATTCACAATCTTTTATTAGAAAGAAAATTCTGTTTACGTTTTTAATTTTATTTATTAAACTCGAATTGATATATATAAGTCAATATCAAAATTAGATTTCTAATTAATCTAAAATTCATTGGTATGAATTTTAATATTTCAAATCCTCTTGATTGGGATAAATTAAAAAAATAAAATATTAAAACAAATAAATAGTAGGGATGAAAACAATTGAGAATTCAGATATTCGCTTTTGGATAGAAGAAGAGATTTTATTTAGTGAATACAAACAACCTCATGTTATGAATTTAGAAAATTCTATAGCTATTTATGAGTTAAGAAGACAAATATCAGATGGAAAAGATCAATATTTCTGCTACGATATAGGTAATTTGAAATCGATGACAAAAGAAGCTAGAGATTATGGTGAAATTTATGGACAAGATAATTTAGCAGCATCTGCTATTATTGTCAATTCACATATTACCCTATTTATCTATAATACTTTTTTAAAAATTAAAAAAGTTAAGATTCCAGTTAAAGCATTCAAAAAACGTGATCAAGGAGTTGAATGGTTAAAAAAAATACAAAACAACCAACCTTCAAACTAAAAAAATGGAAGTAGATAAATTAAATGAAATTTTTGAAATTGTACGAAGATTAAATTTTGATGAATTTGGTGATCAATTGACTAATGAAAATTCGTTGGATAACTTGTTGATTGAATTGAAAAGTCATGAAGAAAAATATTTGAAGCATCAAAGACGAATTGATTCAATTATCACACATTTATCAGATTGTTTTGCTGGTGATTTTTTTAATGAACTTCCAATTTCAGATAATCAAGACGAATTAGATGTTGTGTGTATGGGATTCAATACCTATATCGATGAATTAAAAGGCGCTCTGGTATCAAGAGATATTTTAGAAAAAGTAAATTCAGAATTATTAAAAGAAAAAGTAATCTCAGAAAAATTATCGAAGGCGAAAGATGAATTCATGTCAAATATGAGTCATGAAATCCGAACACCTTTGAATGGAATTATTGGATTTGCCCAAATATTAGAAAGTACTGACTTAACTGATTTACAGCGAAAACATCTTAAAACGATAAAAGTATCAGGAAACATATTATTGATATTAATAAACAATGTGTTAGAGCTTGAATATTTAAATTCAAACAACGTTAAACTTGTTAAAGAACCATTAAAAATCAATGAGTTGATTCCATACTTCTCCTCTACTTTTCATGAGATTATTTTGGATAAAGAATTAAAATTGGAATTAAAGGTAGATTCGACAATACCTCAAAATTTATTAGGTGATTCTTCAAAATTAGCCCAGATATATATTAATATTCTGAGTAATGCAGTAAAGTTTACACCAAACAATGGGAAAATTCAAGTTAATTGCTATTCCATAAACGAAAATGAACATGAATGTCAATTAAAAATTGAAATTATTGATAATGGAATTGGAATTGATCAAGAAAATATAAAATCCATTTTTGAACCATTTGTTCAAAAAACGGAGGATTTAGCTCGAACATACGGAGGAACCGGATTAGGTTTAACTATAGCTAAAAAAACGATAGACTTATTTCGAGGTTCAATTGAATTTGAAAGTGAGATCGATAAAGGTACGAAGGTAACAATTACACTTCCTCTCGAAAAAATAATTACACAACAAAAAGAATTAAAAACAAATACAGAAAATACAATGGTAAATTATAAATCTATTTCCATTTTAGTAGCAGAAGATAATGCAATTAATCAATTGTTAGTTAAAACAATTTTACAGAAAGAAGGTTTTGAAGTTGATATAGCAGATAATGGGAAATTGGCAGTAGAAGCATTAGAAAAAGAGGATTATCAAATTGTATTAATGGATTTAATGATGCCTGAAATGAACGGATATGAAGCAAGTATTGCTATAAGGAAACTAAGCAATTCAGTTAAAGCCTCGATTCCCATCATTGCTGTTTCAGCAGATATTTCAAAAGATGTAAAAGATAAATGTCTAGAAGCAGGTATGAATGATTATGTATCTAAACCATACGAATCACATTATTTAATTGAAAAAATATTAGAACACATTAAATAATATTTTAATGAAATCTCCAATCCCTCATAACGAAAAAGAGCGCCTAGAAGCTTTAAAAAGCTATCATATTATGGATAGCTTGTCAGAACAAGAATTTAATGCGATAACAAAATTAGCAGCTTCTATTTGTGGAGTTCCAATTGCGTTAATTAGTTTATTGGATGAAAACAGGCAGTGGTTCAAAGCAAAATTCGGTATCGATGTAGAAGAAACACCTCGAAATATTTCATTTTGTCAACATGCAATTTTAGAAACCAAAATTTTTGAAGTTGAAAATGCACTTGAAAATCCAATTTTTGCTCAAAATCCATTGGTTACAAATGATCCTGACATTCGTTTCTATGCAGGAGCACCATTAATTGATCCTAATGGTTATAATTTGGGAACATTGTGTGTCATAGATAAAAAACCGAAAAAATTAACCGATGAACAAAAAGATTCTCTTGAAACATTAGCTTCAGAAGTTGTTTCATTGATTTTACTTAGAAAGAGTAAAAAAGATATGGAACTTGCGAAAAACGAAATGGAAGCAATGCTCTCAGGATTACAAGAAGGCATTGTATTTCAAAATGTTAATGGTGAAATTATTCGATGTAATCAAAGTGCTGAAAAGATTTTGGGTTTAACGTATGATCAAATGATTGGTAAGACATCTGTTGATCCAAGTTGGAGGGCCATTCATGAAGATGGTTCTGATTTTCCAGGTAACACACATCCTGCGATGGTCACTTTGGAAACAAAATTACCACTTAGTAACATAATTATGGGAGTTCACAAACCGAATGGTGAATTAACATGGATTACCATTAATTCTGTTCCGTTATTTACAAATGATACAAATATAATAAATGGTGTAATCTCAACTTTTAAAGATATTACTGAATCAAAAGTACAACAAGATAAAATTAAGGAAAACGAAGCTCTTCTTGAAAAATCTCAAAAAATTGCCAAAATATGTAGCTGGAATTATAGTTATGAAACTAGAGAAGTAAAATGGTCAAAAGAGTTTATTTCAATTTTTGAAATTGGACAAAACGAAATAAAAGAAATTTATAAAGAGGATTTTTCACTTTTTATAAATAAAATTCATCCTGAAGATTATTTGAAATTTCAAGAAGTTGTAACAAATGCGACAAAAAAACTTCAGCCTTTTGAAATAGAATATCGAATAATTGCATCTGAAGGAAGAATAAAACATTTAATATGTAAAGGAGAGCTTGAAACCGACAATCTTGAAAATCCAATTTCTATGAGTGGTACTATTCAAGATATTTCAAGAAGTAAAATTGCAGAAGAGGAATATAACAAGGCGAATGAACGTTGGAAATTTGCTATCGAAAATTCAGGTGATGGTATTTGGGATTATGACTTAAAAAACAACATTTCATATCAATCAGATCAATTTTTAAAGAATTTAGGTTATGAAAGAGGTGAAAAAAGTTTTACGCATGAATTCATGATGACTTTATTTCATCCAGATGAAAAAGAAGAAATCAATAGATTATTTCAAGCTCATTTAAAAGGTGAAACAGAATACTTCTCTCATGAATATAGGATTCTATGTAAACATGGTGAATATAAATGGATATTAGATCGAGCAAAAATAATAGAACGAGATAATGATGGAACCCCAATAAGAATAATTGGAATACATCATGATTTAACTCATAGAAAACAACAAGAGGAAATTCTTCATAACAATGAAAACAATTTAAAAGAAGCGCAAGAAATTTCTAAAATAGGTAGCTGGGATTTTGACTTAAGAACCAATGAATTAACTTGGTCAGCAGAACATTATAGAATCTTTGAAATAGAAGAACCTCAAACTCCAGAAAACTTATACAATTTATATCGAAGTAAAATTCATCCAGATGATATTGATGAATTGGATAAATTAGTTAATCGTTCTATAGCGGAAGGAATCGGTTTTGAATACAATCATCGAGTTTTATCTAAAACTGGTGATATTAAATATGTTTTAGGAATTGGAAAGGTTATTTTCAATTCAAAAAATGAACCTATTAAAGTAAAAGGAACCGTTCAAGATATTACAGATCGTAAAGTAGCTGAAAATAAAATTACTCTTTCAGAAGAACGTTTAAATGAAGCACAAAAATTAGCTAAAATCGGAAATTGGGAATTCGATTTAAAAACATATGATTTGTATTGGTCAAATGAACTATTTAATGTTTTCGATATTTCTCAAGATACACCTAAAGATAAATTATATGAAGTTTATAGAAGTAAATTCAGTGAAACTGATTTAAAAATACTAGATGAGAAAGTAAATAAATGTTCACAAGAAGGTATTTCATATGAAAATCAACATGCTATTATCACAAATAATGGTTTAAAAAAATACATTCATGGACGAGGTTTTGCTAGAAAAAATGATTCAGGCGAAATAATTGCACTATATGGAACAGCTCAAGAAGTTACAGAAACAAAAAATCAAGAAAATTTAAAATCTCTTATTAATGAAGTTTCCAATGGTTTGATTGTTGAAGAAGAACTTCTCTCATCCACTTTTCAAATTGTATTAGATAGATTGTTAGAAATAACCCAAAGTGAATATGGTTTTATGGGTGAAGCATTTTATGATGATGATATACCTTACTTAAAGACATATGCTATAACTAATATTGCATGGGATGAAGAAACTCGAGATTTCTATGATAAACATGTAGAAAAGGGGCTTGAGTTTAGAAATTTAACTACACTATTTGGATATACCTTAAAACATAAAGAAGTTGTCATTTCAAATGATCCAACCAATGACTTAAGAAGTGGTGGTTTACCACATGGACATCCTGCATTAAATACATATTTAGGTATCCCAATAATACATAATAATGAATTGTTGGGAATGATAGGTATTGCAAATAAACCAAATGGATTTTCTGAGGCGGATCATGAGTATTTAACACCCTTTACAAATGCATTTGCATCTATAATTCATGCATTAAAAACAGAAAGAAAACGTAAATTAGCTGAAAATGAAAATATTAAAATCAAAAATGAATTACAAAACTTTTTTGATCTAAGTTATGATTTCATGGCTATTGCAAATGTTGATGGGACATTTAAATCAATAAATGATACTTTTATAAAAGTTTTAGGTTATACAATAGAAGAACTTACTAATCAACCATTTATCAACTTTGTTCATCCTGATGATGTTGAGGATACTATTAATGAAGTATATAAATTAGCAAGTGGATTAAAAGCGATTGATTTTGAAAATCGTTATAGAAAAAAAGATGGAGATTATATTTGGCTAAGTTGGAGAACTGCTCCAGATGTTGACACTGGAATTCTATATGCAACAGCAAGAGATGTAACGAAAGAAAAAAGTTACAAAGAAGAACTTATTAATGCTAAAAACATTGCGGAACAAGCAAATCATGCAAAATCAGAATTTTTAGCGAATATGAGTCATGAAATTAGAACTCCATTAAATGGAATTATAGGTTTTTCTGATTTATTAAAGACTACTGAACTTAACGAAACTCAAGAAGTTTATACATCAACAATAACTCAATCAGCACATTCATTGTTAGATGTTATCAATGATATTTTAGATTTTTCTAAAATTGAAGCAGGTAAATTAGAATTAGATATTCAAAATACTTCTATACATGATATTATTTATCAATCAATTGATACCGTTACATTCCAGGCACAAACAAAGAACCTAGAATTACTAATGGATATCGATACAAATTTAAATAACACCTATTTTATTGATGCTATTAGAACAAGACAAATCCTTGTCAATTTACTCGGAAATGCAATTAAATTCACAGAAGAGGGAGAAGTATTACTAGAAGTTAAGTTATTAAATGAAAAATCAGATAGTGCAAAAATACGTTTTTCAATTACTGACACGGGAGTTGGAATAGATGAGGAACAACTTTCTAAAGTATTTGAGGCGTTTTCGCAAGCAGATAATTCGACAACACGAAAATTTGGTGGAACTGGTTTAGGATTAACTATTTCAAATAAGCTATTACAGTTAATGGGGAATAGTAAATTACAACTTGTAAGTGAAATTGGAAAAGGAAGTACTTTCTTTTTTGAGATAGAATTAAATTTCGAGAAAGAATTAAAAACTAAATTATTCAAAACTCCAAAAAGAATCTTATTAGCGAACAAATCTCCAAAAGAAGCAGAGATCATTACTAAATGTTTAACTTTTGAAAATATTGAAACTTCAAATGTTCAAACAGCTGAAGAAGCGTATTCAAAATTAAAAAACAAAGAAACATTTGACGCTATAGTAATTGACAGTCAATTGTTTAATAAAAATAATAATGAAATATTAAAAGAAATTATTGCACTCGAAGGGTTTGATTTATTAAAAACCCCTATCTCATTAATTACAAGATCCATTCACGATGAAACCTATTTTATTGATTGTCAAAAACTAGGGGTTAAATCGAAAATTACTAAACCACTAAAACCAAAATATCTATTAGAAATAATTTCAAAAATTTTATCTTCTGGAGTTGAATCTAATAAAGAAAAAAACATTGCTAAAGTTTATGATAATCAATTCAATATTTTAATTGTAGATGATAATGCAATTAATATTCTTTTAGCTAGAACATTGGTCAATAATTTAATGCCAAATTCAATCATTTTTGAAGCTAAAAATGGAAATGAAGCAATAGAAATATTTAAAAATGAAGCGTTAGATTTAATTTTGATGGATGTACAAATGCCGATTTTAAATGGTTATGATGCATCAACTGAAATTAGAAAAATCGAAACAACTACTAATGTTCCTATTATAGCTTTAACAGCTGGAACAATATTGGGAGAAAAAGAAAGATGTATAGCTGCTGGAATGACCAATTACATAAGTAAACCTATCATTATTGATGAACTTGAATTAATGATAAAAACTTATTTGATTAAAGAATAATTTTACCAATGGAAGAACAAAACGAATATAAAAAGATTTTTAATTTATCGATGGACATTATCTGTAAGGTAGGTCCAGACGGAAATTTTAAAGATATTAATCCTGCATTTACCTCTATTTTAGAATGGGAAATCAGTGATGTTTTGCATAATCCATTTACAAAATATATCCATCCTGAGGATATCGAACATACGACCAATGAAATAACCAAACATTTTAACGGAAATGGTTCTGATGTTATAGTCAATCGTTATAAAACTAAAAACGGAGGCTATAAACATATCAGTTGGAAAGGGAATATCAATAAAGAAACAGGAGATTTATATGGAATAGGTCGAGATGTATCTGAACAAATACAAAAAGAGGAGGAATTTCAATTAATCACAAAAGTTGTTTCTAAAACAAAAGATGCTGTAGTAATTACAGATCAGAAAGGCTATATTGTATGGGTAAATGATTCATTTGCTAAAATCAGTGAGTATTCAAAAGATGAAGTTTTAGGTAAAAAACCTGGTTCTTTTTTACAAGGAAAAAATACAAATCTGAATACGGTAGCAGAAATTAGAAAAGCAGTAATACAAAAAGAGGAGATAGATGTAAATATTATTAATTATTCCAAATCAGGTAAAGAATATTGGTTAAATATAAATATCTCGCCTATTTATGATGATAAAAATCAAATTGAATATTTCATAGCAATTGAGCGTGATGTAACAAAAGAAATAATTCAACAAGAAGAAAAAAGAATCGCTGACGAACGTTGGAAAATAGCAATTGAAAATTCAAATTACGGTTTATGGGATTGGAATATTCTAACAAATGAAACGTTTTTTTCAGATGCTTGGAAAAAAACGTTAGGCTATTCCAATGAAGAGATTGAAAATCATGTTGATGAATGGACCAAACGCGTTCATCCGGATGATATTATATTAGCTGAAAAAGATATTGAAAAAC
>Ga0315907_10000246_pt1 | contig 80463 bp, 140 predicted proteins | sample LakEriMetagenome_3_FD_203525 | JGI IMG/M metagenome (GOLD analysis project Ga0315907, IMG submission 203525) | Freshwater fungal communities from buoy surface, Lake Erie, Ohio, United States - Buoy 12 MA123 | ecosystem: Environmental > Aquatic > Freshwater > Lake > Lake biofilm | place: USA...
ATGAATGGTATGATGGTAAAAATCACTATGATGAAGAATCAAAAACAATAGACCAAATAGCAAACCTAATCCGTGACCTTAAAACAAACCCAGACTCAAGACGACTAATGGTTAATGCTTGGAATGTCGGTGAATTAGATCAAATGACGCTTACACCTTGTCATTATGGATTTCAAGTTTATACGAGAGAGTTGAGTGAGCTTGAAAGAATGGAAATAGGTAAAAGTCAGGGAATGTGGAAAGAATTCCAATTTGGTAATATCCATCAACCATGTGACGAAAAAAATATCCCTCGTAGAGCAATCTCTTTAATGTGGAATCAACGAAGTGTAGATACATTCTTAGGTTTACCATTCAACATTGCATCTTATGGCTTACTACTCGAGATCATTGCAAAGGCAGTGAACATGGTTCCTGATGAATTGATAGGAAACTTAGGTGATGTACATTTATATTCCAATCATATTGAACAAGCAAAAGAACAGATTGGTAGAGATTTAACGTGTGATGAAAGAATTGAATTAGCATCAAAAGATACACAATTTGATCCTTTCGATTTTGGGATAGGACTTAACGCTTCTGACGAATCTATTCACAAAGTGTGTGATTTATATAAAGTGTCAAAACGAACAAGAGAACCATACCCATTACCAACCTTAAACATCAACACAGAGTGGTGGCCAACTGAATCAGGTGAAAGCGGAGTCGGGCCAATTGACGCGACAGCAGTGTTTGCTAACTTCAATGACGACAATTTTTGCAAGTGTCTTTTAGAGGAAGATCTTCAATTGTCAAATTATCAAGCTCATCCTCACATTAAAGCATCTCTGTCAAATTAAAATGAAAAAATACTTAATAATAGCAGTATCTGCTTTTATCTTAGAGACAGCATCCACAATGTACATTGCAACAGTAGCAAATAGAGACGTATCGATGATATTTTGGGGATTTATCGGACCGTTTTTAGGTTTACCCTTTATTGGTTATATGGTTGAATCTAAAACCTGGAGAGATAGAATCAAAATGGCAGTCGCTTCAGGCATGGGCTATGCATTGGGATCAACTGTAGTATACTTATATTCAGTTAAATAAACAAATCATGAAAACACAAGAAATCACAAAAGAAAAGATCCAAGAGATCGAGAGATTGACTGGAGGAAAGATCGGAACTCACAAGTTCGGTCAAGATGGGGAGCATGTTCTTGAAAACTCTTTCCTGACTCTAGATGGACAATACATTGGCAACTTTGAAACTGCCGAGTGGTACGTTAAGAACAGCATGATGGTGGACGAGGAGTATCCACACGGAGTTGCGGCAGTGATAACTAAAGAGAGTTACGGAACCGACTCGCCTCAGATCGAGGGAATGTACGGTTACACTCACCGTGGAGGCCAACTGTTTAGGATAGGTGATCGGTTGTTTGATGCAGAGTATGAGCCTAAAAAGGAGGACTACTCTCCAGAAGAGTGGGAAACATACGAGAGCGAGTTCAAAAAGCTGTATGAGGAAGGAGACGAGCTTGATAGAAAGTGGATGGACGACTCAGGAATATCATACGTCATTCCATTTAGGCTTAGAGGATCCAAAATTATAGAAACCATGAGAGAGGCATTCATCGCTGCTCAAAACATTTCAAAAGACTTAAGCTAATGAATTACACAAGACCAGACGATCCTGACTACGAAGATCAACCGGAAGATTGGTTGAACTCATCACTCATCTTTGCAAGAACGTTAAGTTTAATCTTGCAAGAGAATGAGGGCATGATAGTTTATTTGCAAGGAGACATGAACTTCTTTAATGACAAGTCAGTGCAAAAAGTCATCGTATACAAGAATCAGGGCAAGATCAGGGTTATCGAATGTGATGATGATTTACCAGAAGGACAGTTCGTGATAGTGCATGACATAAATCCTAATTAAAAATGGAATTATTAAATACTCACCCAATCAAAAAATCAGACCTTGGATTTCATGGGAATCTATTCGGTGGAAAGTTGTTAGCCTGGGTCGATGCCGCAGCCGCTGCATACTCAATGCAGCTTTGTGACACTCCACGTATGGTGACAGTCTCAATCGAAAAGTGTTTCTTTGAAAAACCTGCAAAAGAGGGTCAGTTAGTAAAAGTTTACAGTAAACCTACATCTATCGGTCACACTAGCGTGACTCTATACATGGAAGTAAGGGCTCACAACGTCTATACGGGTAAACAGCTTGTAGTTCTTAGGACTCACATTAAGTTCGTACACATTGACGAGGAGGGCAACCCTATTCCCATCGGAGAGAAAGGAAAAAGAAGAGTACGAGCGTTAATTGGTGAGGAACCGTCAACCGATGATTTTAATGTTTAGTAAAAAAGGAGTATCTTAGTTAAAACCAAACATTAAAATCATGGATTTACAAACTTACATCATTGGTGTTGAGAGCGTTGGGCTAACCTCTCACAAGGAATCAGCGACAGACGGCTTGCTTAAAATGGAAGCTCGAGACGTTGAACACGTATTAGAAACCCTTAAGGTCGAATACGAATGGGGAGAATATGAACGCGGAGGATTTGATTCCGACAAGTGGTTTTTTCCGCTAGACGAGACACTCGTATGCATCGAACTCGTAGAAGACATTAACGAACTGTAAGAACTAAAGAGTTCTTTGAAATACATTGCGAAAAGCTTGACGGACTCAGTAAAGACCCAGGGCACAAATCCGTGTGAGGGAAACCGGTGAGAGAAGAGCCTGTCACAGAATAATGTGCGTACACGTACGACTAGAAAAGTCCTAGATAAAAGGCAAAGGAGTCGGAAAACACCGGTTAAATTCGACTTTATTCTGTGACTAGCAGTACTTGGTCCCGTAGCTCAGCTGGATAGAGCAACGCCCTTCTAAGGCGAAGGTCAAAGGTTCGAATCCTTTCGGGATCACCAAGTGTCAGTATTCCCTGAAGTCGTAATACGCCCCCAAAGTACTGGTCTCGGCAGGCAGTTCGCGACTGGTCCTGCCCAAATGCACAAGTGATGGAATTGGTAGACATGCTAGACTTAGGATCTAGTGCCGAGAGGCGTGAGGGTTCGAGTCTCTCCTTGTGTACTCCAGGTAGTTTTGTACCTTCGTCGAGATAAATAATCAAAACGAAGGTACATTATGCCTAGAAAAGAAAATATCTATCACTATATCTACAGGGTAACGTGTTTGATAAGTAAAAAATATTACATCGGAATGCATTCAACTTCTAATTTAGAAGATGGATATTTTGGGAGTGGAAAGGTTCTAAAGAGATCCTTAAACAAATACGGAAAGGTAAACCACACAATTGAAATATTGGAATGGCTGCCTGATCGAAGTTCTTTGAAATTAAGAGAAAAAGAGATAGTGAATGAAAGTTTGCTTAGAGATGAAATGTGTATGAACTTGCAACTTGGTGGAGGTGGAGGATTTTGTAATGACGAACACAGAAAAAAGGCACTAAAATCTAGTAGAAAATCATATATCAACAGATTAAAAAACGATAAAGATTTTTTTAAAAAAATATCTGATTCTAAAATTTCAAATAATTTAGGTAATCAATATGCAATTGGTAATAAATCATTTTCAGGTAAATTTCATTCAGAAGAAACAAAAAGAAAAATAGGAGAATCTAATTCTTCTAAACAAAAAGGCTTCAATAACTCTCAATATGGAACGTGTTGGATAACTAATGAAATTGAATCTAAGAAAATCAATAAAGGTGATACTATACCTGAAGGATGGAGATTAGGTAGAAAGATTAAGTATTAGTATCTGGCTAGCCTAAGAGAGATTGAAAAAAAGCCCGTACATAGTCAGGTTGGATACAAGGTCGGTTCGAGTCCGATGGCAGACATGGAAGTTGGGTAGCTCCCTGTATCAAGGTTCGATTCCTTGACTGACTACTAAAGAGGTGGATACTTTGTATGTAGATGATTTCGTAAGACCTCGTCGTTGTGCACCGTTGACGAAGCCTCTTTTTAACATAGTCAGGTGGCGGAATGGTAGACGCACGTGCGATGAGAGCTAGGCCAGCTCGCCTGTAAAACCAGTAAGTCGTTCGGTGGTATAAATACAGGTTCGAGTCCTGTCCTGACTACTAAAATCCTGACACCGCTGCTTACTACAGCTTGAGGTTGACTGCTTGGAAAGACAAGCATATGGCTCCATAATTGTTTTTGGGTAGCTCCCAATGCAGTGAGTGGGTAAATGATGACACTGAGTTTCACACTCCAAAATGCGCATTAGGAGATAAAAAAGGGTGAAGGTTTGTGTAAGTAATTTGCAAGGTGGGTTCGATTCCCACTGGAGCCACTTATTTATATTTTTAAAGTATGTTTATAGCAGTAGACTTTGACGGGACCTGTGTGACCCATGAATATCCACAGGTTGGAAAGAATATAGGAGCTGTTCCAGTATTACGAGCATTAGTCGAAAAGGGTCACCAGTTGATCCTATGGACAATGCGTTCCGATGAGGGACTCGCAGATGCAGTAGAGTGGTTTAGATCGAATGGAATCCAACTCTATCACGCGCAACGAAATCCTACTCAAGACCAGTGGACAAGCTCTCCTAAGTGTTATGCCCATGTCTACATTGACGATGCTGCGTTGGGGTGCCCTCTTCGATTTGAGCCAAACTATTCAGACCGACCGTTCGTTGATTGGACTGAAGTTGAGGCTCAGCTTGTCTCTAGAGGAATACTTTAAATATCTTAGTCGGGTAATGCGTAATGGGAAAGCGGTATCTCACCCTTAATGGTCGCATCGTCGCGGGTTCGAATCCCGCTCCGACTACGCAAAAAACACTGGACCGAGTTTCCTTACCTCATTTGAGATGGGTTTTACAAGTCCAATCGGGTCCTATAGCTCAGTAGGTTAGAGCAACTGACTCATAATCAGTAGGTCACAGGTTCGAGCCCTGTTGGGACCACACAATTTATGGCTCACGCAACAGCTCCTTGTGGCTCACGTGAGATCTTCCTTGAGCCATAAATCAGGATCTCGTGAGCCATAAACTAGCGTATATGAATAAATCAGTTGCACTCGATTAACCAAAGGAAAATACTAAAATAAATAATCTTAAGATGAAATACATTAAGATTTTTGAAGAGTTTGTGACCTCCACTAAAAGAGTAGTGGAAGCGGCTACTGCGTTCAGTAAACAGACTGATACTATGAGTCTTTCTTTAAAACCGACTTACCTGACCAAGATGAAAGAAAAGCTAGGAATAGGAACAGACGACGATGTTTCTGCAGAAAAGATAAAGCAGTTTCAAAAGGAGAATAATATAGATGAGACGGGAATCCTAAATCACACGACAGTTCTCACCGCGATGAAAGGTGATGTGCCAGTCGACGAACCTTCTACTGAGATCACTGACGATGCTCCATTAGGAGAGAACCCAATATCTGAACCTGCAACATGAAAAAGAAACTGACACACATAAACGAGGACACATACACTGATTACCTTTCAGTCTATTCGTCTCAAAAGAAGAGCACAATCAAGTTCCTTAACGCTGGACTCGAGAAAGTTGTTCCATATGCTAACTCTGCGCTAGACACAGCTCTTGCCGGATATATGAAAGAGTGCTATGAAGTAGATTACCTTTTGAGCACTAGTACCTATTGTTTTTATTTTTGGGGAGACATCAATCTCTACACTATTAAGATAACTGACGCAACGTTCAGTGTCCCAACGGATTATACGAATACTGGTTGGGTCAAGGCCAGTGTGTCAGGAAGCGTGACCGGTAAAGTGACGCTAGGATGTAAGGATTATGGTAGCTTGGGAGTTGATGTATCTGCGTCCTTTACTCAGACTATTTGGCTCTATAAGTTTTCAAAGTTACAGATATTTCCACCCACTGTGAAGATAAGCACTGAGACTTTGGACTTGGGAATAGTTTGGATTTGGGTAAAGGATAATGTGCTTAAGATCAATAATTCTATAATAGGGACTTATAAATGGCCGTTAAGCATTCAAAGCGAAATAAACAAGTGTTTTGATGCGGATGGTGGACCTTATCGAAAGGATATTTCTCTAACTGAACTTAAAAAGTATCTCACGATCGCATAAGACTTTCATGCTTTCTTTTAAGAGTTCAATCCAGATAAATAATAAAAAATCTTACTGGATTGGATTCGTTTCACAGGTTTGCATCATGGCTTGAGAGCAAGCTCTCGGATTTCAAAGTATCTGGAACCATTGCTGCAATTATCATGGTATCATTCTTTACTTCAAAGACTTTAACTATTCTTGGAGTAATCAACAGTTCATATAACATAAGCGTATTTGAGTATTCATGTTTTATACTTTTCTGCTTGCCGGGATACTTTATTATAAAAAAATTCCTAGACACTCGAGAGTCCGTCGGTAAACATGCGTTAGAGGAATTTAGGTCTTTTGTAAACACCGCTGCACTAGTATCGATAACAGACTCAAAAGGAAAGATAACTTATGTGAATGACAAGTTCATCAAGGTTTCTGGATGGAGTCTAGAAGAAGCGACTGGTAAGGATCACTCGATAGTAAACTCAGGAGAGCAACCGGATGGGTATTGGGGAGAAATGTACAAGCAAGTACTTTCAGGAAAGATATGGAACGACGTCGTTGCAAATAAAGCGAAGGACGGGTCGATATACTATGTCGATACTTATATTAAAGCTCTATTTGATCACGACGGAACTCTTGACGGATTCATGTCTATTAGACAAGATGTGACTGAGCTCAAGAAAAGAGAGGTGGAAATTAGCAATAGAATGAATGCTATAAATAAGTCCAATGCGGTCATAGAGTTTGATTTAACTGGAAAAGTCATTTATGCTAATAATTTGTTTGTAGAAACAATGGGTTATTCTTCTCAAGAAGAGATTATTGGAAAACACCATAGAATTTTTATAGATGAAGATTATGCTAAAAGCGAAGAATATCGTCTTTTTTGGGAAAACTTAAAAAACAATGTCCTCTTTTCAGGAGATATTGTTAGAATTAAAAAGGACGGGTCACTAGTTCATTTACAAGCCACATATAATCCTGTCGTTGAGCTAGACGGAAGAGTATATCGTATCATGAAGATTGCAACTGATGTTACTCATAACTATGAGCAGCAGAAAGAGATTGAAAAGAAGAACACATATCTTGAACATGCCGCTAAGATCCTTCGTCATGACATGCACAGCGGTATTAACACTTACATGCCTCGCGGCTTAAGTTCACTTGAAAGACGAATGTCTGATGAACAAGCAAAAGAGCTTAAGATTGATGCACCATTGAGAATGATTAAGGAAGGTCTTCGGCACACCCAAAAAGTGTATAAAGGTGTTTATGAGTTTACTAATCTAGTAAAGAAAGACGTTGTTCTCAATCGCACTGAGTGTAATCTCAAGGCTATACTCGAAGACTATTTGTCTGCAACTGCATATCGACCTCAAGTAATCATCGAAGACTTAGAAACGGCGTCAGTAAATGAAGCTCTTTTCTGTACAGCGATAGATAACATGATTCGCAACGGTCTTAAGTACAATGATAGTGATTCTAAAGTAGTTAAGATCTATCGCAAAGAAAACCAAATCTTTGTAGAAGATAACGGTAGGGGATTAAGCTCAGAAGAGTTTAAGTATCTTTCACAACCATACACGCGTAAGGCTGGACAAAAAGAATCAGGAACGGGATTGGGACTAAACATTTGTATCGCAATCCTAGAAGAGCATAAGTTTTCTGTGACTTGTGACAAAATGATAGAGGGCGGAACTCAACTAAAAATATCTCTTAATGAATGAGACATCTTATTACTATATTAGTTGTATTTACTGCTCTAGTTTCATATGCACAGCCACCTGATAGTGTTACGATTGAGCTGGCTGATACTCTTGTTCTTAAAAGTGAGTCTAACTTTGGAGAAAAAGTCGGTCGATTTTTAGGAATAGACAATGACGAAGAAATCAAAAATCTTAAAGAGACAGTTGGCTACCAACAAGAATTGATTGAACAGCTTTCTTCGATGGCAACAGAGCCGGTAGTAATCATAAAAACTGTTCCTAATCTAGACGAAGCTGCTGCTGCTTCTCTTAAAAAGGACGCTGCATTCTTAGATAATCTTCCAAGCACATATAATAGTTTGTCAAAGGGTGATTTAGCGAAGATCACAAAAGAGATAGACGACAAGATTATCGAATTGACTAAACATCGGGATTCTTTATTAAAAAATAAGGGATCTAATGAACTCATATCTGCAAAGAACAATGTGATTAACTCATTAGAAAGAGAGAAAAAAGTCATAAAGTTGTCCGGCGATGCAATTGACCTAGAAAACGAAAACGGCTCCTTAAATAGTAAAAACACTGAGTTAAAGGCGCAAGAAGACAGACTCAGAAAATACTTATATACTGCGTTAATTTTTCTTACTCTTCTTATTCTTCTTATATCAGTTATTCTTCAGAGAAGAGCTATTAAGTCTAAAGACGGAACCATTGAAGAGCAGTTTGCAAACATCAATAAAAAGAACACGTATCTTGAGTATGCAGCTAGACTTATTCGTCATGATATGCACAGCGGTATCAATACATATATGCCTAGAGGAATTAACGGATTAGAAAAAAGAATATCTCAAGAAGAAATGAAACAGGCTAAGCTTGATACTTCATTTAAGATGTTAAAAGAGGGCTTAGCTCACACCCAGAGAGTCTACACCAGCGTTTATGAGTTTACTAATATCGTAAAGAAGAATGTTATTCTAGAAAGGAAAAAAATAGACTTGACTGAACTAATAAATACTTTTGTGTCGACTACTTCTTACTCTTCCCAAGTCGAGGTTGAGAAACTCATAGAAGCAGAAGTCAATTCAACTCTTTTCTGTAATGCAGTAGATAACTTAATCAAAAATGGGTTAAAGTACAACGATAGTCAAGAAAAGAACGTTAGAATTTATATGAAAGGCAACGACCTGATTATACAAGACAACGGTCGAGGGTTGGATAGTAAAGAATTTGACAAGATTAAATTAGCACACGCAGTTGGCGAAGATGCAGGACTAGGCATTAATATAAGTATTGCGATCTTAGAAGAACACGGTTTCAAGGTTTCTTGTGAGAAGGTTGAAACCGGAACAAAAATAAAAATAAGTATTAAAAATGATTGACTCGATTTTACTGGTGGATGACGAAAGCTTATTCCACCTAGTTTTTGAAGACGCCTGTAGTCTTCTAGACATCTCTCTTTCTCTTGAGAGTATTGACAGTGCTGACCAGGCAGCTAAGATGGCAGAAAACTGGCAAAAGGGAACACTACCTAAACCTGAGTGTGTTTTCGTAGACTTAAACATTATCGGTTCTTCTTATGATGGTATTGAGCTTATTCGCAAGATCAACTTTGAATACGGGGATGGAGTAGTGATTGGAATCATTTCATCTTCAAACGAACCTGAAGAACAGGCAAAAGCTCTAAAGGCCGGTGCTCAATTCTGGATCATCAAATCCGATGATATCGAGCCGCGTCTTGAAGAATTTAAAAAAGATTTTGAAGGTTATAAAAATAGAACAACATCATTCAAAATCTACAAATAACTTATGGAATTAAACAAACTGACTCGCGACTGGTTACTGGACTTGCACCACACTAAGAGGCTTACTCTAGAGGGAAACATACTTAAAGTTATTCAAGCTGCTGAGGGTGATGAAGAATTTAAGAAATATTTATCGGATGCATTAGAAAAGGACAAAGAAAATAGACGTAAGCGACTCGAGATTACTAAACAGGTTCAAGAAAGAAATCGCGAATTATCTGCATCTGGGGAAGAGATCAAACGAATTAATGATGAGCTAAAAGAAGCTCTTGAAGAAGCGGAAGAAGCAAAACATGAAGCGTTACAAGCAAAAGATGAAGCGCTAAATGATTTAGACTTGATGCAAAAACGATCGCAATTTGAACTAATAGGAACGATTGTTAGAGTTGCGCTCTTTATCGTTCTAGGAGTCGGAATCGTTACTACTATTATGTATGCAATTGCAATGTGGACCGGAAAGGATACGCAGATCATAGGCTCTACATGGAGTAACATGTTTGGAATCTTGCTAACTAATGCATTCTCTATAATCGGAACGATCATGGGAGTAAAATACGCTAGTGAGAAACCAAAATCAGAATAAAAAAATAATCAATCTAAAATGGAAGCAGAAAAGAAAAAATATTTTTTCGGTTGGGAAAACTTAAGGTGGGGAATCAAGGAATTGATTAACATGTACTCCGCTAAAAAATCTTACTTTTCAAAGAAAAGAATCGAATCAGGAGTCGCTTTCTTAGTGGCACAATGGGGAATGGTTTTCTTCTTATTAGAAAAACACGCGGACCTTTCTATGACTGACATGTTGATGTGGGCAGGTGCTGAATTTGCGATTTCAGGTTACATGTTGTCTCAAATACAGAAAGAAAAAAAGGAGAATGCCTCTATATCTGAAGAAGAGTCATGACATTTGTGAAGGGAGATCGATTCATCCACTATGGAAGTAGACAGACAGTCACTGGAATAGTTGAGAAGGTGAACCAAAAGTTCGCCTTCGATCTCATTCATGGAGTAAAGATAGTAAAATTAGAAATAGTTTCTGAGAAGGGAGAGAAATTCGATTCCAATCAGTGTAGAAAGATAGAAAGAGATCTCCTACCTAAATTCATAAGAAGACTTAAAAACTTGTGACTACTTAACGGAAGCTAAGAGTCTTTTTATTCCGTTCGTAGAATCATGGTTTTCTATCAGGGCTCCCATTAGCTTGGAGAGTAGATAAGCGTTTTGAGTAGAGTTAGGTCGCCCGCTCTGAGAACTAATTATTAGGCTCTTAAGAACCTTTTGCATGGAGGCAACTTCTTCTTTTTCTGGAGAAACTGATCTTGCTATCTCTATAGCCGAGTCAACTACATCATTGGGGATCTCAGTCTTTGCTAAGGGTTCGATTGAATCTTCTAAGAAATCCAGTAAAGTCTCGTATCGCGCGATCGACTCAACAAGATCAGCAAACTCACGTACTTTCTCTTTATTTTCACCGCCTGTCATAAAGAGCTCATATACTTGTGCGGAACTAAAGTCTGTTAGTTGCTGACGTGTGATATCACTATTAGTTCTACCTAATAATAAAGCTGCGTCCTGTGTTGCCTTAGGCAAAAGAGTAGGATCGACTGAGAAACTTATTTTTGTGACGTAAGTATTGATTCTACTGTCAATAAAAGTCTTGGGAACGCTCTTACTTTCATAGTACTTTAGGCTAGAAAAAGTATCGAATATGGAGCTAGGGCTTACTCGTTTTTTCGCGGCAGTCATCGAACTCGTCGGTATCAGGACTTTAATGCTTATCTTGTCTTGGGAAACGACATCCGATAAGAAATCATTTGGGCTAATCCTTATCGTGACATCAATGTCCCGATTACCGTTTATTTTTATCTCATGTAGAAAAGGAGATATTCTCTCCTCTAAGATTTCTTTTAGTTTTTTCTCAAATCTTGAGTTTATGTCTTGATTGAAGGTTTCCTGAGAATCAAACTCTATCGAGTAGTACTCTAATTGCGACTCATTAAGTCTGGTAAAATCCCTGAATCCTGCTACTTCCATCTTAAAACATTAAAAAATCGAGACCGCTATTCATCGCAAGATCAAAGAAGCCTTGAGCAGAGTCTCGATACATCTCTTGTGGAACTTCGCCCCTACCTGTCTTTGCGTAAACTGTGACAGTATCATCATCCAAGTTGAGCTCCATAAAGTAAGAGTGAGGGCCATACTGAAACCTAAAAACTATTGGGTCCTCGTGGTAATCACCAACCCTTACTCTCGTCGCTCCAGCGTCCTCCAGAAACTCTCTTATCTGATTTATTTGGTCCACCATCTCAGAAGCATAAAGGTCACTCTGAGTGAACTCTAGATCCTGAAGCCGCCCTTCCTGATCTATGTATGCCTCATTTATGAATTCTCCATATGATAGCACCAATCGATTCATTAGAAATCAGTATCAATTGATATTCTTTTAACAGCTGACCCAGCTAAGAGTAATTTTAGATCATAAGTATCGTACCCAGTCGCACCATAAAACTTGTTGCGGAATGTCTCATCGGACATATAAGAATCATCAGTAAACATTGCTCTAAGCGTATCAATGCTTGTTCGATATCTTTTCTTATCAGTTTCCTTAATGGCTGTGCTGTTTTTTACTTTAGTTGAAATGCCATCGATTGTTTTCTTCCAATTATTATCATATTCCGGCTTAAGAACCTCGTCCCATGCGTTACCTTCATCGTCATTCCAGCCTTTGTATGCTGAAAAAGTATCAGAACTCTCAACGAAGGTCTTGATAGCGGTTCCAACCGCAATTAACGCTTTATCGATTTCAGCAGTAGTTGCGCCAGTTCCTGAGCTTGCGACGGTGGCTGAACCTTCGTTGTAGGCAAACGGATTGCCAGTTCCATAAAAAGCCTGAAGCTTCGTAGTTGTTGCGGGAATAGTTGCTTCCCAAGCATTATTGAGCCACACCTTCCATTTTCCGTCAAGCCATCGATAACCGTAACCATCATTGGCTAATTTCCATTTTTTGTCCGATCCTTTTACATATAAATCAAATGTTACCTTTTTCCCAGCTGCATTTGCTTTAGTTGCAACTGCTTTGATTGATGCAGCATTACTCCCTTTAAAAAATGTACCACTACTTCCTTTTTTTCTAGTATGGACACGTTCACTAACTAACTTATATTCCCATTCTGGCATGGTCTGTAAGTAGTAAATTTCTGAGCTAGCTGCAGTAGACCCTCCGCCTCCTCCACTAGACTTCTTCTTTTTCTTTACAGCAACTGTGCCTGTCCCAGCGACAGCCGTTCCTGCAGCAACGTCAAACCCTTCTAATATTAGGAAGGATCCGTCAAGGCTTATATAAGTCTTAGATTCAGTGACCTGACCGAATTCCTTAAGCAGTCGATTCACAAAGTCAGATTTAATGACTTGCGCGTCATTATCTGGATATTTAGGATCAATTAGGCCGGCTTTAAGAAACTGGATTAGAGCTTTAGTCTTGTCTCCATAGTCGCCTACCATAGGTACAGCGGCAACGAAATTCTTTACGTGACCAACATTAGCTAGGGCTCCGCTAGAATAAGTAGGTAGATATTTAACTAGGATTTCTTGAAACTTCTTAAACTCGGCGTCTCCTCTCAATCCATACTTGAATCCCTCAGCTGGAACTTTAATGCCTCCAGTATCAAGCTCAGCTTCTGCTTGTGCTCTAGTGATCTCAGCATTAAACTTATCAGGATCAAATCCGACTACAGTTGTTGAGAGTTCCTCAACAAGTCGATGACCGCTTACTCCAATGTAAAAGGATGACTCCAATACAGCTGGGGTCATTGCGACTTTATCCAAAAGCTTTTGAGTGATTCCAGTCTCAAGGTCCTCACCAGACCAGTCATAGATTCCATAACCTCCATTTAGTCCCATCACAAAGATCGGCGAGTCGTTTCCTAGCTTGTTTGCACCGAGCTCTTTCTTTATCTTAGCCATGATTGGGTTTGCGGCGGCGATGGGATCCTTCATGATCTTACGGTAAGTCTCCTTCATCCAAGTGATTAACTTAGAATCTGCTGAATCCTTGATTGAAGAAGAAGCGACTGGCACTGTGAAAGTAGCCTTTGATGTTGCTGCTTGGATTGCAGCAGTCTCTCCAGTGTTTAGGATCGCGCCAGTCTTAGCCAGCTCTAACTCATCTTGACGAACATACTTTACCGCAGAGTTGATTCCTCCAATCTCGGCCTTGCTTCCGATTGTAAATGTGATTAACTGTTTACGAGAACTGTCTTGTGAGACTGTATACACAACTAAGTTAGTTGTTAAGTCATTTAATCCAGGATAATTATTGATAACTGATGGCTGCTGCTTAATAAAGTTCACAATCGCAGTGAACCCAGAAGGAGTTAGTTTCTGATCAGCAGTCAAAACGTCTGCATCGTTTACTATCTTTATGTCTAAAGTTCGTGAATCCTTTGGGATAAGAACGACTTTATGACCCATTCCGGCCTTTACTCTTACTTTATCAGACTCTACGATTCTTGTCCATTTGCCTAAGCGAGATGTGCTATTCTTCATGCCAAGTTGTCTATTTATTTTTATTATTTATCCTGCTCGTTAGCTAGCTTTTCCCAGTATTCCTTATTTGATTTTTCCAGATATTCCTTTTCCTGCTTATTTAGAGGACGTTCAAGTCTCTGCCAAAGGTCTATCACTAGTTCCTGTAGGTAGGGGGGCAGGAAGTGCCAGTTAACAGCGTCAAGCCCGTTCTCATCTAGCATCTTCTCAAAGCTGATAGCGTGATCGCAAAAATCTCGAAGGCTTGGATATTTTTCTTTGCTCACATGTTGGGTCACCAAGGTAAACCATGTTGAATCGTGTATTGAAATTTCCCACTTTTCCAAGAAATCCATTCTTTCTTTGTCAGTATAAGTCATAATAGTCGCTTTTTTATTTAAACTATTCAATTTTTTTAAGTTTTTTATTAACAATACTATTTTAAACAATTAATGGCAAAATTACGAGACTTAAAGATCTCAAGCGAAAGGCTTACCAATAGAACTGACAACACTAACCGGTACTTTAACGAGATTGAAAAGATTAAGATGCTTTCTCCAGATGAGGAGTTCAAGGTTGCTACTAGGGCACAGGAAGGAGATAGAGAGGCGATTGATCGATTAGTTAGAGCAAACTTAAGATTTGTGGTTTCTGTTGCCAAACAGTACTCAAACTCCGAGACTTCTCTTGATGATCTGATCTGTCAGGGAAACGTTGGACTAATCTATGCAGCGGAAACCTTTGATCCGACTCGAGGATTCAAATTCATCTCTTATGCTGTATGGCACATACGCCGAGAGATACTACACTATTTTACCGTTAATTCTAGGACAGTAAAACTTCCTCAAAGCATAGTTACAGTGTTAAGTCATATCAAGAGAATCGACGAGACTGTGTTACAAGCAGAAGGTCGAACTGCAACGGTTGAGGAGATACAGGAAGAACTTGCAAAAAACGGAAAGATATTTAGTGAGACCCAGATAAAAGGGATACTTTCAGCTGAGTCAAGAGTCTCTGCATTAGAGTCCAGTGATTTTGAGGAAGGCATCTCTCCTATTGAGTGGATATCTTCTGGTTCTAGTGCAGCAGAAGGAGTGAAAAAGATGGACTTAGATGTCGTTACTGACCGTATGCTATCTACTCTTAAACCCATCCAAAAGGAGGTCGTTTCAAGAAGATTAGGAATCGGTTTAGCTGAACCTGAAACGCTAGCGAATATCGCTGATAGCTTTGATCGAACGCCGGAATGGGCTCGACAAGTGTACGATCAAGCGATAAGAAAACTAAAAGCTCGATTCATCACTAGAGCAAGTTACATGAACCTTTAGTCTAGACCTTCCAAGTAACCTCTACGAGTCCTGGTCTTTACTGGAAAATATGGAGAATTACTGTAATAGTTCTTCTCTGTAAAGTCTAGGTGGTCTAGCGACCATCGCATGGCTTTACGATAGAAATCTAAATCGTCCCTGAAAGATCCCTCTGGAAATTGTTTTATCCTCTGATCCATCTCACCGACTGTTCTGAACATTTGACCCATTGAGATTTTTTGAGGAGTGAGTCGTTTGATCCTAAAGCCTGCCGGATAGAAGCCTATCGCAAACTGATTCCTAGAAGTGTATCCTGGATAGCCTATTACTAGCGTACGGTTTGATAACTGCACAGGTGAAGAAACTATTTCAAGACCCAGTGCTTTAAGGTCTTCTAGTTCAGGCGACTCAAGTATTCCTGAGTAGATCTCATCGGTTGACAGCATCGCAGCTGTTCCTTGTTTTCTAAGAGCTGCCTTTATCTCAGACTGTGGAATTAAACCAAGGTCAACGAGTCTACGTAGGTGTTTTAATTTCGTATCAAAATCTTCCTCGTTCTCATTTATCCTAGAGAAGGAACTAAAGTTTGCAACGAATCTTTTCATCTTACATCAAACCGTATTTTCTCTGTAGTTCTTCTGCTCTAGAGATCTTTGCAGTGTCTTCCTTAGTCACGTTAGTGAATCGAGACTTGATCTTAGCTGCGTGTCTAGCGTTAGCGCTCCCTTGAGGATATTGAGCGACCTCCTTCATCATCGGGTGCAACACCTTTAAGTTCTGATTGATGAATGCTTTTGCCTTACTCATGATCGCTCCCTTCATCTGGGTGCTATCGATTATGTCACAAACAGTATCGATCCACTTAAGAAAGCTAAAACCGTCTGCCGTGCCTGCACTTACCTCTGCCATGAGAGCCTCAGTGCTTTGTTTGTATAGATCTTCCAACCTGGACTCCTCAGAAGGGTCTTCTAAGTTCTCATAGATCCTGCTAAACCTTGAAAAAGAGTGTACGTGATTCTTCACCTTTTAGGATTTTTTATTATTTATCTTTTCGGTATCGTCTTTGTCGACAGAGTTTGATTGATCAGAACTACCTGAGTGTACTCCACATAATGGGCAGACGCTTGGCTTGGGCTTTTTCCTTATTCCTAGGGCCTTTTCATACATGGCGACCTCTTCAGAAAGGGTGTACTTTCGCATTACCCTACTTGGTAGACTTTTCTAGTTTCGAGATGGCCTCTCGATTCTTCTCTATTAGAGAAAGGTGCTTCTTAAGATTACGACGGTTTCTGGGTTTGGTCTCGTGTTTCTTCATGGCGTGGGTTTTTATCTCTTGTTCTTCATGAACTGATTGAAGTTCCAAACGACTGATTCGTTTGCAAGCTTTCCTTGAAGCTTTTCTTTCTTCTTCTCAAGACGATCTACCTTTTTCTCTGCTCTTTTTTCCTGGCGAAGATCCTTGACCTCCTGTTTTAGGGAGGATACTTTGTCCTTGGCACTAGGAGCAGCGGCTTTAGTTGCCGTAGTAGTTGAAGCAGTTCCAGTCTGAGCAGCCTCCTTAAAGTTCTGTTTAAGGTAGGTGGTCAAGTCATTCGCTGTGGTGAAAGACTTTGATGAGATCATGTCAGATAGGCTCTTTATGTATGCCTTGATTCCCTCAGCAGTTGTCGCAGCTGACTTTGCAACTCCCAACTTTGCAGATAACTGGTCAGCTATCTTTCTCAGGTCGTCCACTGATGTGATCGATTCGCTCTGGGTCGCCACTGTCGATGCGATAGTCTTTAGAGAATTAAGGCTTGTTGCGTCCACCGCACTGATGTTTGAGATGATCGTTGCGGGCTCGACCTTGGCTGCCTCTGCCTTCTTCCCAGTTACAGTGACTTCCGGTCCAGTTGTGGATCCCTTGACAGGTTCCTCAAAGGTCGCATTTGCCTTGATGAAATCGATGGAAGGTTTTTCCTTAGCCTCGATAAAATCCTTGTCGTCCTTGCCCTTATAATAGTACTTGCCTCCCTCCATCTTAAACTCGTAGTTCGGGTCCTTGGACTTGCCGATCACCGCGCCGGTTGCTGTAGCGGGAGTTGTTGTAGTAGACGGTGTAGCTGAGAAAGTCACTTGGTCCTTGATTGCCTTGATGGCAGTGTCCTTTACTGCAGGGGTCCAGTTAGCGTCCCCAGGTTTCTTAAAGAAGTACTTGTCTCCCTCCTTTTTGTATTCGTATGTATCCTTAGGATTCTTGGTGTTCTTTCCCGTCTGGGCCTCGTCAGCCTCGTTAAGTCGTAACCAATACTTGTTAAAGTCTATGTAACTCATCTCTTCCTGTTTTTAATCTTCTTCGCCCTCGACTCTTCCCCAGACGTCTCCGTAGGTCGGGTTGCGAGTGTATTCAAATTCCGAGCGTGCCTCGTACTTTAGGTCCTTAATATAGTCTTCCAAGTATTGGATCACCTGCTCTATTCGAGCGATTCTCTGCTTGGGACTCACCTTGCGACTTAACCTGTGCTCCTGTGAAAGATAGCCACGTTCGTTCCTGTCACTGGTCGCCTCTCGCTCATCATTACCGAAGAGCATCTCGTCCAGTTCTCGACGCAGGTTAGAAAGTTCCTTCTGACCTAGACCCATCTCCCTCTCATTGAGAAAACCGACATATGACTTTACTTGATTCTTCATCTTATTAAAACTTATTTTTAAACTTAACGAACTGTGCGAAAGAGTACACGCTAGATTCAGAGGTCATCTTGCCCTCAAGTCGTTCTTTTCTCTTCTCAAGCCTTTCTAACTTCTTCTCTACTCGAGCGTCCTTTCTAGCGGACCTTAGTTCTTCTTTGGCGGCCTGTATCTCCTTTTTCAACTGATCTACCTCCTGTTTGGGAGTAGTAGGTGTAGTCGCCGTAGTAGTCGCAGTGGAGTCAGGTGTCGTAGTAACAGCGGCAGTTGTCGTCGCAGTCGTTGAGGTAGTCATGGTGGCTGCTCCCTTCCAGAAAGGATTGTCTAACACGCCAGCGGGTTTTGCTGCCGGGTCAAAGTCAAAGCCCGTCGAAAAGTTAGGGTCATCTTCCTGTGAGTAGTTGAACATCGTCTTGCCCATCACGTCCTCAGAGTACCTCAGCTTTCCCTTGTCGTCAAGGAAATAGTTATTGTATTGGTCTACCATCGCGAAAGGATACTCAGAGATGAGCACCTTTACCCACTCAGGTCGAGTGACTGCCAGCCTGTTCTTAGCGACATCGCCGGTAAGAAACTCCTCAGTTGGGGTAACATCAGCCGCCTTAAACTCTATCTGGCTCTCGATGGAACTGATCATTCCAGAGTCTGTCACCTGGATCCAGTTCTCGCTTCCCTTCTTGCGAGTATAATAGGCCCAACTACCCTCCGCTCCCTCTCTCTTGTACTCGTAGGGGTCGGTCGGGTTCACCGTGTTCGTACCAGTCTCCTCGGCCTCATTGAGACCGAACCAGTACCTATTAAAATCAGGATAGTCCATTTTCTGTGATCTTATTTTTTTTTATTTATCACAGAGGAAATGAGTAATCGCCCAGTAGAGAGGATCAGAGATCGCAGAGCCTAAAGAACTCTTCATAGTCGAACTGGATCCCGTCCCGCCTAAAGTCTTTGACCTGCTTCTCCGCAAGCTCCCTCCTGTTCCCCAGGTCCCGGACTCCTCTCAGGATCTCAGCAATGCCCTCCACCATGGGTATCTCTTCCTGGGGATCAAGGCTTGAGATGGGTCTTGAGATCTCCGAAAAACGCTTAAAGCTTGGAATCATGGTGCACTTTTCTTATTATTTATCTTAATAAGAGAGCTCGACAGTTGCCCAGAGCAGCGAGTGCATGTACTGTTCCCAGTCGTCGTGCACGTCGTAGAATTCGTCAGTGAGCCGGAGCCACACTTTCTCCGAGAGAGACCACTCGCGACCACCATCTCGGATCGTGTTCCAGTCGGGACCCCACACGTCACGGTCACCCCAATAGAAGTGCACCCGTGCCCCACTAGAGAGCACCAGGTCCAGGTCAAATCCTTCCTCTTCAAGCTTGCCGGTTGCCATGATTATCCGTTCTCCCTTGCGACCCTGCCAGTCCAGCAGCCACTCCTTGGCGGGATCTAGCTGATCGTCGTCCAGGTATTCATCAGGGGTTATGTCAAAAAGGATATCGCCGGGTTCTAAAAGCTCTAAGGGATCGCGGCCCTCCTCCTTGGCCATGGTGACCAGGTCCTGCAAGTATTCATCGTGACCTATGAGGCCCAGCTCCCTAAGCCGCTTGAGCTTGGTCAGGAACTCTGGCTGCTCGTTCTCGTTGATGAATTGAGTAAATGACTTTATCATGGCCTAGCCGTAGAAATTAAAAATGGTTGAGTCCTGATCCCAGTCGTGGTAAGTCTGGTGCTGATAAGGATCTGAGTTTACTCTAATCTTAGTCAAGGTGCCGATCGTTGGAAAAACGGCAGTGACTCCGTTCATGAAGAAATCCTCACTGTCGTCTTCCGGATAGTTTGGATTCTGTTGCTCATAGCTCCATACTTCTATCCACTGATCCGTGTCCTGGTCGTAAAGCTCTATGCTATAGGTACAGGACGTGTCATCGCCGTGAACGTGACCGTTAGCTGACCCTGAACTTATCGTGAGCTTGCTTACACCAGAGATGGGTGCAAATTCTTCGGTCTCCCAAAACTCAAAGGAACTATAATCGTCTCCTTCAGAGCCGAGCCCTTCGGGTGCGACCACTAGCCAGTCAACCGAGCCTACCAGAGTAAGAGGGCTCGATATGCTCCCGCCACCGACTCCTCCCTGAGACTGCATCTTGATTCTTACGGCCTGTTCAAATAGAGCATCCTGTTCCAGTCGAGCCCTAATTGCCTTTTGTTCGGAGGTCTCCTCTCCCCAGTTAATGAATGACATGTCTTAAAGTTATTTTAGTTATTTATTAGAAAATACCATTAGAGAGAGCCCTTTTTTCTGGGGGATTTTTTCCAGGTGCAGAGGGGGACCTTTTACTAGGGGGAGAGAGCCCGTACACACAGAGAAAAAAGAAGGGTGCCCGAGACCCTTAAACTCAAGCACCCTAATAAAATGAAAACGTAGATCTCAATGTCATTCGTAATCTACTTAGCTATGATACACAATCCTCGTGAAAGATTAAAACTCGCCAAAATTATCCCTAAGCCAGGTGTTTATTTTCTCCCTAAGACACTTATCCACCTCTTCAAGGTTAGGAAAGGGTCTTGCATATATTCCAGGAAGCTGATTCCTTAGAAACTGAGAGTAGTCTTTGCCGTATGGTGTGTGTTCCCTACCCATCTTCTTTTGGGACTCAAGAGCGACTAGTAATTTCTGCCACGATCGGTCACAGATTTCCTGTATAGAATTGGACTCGTTAACCCATTGGCTAAAACCTTTTACTCTATTCTTCATGATCGTAATTTATTATTATTTATATAAAATACCAGGAGGATGCTTAAACTTTCCTGGGGGATTTTTTTCTAGAGAAGAGGGAGGTTTTTTCTGGAGGAGTACTATATAGAATCTACCCGCACGTATACACGGGGAGAGACACTGGGAAAGGCTGGGAGAGAGCACCTAGGCCATGGGGGAGTTTCGGGCCCCGGAGAGGGGACCGGTTTTCCAGGCCAGGTGAGCCTATAGTCACAAAATTTAACTTGATTTTGCTAGCTAGTCTATCTAGCCATATCTAGCCTATCCAGCAGGCGCTCGGCCAGGCGCTCCAGGGGGCCTCCAGGGGCAGTTTTTTAGCTCCAGGGGCTAGTCTGGGGCCAGCCACTTGGGCTGACCTGTACCAGGCGTTCGTTTTACTGCTCCTGGCAGGCTTTTAGTTAAGAAAAAAGAGTCTCTTGAATGGCCAGCTTTCACTAGGCTAGGAAATGTCTGTAGAAAAGAGTCTCCCAACCACTAGAAGACCTGTCTTGCAAGAAGAAGACCTGTCTTAAAGCGTCTCCCGACGGCTGGAGTCCAGTGTTTTCGCCAAGCTAGGCTGTGCTAAAGAGTCTCCTGGAACAAGAACCTTTTTCGGAGACTGGATATAATAGCATCATGGAATTCGACGTGGAACTAACGCTACCGGTTGGGGTGGCAAGAGAGATAGTCAGGCTCGTGGAAGAGGACGGGCCGAAGTTTAAGAGGAGACGCTTTACTGAGCAGGATCTTGCCAAGAGGTCAAGTGCCGAGATCCAGTCATGGTCAGCTCGACGACTCTGCGTGCTGGATGCAAGCGACTCTGGTCTGGGCAGCACGGTTGCCGAGTTCGCGGTCGAGTGCTTTGCTAAGCTAGGCTTGAGCTGGTCTCAGGAAAGGGTGTTTGGTAACTTCATAGGGGTACAGTATCCTGGAGCTTGGGTACAGGCGCATACTGATCCCGTCAGTGATTTGGGTTGGTGGCACCTAAGGCTTAACTTTCTGGTGCAGAAGCCCGACGCTGGAGGTGAGGTCAGGCTTGGAGACTTTGTGATCGAGCCTGAGGAGGGAGCATGGTGGCTTAACTTTGCTTCGAGTCGGGTGCATGCCTGCTCTCCAGTCTTGGGAGATCGGGCAAGAGTCATCCTTAGCTTGGGCACCTACGTGGAACCGGAGGTTGGGGCTCGCCTGCTCCGGGATTACGAGTCTGTGCTGAGCGGCTCCATGTGAGAAGATAGTCTGTCTTAAGGAGTCTCCCAAGTTCTTATTGTCACCTGTAGCGGGAAATGGTTATATTAGAATCTTCGCATGTCAGCAACGTGTCCGTAATAGTCTTTTGCTATGCGATTGACTATTCTCATGAATTCGTCCTCGCTCATCATGTCGTCAGACTCGTCAGAATTGATCAGTGCCAAGAGACCGCTTTCTATTTTCTTTTGAGCTGTGCTGTCAACTCCTTGTCGTCGTGACTCGTTTACTTCTTCCTTAATAAAGCTGTTGAAGTTTCTGACTCTATTTTTCATGGTTAACCTTTTTGGTTATTTATCCTAGTCTTAGACAAGAGTCTCTCGGCTTTGGATTGTCACCGGTCAGGAAGATTGGTTATATTAGAATCAGGCTTCGCTCGGGGGAGGGTGAGCCAGAAACTTAGGCTAAAATAAAGAAGTACTCTCCCGAATCCTTATTGTCCAGGTTGGCGGATAATGGTTATATTTAACCATAACTTAAAAGCTAAAAGAGATGAAAGGAACAATTGTGTTTATCGTGTCAGTGATTGGAATGGTGCTCCTAGCGGGAGGCAATGACTGGGGAATGGTTGGAATCTTTCCAGCGTTGTGGTACCTGTTGAAGGAGGACTTTAGAGAAGTAGATGCTAAGAAGGGCGGGTCTCCTAGGTTTTAATTGTCCAGATTGAAAAAAGATTATTATATTTACTTATAACTTAAAAACAAAAAGGATGAAGACTTTAGAATTAGTGACTTTAAGAGCTTTACAGGTGGCAAGCTTTGTGTTGGGTACGATGGTGATAGTTGCAATAGGCTACGCTGCCTTTCAGATAGCGACAGGTAACGTGCACGGCACTGCAAGCTTCGAGTTCTAAGCAAGATACTCCGTTTATTGGTTAATCGGTGACGGGTCCCAAAAGGACCCGTATTTTTTTGTCCACTTGCCTGTGCCGATCGGATGGGTCTCCTGACTTTTAATTGTCAGGTTTGGAAAGAAATGATTATATTTATACTATAACTTAAAAACAAACAAGATGAAAAAAAGATCAGCAATCGTTGAAACAGTGGCAGCAGCATGGATGGTAACAGTAATCGGCACGGCGTTCATAGGCTTAGCCATCGCGATCGTTAACCTCATAATCGGCAACTACATCTACCCTTACTTCTAAGGGGTAGAGCCCTTCCTGAATCCCAAACTAACGGAGCTCCAAAGGCTCCGTATTTTTTTGTTAAAACCTTTTCCGGAGACGAGATATAAGAAGACATCTACAGGTCAAAGGTTGAGCTCGGAAAAAACTACCTCTTTTTCTGGACTCAGCCTTTTTCTTTGCTCTGTTATACAGGGTCTCCCCAATTTTAGTTTTCAAGTTTGAAAAATAATAGTTATATTTACTTATAACTTAAAAACAAACAAGATGAACACATCACAAATCAGAGCAGAGATCGTGGAGTTAATAAACTCAGGAATGTTAAACGTTCCCAAGATAGTAAAATACTTTCGTGAGTATCGACCTGATGCAAGCCTAGAGACGGTTAGAGAGGAGGCAAAGGAGCTTGTTGCACAGGCGAGAGAGACCATCAAGCGCGGCTACTAAGAACGGCCGTTTCTTTTGGACCCGAGCAATCGGGTCTTTTTTGATCCTGTTATACAGGGTCTCTCGGCTTTTAATTGTCAGGATTAGGAGAAAATTATTATATTTATAGTATAACTTAAAAACATAAAAGATATGTGGAGCTTAAAATGTGATTATTACTTGAAGGAATTCTCAACGCTTTCGGAACTCCTAGATGACATCCTCTTCTCGGGAATGGATCCAAACTACGAGATTACTAGGGACGGCAGGGGGACGGGAGAGGATGCGTGGAGCTACTTCCAAGAGTAGCCGAACCTGTAGAAACAAGAGAGGGAGCCCAAAAGCTCCCTTTTTCTTTTTACTCCGTAGTGTAGATTATCCGAAATACCTGTCCTCGAAAACCAGGAGATCCAGCTTAGAGCTGACATCAATCAGTTGTAAGGCGTTTAGTAGGTCTGAATACTCGGAGACTTCTCCTACCTGGATGTCAACATACTCTTGAATAAAGTTGAACGTTGCGGGATGGTCTCTGAAGATCTCCTTCTGGTCATTGGAATACTTTTGCAGGAGATTCCATTCTAGCTCGTAAGCCTGGTTGATCAGGTCGACTAGGCCAAGAAAGGCTCTCCCGGTCTCGACCGCGGGAATGTCTGGATATAGGTTCCATTGGGTAAGATAATCCTGAATCTTGAGAGCGTGCTCCAACTCTCCCGCTGCCTCCTTCTCAAAGAAAGCTGCCGCCTTTGGATAATTGACTCCCTTACACCAGTTAGCAGCGTTACGATAGAAGTAGTAAGCTGTGTACTCGTCTCCCAGTCTGGAGTTAAGAGTAAGCTCAATCTCTTTGGGTAAAGCCTTAGGCATGATCGGCTCAATGACCTTCTCGATCAGGGTCTCCATTGCTTTTGCGATCGGAGACTCTTCCTTATCGTTATCAAAAGACTTAAAGGTAATAAAATCTTCCATTTAATTTCTTGTTTATTTAAGTTATTTATCGATGAATCTTTGGGGTCGCGTCTCCTGACTTTTAATTGTCAGGTTTGGAAAGAAATGCTTATATTTATATTATAACTTAAAAACAAAAAGAGTATGAAAAAGTTTTGTGTATTGTTTCTTTCACGAGAAGATTGGGATGAGCCTGAAGTAGTTTTCGTTGATGCTGAGAGCGAAGATGATGCGTATATGCTCGGCCTTGAAAAGGTAGGATATACTGAGGAGGAGGTTGAAGAGATGCTAGATTATGGAAGCTATTCCATCGAAATCAAGGAGGTGGAGTAACATTCCAATTACTCTTTCAAGTGGGGACTTTTTAGTCCCCACTTTTGGGTCTTGTTCAGGCGTGTCTCCCGACTTTTTCGCATACAACTTATTAAAAAAATTATTATATTTAACTATAACTTAAAAACAAAACAAAATGGTAAACGTAAAGCAAATCATGGAGAGCGCGAAAGCGGCATTGGTAAAAGGAGAAAGAGAAGCGGCAGCTGACTTCTTAAACAAGGGAATCGGTCTACTCGGCAACCTCACCCAGAAAGGAGTTGAAAAGGTTGACGGAGCGAGCATCGATCGTTGGAAGGAAAGGTTCTGGTTTCAACTAGAAGATAACCAATTACTTGAGTGATTGGCGACGACCGCTTGGGTGAACGGAAGGGCGAGAGCCCTTCTTTTTTTGAACCCATCTCAAGAATAGAGTATAAATAAATTAAAGAGACTCCAATGGAAGAAGCAATAGACCGAGTAATCAGACTTTTCTACAACGGTAACTCACCTAAGATAAAAGATGTACAGGTGTTGAACTGGTCTCCGGAAACGGAGTTCATCACCGTTCGCTGGAAGGAAGGAGACTCTTGCATCACTGTCAAGAGTTTTGACTACGGAGTGAAAAAAGTAATCACAAGATTAAGATGATAAAGACTCTTTACAAAACGTTTGAAGACTGGGCGGAGTCTCTGCACAAGGAGATAGGCAGAGACGAGGACGCGATGGTCTTCTTTCACTGGGCGCTAGAAGACGAGTATGAGGCGAGACTTAGCGAGGCGATGGAATACTTCTCAGGCAGGCCTGACTACTTGGAGCAGGAGTGTATAAACCATCTCCTGGAACTGGAGACGCTGGAGCTAAGATTCATCGAGCTTGAAGAATTCGAGAAATGCGCAGTAATAAGAGACCTAAGAGCCGAGCTCAAGCAACGCTATGACCAGATGCTTGCTTTATGCTAGCCGGTCTCCCAAAAATTGTAGCACAAAAGTTTTTAAGTTTAGAAAAAAATAGTTATATTTACTTATAACTTAAAAACAAAACAAAATGGAAAAGCTTAGCACACAAGAATTGGTAGAAAACGCTAGACCCTACCTTGAATTACAGAGTGACCTCCTGAACAACATCGCGACGGGGATGAGAAAGCTAATCGCGGACGCAGACGTTACAGCAGCGGACATGAGTGACCTCATCAGGATAGCGACGTACAGGGCACAGATCATTGACATCGAACGTGAGTTGATACAACGAAACTAGGCCATGGAAAAGAAGATGCAAAAGATTAGGCTAGCAGCCAGCCGTGTCTCCCAAAAGGAGCAGGGCTTCTTCGACGGGAGATTCGTTGCCCGAGCCGAGGAGTCTAAGAAGATTTATAAACGTAAACCCAAACACCCAAGCAGACATGATTAAGAGAGAACCACAATGGGCAAAAGAGAACCTGGACGGAACTACCACAGTGAGTGGCAAGTGCGTCTTTACGGGAGAGGAGTATTCGTGCACAGTGCCGACCGAGGGGTTGAGACGCTTCCTTGACGGGGAGCACGCGCAGACCGCACTGTCGACGGTCCCTGCAGACGACAGAGAGTTCCTGATTTCAGGAATCTCGCCAAAGGGTTGGTCGAATTCTTTCGGCCGCTCCTAGTTTTTAAGTTATATAGGTTAGGTGAAGGGAGCTCAGGGGCTCCCTTTGTTGTTTACTAACGTTTACTCCGTAGAAACCTTTTTAGGAGATAGAGTATAATAGGGTACATGGCGGTCGAGAGATCGTATAGGTTTAGTGGTTAGTGGTTAGGTCAAGAGGAGAGCGCAAGTTCTCCTCTTGTTGTCTGTGCTAAAGCGTCTCCCGATTGGGGAGACCTGATGCATAGCGGTAGACGTTAGGAATTCTCACTATATCAACACTATTGAAAACGTCTTTCTAGTCTCCCGACTTTTCGCTTAATAAGATTTTAAAGTTTAGAAAAAAATAGTTATATTTACTTATAACTTAAAAACAAAGAAGATATGTGGAGCTTAAAATGTGACTATTTTACTAAAGAGTTTGAGACTCTTAATGAATTAATTGACTATGTGATGTCAAGTGGAATGGACCCCAACTATGAGGTAACGAGAGACGGTAAGGGAATCGGCGAAGAGGCTGTTGATTTTATCGTGTACTAATTATGGAGACGACACTACTCAGCATGTTCCACGAGTTGAATTCGTTCGTGACATGCGCTCAGCACTTTGACGCTGCAGCTAAATCCGGAATTACTGTCAGTAATAACAAGACGTTTGCGAGTCTCGTAAGGGAGTGGTCCAATGGAGACTATGATGAATGTCCAGAATTATTAGTACAAGGTTTAACCAACTTAATCCATTAAGCTATGACAATTAGAAGAGGAGAAAAAATAGAGATCGCCGCAGGAACCCGAGTAGAGTTCACAGTAGGAGATGAAGTATTAAGTGATACAATAACCTTTATTGGAGATGGAGTGATTGAAGGAGAAAAATTCGATCTTACTCATGTTCGATTCAGAGTCGTGGAGTAAAGGTATCGTCGAGAAGAGACGGGACAGGGGTCGGCTAAAGCCGGCCCTTTGTTGTTTACTCCGTAGTAAGTTGGATCAATGCTGGATCCAACGGGTCTCCCAATTTTTATTAGGCCAGGATTTTAAAGTAAAGATTATTATTGTTATATTTACTTATAACTTAAAAACTTAAAGACATGAATCTAACTGATCTTAAGAAGGAGCACTCAAGCGCTCACGATTCTCTAATCGACATGTGGGCGGAATTATCCAGAATCTCAATCGCCTCTGCCAAGAGAGACATCAAGGAGGACCTAGGCATTCGCTACGTGATAGAGAAGAAGGGAACCTCACTAGTGTTCAAGGACGGACATGCCGGAGACATCTTTGTCTACGACGCGACACAGGATATTTGGAATTTACTTTAACCTAAAAACAAAAGAGATGAAATGTTCAATCTGTAAAGAGTCAATTCAAGAGAATCGGTCAAACAATGCTGAGCCCGTAAACTCGGGTCGATGTTGTGACTCATGTAACATGACGGTGGTGATTCCCGCTAGGCTAGCCATGTTCCTGTCTCCTGATTTTAATCAAGACAATATTGTCAAGACTGAAGAATAATGGTTATATTTAACTATAACTTAAAAACAAACAACATGGAAATGGAAATCGGTTTTAATTGCACCGGAACGATCACTGATGATTTTACTAAGATGGTAGTCTATTATGAGTCGAGTGAGTGGGACAGTCGTAAGAGATGGAGGCTAGACTTAGAAGCCGCTGCTGAGAACGCTAACGATTGTGTTAACGAACCGGTCTTAGATGCTTTGGAAAAGATGGGGTACACCCTCTCAGATGAGAATCATGAGTTCGACGAGGATAATGAGTGTATCACTTATAAGATAGTCAAGTCATAATCAGTCACAGTTTAATGGAGAGCCAGCTTACGCTGGCTTTTTTTGTTTGGTAATCTTGGCTCGATCGGGCGTGTCTCCCGACTTTATCGTAAAGAAGATTGTACTTATTCAAGTATAATGGTTATATTTATACATAACTTAAAAACAAGAAGAATGAAGAGAGTAAACCTTAAAGAGGTAAGATTTTCAGTTGAAACAGGGATTATCAAAGTTTCAGAAAAGGATGTCCAGTTTGATACCCAGTACGAGGTAGTCTCAGCCAAGACTGGTAACTCAATGGTATTTAACTTTTCCCACTCAACCGGGCCAGAGTTCGATCCCACGACCGAGTGGGTGTACACCAGCCAAGAAGGTATTGAGTTTCGAGTATGCAATGACGCTCACATTACTGCTCAAAACGCGAGGGCTTACGTTAAAGCCAAGCACGGCCGGGTCTCCTGATTTTAGGCGAAAAATTTTTACACAGGATTTTTACTTTTAACGAATAATGGTTATATTTAACTATAACTTAAAAACATAAAAGACATGGTATTAGAGCCGATTTCACCAGAAGTATTGCGTCAGAGATTGAGAAGCGGAGCAGTGCAGTTCGCATTCAAGAAACTAGACGGGACCTTGCGTACCGCGGTAGGTACGACCAACCTTACCACCATTCCTAGCGACCACCACCCTAAGGGAGTGCGAGAGAGCTCTCCTCGGCAGGTCACCTTCTTCGATCTTGAGAAACAGTCGTGGAGAAGCGTTTCAGTGAACCAGGAAATCTTCCTCTCAAACCTATAGAGTCATGAGAAGAGGAAGCGAGTTATTCGAGCAAATCATGTGGGCGATCCTGATCCTATTGGGATCGTTCATCATTATCGGAAACATAATCAGATTCATATTGAGTTAGAGACTGGGGTCAGCGGGAGCTGACCCTTTGTCGTTTACTCCGTAGTAGAAGAATGGGAGCAGGTCTCCCGACTTTATCCGATGCAGGATTGTCAAGATTAGAAAGAAATGATTATATTTAACTATAACTTAAAAACTAAAAGAGTATGAAAGCAGGCAAGTATTATGTTGGAGACCTATGCTATGTTTTGGGAGACCGTTGGACTGAGGTGTGTGACCTCATCATCGTGGACCACAACTGTTTGGACGGAGAGTTTGAGCTTAAGGATGGGACCAAGTTCGCGATCTATGGGACCGCTTACGGAGACGGAGTGTATCCCGATCAGCACGGTAACGGGTATCCAGTAGATTCGGGATCGATCGGTTGTGTGCTAGTCGATGATATAACAGAGGGACACTTGGAAATTACGTTAGGAAACACCTTTGATTTTGAGGAGGACTTTGAAACTAGCGAGGAAGACGGAATAATCCGGATCGGTGAGATAGAGATTGATACGAAAGGAGAAGAAGAGGACTACGACGAGGAAGAGGAATATTAAGAAGTTGTTTTAGGTTAGAGACGAGGGGTCAGCGAGAGCTGGCCCTTTGTCGTTTACTCCGTAGAGCCGAGCCCCTGCCCGCTGAGACTCCGAGAGAGCCCATGTGCCATGGCGCCCCGAGCTCAAAGTAGGGAAGCCGAATTCCTGTAGCAGACGAGTCTCCCAGTTTTTCTGCAACTAGGATTGTACTTATCCAAAGATAATGGTTATATTTAACCATAACTTAAAAACAAAAAAGATGGAAACAGTAAACATGGAACCGTTTAAAAGATTGCTTTATGGATTTACCGGAGTCTGCTTTGGACTCATCATCTCGCTGTCGTTCTTAAAGAAACCTGAAGTATCGGGTCTCAAGTTAGAGAGAGTCGCTCGAGTAGAACCCGTAAAACCAGTCGATCCGAGCTTCAGCAAGGAAAAGCTTCTAGAGACCCTGAAGGAGATGAGAGTCAAGTACTATGACATCGTCTACGCTCAAGCAATAGTCGAGACTGGGCGATTCACCTCTAACATCTTTAGGAACGGTAATAACCTCTTCGGCATGAAGGTGGCAAGGCAGCGACCCACGACCGCGATAGGAGAATACAAGGGTCACGCAAAGTACGAGTCGTGGCAGCATAGCGTCATGGACTACGCGCTCTTCCAGGCTGCCTACACGAAAAAGTGTAAGACGAGAGAAGAATACTTGCAGTACCTCAAAAAGAATTACGCAGGGGATCCCGATTACGTCAACAAGGTGAGGCAGATAGCGAGCAAGATAGGATAGTCGAGGCGGAGAGAAATCTCCGCTTTTTCGTTTCAACTCCTTTCAACTTCAAGCCTGAGTGTCTCCCAAATTTGCTGAGCACAGGATTGTACTTATTTGAAAGCATTTGTTATATTTACTTATAACTTAAAACTTAAACACTATGACAAATCAAAGGTTTCTTAACGACAATGAGGTAGAGAAGATCGACAGTGCACTGTACGTTGCCATCACCAATCATGTCAATAGCTTCATTGCCAATTGGGAAGAGCAGTGCGAGAGTGATGCTGAGGCTGAAGCACTAGAGTTCGTTCTTAATAGTCACTATCCTGCATGGAGGGTACGCGAGGATGGGACCATCGATGTGGTGGTGCATGGAGATTCTAGAGACTTCTTCAACTTCGAGTGGGAGGACGAGGAAGGAGTGGAGATGGAATCAAACGCTCTCGACCTCTTAGCGGGATGTGTTAGTCACGAGTTCGATGACGATTGTAATAATGATATCGCGTTCGATCGTGAGCTTGAGAATAAGATAATTGCACTCTTTAAATAATAGAACCCATGGAAAAATCAGCAAACGAATCAACACGAAACGACGTCCTTGGAGAAATCCTAGTAGGAATGGTAGACTCAGGAGAACATGGGCTAACCGTTGCCGACATCCTAGTTTCCTTCGCCAACAACAGAATGTTAGAGGAGGAGAGAGAAATGATCGTTGAACTCTTGAAAAAGGAATACGACAAAGGCGAATATTAAGAAGTTGTTTTAGGTTAGAGACTGGGGTCAGCGGGAGCTGACCCTTTGTCGTTTACTCCGTAGTACGTTGGATCAAGACTGGATCCAACTGGTCTCCTGAATTTACCCATCACAGGATTGTACTTATTCAGGGATCGTAGTTATATTTACTTATAACTTAAAACCTACCACCATGTTAAAAGAAAAAGTATTTGAGATAATTAGACTTCACGTTGAGGAGTATGCAGTGTGCGCTGAGATCGACGAGAACACGAGCCTAATGGACGATCTTAGAATGGATGCATTGGACATCGTCGAGGTAATCATAAAGCTCGAGAAAAAGTTTGGAGTAAAGATTCCTGAAGAATTAGAGGACGTCGAGAAAGTAGGTGATCTTCTCAATTTCCTTGAGGGAGCTGAAGTTCCTACCGTTCCTGATGAGACGGAGACTTTCTCAGTTGCGATACTGGCAAACCGCTACTCTAGCCTGCCCCTAGGCACCGCATCGATGGTGACGACCGTTGAGTCCCTTAATGAGGAGCAAGCTAGGCTAGATGCAGCTCTCAAGTTTCTTAAGGTGAGCGGGTTCCAGGTTCCAAATGAAGCTAGTCCTGAGACAATATCTTCTGTTTGTGAGGAGATGGGGTTCGACCTCGAGGAGCTTGAGGTAAAGCTTGGAGAACATTCCTTTCCTTACACCAATTGCACGCTCTTTGTGAAATAGATCTACAGGTCTCCCAAAAGTCTTTCGGCCAGGATTGTACATTACTCGTTATTATTGTTATATTTATACATAACTTAAAAGCTTAAAAGCTATGCAAGAAAACATGAGCGTCTTAGACCAAATTAAAAAAATCAAAAGAGATCGTACATTGACCTCGATCGACAAGGGTGTACGGTTAAGCACCATCGCGGAGACGACATCCGACCCAATGGCATTGGAGTCATTGAGCTCGACCACTTTCAAGGATATCGTTGCCAAAAACCGAACGTGTCCAAGCGACGTCTTACGAAAGCTTTCGAAGGATCGAAGCAGTGTGATTCGATCAAGAGTCGCAGGAAATCCGTCGACTCCAGCGGACGTCCTAGCCAATCTCATTAACGATCGGCCCGACGTCAAACGTATGCTCGCAAAAAATGAGGAGATCCCAGAGAACCTTCTTGAGATCCTAAGCCATGAGAAGAACGATGCGATTCGCTATTACGTGCTAAACAATCCAAAATGTACTCAAGAGATTCGAGATCGACTTGGTCCTTGTGAAACATATCAACGAGGTAGATGGTGGTTCGGAGGTCCGCCATTATAAGACTCAATTTGATCCCGAGAAATCGGGATCTTTTTTTGCCCAGTATCCCAGCGTCTCTCGGCTTTTAGGGCCGACTAATTGTACATTATCAGTTATTATTATTACATTTACTTATAACTTAAAAACAAGCACAATGAATTTACAGGTAACATCAATTGAACCTCAAACAAAGGACTATCACCGTGCACTGGAGATGGACTTCTACAAACACGGCATGCGAAACTGGTTTTATGGTAATGGCTCGCCTATCCAGAGTCTAGCTGAGAAGCAGTCTAAGCTCATCAAAGACCCCGTTAAATTGGTACGAAGAGCCAAGGCAGTCGTTGCCGTATGGGGCACGAGAGATTATCATGGATATGCAAGCGGCGTACCACACAAAGAGAACGTATGGGTACCATTTAAGCAGGCTCTAATAGGAATGGGGTTTGACGGTCTCCAGATTGCAGAGATAGAACTCCACAGAGTCGACAAAGATTTCTTAAAGAGTTTACGCTAGGATTGTACAAGCACTAGAGAATTTAGTATATTTACTATATAACTTAAAACAAAAAAGATGGCAGCATACACTGAAGGACAAGAGGAGAGAATAGCAGAGGTCGTTTCCAAGCGAATCGATGAGTATTACTCGTGGGGACACGACCTCGCATTTGGACAGGCGATAGCGTTCAACGAAAGTAGAGAACACGTCACTAGGATCGGCGTCTCCATACTGAGCACCAAGTGGGGAGTGGGATTTCCAGGCGGAAGCTTTGTGCAGGCGATAGTCGATAACAACTTGATGGAGACAGTGGGAAGAGCCGACTCAATCAATTTAAACGCCATCCGATTTTATGTATACTTAGTCTATAACCAAGGATACGTAGCATGAGAGTGGACAAAGCGATAAACCTGATCAAGGTCGGGGCACAGGACACGGTAAGACAGTACCTCAAGAGACTGAGTCTAAAGGAGAGGTTACCCGTCCTGCACGAGATGGTGCCCTACGTGAACGACACTCCGGAGAATCTAAAATTCTTTAGGACCAATTTCTCCCAGGAGATAGGAGCACTAATAGCTGCTGAGTACGATTATACAAAGGCAGAGAAGATATACAACGGGGCAAAGGGACTTAAATAGTTTACTCCGTAGTAACAAAGAAGTTGTTTTAAGTTGTAGGAACGGGGATCGAGAAATCGGTCCCTTTTTCTTTGTGCTCTGTCAAGACCTGTCAAAAGAGTCTCCCGACTTTTCCCAAACCAGGATTTTATAGATTGGAGAATAGTTGTTATATTTAACTATAACTTAAAAACAAAAAGATGCAAGAAGTAAAAGAAAAAGTAGAAGAATTATTTGGAATCAAGCTCGTTCAAACCTTTGATTCTAGGGAGGATGAGGGATGTGAGAACGAGGAGTTTGGCCACTTTACTTGTTACGAACCCATTATCGATTTTCCTGACGAAGCGTGTCCGCCGATAATCAGCATCTATGAGGAAGGGCTCATTCAGTTCTTTTGGGATGCTACGCCTTTCCCAGTCGCTGCGAATACTGAGGAAGAAGCTCGTCTAATGATGCAAGCCTTGATCGAGGCTCCCGTCTCCTTTGATGACCTAGAGAAAGACGACTTTCAAAAATTCATCGACCTCGTCCTAGATCAAGTCTGATCCGGTCTGGGCGACGCGTCTCCCTACTTTTGTCGCCGCCCAATTTTCACGACTCAAAGATTAGTATTATATTTAACTATAACTTAAAAACTTAAAAGCATGAAAACACAAGACTTTGAAGAAGGGGACGACGTAGTATTCATGTTCTTAGGAGACACTCTCATTGAGGTCTTTGAGAACGAGGATATCGAGCTACACAAACCGGTCGAGGAGGCCTTCGCGAAAGGAGACGAGATCGACGTGACCGTCTGTTCAGCCGACGAACACACAATCGGCATCCAGTTCGGAGACGGATCGATTGCGTTCATCCATACAGGATCAGTAGAATTTTTAAGATTTTCATAACCTAAAACAAGAAGAAATGGAAGCAGTATTTAACAGACACAAAAGAGACTTTCACTGTGACTTCACCATTGAGTTCGACGTGAAGTTTCCTACTTTGCCCCTAACTGAAGCTCATGAGGAACTCCTACAATACGAGTGGGAGGACGGGTTCTATACTAACTATCACTCAGAACAGTGTTTCGAGAAGATAATGGAGAGTGACTATCCGTTCATTACTGATTGGAGCTTTGCCGGTCGCAGTAACGGGTGGTGGGTGCTTGTCTGCGAAGGAGACGAGTCAAAGGTCAGAGCGAGTTCTCTCCGTCGTATAGAACGAATCGTTGAAGAGTACTTTAAAAGCTACGGCCAGTTCCTATTAGTCAACTTCGATAACTACTTGAAGGAAGAGGCGGAACATGTCTCTTAAAAGTTTTCGCTACCGGATTGTTAAGATTCAGACTTAATGATTATATTTAACTATAACTTAAAAACGAAAGCAGCATGAAAACAACACACAGCATCTGGAGCCTGCTCGATGGAGACGGCCCGCTTAAAGGAATTAAGATGGACTTTGGTAATAACTGCATGTTATTCGAAATATCTCAGGATACTGATGATGGTACTTATCCAACCGTGGCATCCTACACGAGAGACGCGAATGCACTGGATGAGGAGGGAGCAAGCCACTGGATTAACCGTCTCACCAGAAAAAAGGACAAGACTCAAATCGAGTTTTACGATGGAGTAAAGATTATCCGAGAGAACAGGTGGAGTCATGAGGCAGTGCTTGAGTTTAAGGAGCCAGTCGAAGTAGTCTTGGGATACCTTGATGAGACACCGTTCGTGATCGACGTTAAGAAGATCAAGGGCGAGTTCATTCACGACTGGTTCTGGACCCGAAACGGTCGACAGGACAGGATCGCAAACGGCTACGAGATCTGGTTCAAGATTGAATCTTATCACGGATAAGAAACACGGCTCCCAAGCGGAGCCTTTTCTTTGTGCTGTTATACAGGGTCTCCCGATTTTTATCGCACCAGGATTGTACTTATTGCAGAATAATAATTATATTTACTTATAACTTAAAAACAAAGCAAAATGGAAAATTCAAAAGAAAAGCAGGTAGAAAAACCTAAGTGCGAGCACAAGAGAACCTATGTGGCAGTACGACACGTATCGGGAATACAGCTAGTGAGATGCAGTGATTGTGGAGCTAAAGTATGATTGCGATGAAGACGATAACGACAGAATATGAGGGGATCTATACTCAGGTCGAGCTCGAAGAGATCCTAGACTTTCTCCACACGATGTTTGAGATCGCAATTGATTCTGACGACTTCGTACGTAAGGTCACCTATGGAATCACCGACGAGACGAGTCGACTAAGCGGTGAGGATCACGCGACGCTGACTAATTGGTACTTTACTGAATACTCAAAAACCTCCCACATATGAAGTGGGGACCAGTCAGAGACAGGATAGTCGAGGGTCAACAGGACAAGGTCCGATGTTGGATCCTAATGAACCGCGAAGAGAAGGTGCTCTCGATCTACATCCGGATCGATGAGGTCTCCAAGTTCCTACCTGCAGATGAGTGGGAGGAGACCCTAGAGGGAGCCAAGCTCAGAGCCGAGATAGAGCTAGAACGATTTGAAAAGGCTAAACTTAAGCCAAAAAACAGAGTATAATATAAAAAGAAAAAAGCAGAAAAGATGAAGAATTTAAGCAAGACATTTAAGCAGTTAGCGTGTAAGAGATGCGGTAACATCGTACCTAAGGTGGACATCAATTCAGAGGCAGTGACCTGTTCAGACTGCGTGCAACTCGATCTACTCGGTGGAGTTCGGATCACGGAAGAGCAGTATTGGTCTCTGGTAAAAAGCGGAAAATTAAACGAACAGGATTGTACAGAATCAGAGTAATTTGTTAAATTTACTATATAACTTAAAAACATAAAGAACATGAGATTTGAAACTTCAGAAAACTTGCCAAAGTACTTTCGTACTATTCAAAAGAGCACGCCAGTGACGCACGATCGTGAGATCGAACTGGTAAAACTAATCCAAGAGGGAGATCGTATGGCACTTAACGAGCTCGTACAGGCCAACCTAAAATTCGTGGTGAAGCTTGCAAACCGCCACATAGGTCAAGGAGTGCCCATCGACGACCTCATCCAAGAGGGCAACATCGGCTTGATGGAAGCCGCAAAGAACTTCAAGCCCAAAGAGGGTCAGAGATTCATTTCATACGCGAGCCTATGGATTCGTAAACGACTTAACGAAGCAGTCGCTAAGACGGGCCGGATAGTGAGACTGCCTCACAACCAGGAATACGAGATCTACAAGGCCAAGATGAATCATGAGGAGGTCGAAGAACCCAAGCGTGCCTACATCGACGATCGAGTAGGAGAAGAAGGCGGCACGTCTCTAGGCGACCTCATCCTACACTCTCCATCCCAAACTGAGTCTGAGATCGAGATCGACGACATCAAGTTCAAGGTAAAGAAGGTCTTAAGCTCCCTAAAGGAACGTGACCGCCTGATCGTGATGGACTACTTCGGCATAGACCGAGAGTATGAGATGCCGACTGATGCGATCGCTGAGCGCTACGACATGTCAAACGTTCGTGTCAGCCAGATCGTGAAGGCATCGCTAGAAAAAATGCGAATCAATTGATAACAACCATAATCATAATACTAAGCCTGCTGCTCTGGACCGCAGCAGGCTTTACCACTCTACTCTACCTAAGTAACAAGGGATATGAGATGAACGGTCCGATACAGACGCTGGCGATATTGATTCTCTGGCCGATTTACTTACTTTTTACTCCGTAGTCATGAACACACAATTTATAGTTTTTTACGAAGATGAGGAGCACTACCTGGAAGAACAGGGTCTCCGAGACTTCTTTAAGAGGAGCTCACGCCAACTGGCAGAAGCTTTCCAATCAACTGCGATCTACCTCGACCTGGCTAAGGAGCTAGGAAAAGGGACGCCCCTTCCCTTCTTTACCAGCAAGATAGAGGGTGCACAATCGGCATACGATCGTCTCAAGCTTGAGCTCTCAGAGAGAGTAGGCGAGGAGAAGGTATTAGAGATCGAGGAACAAGTACTAACCGCCATAAAGAAGGAGAGGGATGAATCCGCAGGATGAAGAGTTCTTGGCATCTCTATTGGAGATACGAGAGCGGGACCCATCACTCTTCATGCAGCTGGTGCTGGAGTCTCTAAAAAGGTTTCCCGACCTGGCAGTAGAGGACGGTCACCAAGTCTCACAAAAGATCTCAGCTCTAAAGACGATGTTAAGACACTTTGAGAGCGAAGAAAAGTATGAGGACTGTGCTTTCATTAGGGACCTACAAAAAAAGATAGAGGATGAAGAGAAGAGAGGTTTACTTGGTAATGAGCAATAGGGAGACCGGTCTCCAGTGGGAGCAAGAACTCGTGGAGACGCTTGCCGTCTGCTCCAACCTGAAGAAGGCATATGAAGTCGGCATGTTCTTGGGAAGAGTGGCTGATCCTGACTCTAGCTATCGCAAGGTGCTAGAGACGATTAAGGTAAAGGGTGCTTATACCCTTAAGAGCCTGAAGGGAGAACAACAAGTAACGATAGTAAAGATCAAATATTATTAGGATGAACGATAAAGAAAGATTACAAGCAGTGAGAGACTTTATTACGGGCAGAAAGCTTGCATATGGAGAGGAGCTGAAAGGCGCCGAGACCGAGGTGGAAGAGTTCGTCTTTTCTCAGATGATTGCGCTGCTCGATGAGGTGAGCTCCATTGCAGAGCAGGAGTAAAGCGTCTCCCGATTTTACCCACGCCAGGATTGTACAAATGCCTGATTCTTGGTTATATTTACTTATAACTTAAAAACAGAAGTATGAAAAGGTATCGCGTACAATTTAAGAGAACATCGAGCGCACAACGACGCCCGTCCTTTATGCCAACTAAGACTTTCATGGTTCATGGAGAAAGCCAAGAGGATGCCGAGAAAGTGGCCAATCAAAAGATCCATGAATACATGTGTAACGTGATCGACTCATACGGAAGAGATTCACGGTCGATGTCCATTGGAACCTATGAGATCGAATCAATCGAGGTCTCGACTAAGGAGGAGAAGTTTGACCCTAACGTGAAGTCACTTGCGACAAGGAAGAAATACGTGAGCTCCCCTTTCTGTCCAGCTGAAATTCTTTCTAAGTTTGCAAAGGAGGAGCCGGATCTACAATCCGAAATACTTCGTCACCAAAACACTCTTGACTCCACTCGGCTCGAGATATTGGAGAGATTTTCCAAATCTTTTAATTGGGTTGAGAGATGCCGAGCGGCTAAACATGAAATGACACCGAAGGATCTTCTAGTCAAGTTATGCGTGGATGAGGACTTCATGGTAAGAAAAGATGCACTCGCTAATCTTAAAGAATCTTTTGGTGTTGACGACGAACTAATTGACGTGATCGATGTGGAATACGGGAAAAAGGATCCATATGGAAAGATCCAGGTCAAGGAGCTATTGGAGTCCGTCTTTGAGATCAAAGAAGAGGTATTCCTAAAAAGCAATGGTCGTCCATGGCATTTCTTTTTCGGGACAACCTTTTGCTCAACTACTTCTAGACTGATTAGGATTTTACAAGAAGATGAGCTGTCCCCTTTTATCATAAGAGTAGTCGACCCTGCCAGTGAATCTACTCAATATGGAGGGAGACCCATCAAACTAAGCACGTTAGTAATGGAGAGACTAGGAATCGAGTTTGAGGAATTTCTTAAGTACGCTAGCGGATTTCAAATAAACGAATAATCTTTCAACAGGATTGTACAAATGCTCAAGCGTTTATTATATTTACTTATAACTTAAAAACAAAAGCAGATGAATACCGCAACAACAACGATTGATGGACTCTTTGATTGGTACATGGGATCGAATTGGATGGAGAACTGGCAAGTAACGAATACTATGTTAGTTGATGGAGTCCATGCCCAAAGTATAGGAGCCGACGATTATGGAACTAGCACCCTTGAGAAATTAGTAGAGCTAATGGAAACAGAGGTAGAGCTAACCGGCAGAAAGAATCACTTTGATGATATCTGGGAAATCTCATTTATGCTTGAAGGAAAGTCATATAGCATAACGGCAACCGCGTTTTTTGGAGAAGAGGGTTACTGAGCCGACTTGGCACCGAGTCTCCTGAATTTACCCATCATAGGATTGTACTCATACCCAAGTTTTTATTATATTTACTTATAACTTAAAAACAAAAGCAGATGACTAAAGAAGAATTCAAAGCCGGTGTTCTATTCCTACTCAAGGTAAAGAACGATTTCCAACTCAATCCTAATAGCTCAGGTTATTTGGGCTTCCTAAACTGTGGAGAGGATATTACCGACGATCCTGGATTCATGGTCCTGGTCAAGAATCAGGAAGAGTTTGAGCCCATCATGGAAGGACTTGGACTGGACACAGAAGAGGGCATCCACGAGGAAGAGACAGTATTCATTCTAAAGTAGTGGCGATGACTAGACAGGAGATATTAGACCTCATCCAAAAGATCGACGCAAGGATAGAGTTCCTAAAGAACGATAAGACTGTTTGGACCATGGCATGGGAAGGCAGCACCTACAATCACGGTCCCTACCTACGTAGGCTCGAGACCAAGAGACTCAAGGGCAGGCTAAAGACCCTAAACAAGAAGTTAACCCGATTAGAAAACCAATAAGCAGGAAAGATGGAACAGAAACACGCAGAGACGATAGGACAGATCATCGATAGATTCGATTTTCAAAAGGTGCACGACTACATGGTACAGGTTGATTGGAAATGGAGAGGTGAGATGCCGACGATAGATGATTTAAAAAGAACTGCGGCGATTCTTCTAGTCAACGCAATGCAGAATTCAGAAGAGACTATGTCTACAGGGACAGGTGGGTTCAGAGCCTATAAGTTTCCGTGGGGCGTGGAGCTCGTCTTCGCGATGGAGACTAAGGCAACCTTCTAGCCAGGTCTCCCGAAAGTTTACTCCGTAGAAGTGTACAATACTAATTAGTCTTTGTATATTTACTTATAACTTAAATCAAACCCATGAAAGCATTCAGCATTTTTGTAGACCCAGAAAAGGTGGACTCAGTAATACACGAGCTAGAGTACGAAGGATTGGAGTGGACTCATCTTGGCGCAGGAGGCCCATCCGCAATCGTCTACTTTAAGGGAGAGCAGCCCGCACTCAACTCTTTTTTAGAGAACAACTCTTTCGAGATCGAGGCTCACCATGTAACGGAAGAGGAATAGCGTCTCTTGATTTCTGCCACGGCAGGATTGTACAAGTCACAAGAATCTTAGTATATTTATACTATAACTTAAAAGCAGAAACCATGAAGAAATTATTTTGCGTAGTAGTATCAGATGAGGGATACTCAGTTGGGCTAGATAGCCCGGTTATCTTTCATATCAAATGCAAAGAGTCCGAGCAGGCCGAAGATGAGGTTAAAAAGATGATGGCAGATGAATACGGATATGACGAGGAAGTGATTGATGAGCTTGATATATTTTCGTTTGAAGTAACTGATGTTGATATTATTGAAATTTAGAAACCATGTAACGGAAGAGGAATAACGTCTCTTGATTTCTGTCACGGCAGGATTGTACAAGTCACAAGAATCTTAGTATATTTACTTATAACTTAAAAACAAAAGCAGATGAAAACACCAAGATTTGAATTGCTCAAGCAAGAAGAAAAGAACCCAGTAATCGTACGTGAATACATATTAAACGACGAGGAAGAGGAGATCACGATTGTCTACACCGAGATCTTGACTCAGGAAGAAGCTGTCATCGATACCTTCATGACTGACCAGTATGGAGACACCTTCAGTGAGGACGAGTATCCGGGTCTACTCAAAGAAGTGCAGGACTTTCTCTTCCCGCAGTAGGCGGCACCGTCTCCCGACTTTTAGGTCCACTGGATTGTACAAGTCACAAGAATCTTAGTATATTTACTATATAAACTTAAAAACAAAAGCAGCATGGCAACAAGATCAAGAATCGCAATGGAGCAAGAGGACGGCTCAGTTCTCTCAGTATACTGTCACAGTGACGGTTACATCGAATACAACGGGTTCATCCTACACACCCACTATCAAGACCCAGAGAAGGTGAAGGACCTCATCGCTCTAGGAGACCTATCGCTACTGGGCAAGAAGGTGCACCCAACCGGCCCACACGGCTTCGACTATGACCAGCGGGAGAAGGGAGTCACAGTCGCATACGGCAGAGACCGAGGTGAGGACGACACTGATCCACGTAAGGACGAGTCAGTCTCTTCATTCTTTAAGTCAGACATCGAGGAGTATGGATACCTGTTCACTCAGGAGGGAGAGTGGCTCGTGAAGACCTCTCACAATGATGAGGACCCTGTTCCACTCAATCTAGTAATCTCAGGAGTAATCGAATTTTAGGAGACATGTGGTACGAGATAAACGTAAGCAAGGATGGGAAGCATTACTTCTCCACTGATAAGAGATCGATAACTACGGTTGCCAGAGCGCTTGATGTCAGAGAGAGATTAAAGATGGCCATGCCCGAAGAGGAAGGCTTTGAGTACACCATAACACAGTGGCAGACTGTTGGAGTTCAGATAAGTAATTAGACCTAGGTTCCTGCTTTTCCGGGTCGGCCAGCTTCGCAAGAGGCTGGCTTTTTTGTTTTACTCCGTAGTAATGGAGCTAGTCCAGGCAGGTCGCGTCTCCCGAATTTACTCACGCCAGGATTGTACATTTGGGTTCTTTAGTAGTATATTTACTATATAAACTTAAAAACAAAAGCAGATGAAAAAAGTATTTTTAATCAGGTTCGGAATGCCAATTCCAACTCAAGGTGACCAACAAGCAATCGAACGTATCGGGTGTAGAGAGACCTCTGTGGGAGCAGGTTCTCCGTTTGGTGTCATATCAATCATCGGTACTGACAAGAGTCCCGCACAGATCGTGCAGATCTTTAAGGAGGTTGAGGCCGAAATGGAGGATCAGTTACCAATCATCGTGTGGGTCGAGGGCGATCAGGCCTCTGCCAACCTAAGTGAGGGTTTCTTTGAGCACTTCAAACCCATGAGCGCGGAGTGGGACAGGGAATTCGGTAACGTCAAGAAGAAGTGTACCATGAGTCTCGACGAGTTGCTAGACTTGGTGCAAGCTAAAGGACTTCAGAACTTCACAGCGGAAGAACTTCAGAGACTGAAAGATTTATCGCAATAAGTTTTAAAGTTTACCGGAAATTTAGTACTATAATCTTAAGTCAAACCAATAAAAAAAGCAGAATTATGATTGAAATCACAGGAGGAAAGAAGGAGCAAATCGTTAGACAGTGGTTTAATGACGCTTACGAAGGAGTCGTGCCGACTCGCTCAAAGGTACTGGACCTGTTCCAGGAATTCGACGCGGGTGAAAGGCCCGAGGAGATCTCATACGGGCTCTTCAATGGAGTCATCAAGAAGATCGTGGCCGAGGGTCACTACGAACGCAGCGAACATACTGCATCAGTTCACTCCGTAGTAGAGCCTCAGATAGTAAGGGTGGAGGACATGGAGTTCCCTAACTTCGGTCTCTTCCGTACAGGCAAAAAGATCGACGATCTCTTCTCAGACCATGAGGAAGGTGGCGGTATCTACGGCGGTACTGTGAACATCGTCATCGGCGAGTCAGGCGTCGGTAAGTCAACTGTCATGCTGGATCTCTTGGCATCTGTCGTGGACCAAAACCCCGAGGCAAGGATCCTATACATCTCCAGCGAGATGACCAGAAACGACATCATGTTCTACTATCGTAAGACCCCTGCCATCGGTCGCGTGCCCACACTCTTGCTCATGGATTACGTGAAGTCTAATCAGCTTGCACCCGTCCTCGAGAAGACCTTCAACGGCGACTACGACATCATCCTCTTAGACTCTTATCAGGACGTGTTAGTAAAGCTCAAGGAAGTACATGGTTGGAAGTCAACTAAAGCCGAGTCGTGGATGACTAACATGATGATCGATGCGGCAGAGAAGAACGGCTGTGCAGTGTTGGCCATCCAGCACATGACGAAGGGAGGGCAGTACGTTGGTTCTACATATCTTAAGCATGCAACTACGGCAATGGTTGAGATCCGTTTCGACTCGACTGGCCTACGCTACCTAGAGTTCTCAAAGAACCGTCGAGGCGGCAGCGGTACGGGCAAACGTCTCTACTACAAGCTGAACGAGGAAGGTCAGGTGGTGTACGACGTTACACGCTATGCTGAGACCGAGGAGCTACGCTCAATGGAGAACGTCGAGACCTTGCGTCAGCAGGACTTGAGCCTACGCTTTGAGCAGGTCTTCTTGGGCAGAACGTTCGACGATCACTCCGTAGAAGAGGAGGATCAGGACCTAGTAGAAATCGAAGGGGACGACGAAAATTAATCGTCCCCAAATTTTAAAGTAGACCAGAAAATTAGTATAATATAAATAAGTCAAATCAACTAAAAACAAAGAGACAATGAGAGAAGTAACACAATCACAATTCGATGCCATTCGCGAGGCGATGGTGTCCAACGAGTTTGCTACTAAAGAGGTGCCTACCTCAGCGATCAAGCTCAGCGACCAATCGTTCCTTAAGGGTCAGATAGAGGTGTCAGGCCAGCCAGTCAAGGTGGCTCAGAACTTCTTTATCAAGCTAGCGAGCATGATGAAGATGAACGCCTCCCTTACTCGAGAGTTCATCAAGAACGAGGACGGCAAGGTTGCTGCAGCACTGATGAACGCACTAAACGATTATCGTCAGCGTCAGGGCGGAGCTTCAGTCCTGCTAATAGCGAACGTTAGCACTCGCGAGATCGTCGACGTCTGCGATCCTAAGCGTTACCGTCGAGTGACCACCGACTCGCTCTTCGATATCACGAGCAAGATCATGAACGAGCACCCTTCCCTGATGATAGAGACCATCGACCACAACCCTTACTCCGGCTCGGTCGAGATCAACTTCTTAAATCAAAACGAGGTAGGTTTCCCAGGAGCAGGCAAGGACGAGTTCTTTAAGTTCGGCTTCTCCATCATGCAGACCACTCGTGACACCATCATTGAGACCTACAACCAGAGATTAGTATGCTCCAATGGGTTACGAGTAAGCCTAGGAAGCGGAGCCATCGGTGGAAACCGTGACCTAAACTTCGCAGAGAAGTTTCGTCTAGGAGGCACAGATGCCGAGGACATTCGTACCTTCCTTAACAACATAGAAGCGATGAAGAAGGCGGACTTTGTTCCATTAGGCTTTCAACAGTCATTGGAACGTGCGGTCTCCACTAAAGCGAGTCTTACTGAAGTTGAGCAGGCAATGCTAAGCGTGCAGCGCAAGGTGAAGGAGGACGACCCACAGTTCAAGAAGAACTTCATCGATGCGGTGCAACGCAACTACTTCGACGGCTACAACAATACCATGGCCAGAATAGTGCAAAAGGGTCAGGACCCAATGAAGCTGAACGATCGCCAGAAGAGCTTCATCCGAACGGGCATGTCGATCTGGGATGTCGTGAACTCCTTGACCTACTTGGGATCCAACAACTCGGGAATTGAATTAGAGAACAAATACGAATTAAAGGCAGCTGCTGGCCAGCTCTTCGCAAAAGGAGCTAACAGCGGATATGACTTACAGTTCGCAGACTACGCGACCTTGTAAGGTTGGTTTGACTTGAGAAGAGGGAGCTTAACGGCTCCCTTTTTTGGCTCATACTTTTACTCCGTAGTAGGGAGTCTCTGGTATCGCGCGTCGTAACCCGCCTGCGGGTGCCCGTACACGGGAGACCCGAGGAGTCTCCCGATTTCTACCGCTAGCCGGGTCTCCCGGTTCCCCTGCCCGCCGAGACTTCTGGGAGCCCTGGCTACCATGGCGCGCGGAGCTCAACCAAGAGGGACACCGTTTCCCTGGACGAGGCTCGTTAATCTGACCGGTAGATACTAATGAGATGCAAGAAAGGGCCTCCCTAAGAGACCCTTCTAGACTGTAGAACTGTTGTCTGTTACCGACCCTGTCCGCGATAGGGCTTCTTCCAGTTCTTGCTCTTCTTAGAGGCGCTACGTTTGCACTTCGCGTGTACTCCAGGCCGCTTGGTCTTGGCTCTTGGATTCCACACGGCAACGCTAGCCCCTTTCGCCTTTGCCATGCCTCCTCGATTTTTTAGTTATTTATAGGCGGAATCCCCACTCCTTTATGAGCTCCAATTCCCGAAGGAAACCGTCTCCCACCATGAACCAGGTAAAGTCCTTCCTGGGATCCTCCTCCCCTATCCACTCGTCCAGCGAGTAGAAGAGCGCGACCGCGACGGGTTCCTCCAGGATCCTTACTCGCTGCACTGCTGTCACGGTGAAGCTAGTCTTCTCTATCGCGACCGGTTTGGGAGACTCGTCCTTTACCCTAAGCCAGAGCTCATACATGAGCTCCCAGTCAGGGGAGTCGTTGCCGACCGTGTTGATGGGACGCTGGCCGATCCACTCGACGCCGGCGCCATACAGGCTTAATTCTTCTTCCATACTAATATTTATCTACATGAGGTCTGACAGGTCTCGATCTGATGGGGTCTCTGGCTTGTCCTCCCAGTCAGGGGTGATCTTGCCCGGGTGCTTGCGCCTCTCCCGCTTTCTGGGTACCGGTAGGCTCTCAGCTCCTAGCTTATCCAGCCTGTCCACGCCCGCCTTTAACAAGAGATTCGTGAGATCCCTCTCCTGCTCCTGCTGATACTCTGGCACCACTATAGCACTGTTGATGACTATTACCTCCACCCCATAATACTTGAACCAGGAGGGAAAGATCTCCCAACCGACTCGAGCCAGCCTGTCCGGGGTCTCCACCACGATCACGCTTATCTTTTTCTTTATGACATCCTGTATGAGCTCATGTAACCCGGGTCTCCCGTCCATGGAGAAGTCAGTAGACGGGCACCAGTCGTCGTAGAGCTTTTCTAGAGACACTCCACGCTTGGCACACCACTCCCGGATCAGTTGCTGCTGGCGGAGCATGAGTCTCCGGTCGGACTCCGTAGTCCCCGGTACCCTACAGTAGGCGACCGACCAGTTCTCCTTCTGGATCTTCTTGCCCAGTAGGGCGTAGACGTCGTCGTCCCAGTACATCACCTTGCCGTTGGGCATCTTGGTGGTCCTTAGCTTACCCTCGTTCCTCCACTTGCGGCAGGCGTTATAGCTGCATTGCAAGGTTGCCATTACCTCCTTTACGTACATGTTACCCTTTCTTATTATTTATCACACCTGGGCTTGCCATAAGGGGTTCACACTGAAAGTAGCATGGCAAACGTAGCAAGCGTGGCAACAAGGGTGGCACCCATGGAGTTTCCCGTATGGGACTCCGTAGACCCAGTCGGCAGTGGTTCCCACATTACGTCTCACTAAAGGGCTACCTGGGTGCGACTGTAGCTGGGCTCCTTTGGCTGGTCTGGCGGTAGGTCGTTGGTATCGTGTCTGGTCTCTAGGATCTACGCTCCTGGCCATGGGCTATCTATGATGTTGGGTCTCCTGTCTAGAGACTCTCTTCCCATTTCTCTTTGTCCTGGTTTCTGGGTATCTTGGTCACTGGTGGCCGGACTCCGTAGTATAAATATAACTAAAGAACTAACTATAGCATGAAGCACATAGTATCATATTCATTATTTGAGAACAGATCGAAGGTTTCAATGGTCTGGATACACGGTCTACCTGGTTCGGGTAAGAGTCATCTCATACGTGAGATCATTAGTGATAGCGATCTTGAGTGGAGAGTCTTCGACGATTCTGCTAGCGTTGAAGAGATAGTATCAGCCTTGCAGAGTGGAGAGCACGTGATCTTGGCCTCTCCCTACTTTGAGGATTATACTCTTATCGGTCTAGGGGAGAAGCTTAGGCAGGGTCTAGCTGAGTTGGAAGGAGTCGATTTAAGAGAGATCTGGTTTAGCAATGATCCGGAACAGTGCATAGAGAACGTGCTCTCCAGGAAGGGTCACAGCATTGACGCTAGGTCCATCGTGCATGAGCTGCCCCATTTTTCTAAACGTTATAGGATACCCGATGGAGTTGAAAACGTGCCAGTATGGAGACCTGATAAATATAACTAAAGAACTAGCGTGGCATGAAGTATATCAAATCATCTAGAGTATGGGAGAGCGAGGACTCTCAACAGAGCGGAGAAAAGACCGAACGTCACCTTAATCGACTGTTAGGGCTCGGGCTAATTAGCCAGCAAGAGTTTGAAAAGGGGATCAAGGAGATTGACCTACAGGGTTGGGCCGACGAGTTTTATTCTCAGCTTGAGGCTCTGTGTAATTCCGAGCCCGATAAGTATCTTGGGGTGAAGAAGACGAGATATGCTAGCTTTGAGGCCGCTGAGCTGACTGTTGCGCCGGGTCTTCTAGACCTGCCTGAAACTCACTATAACGACTGGTCGTATCAGGTCGTTGATGATGAGCCTGCTCTGATAGTCATTGGACTTGGTGTGGAGAGCACGGTCGAGATCAGGGCGCTATATGCGAATCATGAGGACGCGGCTTATGACGATGATGACGATGGCTACTTTGATTATGACGGCACGTGGATCTATAACGGCGAGATCAACATATTCACTGTCGACGACCTGGTACAGGTGCTCAAGTCATTTGATTCAGAGGTGGCCCTGGGCGACGAGGAAGGTGATTGGTACCGCGATTGATCGGGTGCTGGACTCCGTAGTAGAACAGCGTTAGTAGATAAATAAAGAAAAATAGAAGAGAGTCATGAAGAAGCATATCAAGACGTTTGAATCCTTTTCGCAATCTAGGTTGGACGAGAGCTGGTTCGGTTGGAAAAAAAGCAGACAGCAGGAGCCGGAAAAACCGTCGAGCGCATATCTGTGGTACCTCAAACGCCTGGATTCACCGACTAAAGAAGACTTTTTAAAGGTCGATATTTCACAGTACAGTGAGGATGAGATCCTGGACGCGTTTAAGGATGCGTGGTATGCCGGTAAAGTAGAAGGAACTAGGGAAAACCTACTTGAGCTATTGGAGACTGAGCCCTACTCTAATCTAACCGGTTTTGTTCAAGGAGCCAATGATTTCGTTGAAAACTATTTTAGAGAGGTTAAAGCGGATTGGGAGAGAATGCCAAAAATGCGCTCTTCAGGCTCAAGAAGCCAGTCTCTAGACACTAGCGGCGGCTATAGCAGCAGCGGCATATCAAGGTTTAGCGGTTCTTTTTAAAGGGTTTGGGTCTCTGTCGCCTACCAATCTTTTCTTTTATCTTTATCTCTAGTTATTTAGTATTAGTAGCTGGACTCCGTAGTAGATAAATAAAAAAAATAAAGAACCATCATGAAGAATTACGTAAAAGGATTTGAAAATCACCTGAACGAGAGTCGAATCAACGAGACATATAAGGACCTATTACATTCAATGGAAGTCTTTCAGGAACCACTAAACGATCTTTCTGCTCTAGTAGATCACCTAAGAGCTCTAAGGATTGAGGGAGTCGACTCTAGATATATCAATGAGAACTATGCTGAGCCTGCAAACCAGCTCTTATTGGAATTGGACAGACTAAAGAGGAGTTTTATGGATGATGAAAGCCTGTGGCAGAGAAAGGGTAGATTCAGAGAGGACTCTGAAAGAAGAACAGAGGAGATGTGGAAGCGCATGGCTGACGTCCAGGCTGAGAACGAGCGCAGATATAGAGGGGAAAGATATTAATAAGAGTTTGATCTCAACCTCGACGTCTGAATGGGTTCGATGCGGCCAAGGAGTGGTCCTTGCCTGGAGCCCAAAGTCTGCTGTGTACTTTTGCATGGCGGTGATGTTCTAATTTAGAAAGGTTCTCCGTGTTTCCACTTCTTCCAGTTATCGAAGTCCTTGAGCAGCTCGTCCCTTTCCCGTTCCATCCGTTTGGCCTTTTCGTAGATCTCGATCCGGGTGAAGTGCCAGGTCTGGGGATCCAGTATCTCATTGAGCTTCTTGAGTTCCTCAATGAACCACTCCACTGGGCTGAGTTCCTGATAGATTCCGGACGCCTCGTCCTCCCGCATCATCCTGATCATTGCCTCTTCCCTCTCATCGTACTCGACAGCGTCGGGAAAGAAGTAACCTGAGTGGATCGCGTCGCCGGTGAGAGGTTCCTCTGCCTGCCAGTGGTAGACCTCGTTCTCCTCGTCTATCTCAGTGATCGTCACCCACGTGAGGTCGTAGTTCTCTCGATCGAACTCATTGGCTCGCAGCCTGTCTCCCACTCTAAACTTATTCATCTCTTCGTATTTATAGGGTTAAAAATAATGCAATAATAAGCCAGCCCCAACCCTCCATTCCTTGGGAGGCAAGGTGGACTATTCCGACAATAAGCGAAAATTGAACCAATAATCGGTAAATATTTTGATTTTTCATGTAGCTATTATACTAAAGATCTCCGAAAAGATAAATAAAACAAATAAACTTGATACCATGTCATTCATCAATTGGGGAGGTGAATCGCCGGAGCAGAGAGCTCTTCGTGCAAAATTTGAGCAAGATGCCCTGTTAGAGCAGGCAGCTAGGCTAAGTCAGGCAAGAAACCGTGGAACAAATACCATGTTTGGCGGGGCCGCCGGCGGAGGGAGTGTGCCGCCAACCGGCTTACAATTTGTAGTAAATACAACACAAGAACTTGACTTTAGAATTGAATTTACTTCTACAAATGAACCAATCGAATTTACTATTGATTGGGGCGACGGTAATACATATGAAGGTTCAGGCTCTGGAGGATTCTATTCAGAAGAACATACATATGATGAAGGTGGAGAGTACACAGTTAAAGTTACATTTGATGATCCTCTTAAAGTATTACAGTTGGATTTTCCAGGTTGGGATGATAATTATTCATCTTTAGTATCAATAACTGGTTTACAAACCCTTGCCAATTTACAAGAATTTAGAGCAGACTACAATTCATTAGTAAGCGTAGATTTTTCAGGAATGACTAATCTTACATATATTGATATTAGTGATTGTGATGATCTTGATACAGAGGCGCCATCATTAACAAGTGTTAATGTTTCAGGTTGTACTTCATTAGAATTTCTTTATCTTGATGACAGTGATTTTTCTGCTGGAACTCCAGATTTGACTGGTTTAAATGACCTTCAGTATATAGATTTTGATGATTGCAATATTACTAGTATTGACTTATCAATGTTGCCTTCTTTACGAGGGTTTGATCTAAGTAATAACGATGATATCACAAATGTAATTATATCAAATACCCAGCCTCTTGGTGATGGTGAATCTGTGGATGTGGATGATGGGGCTCTAACGGAAGAAGCTGTAGATAACATCTTAGTTGCTTTAAGTACTAACGGGGTATCGAATGGATATGTTGATTTATCTGGAGTTACTAATGCTGCGCCGAGTGAAATTGGTCTTGCGGCCAAAGAAGTTCTAGAAGGAAATGGGTGGACGGTAGACGTTAATATTCTGGTGTCGGACCTTAGTATTCCAGCAAGCATAGACTTCGATATCACGGGTGATTTTACGATCGAGATGTTTGTTAATTTTAATCAACTAGACGTCTTCGGCACCTCCCCTCGTCCGTATAGTTTTGGTGCCTTTCCGACTGCTGCCAATGCTATATCTTTTCAAACTAATCAAATCATTTTCTGGGCAAACGGTGATCAGAGGTCGGTTGGGTCATTTACACCTACACTAGGACAATGGTATCATATATGCGCAATGAGAACAAGTGGTAATATTGATCTCTTTATCGATGGTATAAATGTTGCATCAAATCCGTACCCCGACCCAATACCGAGTCAAGGCTTGCCTTTAGCAATAGGATACGGTAACGAGCCTAATTCTTCGCTCGACGGATTCATAAGTAACTTTAGATGGTCAGACACCGCGCAGTATTCAACAGCTGGATTCACGTCACCTGCTGCACCATTCACCGTCCCAACTTTACCGACTGTTAAACTTCTATTGTTTCAAGGAACAACAGAAAGCGCTCTATTGAATGACAACAGCGGAAATGGTAACTCCGCATCAGGAACGCAGGGATTCGCTTATAGCACAAACGATCCATTTAGCTCAGCTCAAGGATCTTTACAAGTAGGAACAGTTTAAAATCTAGTCGTTCCTAAGTATAGGAATCACCACCTCTTCCACGAATTCCTGCATGTCCTTGGTGCAGATCGTATCTAGTGTGTCTCGACTTGAGTGACAGTTCCAGAGCATGCTAAAGTCTAGCTCTCCATCAACTATAGGCAAGGGATTGATCACAACTGAGTCGATGCCGTTTCTCCTAAAGATGACCGAGTCGTTGAAAGGGGTTGACTCTATCTGACACTCAAACATTCCACCGATACGATCGCTCAGCGGACCTGGATAGTTGCCGATAAAAAAGTTCTTGCCACCTCGGCCAGTAAGTTCTAAGTTCAGCACCCACTCGATCTCTCCGAACTCGCCAGCCTTGATCTGTTCAGAACATCGTTGGGATCCCAAGCCGCCCACCTCCTCACCGTCTAGGAGGACTACGTGAACCTCAGGTAGTTTCTTCTTTATCGCGATTGCATTGATCACTGAGGCCGAGTTGTCGTTGGCGTTATCGATGTTGGGATTCACGATGTCATGGTGAGCGGTCACCATTCTTGAACTGGAACCCCTAAGTATGATGTTATAGCATTGAGCGCTATTGACTTTAAACTTGTCTAACTCATAAGGAATCCCCTCCTTGTCCAAGAGGTCAAGGATGAACTTTACCCTTGGTGTGGGCTCGTCACCATTCATAAATACCGTGCCCAGGTTTCTGACCTTGCAGAAGTCGTAAATGCTCTCGTAAATGCTATCTTTCATCTTATCACTATTGTACTAAAATCCTGTAGATAAATAAAATAAAATCTCACAATCCATGACCTTTGAACTACTCCAATCTCTTGTTAATTCTCCATATGGATTTTCTCCAACATATCGTACTTTTACAACTAGAAGAGATCCGCGAGCATGGTCACTAAACATTGAGTCCTTGCTCTTGGAAAGCCTACAAGAGGCATACTCTGAGACTTTCATCGATTCACCTGAGTTAGCTTTTTCGCCAGGAAGCGAGACTCTTGCTGAAGCATATTTTCCAATAGGCCGTCGAGTCCCAGCAGGTGAAAGATTCTTTGCAGTGGGTAGAAAAAGAGTGATCTCGAGCCTAGGAAGAAGGGTCAATCTTCTCTTCGATAACAGCACTTATGATGGAGGAATAGGTGAGCCACGCGGACCACGTTTTTATGCTTTAGATCAGGATACATCCTCCATATTAGAAGATAGGGCAGTCGCTATTGATTCAGCATATGTTAGAAGAGTCGGGCTTCAAGAAATCGTTACTTATAGTGAAAGAGACTATCAGGTCTTGACCGTAAGCTTTGTGCCTCAAGTGAATTATACAGCAACCGTCGCAATATTAGTAGATGAGCTCGCGGATGGGATAGCTCAGCTTGTTTCAGGAGGAAACCGTTTTGCATAAATAAACTAACGTCACTTCATCAAGAGCATTGCGATCGCGATACCACAAAAGATCCCAATTATTGTCCCTCTTAAAAAGATCTTCCAGTATTTCTCATTCTCAATTATCTCAAGAGAAAAAAGATTATTCTTCTTTTTGTCGTTTAGTGACTCTTTCATTTGTCTATTTTGTTTGTGATTAACGTGGGATTTCCCGTTCTTTGCAAGTACCACTCCTTTTCCAGAGCACTTAGGCTTTCCCAAGAGTATTCAGGCTCTTCTAGCATCTCATCCTCAGTTTCATAGTAGGGCTCGTTCTTGTGACCGAGCCTCTCTATCACGATTGACGGGCAGTTCTTAGAGAATCCCCAGCAAAATTCCTTGAAGATATTAGCTATTACTCGATAATCGACACCATATCCCTCAGCTATCCTGGAGATCCTGGTGCCCCTCATGATCTTTGCTCTAATGTGCAGTATCTCTCGAACGGTAAAGACTCGTCTAGTGTGCTCTAAATACTTTCCCATGACCTGATAGTCTTGACTCTTCTTTACTCTAGATCCATCCGATTGGCGTTCCTTGTCCATTCCTCCTTTAGTTTTTCTATTAGTTCTTCAAAGCTATCGCTCACCCACTCTGCTTCCACTGAGTCTCCCCAGTCATCGCCCTTTGGAGTCTTTACCCAGTAGTCGATGCTGATGTCATTCGTCTTATCGTCCTGGTATATGGTGACTGACCGCACTATTGCAGGATAGACTGCGCAATGATCTGTGTCTCCATTGGACGCTCTATATCTAGATATCGCCCACACCTGTGAACCCACCGCATATACCTCGTATTTAGTCTTCATCTCTTTCTTTTGGGTGCACTCCGTTCCACCATTCGTACTCTGAGTTCTTTGTCCTGAACCTAAGGTAGTCCACTTGTTCTGTTCTGATCTCTTCCAAGATCTCCTCGACCTGAGTCGTGATCCAGATATCGTTGGATCTAATGGGTCCGACTAGGATTGACTTGCCGACCTCAGGCTCATGACCGTGAATCTTTCCGATCTCTGACTCCTCGTCCCACGCAATAGCCTCGCTTCTTAAACCTGACCAACTGCGCCTGTCTGATATTCTACGTAGATGAAACGGCATCCTTATCTGATTTTTTTAGTCTGATCAACCTGCATATATCGGCTCTCATCTTTTTTTCAAGATAAGGCCTATTTGAGCTTCCCTTTGGATGCACAGGATACCACTTTGTTGTCTTGCCCGGCATGAAGCTTGTCTCAAATATATTCTCCTCTTTAAATAAGATTCTTTCAATTATCCAATCACTGATGAATTCAGAGATTTCCCTTTCGAGTTCAGGATTCTTTTTGAGTGCAGGTCTCTTTCTCCTCTTACGACACCACCACTCAGCGAAAGCTGAGATTCCTTCAAATGCGTTCTCAAGCCTATCCTGCTTGAAATCAGCATCAACTATAAAGTTTTCCGGAAATGATGCATCTCTTCTGTAGATCTGACATGAGTACTTATCGAGATACACTCTAAATCCAAGTTCTTCGATCTTATCGACAACTGGCATGAGCCAGTCCCAAGAGGAGTGATACTGAGCTTCCTCAATCTTATACTCCTTGTTCTTACGAATGTAATACGAAGGCTCTAGTCCAGTATCATAGAAATCTTTCATGAATACTGCAATGTGATGATTGCCCTTACGAATGTATTCTTCCATGTTATTTTTACTATTAGTCAGTGATTAGTTTTGATCTAGAGAATCCGGATAGTAGAGAAGAGTTGGATTCTTTTTCTGTATGTCTATGTCAGGGAACTTCTCCTTGAAGGATTTTGCATCAAACTTTGCAGTGATCAGGTGATATCCGTTCTTCGTGGGAACAACTACTTCGCACTTAGGTCCAGCTGGATCCAAGCGATTGATGACCTTTGCGAGCTCGTTAACTGCATGGTAGTCGTGAGTGTCGATATCGACGATCCATCTCTTTTCTTGAGTCTTGATCTGACCGACTACTGAGTCAAAGAGACCCTTCTGGTTTTGAACACCGTCTCTTATCCTTTCAGCAAGTGAGACCATCATGTTCAAGGAAACGTCCCGATGATTCTGTTTCTGCACATGGATGTAGGCTCTGGCCCTGAATACTTCACAGAGTTGCTTGATCTCGTCCCACCTTCTCTCCAGGTGATCCATGCTCTCAATGCAATAAGTTTTAATGGTTCGCACCGACTGGTGATTGTCTCGTTCCCCTTCAGGCTGATCCTTCTTTCTTTTAAACACATAGAGCATGTAAAAGTCTCCAGGTTCAGAGAATTTTAAGAGAGGCTTAATGGTTTCTAAATTGTCTATCATAGTACTATTGTACTTAAAAATAAAAGATAAATAAAGTATATGAAGTACTTAAAACTTTACGAACAGTTTTCTCTACAGAAAAAGAGAGTTGTGAAGGGAGAGTTCTCACCACCTAGGGGAGACTATGATGCCATGCATTCCTTTCAGTCCAGAAAGAAGGATGGCTTCGGCGGCAAGATGAACACTCTCGTGAATGAAGCACTGGCAAAGTTTTACAAGGAGCTTGGAGCAAATCCAGAGATCACCTCAATTAAGATCAACATGGACGATACTAATTGGAAGGTTTCTTGGGAAGTCACCATTGAGGAGAGCAAGGATGGTAAGGCCTGGGTGGGTCTGACTAGTAGAGGAGGAGCTGGTCGTAAGGATGGAATAAACGGATCAGTTCAACGTGCTGAAAGACAAGCAGTTAAAAAGATCTCTAACCTTGCGGCAGAGGTCGGCGACCTTGGTTTAGAATCCAAACGAGTGCTTGACTTTACTTTTCAAGGAAAGGGTGCATTCATTAGACAGATCTTTATAGCTTACACCCATCCAAAGAAGTTTCCACCGATCAAAAAGACTCAAGGAGAAATAGAGGGTTATCTTTCTTGAGAATCTCTCTCAATCGATTCGCCTCTCTCAAGTATGTCTAGGATCTCTTGTTTTCTCTTCACTGCTCCGGCTACTGCAGGATATTTTGAAGCTCCGAAATAAACGAGGATCTCTTCAAGATCTCCAAAGATCTCCTTCGCTCTACTCACTATCCTATTTCTAAAATCAGTAGAAAGGTCGGGAAAGAGCAGGTTGAATAGCTTCGCTGAAAAAGGAGATAACCATCCCTTTTCCATGAAGAGAGACTGTGTTTCCTGTGGCGAGATGTTTCCTGAAACACGTTCATCGATTATCTCAAGTATCGGACCGATCACTGACTTATCCTCTTCAAGATTCATTCGAGGATCGTAGCTCGCAAACACTATCGTCTTTAATAGATCTCTAGGAGAGCTTGCGTCCATGTTGAACCCAGTAACGATATCTTTGATGAGTCCCTCCCGCATGATGGAAGAGTCAACTGCTGTCGCAAGTTCCTCAGGATAACCTAGACCCAAGAGGTGCTGTCTGAAATCATTTGATTTTATGATGCTTAAGTCGTTCTTATCGTGTGAATGGGTGACTCTCTTGTCCTTAGTCACTGTAGTACCAGTGATGTGTAGAGGATCTGTCGGTTTCTTGTTGAAGTTAAAGATGTTTATTTGTAAACGATCCTTTTGACCACCGTACGATCCCCAAGATCCACGGTTGATACACCAGTTAGCGATGGAACAAAGATCCTTTTGAGCCTTTTCAGTACGAATTCCTAGAACCATGTACCCATTCTTTAGGTAGAGTAGTCCAGCTTCAGGTATGAGATCCTTTAGCTGTTCCATCTTTGATACAACATCTGATGAGGCGACTCCATCCGCAAAGCTCTCCACCCATTCTAAATATTCTTCAGCTGATTTATCTGCGAATGACTTTACTTTCTTAAGAAGACTGATCTTATTATTCGTCTCTCTGCCAGTCTCCTCATCAATGAAGTTTCCGACTTTAGCATCGATATCGTCAATGATCTTTGCAGACTTTATCAGTCTGTCCTGGTCACGGTCACTCAACATTCTTAATCGGCGACGCAGGTCTCCTGGAGTGTCGTCAATGATCCATCGGCTCCTTTTCTTTACTTCTATTGAGTCAAATGCGTCCATCAGTGCCTCGAAACTATCTACTCCGTTTACTTGAGCCTGTTTCGCATACTCTTCGATCGGCATCGGCAGAGTATTTAACACAGCAGAATACTGCTTGATCTTCTCTAGAAGGTTAGCCAACTGATTCATTCGAACGTTATGCTCAAACCTAAAAAGAACAAAGGGATATACGTATCCGTCCTTGCCCTTTAGCATCGTTAGGATCGCTTGATAGTCTTTATTATTACGTAAGATCTCTCCCTGCTCCTCTTTGGGAATCTCAGAGATGGGAACGTTCATCTTGTCAGAATAACTTTTAAGAAGATATCCCTTCGCTGCCTGGATGTTTTCGTCCATTCTAGGTTGGTCTGTAAAAGAATTAAATGAAAGTAAGTGACTCATCTTTTATTGATCGTATTTTTATAGATTTATTTATCTTTACCTAATATAAGAATAAATAACTAAAATAACTTTGTTCTCATCATGAGGAAGTACATCAAATCAATCAACGAAAGGTTAGCGATGGCAGAACCTGCGATCAAGCCTAAGACTCCTACTGCACCACCGGATGAAGAGAAGGGAAAGAGACCATGGAGGCCTATTCCTACTAAGAGACCTAGCGAAAGAGAGAAAACCAAGCCTCAGTTCGCATACGAAGAGATGATTGACATGTTCTTTAACGAGCTTAACGCAATAAAGGACACTCCAGAAGGAATGAAAATGATTCAAAAACTACACGACAAATATGTTAAATAATTTCGAAGACTATATCAATGAGGCTTCCCTTAGAGGAAACATCGGAATTCCAGGAGAAGGAGAGTCCAATGATCCTTCATGGTTAGCGAAGGTCAAAGCGGAAAAGGATCCTAAAATGGCAAGATTTGCCATGGAAAATCGTGAAGACCTTAGTAATTTCATGGGGCTTATTGGCAAATCAAAAGCACTTCAATCAGGGCACGAGGACGCGTTATCTGACCTGACTGTTTCTTCATTTAGATTCATATTCAAGGGTCTGCTTGATGATGTTGAATTCGATTTTAAGATAGGTGATGAGGCACGATCAATGGGATCAATGACTCCAGAGGAACCTGAACAGCCTAACGTCGAGGAAATCGTTAATCGTAAGATAATTAATGAGATCCACAAGAGAAAGATCTTAAAGACGCTTCAGCAGGGAATGGGATTGAATTCTAAAGCGATTCTAAATCTACCTATGTTCAAGTCTGGAATCAAGACAATACTAGGAAAAACCGACGGTGAAGAATATCTTAAGCTCTTGAATAAGATCTCAGCAGTGGCTCAATTCAATGATTGGAGATTACCAGATAACCAGATAAAGACCTACTTGAAGATGTCTGGAGCTGGGGTCAATATGATTGATTTTGGAGATAAAAAGCCAGACGAAGACGCAGCTAAGAAGATGTTAGACGATCTTGAAAAAGGAAAGGACTTTACTGAAAGCGACTCAGCTGAAGAGTTAATGGCAGACCTTGAGATGAAGATATTTGCTAGGGGAGTTGATCTCTCAGTTCTTATCCATGAAGCGATCAAAGCAGTCTACGTTCTTCCAGTACAGCTAAGCACTGAGCACCTTTCAGAAGATGAGGCAGAACAGGTGATAATGAACACTGATACTCTACTTGATGAAGCTGAAGAGTTTAAGTACGGCACTGACATGCAGAACGATTTTCGTAAAGCAATCAACTCTCATCCGGAAGTTGAAGAGAGGTTTTCTAGCTATCGACGCGAAATGGACCGAGAAACAGGAGAGAATGTCGATTCGATATGGAATGACCTCGCGGCAGAGGAACAACGTCTCTATTGGATGGTATTTGGAATGCTTGCAACGACTGGTAAAGATGACCCTAAGGAAATGCTTAAGATTGTATATGCAATCTTGATGAATGATAAATCAGGTATCGAAAGATTATTTTATCCCATAATTGAAGAAGCACTAGCCAACCTTGAAGCACAGTCTAAATATGGTGACCAATCTAAAGAGGAGGAACCTCGATACGAGATGCCGACTCAAGAGGTTGAGCCGGATGTTGAGCCGGATGTTGAAAGCGAGATGAGCCAGGACGAGATACAAGATGCGATCATTGATGCCTATTTGAAAGGAGACATTGATAAAGCTGATCGATTACGTAAGAAGTACTTGGGAGAGGGACTAAACGTGTCCTTTAGCGCTTGGCTTAGACTCAATAGCTAACAATGCCAACTTTAAAGAAGCTAGGAAGGACTCATAAGCTTGGACCTAGGGATCAGAAATAGCAGATAAACTAGAGAGCAGTAACCTCCTAACCCAAAAACTTTTACCTAAATTAGAGTAAATATCAATAGAGCCTGACACTCCAGTCGGCATCAAGTCCTAGTGGCTTTTGAGTGGGTTGACCCACGATGATGTCGGCTTTAAAAAAACAGGTAAATTATGAATTACACATCAATTAAAGGGGACTCACTGTCTCCTACTGCACACATTGCAGTGAACAGAAATCGTATGAAACAATACGATAACAAAGTCTATCTTAAAGACGGGACTCACTTTGAGATAGAGCTTTACAATCCCAAAAAATCAAAGGTGCTTGCCAAGATCTACATCGATGAAAAACTTATTTCATCGACTGGAATCGTGGTGAAACCTGGCCAGAGAGTCTTTTTAGAAAGATGGATCGATGAGCCAAAAAAGTTTATCTTTGAGACTTATGAAGTCGAGAACTCAGCTGAATCGAAGGAGGCAACTAGAGAAAACGGTAGAGTAAAAATAGAGTTTTATGATGAATTCATCAAGCTGACAGGTGGGTTCAATACTACTTGGACGCATGACTCATATCCTCCATTCGGCGGATCAACAGTCAACACAGTCTACTATTCTAATTCTAATCCTACTTTAGGTTTTTCACTGAACGATGTCATTGGGGCAAACTCGTCAATGGTCACCTCTTCAATGCCGATCGCAGGATCCCTTGAGACTGGCCGAACTGAGAAGGGAGAGTCTTCTGACCAAGAATTCGGTCAGGACAACTCAGAATATAATTTCTGGGCAAGCAATTCAGTCTTTATCAGGATCTTGCCAGAGTCCAAAAAACCAGTCGATCTTAAAGAGATTAGAAACTACTGCACTGATTGCGGCTCGCGTCTTAAAAAATCCAGCTGGAAGTTCTGCCCTAACTGCGGAACTAAAGTATAAATTTTGCCCGTCAGGCTCTAGGAAAAGGACTCTTGCTGAGTCCTTTTTTATTTTAGTTTAAGATAAATAATAAAAAACTTTCAAAATGGCAAAATTTAATACTATCCATGTTTTTGGATTTGGGGATGTTCAGCTTATCGGAGAGAAAAAAGGTACAATAAAAGCTGACACCATGACTAAACTTACTGCTCTAGTTGACCATGTCAAGACTTTTAAACCTGAAGATGTGACTCTTACTGACTATCATGTTATCCACATCTTTAATGGAGAGTCAGTTCGATATTTAGGAGTTAGAGCAGAGGATACTACTGCTGAGACTTCATTTTTAGTTAAGATCTCAGAAGTGGACGCAACGATTCTTGAGGAATTCATAGCAGAACTGGAAGCAGCTATCCCAGTAGAAGCACAATAATTTTACAATTACAAATAAATTTAATGAAAAAGGATCTCCAATGAGATCCTTTTTGCTTTTATAAATAAAAGTAGATAACACGCTTTTATTATGTCGAATCACCTATTACACAAAGGATTCCTAGCTCAGAGACAAAGGAATCAGATCCTAAACTTCGTTAATTCTTTAAGGTCTGATGGAGACTTAACTAATCCTCATCTTAAAGAGCTCATAGGAAAGCTAAATGGCTTTTCTTGCATGTTTGACCTGAGTCAGAATGAGATCTCGGGCAAGATCTCCCAATACCAAGCTGGGGGTGCAGTCGTCCAGACAGAGATACCTAATGTTTTTCGCGACATCGCTGAGAGTGTCTGCAAAGAAGTAGGGATTCCAAACAAGAATTCCTTCTTGCAGATAGTTGACATGGACGAGGGAGGAACTATTGGAGCGCACTATGATGCCGGCTTTGACGGACTCATAAACTATAAGTGTAACGTGAGTGTGCTCTCAGGACCCTACGAGTTCGCAATAGAGAAGGAGATAGTAAACGTTGAAGAGACTGATCTCTATTGTTTTGAAGCCAGTCTATACAAGCACTGGACACCAAATCCTTTTAAGAGTAGAAGAGTGCTGCTTAGTTTTGGATTCATGTTAGAGTACGAGGAGTTGGGACGAAGTAAGTCGGATCCTAGAATTAGGCTAAGCGAACGAATACAGCGACACTTTCAGGATAAATAACTAAAATAAACTTAGATAGAATGTCATTCATCAATTGGGGAAACGAGACGCCCGAACAAAGAGCTCTTCGCGCAAAGCTAGAACAGGATGCTCTATTTGAGCAAGCAATAAGAATCAAGATGCAGTCACAAGGCGGAGTTGGCGCAGCAGGTAGCGGCGGCGGATATGATCCATTGGAGGGACTATTTGGAGTCTCATTCGATGGTCTAATATACACAGTAGACCGAACTGAAGCCAATTGGCCATTCAACTTCGAGAATTTTCCTGATCTGACCGTAATCACCCTAAACACAGACGATGATCGTTTATACGCAGCGGTTGATTTTGGTGGAGAAGTATATTTCATACGAATCGACAAGGAGACCAGAGAGTTTACCTTCTTTGATAATAACATCAACGATTATGCGACAAAGGGAGCAAGCTCTCTGTATTATGAAGGTAATGGGAGTTTTATCTATCTAGATAACGGTTTCAAGAAGACTGGAGTGTCTAGCATCATTAGAGTGACACTGAACGAATTAGCCGAAACGGTCGATGTGACTGAAGTATCTGAAGTCGATGACGGCGTGACAGGTTACCTACTTAGAAACCTCTTTCTGTATGATGGAACTCCATGGGCGATAGCGTATGCTGGGCCAGATATAATCATAGGGCCTTTTGATATAGATGCAGGCGACTTTATCTATTCTAACATACTCGTTCCTTCTCCTAGTGAGACTAGAGTGGAGTTGATACTTGGAGTATTCAGCACAGTCGAGCACAGAGGCACAGTTTACTCTGCGATAGTGTTTGCAGACTCTGAACTAGATGGAGATCCTAACCTTGGACTCTTTAAGGTGGATACTGAGACGGGCGGAGCTCTTGCGCCGTATTATGTCTCATACATAAAGAACCTGAACCTTGAGAGTCAAGGTACATCGATACTATCGCTATTTAGCTACTAAAAAAAATATTAAGTATATGAGACTATGCATACTATGTGAAAATGAGAATGTAGTTGAAGCTAGAAAGAGATCAGCTGGTGTCTTGCCTAAACGCGAATCAGCAGACCGCATCATTGAGTTGAAGAAAAAGAAAGACCCTGAGTTTTCAGTAGACCATTTAACTATTCCCTTGTCTGAGACAGGAGAGCTTCCTGCGACTCACTGGTTCTGCTTTGTTAATGTAAACGAGACCACTTATCAAGAAATGCTAGCATCACAGTTACACACAATCATCGAAGAGGCAGTTCCTTCTGAGTTTTTAGAGAGACACGGTCTCAAGAAGATAAAAACATTTGGGCCCAAATAAGACATGAAATACTTAGTATCTTATCCTATCTGGGAGAGCATTGACTCTCTAAAGAAACTTGAAGAGAAGGAGCAGGCGATCCTGTTCACTGACGTTAAGTCAAGCTCTAAGCTTTGGAAGCTACATCAGTCTGGCATGTTCAATGCTCTTGAAGAGCACAATAAGCGAATGACAAAGGTGGTCACAAAGTTCAAGGGCATGATCGTAAAGACTATCGGTGATAGTTACATGGTCAGCTTCGAGGGCAAGGACTCCTTACTAAGAGCGGTAGAGGCAGGCATGGAGATACAGGAGGACCTTAAGAATAACCCTATCAAGATTAAGGATAAGAACATGACGATTCGACTTGGGATCTGCTGGGGACCTCTATATAAAAAGCAGACAGACATCCAAGGTAAAAAACTATGGGACTTCTTCGGTAACACGGTAAACACTGCTTCTCGAATGGAGTCGACTGTTTCTGAACCTGGAAACGTGACCTTTAGCTTTACTGAAGCTCTACCTAAAGAGGAGGAGAAAAGGATAGAGGATCTAGTTTCTAAGAAGAGTCGTAAATTAGAGATCATTGACTATCAGCAGAGATGTTATGAGGGTAAACGTAGAAGAAGCGGTAGACTTCTTTCAGAATTACAGTTACACTCTTGCGAACCTCTAAGAAACCTAAAGGGAGTGGCAAAAACGACTGCATATAAAATAAAGATTTAATAGTGAAACACGTTGTGCTATACGAAAGCTGGATGAGAGAAGAAGTCATAGTCCTTACATCGAGACAGGGAAGAACTATTACAATTAAGATGACTCACGGAAAGATTGAGGAAATTGATAACGAGTCTGGAGTAAGGTTTCCCTTTGTGACAGGTCAACCCTTTACCATATTCATGAAGAATTGGGCATGTCGCAACGGATTCAAGTGGAATGGTGAGAATGCTTGTGATCCAGGAGAGGACAAGATCTTTGGAGTCAAGAAGAAATTCATACCGAAGGGTCATGAATGGAGACAGATCTTTCCAGGAAAGTTTAGAGACTAGTCTTATCTAGCCATGAGTCCCATAAAACCTGTGGCAATGCCGCTTCTTTCTCCAGTCAAGTAATCGATCGCTTTTGAATTTAGATCAGTAAAAACGAAGAACTTGTAGTCAGTCGGATATGTTCCATCAGCTTGCTTTTCAGTTGGATCAAGTATAGTTTCAGGAATAATTTTGTCAATGTCTATTTCCGAATCAGTGTTTATTTTAGTCAGTTCCCAAACCATTTCTATCACCGTCCTTGCCTCTTTTGAATATTTGGCCTTCTTGTTTTTTCTAGTACTTGTGTCTAGATACATTTTCTTGATCTGTTCTCTAAGCTTAGGGTTGTCATTACCTCCTTGCAATCTTGTGAAAAGCTCGGGATACTTAAGCGAGCCGTCTGGATTACACACTATCTCTAAGAACTGATCCATTTCCGGTATCTCTTTATCAATCACTATTTCCTCATTCAAACGGGTGCTTAATGGAGTGGTGTGATCTATCCATTCGTTAAAGCTCATCACAAACCTGCTCTCATTGGCTAATCGATAATCCTTAAACATTCTCTCTGCAAGATCCGCAGGAATTATTTCAGTCTTATCCCATCCCGCAGTCTTGGCATATGGATAAGCGCTCTTTGGATCTATTGAGATCTCTCGAATAGTTCCTGTGTTAGCGAGCCACTGGCCGCTTCCTAACTGCTTAGCTAGTGTGATAGTGTCTCCCTTTCTGATAAATCTTTCGTTAGTAGGAACAGGAGGATTGAATCTAGGTTCGTCTAACCAGTGTACCCATTTCTTTCCGATCTTCATAGCTATCTCATTGTCCCCTCCTCTCTTCACTAGTTGAGAATCTTCAATGGGTATTGCTCCCCAAGTATTGTGCTTCTCGTTTCTCTCTAGAATCCACACCTTGTTTGGGGTGATGTTCATTTGTTTGGGAACAGTCTCTAAAGTAAAATCAGTAGTGCCTCTCTCAGGAGCGATATAGACTTGTTCCTGTCGAGTGACTGTGCTTCCAGCGATAAAGTCGGTTAGCTGTTGTTCAGTTGATGCAGGCAGACTAAGGTCAAATGTTACTTCATCTATGCCAGCCGGCTTTAAAACAACTTTGTGCTTTTGTTTCAAGTCTTCCGGATTTTCCATTCTCACATTTAACACTCTAGATATCCTAGCAAGTTCAGCCTCTTTATTAAACCGTAAGTGATCTATTGACTTATTGATGATCGTGTTTCTCTCAGACTGGTTGCTGCCGTCTAACGTATATAGCTTTATGGTACGAACAGTCGAACCTATTGTGAATATCCAGAAGTAGAGGCCAGTCCTCATTATCTTCTTGCCCTGGTCAGTCCTTTCATAGACTTCAAACACAGGCTTGACCTTTTTGCCGTTAGGAAGAACTACTACTGGTTTTCCCATTCTAATGAGTCCAATCATTCCTAAAGGAACGTCAACCTCATCAAATATCTTACTCTTTTCTGGATCAGCTAGGTGAAAGAAAACTTCTTGAAAGAATCTTGTGCTCGCTGATTTTACCTTAGGATCTACATCAACATTCTTTCCTGAATCGTCTAGAAAATTTACTATCTTTAATCCTTTTAATCGAAGCTTTGCTCTCTCTTCAAAGTGAGTGTCTTTGACTCCGGTCAGACTCGACCTTACTGTTAGTGCCTCATTGACAAATGTCTTAAAATCCTTGATCACAAAAGTCTTTTTCTTTATTTATTTAATAAATAATAAGAAAACAGTGTAAGATGAGTTTAAAAAGTTTACAAGAAAAGATAGGAACTACTACCGATGGTGCGTTTGGTCCTGGAACAATGAAGGCCGCGATGGCTTATTATAAGCTAACTCCGGTGAGAGCAGCTCACTTCTTTGCTCAAACCTCACATGAGACTGGAGTATTCAAGGCGTTTAGTGAAAACCTAAATTATTCGGCTCAAGGATTACAAGGAACCTTTGGAAAGTATTTTCCTGGAACGCTTGAAGAGTCCTATGCTCGACAACCTGAAAAGATTGCTAATAGAGTTTATGCGAGCAGAATGGGTAATGGGGATGAGACATCAGGAGACGGCTGGAAATATAGAGGAAGAGGTGCCCTACAGTTGACAGGAAAATCCAATTATAAGAACTTCTCCGACTATTTGAAGAAACCTGAGATAATGGAAAACCCTGACTTAGTCGCAACAACATATGCTTTTGAGTCTGCAATGTTTTTCTTTGACCGAAACAAGCTATGGACCATCTGTGATCAAGGAATAACTGATGCGGCAATCCTAGCTCTAACAAAGAGAATTAATGGAGGAACTAATGGATTAGAGCACAGAAAAGAGCTTACTTATAAATATTACAATTATGTAAAATAAAAGGCTTACCGTCTGTAAAATAAAAAAGCGAGCCTTTAAGCTCGCTTTTCTTTTTATGTTTAACGGTTACTCAATGTTTTGACTAATGTACTAAAAGCTTCTTACTATTAAAATCTAGAGAGAATAAAAAGATAAATAATAAAAACATTCCTCTAGAAATGGATTTTAATTACTTCATCTCAATATTTGAGGACTCTAACTTGAGTCAAATCGGGATTCCTAAGAAGATGATCTCTGCAATACATCAGAAACCCGAACACTATAACGAAAAGTATCCTAGAATGGGACACACATATAAGGCTAGACGAGCAGTTCCCATGCCTTATAAGTATCACAGACCTTCTCCTGAAATTGAGATTCCAGCGCCGGTTGAGCTTAGAGGCTGGACGAGCACAGAGTCTCCTTTCAATAACGATACTGATGACACTGGAAAATTAGGTAGCGCTGAATACACTGACTTGATCTGGTTCTTAAGATCCCTACCTTATGGAGAGAACCGATCCTTTATTGTGCATCCAGATTACGACCTATTTGTGTTCATCTATAATAAGAAACCGAGCGTCGGTGCAGTAGGTTCACAATATGCGGTGATCGCATGGGACCCTATAAAAAAGAGTGCAGTCGATTTTGGTTTTTCTGAGATGACGACAAGATCAGCTGACCTTGGAGACATTAGAAAAGCACACCTTGATAAGGGAGGAAACACAGCAGGAAAGGTACAAGAATTCGTAAGGTCTAGAGTCAAAGGATTCGGTGGTAAAAAATGGGCATCTAATAGGGACGAAGAGTCAGTTAATGCATACGTGATGGCTGCACCAGCCCCGCATTCACAAGGAGCAGGCGAGCCTAGAGAGACTAGAATGGAGAGAGAATCCTCTAAGACAAGCTCAGCCGATTTTGTGAGAGTCGTTGCAAACAAGCTAAATTCAATGTATCCCAAGATGAACGGCAACATGCAAGCGCGGCTTGCAGCCAAAGTTGAGTCCTCTTACGCGATGAGCTCTGCTCCTGGAGAGATCACTGCTCTTGCTGACGAGATGGAATCAAATCCAATGAGATTATATGGAATGCTGTTTACTGAGTTTAGAGACTTTAGACAAAAGCTGTACAACGAAGGTAGAGCTGGAACTGAGGGAGCGATAAGCGCATACTCAAAGACTCCAGGATTTGATTTAGAAAAAGAGAATCAGGAAATACAGAGAAAAGGCGGAGGCTGGTACCATCTGTATCGAATATCTACTAAGAAATTTAGTCCAGATGAGGAGCAACGTGAACCTGAGACTGGTGCTAGAGAGGCACAGCCTGAACAGTATCGTAGAGAGCTTCCAATCGCTGGTGAATACGCTTCAATTCCTTCAATGATCAAAAAACACACCCTTGATGGGACTGTTAGTAAATTCATTGCATACATAGTTACAGGAAAGATCAAGGAGGCTGACGTGAGTTTGGGTGCCCTACTTGGGATCAAATCTGAAGAGTTTGAAGATCCTTTCAAAACATCAGGAGACGAAGATATCGAAAGCTGGTTAGCATAAGATGAAACACATACTTGAATACTATAATTGGGTCAGCTTAAATGAGGGAGGTAAAGTAAAGTTACCTGGATCCTTTTCTACTCGTGCGGATAACAACCCGTTCAATATCGTCATGAACGATAAAACCTTAAACTATAAGGGAGTTACTGGATACAAGATTGCTTCAAATAGCGGAAAACCATTTGTAGTCTTTGATACTTTAGAAAACGGAATACGTGCAGGACTAGGTAATTTATCTAAATACTTCACGGTCAAAAAATTGTTTACAGTCAAAGGCATCATAGAAGTTTACGCGGGTGGGTCTACTGCATACATTAATTATGTAACTTCACAACTTAAAAAGAGTTGGAATCCTAGTACGACAGCTACCTCTAAACTACCTGAATTTAAAGGGTATCAAGAGACGGACCCTAGCGCTATTCTCATGTTCAAAACTTTAGCTAAGGCGATTTTCGTATATGAAGGTGGTAACCGAGAATTTTTACCTGACTTAGACGCGTTTGATGTTTCTAAATTACCCGGAGGAGAGGAATTAGCTAAGACTCTAGCTTTTGTTGCGCCTCCTCCTATTGAGTTTGAAGAAGGTGATATTCCTCTACCGAAGGAGGACAAAGAAGAGATTGCTTCTACTTTAGATCCAACAAAAGTAATAGATCCAAACGTTAATCCTCAATACTGATCCCGTTAGCTTTTCGGTATTTTAGTTCCTTGTGATACATCTTATTAGCGAAGCTACTTCCTAAGCCTCTTTCATTATTGTATGAGATACACGCTTTTAGCCAAGCATCGCTCATCTCAGACATCGGCACCCAAGCCAGAGGCTGACGTCCATCCTTGCCTCTACCTCCTCTGTGGAAGTTCTCACGAATCACCTCAAAGGGAGCATCGCTATAGATGCTGATCTCTTTGAATTCAAGCGGATCCTTCCAAGTCTTACCAATTAGTTTTAGTAGAAAAACCTTTGTCTTCATCCAAGCGGAGAGCTCGGTCCTGTGAACGTTTCTTCTCAAGTATTCGTTTCCTCCGTCTACCATGTATACTCGACCGTTCTTGTCAGTATAGGTCACGTAATCGTGAACATGCATTGATTTTAACACAGTGCCGTCCGGCGTTTCAATCTGATTTAAGATTATTCTTTTTTCTTTTTTCATGTTAATTCTATTTTATATCTTACTTCAACATCCCTTTTGGTTCCAAATTCAACTTTACCTATTAACTGTTGGTACGCGTCTTCATGCACCACCATATACATGTCTTCAAATCCTGTCTTGATCACATGGATCAATTCTGGTTCGTCGCCTAATTGAAAGCACCAGGTCTTGCTCTTTATTTTTTTCCACTCCATTATGATTCCATTATTAAAATACCGAGTAATACATTGATTATAGCTGAAAACCAATAGAAGACTGATTTTATAACAAAAGCGGTTCTATTGTGCTCTCCATTGACCATCGTGGCTGTTGAGAAAATCCAGCACCCTAAGTTCGCGACAATCCCGACTAACAATAAAAAAGATGTGTTCATCATGATAAACTGTTTTGCGTAAGGCTCGAAAGAACCAATTAAATATTAAGATGCTTTTTAGCGTTAATTAAAAACTTCTCTATGTTTTCCTTACCTGTTGGGTTAGCTGAGTGTACTAAGTAATTTGGTAATTTTTTATCGGAGATTCCGCAATAGTCTACCAGAGCTTTAGCACAGTCTAATCCGGTCTTTTCCATGCTGCCGAATTTAGCGATCATCTCCTCCTCACTCATGGATTCATAATCCTCAGGCTTGAAATCATAGTGAAAGTCAGCAAGATCATGATCAAAGGAAACAAAATCAGGCATGCCTCTTGACGTAAGATATTGCATGAACTCATCGTATGTCCTAACTATGTCCCAATCGTTTTCCCAGTAGAACTTATTAAATTGGCTTGGCACTAGAGTGATCGCATCCTTTGGGATACGAATGTCATCTAAGAAAAGCTTCTTCATTTTGAAAAGTATTGTGGACTGTCGCTGAACTTGAGTCCCCACATGAGTCCAAACATCGACATCTCTCTTTCGATTAGAGTCTTGTTCCAATTGTACTTCTTCTTAAGGTAAGTTGATCCCCAAGCTCGCCACTCATCGTACTGTGCGTGAGTCATGGTCCACTGCATGTACCAATCGTCCTTACGATCCTTAATGTCGTCATAGGTCACGTCATGACCGGCGAATTTGAACATCTCATTGATCATATCAATGATCGTCTCTTGATGCTTTTCTTGCATGCTCATTCTTTTCTTTGCCATGTTAATTAGTTTTTTTAGGTTCAGCATCATGCTGGTCACACAGTGTGAGAACCCAACGTCGATTGTTTCTAAGCTTTCCAGGATTTCCACACTTCTCACAAACCGAGTAACTTAGTTTCTCAGCTTCACTTATCCTGTCATGAATCTCATTGCTTGCAGAGTTGATGTAGAATCGAAGACCTCCAAATTTCTCTTTTACTTGACATATTTGCTTGTCCCAGCCAAGAGCAATGATTTCTTCAATGAGCTCCTTAATAAGACCATACCAGCCGGGGTCAACTTCAAAAAATCCTTTGGATACGATACGAGGTCGATCAGTATAGTACCCATTTTCGAGACCTCCGATTGATTCTAAGAATTCCTCGAATTCAGAATCATTCATGTGATAACACTTTTCCATTCTTTCCTTTTTGAAAAGATACTTAAAGAAAGTTAAATATTAAAATATTTCTCAAAATTTGTGTAGGATCTAGGAGAAGAGATAAGAAAATCGTCAACGTCATTTGATCCAGTTAACGCAGTACTGATGGTCTTTTTTATGGGGTTGAGTTCAAATTCAACGAAATTTGCGTCATATTCCACGTTACTTATAGATATGTCGACTATCTCATGCTCAGCATCAGTTATCTCAGTGTCTCCATCAGGCGGATTCATGTAATCTCCAGGATCATACCAACTAGAATAAGTCAAGTTAGATGAGATCTCTAAGTACAGGTCGCCCCTAGTGCTTGCACCCATTTCCTCTAATTCTTTGACTAGACTCGGATCTATAAATATGAATTGAATCTTTGCTTCATGCTCAGCGACAGTACTGTCTTCGTCAGGTTCGACGAGATCCATCGCGTCAGTCGCAGTCCATGAAAGAACGACAGCTTTCTTTTCTCCTCCGAATATCGAATCTACTGCAGCTTTGACGAACTTAGCGTAAGTAGAGCCCCCTGCTGTCTGGTCAACTGACTCAAAGAGATAATCTGAACCGTCGATGTCGTCCCTAACTCTGTCTAGTGCCTGTGAGATTGTAGTCTCTTTTAGTGTCTTCCAATGATATGGAGTCTTATTGTTATTCTTAACGATGCTTATCTTTCCTGGAGACTTCAAGTTTAGTGAATCCTTTAGTGACTCTTCACTCCTCCAGTTTATCTTCACTCCCTTCAGTCGATCTCCTTCTTTTATTATTCTATAGAACTGGTCTGACATAAAGAGCATGGTTGCACCAGGTCTAAGCTCAGCAGAACTCATCACGTGACCTGCATACAACATCTTCTCCTTGTCCTTACCTCTAGGCTTTCCCTTGATTAGGACTATTCCGTTTTGAAGAACTGACTCATTTATTGAGGAGTATGATTTAACGTGTTTCATATTCATTATTTATCAAAAGAATAATCAGATAAATAATACAAATTATCTCTTATTTTGAAAAATCGAGCTAGAAAATTTAGCGAGTGGATCAACGAAAAGGTTGAGTATCATAAGGATCTCTGTCCAAAGATATGGGAGGAAAATCAAATGAAGCCTGAGATCAGAAAGACTCTCTTACAGATAGCCAAGGACTTTTGGGAATCCTTAAAGCTCGATGTTCCGATCATTGACGTACAGCTGACTGGCTCGTTGGCTAACTATAACTGGAATCGTGACTCTGACCTAGATGTTCACTTAATAGTTGATTTTTCACAAGTCGACTCAAACATCGATTTAGTAAGAAAGGCATTGGATGGTCAGAGATTTATGTGGAACCAACGGCATCCAGTAGTCCTTAGAGGACATGATGTGGAATGCTATGTACAACACAAAGACGAACAACACACCGCTTCAGGTCTCTATTCTCTTCTTAAAGGAAAGTGGATAATAGTTCCACAATACAATCCTCCACAGATCGATCAAAAGGACGTTTCTGAAAAGAAGAGAGTGATTCAGGCAGAAGTAGAGATGATGAAGAAGAGAGCAAAGTCTATCTCCGGAATGGAAGCTAAGATCCTGTATGAGTATGTTGAGAGACTCAAAAGGAAGGTATTAGCTGACCGGAAGTCAGGTCTTGCTTCAGGAGGAGAGTTCTCAGTCGAGAATTTAGTCTTCAAGGAACTAAGAAGGGAAGGTACGATAGAAGAGATGATAGACTTAATGTCTGATCTCTATTCTAAAATCTATTCTGATTAAGATAAATAACAAAAAAGGAAATACTAATGCATAAGTACTTTAATTTTGCAAAGATATTCGAAGCTGAACAAGCGGGAGAGCCTCTAAGCCCAGAAGAAATGGGAACACCGGCCGCTCCAGAAGCGAGCGTGCCTAGCGATTCGACTCAAATAAAAGCGAACGTTTCATCTACTGATGAACCTGCGGTCTTAAACTTTGAAGAGCTTGCGAAGACTCATATACTTGACTCTCTCTTCACAAAGGCGGAAGTTGAACAGTTAGAAAAAGACGGTACTCTACTCAAGCCTGATGCTAAGTTCATGAATAAGCAAACTTCATTAGATGTCGTTACTGTATCAATGAAGATAAGTATAGCTGGAAAACAGACCACTGGTTCGCAAGACGATCCTGATGCGATCTCTTTTGTGATTAGTGATGAACAGTTTAAAGACATGAAGGATGGAATGGTCGGAGGAACATACCAGTCTGAATTCGTTACTGGAGACACGTCTATTCCAGTAGCAGTACGATTTAACCTAGATCAATCCCTTGATGCTCAGCCAGTCGGCACTACTGGAGTCGCGCCTAGTGATAGTCAAGTTACTTCAGGAACTGTACCTGCTGCCCCAGTTGAAGGCGAATTGGATACTGCAACTCAACCTGGAGTACAGGAGTCTAGGGGAATCATGAGCTTCTCACAATTCGTAAATGAAGCTAAGAAAGACAAATGGATCGGAGGAGTTGTTGGAGACATGAAGAAGGGAGCTCTTCGCAAGGAAATGGGAATGAAAAAAGGTGAGAAGATGAATATATCTGACATCGATAAGAGCGAGGCAAAACTTAAGAAGAAGGACAAAGATAAAAAGAAACCTGGACTTCAGCTTGACAAGAAGGATGCTAAGACCCATAAGAGAAATACTCTAGCTAAGAACTTGATCAAGGCTTCTAAAGGAAAATAATTAAAAGAGATGAGAAGACTTTACGAATGTGGATGCGGTTGTGGAGGAATGGACGGTGGTTGTATGCAGGAACCTGATAACTACATGTTCTTCGGAAACCTAAAGACCATAAAGAGACACATTGATGCGATGCTAGAAATGGATCCTCAAATGGTTGATTCAATCCTAAGTGACGGTCATGGTTGGGCGGTTGATCACATTGCTTCCTCACTAGACGATATCCAAGAGGTTGCAAACTTCCTAATGAGTACTCAACATCAAGGCGGAGAAAATCCTCTTGCTGGGCTCATGATGCAGGACAACCCATTTAGTAAGTTAGCTAAGAGCTTTGAGAGTTTTACTGTGAATGAAGCAAAGAAGAAAGAAAAGATGAAAGCTGCCGCTAAAAAGAAGAAGCAAGAAGACCAGGACGGAGACGGGGATAACGACTATGCAGACGCTAAGCTTGCTCAATATAAGGCCGGTGGAATGGATAAGAAAAGAGCGATGATGCTCGCTAAGAAGTATAATCTTAAATAGCACTAATAAATGGTATCTCAAGAAATAGAATCGATAGTCCACTTAAGCGGACTATCAGTAATTCTAATTGCGATAATCGTCTGTTTAATAGTTAGGTCTCGTAAAAAAGGACCTAAATAAAATCAAATTTATTTCCTCCAAGCTTTTCTTCAAGTTCCTGTAGTGTGAACTTCTTTGCCGCTCTTGAAAGCAGAATAGTCTTTTCTTCTTTGAGGTAGTCTCCATCTAGCTTATTTGCTTCAAGAAAATTGTCTACTTTCTCGTCACGTATCGTCTCTAGGATCTCTGCGATCTCGGCCCTCGTCGCGTAATCTTCAATGTATTCGATTACGTCGTTGAACTTTATCTCTACCTCGGCGTCTACTTCAACTGTCTTATATAATCTTGCCATAATTAATTGTTTGGAAATTGTGTTATGTTAACCCTGTCCAGATTGATGGTACTCTTCTTTCCAAAGAGTCGCCTCCACCAGATCACGCGATTTATTTTCTTTGAGACCTTTAGTTCAATGTCTGTCACAGTCTTTAGAAGAGCTTCTTTCTCTCCTGAGAGTTCAACTCTAATTGTTATTGTCTTGTACTTCACCGTGAAATATTTTTTTAAGTCGGTCTATCGTTTCTGCTGTGCTGGTCCTAAATTTGGAAAAATGCAAACGATACATAAACAGGTCTCTAGAATCTGGAATGCGACACCTAATCCTGTTGAAGACATCCTTAGTTTCATCCTGATAGGACTTAACGTTTGACCAAAACAGTTTCTCAGTCATCGGAGTTAGAAACCTCCACGAAGCGTCAAAGTAAGTTCCTAGCTCAATCATGGTTCCAAGAGTACGATCCTCAAGGTAGACCATTGCAGCCATTCGATCGCTCTGACGATAGTCATTGACTCTCTTAAAAATTAAGAACTTGTTGTCCCTAAGCTCGACTGAATCCTCATAGTAGGAGTCAAGCATCTGTTCCATTTCATTTTCCATATATGATTGTTTAGCGTTTCCAATAAGGTTTCTCATCGACCCAGATCTCAATGACTTCGGGTCTAGAAATAAGAACGGAGCAATACTTCTTGACGTTCTTTATTTTGTCGTAAATTAATATTTTGCCATCTGTGTAAAGCGCTTTTACGTCGCTTCCTCCTGGCATCACACTAAGCTCATTGGCTCGGTGATCATCTCGTACTCTCCATTCACTCATTTAACTTGATTTTTTTAAAGTCTCTAAAAGTTAGAGATAAATAACTAAAATAATTATACACAATGTCGGGTAGAGTTTTAAACTTTTTCGAATTTTCTGACAAATATTCAACAGGAAATAGCGATCCATTGGGAGTGGATAACATGACAAGTGCTTCCTCAAACTTTGAAGAGGGATTTGATGATACAACATACGATCAACCTGAATTAGGGCCAAAACGACCTGTTTCTGGTAATTATGAAGCAACACCGGCTGGTCCAGGAGAAGGAAGCGTTCCTGCATTCTCTCAAGGAGAAAGACCAGGAATGAATCCTCCAGAAGAAGAGGAAGAAGACGACTTTGAAGATGACGCTGAAGAAGTTGAAGAGGATGATGATGACTCTGGAAATCCTGAAGGAGACGAGACTGAAGAAGACGAGACTGAAGAAGAAAAAGTCGAAGAAAGCTTTAGACTAGTAAAGAGTTTTTCTAGATTCCTTAATGAATCATATGATGGTTATTATGGAGAAGACGAAGATAGTGGTGAAGACTATGGAGCTAATCCTGATGACTATTTCGGGTATGGCGCAAACCCAGATGAGGATGAATATGGAATGTATCCAGAGGATGAGGATGAATATGGAATGTATCCAGAAGAGGACTATTATTCTGAAGAAGAAGAGCAATTCTGCTCTAATTGCGGAGCAATGGGAGACGAGTACGGTTATAGTTGTGGCTGTAACATGTAATTAAAGAGTACTTAGTGAAGGAGATGATACCTATAATAATAGCATTCATAACAGGTGTGATAGGACCAGTTCTTGTCATCTACATAAAGAATAAACTGGACAATTCTAAGCCGAAACCAGATATTGTGCTTGATGCACTAAAAGTCGGCGAACAGATAACGAATAAGATAGAGGCAATCCGGGAAGATTTTAAAGCTGACCGTGTGTGGATCATCCAGTTTCATAATGGAGGACATTTCTATCCCACTGGAAAGTCTATTGCTAAGTTTAGCATGCTATATGAGACTGTTGGAAGCGGTGCAAATTCTATTCAAACTAGCTTTCAAAACATACCAGTAAACCTATTTAGTCGGTCAATAAATCAGTTATTAGATAGGGATGCGATTGAGATACCTGATTTCAAAGATGAAAGTATTGCTACTTATGGACTAAAGTATGTTGCTGAAGAATCTGGTTGTAGGTCAGGGTACCTATTCTCTATCAAGAACATTGATGATAAGTTCATAGGAATAATGGGAATAGATTATACTAGAAAGAAGACTAAGCTTGATTCAGAGGATTGTGCTCATCTTAGGATTCATGCAAACATCATAGGCGGAGCTTTAATGAATCACCTAGGCAAATGAAAAGGCTAGTAGAGAGTTTTAAGGAGTTCATAACTTCATCAGAGATCCATCAGAACCCAGGAGCTTGGGATTACTATGGTTCAAATCCTCGAAGATCATTAGGGTCCACTGAAAAAGTATCTTTTCCTGAGCTTAAAGTGTCTAGCATTAAAGCTAAGATTGATACTGGAGCAGATGGAACTTCAATCGACGCAAACGACATTAAAGTTAAAAATGGGGTTCTTTCATTTTGGATAAAATCTCCATCTAATCGTCTAGAATTCTCAAAATTTGATAAAGTAAAGGTCAAGAATTCTTCAGGCAAGTCTGAGGACCGCTACCGAATTAGGACTATGCTTAAGATAGGGAATGACGAGATTAGGGTTCAGGTGTCTCTTACGGATAGAGGCAATATGAAATTTCCATGTATCATAGGTAAGAATGCAATCACTAAGGGTAAGTACATGGTTGACTTGAATGGGAAAAGATAAACTTTGCTGTTAGTCTTCTTCATCAAAAAATGATCCGATTCTCCTTGCACTGATCGAATCGTATTCCCAATTCAAGAGAACGTCATCAAGATCCTCATCGATCATCATTAACATCTGAATGTATGATTCACTATTGGAGCCTTGGCCTTCGACTATATTAGATCTAACTAACTCGATCTTCTTCAATATTTGTCCTTTTAATTCTTCTATAAGTGCAGCAGACGCTGCTGCTATCTCTTTTTCCTTCATGATTGATTATATCTCAAAACAATCTACTGGTTTTTGAATAAATAAAGATATAAAATAATGTTTGTTACATCATGAGGTACAATTCAATAAAAAGACTTTACGAGGCAGATGACGTTCAGCAAATGCCAACACAGCAAATGCAGCCTGCACAAGGAATGCCAGCGCCTGCTCCAATCCAACCACAAAGCGGAATGGACATACCAATGGAAGTTCCACAGCCTGCTGCTACTTCAATGGAAGAGATGCCAAATTTTTCTGATTCTCAGCCGGCTTTGCCTGAGGCTGATGTGATGAATCTTACAGTTAAGGAGCTTATGGAAAGATGTAAAAAGATCGATCCATTAGTTTGCATGGGACTTGAGAAATTCGTAGAGGAGAACAAGGAAGAGATCTTGGCCATGACTACTGGTGCAGAGGAGCCTACAATCGACGATAACACGGATATTACTTTCTCTAAGCAAGTAGAACCGCAACCTGCTGATTTTTCTCTAGACCAGCCTGCAAGTGATCTTAACTTTCCAGCATAAAACATGAAGAGACTCACTGAAGGATTTGGTGCAAACACCATGGAAACGGATCCATTGGATCTAATCACAAGACCAGACATTCAGCGAGCAAACTCATTGATGTTTTATCAAGGAGCGTCGGGCAAGGTACCAGCACACTGGAACAACTCTCCATTCTTATCTGGAGGAAGATTAACTAGTGCGTTTGGAGCAAACCCAAAGGGATCTTCAAAGAATAAGGTCATGTCATATAAAGAATTTATTGATGCGACCAGAAGACACCAGAATAAATAAAAATAAAGCATACCGATGTCATCATACATAAAGAGCTTTAAGAGTTTTCAAAACGCGGCAGACAAGGCAGCTAAGGAAGTAGAAGCTGGTGCGAATCCTCAAATGGTAAAGGAGGAAGACGCTGCTCTTACTGACCCTACGTTGATTGACCTTAGCACAAAGATTCAGCAGTATAAGAACCAAATAAACACTTGGGAAAGGGATATTGAGAATCGCAAAAAAGTATTAGCTGAAGAACAAAAGAAGAAGCAAGCTGCAACTCAAGCTGCTCAAGCAGCCGCACAAAAAGCAGCAGAAGCAGTTCCTCAACCTGCTACGCCGACCGCATAATGGAGAGAAAGATAAAGTCATATAATCAATTCATCAATGAAGCTACTAAGGAGGTGGTGTACCCTACTAATTTTAAGGGCATGGTACAAGGCGCGTTGGCTGGACTTTATTCTCAGATTATGGCTATAGCCAGAGAGCTCGCGAATGAAAAGGCTGCAAGAAATCCAAATCGATATAACGGCGACATACAGGAAGTCGATATCACTAGAGCGATGAACATGATCTTTCATAGCGATTGGAAGAAAAATATCAAGCAACAGGCCATAGATCAAGTGATGAGGAATTCTACTGGTCGTGCAGCTAAGCAGGATAATGTCGTCGCTAAGAAAAACCTAAGAGCGTTAGGTCGCTCAATGGGAGACAAAGACTTCAACCTCTCAATCGATAAGTCTAGCGTTAGATTTAGCGACGAGAAGGGAAGCGGAACAGGTAAAAATCAATAATAAGAATGACGGAAGCCCAGCTCATACAGGACATAAATGATGAGATCACTTTCTCAGGAGCATTACCATACGGTCTTCCTGAAAAGGAGATTAAACGTATCATTCTAAATGATTCTAGATTCTTTTGGGATAACTGGAGACATGCAGTTGAGAGCAGATACTTAATGTTACCTCTTGACCTCTTTAATAATGCGACCTTTAAGAAGCTACGACAGATTCAACTTCCTGACTGTGTACAGTTCGTAGTTGACTTTAAGGAAGCAAAAGGAGGATCTATCTTTGCAACGATCGACCGTGACTTTGCTGAACAGAAATTCATAGGTTCTGAGATATTCTTGACTCCTTTTATTGGAGAGAGCATCATGTACAGAACGGTAATGTTCTCTTTCCTAGACTTGACTAAAGCTATGATGCTAGACACGATTGCATACGATTATAACAAGAACACTAAACTATTGGGAGTGATCGGAAGAACTCCTAAAACAAATGCAGTTCTTCGAGTTTTCAAGAAACTTGAACAGGACAAGCTTTTTGAGGATGAGATGTTCCAACGATACGTTAGAGCACACGCAAAAGTGAGGCTTGCTCACATGCTTCAGACCTTTAATTATACTCTTCCTGGAGGAGTGACTGTGAATTATCAGAATATAGTCACAACCGCAGAAAAAGAAATGGAAGCAGTCAACACCATGATGAAGGGTGAAAACACTGCCGACTGGATGTATTTAACAAGACAGTAAGATGGCGAGCTTAAGAGACTTTTACATGAGAACACCGGATGATCCCAAATATCGGGCTAATCAGGTGGAAATCGCAGACGACCTTGAAGCAACTATTCAAGGAATACGAATGACTCTATTCACAAACAAGGGAGAAGTGCTTGGCGATCCTGACTTTGGAGTAAGCCTTAACAATTATCTCTTTGAGTTTTCAATCGATCCGTTTGCCGTGGCAAGAGAGGCAGCTGATCAGATCAATAGATATGTTGGAGAGACTAGAAAAAGAAAGATCGAGGTGAAACCCTCGATCTATGCTGATCAGACTTCCAATAGAGACATCCTTGTTTTATTAATAGACGTCCCTGAAGTCAAGAATTCTATCGCGATATTTTACGACTAACCCTCAATTGAAATGCCTGACATGACTCCTAGAATGGATCGTATGTTTCGTTGGACGTTAGACTTCATCTCAATCTCAACTCTTATTGACTGTAAAGAAGAATCTGATTCTTTCTTAGAAGAATAAAGAGAAGCCAGAGTAGAATCACTCTTGGAATCATTCAAGAAAGCGATCTTTCTAGACTCTTCATTAGAATACATCTTCTTACCTGAGTCATCGGTTGCGGCATTGATCTCAGACTTGATCTCATTCTCACGAACGGTAATATCTTCAGATAGCTTTTGAATGTTCTCATTCAGCGACAAAGCTGAAAGTTGAAGGGTCATGATCTCCTTAGGTAGATCAAGCAGAGAGTTTACTAGTACTGTGACTTGTTCTTTCATAACTTAGATTTTTTGTTCTAAGTTATTATACTATTTTATTGGATACTATTAAAGTTGGCCTGCTCCTTTTGATTCGCCTCCCTCAACTACTTCAGAACCTCCGCCTTCAGCAGCGGCTCCGCCTGCTGCGGCTGCTGCACCTCCTCCTCCGGCTGGTGGAGGAGCTCCTCCTGCAGGTGGAGCGGCTGCTGCTGCTTCAGCCTCTTCCTTAATCTCTTGGTCAAACCATTTTTGATTAGCTTCAATCTCAGGTTCAGTCATCTTTAATTCTTCTCTAATCAAGTATTGAGTGGAGAAGAATGGCGTACCGTCGTCCTTCAAGATTCCTTTCTTAGATGTAAACGATGCGATTCGCTTAGCCTCAATATCGTTCTTCTTCATCTCTTCAAAGACGTTATCGTTATTGTAGGTTATGCCTATCGCATTGTTGAACTTATAGTCATCCGCTAGCTCAGGAAAATCTAAACACATCTGTAAGTACCATGGCTTGATCATGAGCTCAGAGAAAGCTGATCTTAATCGATTCACGAATTTTTGATATCTAACTTCCTCCCTAGTAATACCCTCAGCATTAAGAGTAAATGCACCCATACCTGACTGACCTTCCCAACGAGAGTAAGGTATCTTGGAGTCCATCTTTAATTTCTTATAAAAGTAATTAAGAAGTTCTGAACCGGAAAGGTTTGGTCCAGGAGTCTGAAGAACATCGATCTTTACCTGTTGCTGCTGATCGTTGACTGGTGTG
>Ga0315907_10000248_pt1 | contig 80289 bp, 55 predicted proteins | sample LakEriMetagenome_3_FD_203525 | JGI IMG/M metagenome (GOLD analysis project Ga0315907, IMG submission 203525) | Freshwater fungal communities from buoy surface, Lake Erie, Ohio, United States - Buoy 12 MA123 | ecosystem: Environmental > Aquatic > Freshwater > Lake > Lake biofilm | place: USA...
TGCAGTTCTAGCAGGTTTTTGTCTTCTTCTTCACTTAAATCAATTTTTAGAGGGGCTGGCAAGGTTTTATTCCTCCTCCATAAAGGGTTCTCTGCTATTTTATAAGTTTTTTCGCCTACCTACTTAACTGATTACTGTTCACTGATAACTGACCCCCCCCTGATTCCTCAACCCCGATCGCTACCTGCTGTTAGAATAGAGAATTGCGGTCAGACTGACGATAAAATTGAGAAGCTAAATCCTTGATTCTTAATAGTTGTTGAGAAACTTTCCGCCTACTATCGAAATTGTCCGATAATATGGGCAACAGCGAGTTAGTCTATTCAGTCTGTTAAAATTGACCCCCGTTGGTCGTATTCGCGCACTGTCTAACCTTTATGATGAGGATCAGTTAATATGGAATCAATGCAACCGACCGAGACCAAAAATCCGATTAGAACAGATTTACCCGGCTCTCTGAGCAAACCCAGCAGCAGCACCGAACAGATTTGGTCTGAATATGTAGAACCCGTTTGGGATTCGGTGATGTCCTATCTGGCTAATGTCCCCGATTATATCGGTAGTTTCTTCTCTGGATACAAAAAACCTTTAATCGTTCTGGGGGCAATTTTAGCGAGTTTTGTCACCGTGAAAGTTACCCTTGCGGTTTTAGATGCGATCGATGATATTCCCCTCCTTGCTCCTATCCTACAATTAGTTGGGATCGTTTATACTGGTTGGTTTGTCTGGCGCTATCTGCTCAAGGATGAAAATCGTCGCGAGTTATTAGCCGAAATTGATGCACTAAAAGCGCAAGTTTTTGGCAGTCACAATAACACTTTATAGATAGAATCAAGCATAAAAAACAAAGGAGTTGAGTGTTTCCGCTCAACTCCTTTGTTTTTGCACAACAGCTTACACTAGAGTTCTTGCATAAGTAGGGTTTGCGGCAAAAAGTACGGGCGAAGCATTCGGATAGAAAATCTCCGGTTTCACCGATAGGTTATTGCCCGAATGCTTCGCCCCTACAGGACGCGGGCCGATGAAGACGCAAGGTTTTGAAGCACGATTCTCTCAAAATCTTGCACTTGTTTCGCGAGAAAAGCCACAAAACCGCTACCTTGCCTACATTTCACATTTATTCAGCAAACCCTAATTAATTTTTGAGAGGGCAAAAATGAGAAAAATAGGCATAAAATTGCCTAAAATCCCTAAATAGAGCATTTAATTGATTAATGCTTATTCTTAATTCTCCTGACTCGGAGAATACTGACTCCTAAGGGACTTGCGCTTTGATAATGTACCTTTTGGGCGAACGCAGTTCGCCCCTACATTGTGGACAAAATCCGTTACTGTAGGGGCGCAATGCTTGCGCCCTCCGATCGATCAGGTTTGCTGATCACCCTAAGTAGGGGGAGAGCCTTCGAGATGTTAGGGACTTGCGCTTTGATAATGCGCCATCTGGCTGGTCTGGTTCTTCTACAGAGCGATTTTCTGGCTGGGATATTATTCCTACGCAAGTCCCTAACCCCACCAACAAACTTTTTGCCGCAAACCCTAGCTTAACACCATAGTTCGGGAACCCGTACCGATCGAGCCGTTGTCAGGGGGCCTCGTATTTCGGTAAATTAGCACTCGGAAGGTAAGAGTGCTAATCTGGAAAAGACACTTACCCAAATACAAGACAAACGGAGGATATTCCATGGCTGCAGTCAGCATCAACGTAACAACTGTTAAACCCCTAGGCGATCGAGTTTTCGTTAAAGTTAGCCCCAGCGAAGAAAAAACCGCCGGTGGTATTTTCCTTCCCGATGCCGCGCAAGAAAAACCCCAAATCGGGGAAGTCGTGGCCGCCGGGGCTGGCAAACGCAACGATGACGGTAGCCGCACCCCTGTGGAAGTGGGTGTGGGTGACAAAGTTCTCTACTCCAAATATGCCGGAACCGATATCAAACTTGGTGGCGAAGAATACGTTCTCCTCTCCGAAAAAGACATTCTCGCCGTCGTTTCCTAATCATCTCCCCTTGAAAACCCCTATTTTGCACGAATAACGAGACATTATGGCTAAATCTATTATCTACAACGAAGATGCCCGTCGCGCCCTAGAAAAAGGCATGGATCTTCTGGCCGAAGCGGTAGCCGTCACCCTTGGCCCCAAAGGTCGTAACGTCGTCCTCGAAAAGAAATTTGGCGCACCCCAAATCGTCAATGATGGCATCACCATCGCTAAAGAAATCGAACTGGAAGACCATATCGAGAACACCGGTGTGGCTTTAATTCGCCAAGCCGCCTCAAAAACCAACGATGTAGCGGGTGATGGTACAACTACCGCCACCGTTCTCGCCCACGCTATCGTTAAAGAAGGTTTACGCAACGTCGCCGCCGGTGCTAACCCGATTTCTCTGAAAAAAGGTATCGATAAAGCTGCCGATTTCCTCGTCAGTCAAATCGCCAAACACGCGAAACCCGTAGAAGACTCCAAAGCGATCGCACAAGTGGGTGCTATCTCTGCCGGTAACGATGATGAAGTCGGTCAAATGATCGCCTCGGCCATGGATAAAGTCGGCAAAGAAGGCGTAATTTCCCTAGAAGAAGGGAAATCGATGACCACCGAACTAGAAATCACCGAAGGGATGCGTTTTGACAAAGGTTATATCTCTCCCTACTTTGTCACCGACACCGAGCGCATGGAATGCGTTTTTGAGGATCCCGCTATTCTGATTACCGACAAAAAAATCGGTTTAGTACAGGATTTGGTTCCCATTCTCGAACAAGTTGCCCGTCAAGGCAAACCCCTAGTAATTATCGCCGAAGACATCGAAAAAGAAGCTTTGGCAACCCTAGTGGTTAACCGTCTGCGCGGTGTTCTTAACGTCACTGCGGTGAAAGCTCCCGGATTTGGCGATCGCAGAAAAGCGATGTTAGAAGATATCGCCGTTTTAACTGGTGGTCAAGTAATCAGCGAAGATGCGGGTTTAAAACTGGAAACCACTAAAATTGACAGCTTAGGTACGGCCCGCCGTATCACTATGAACAAAGATACCACCACCATCGTCGCCGAAGGCAACGACGTGGCAGTGAAAACCCGTTGTGAGCAAATTCGCCGTCAAATCGAGGAAACCGATTCTTCCTACGATAAAGAAAAACTGCAAGAACGTCTGGCTAAATTAGCCGGCGGTGTGGCAGTGATTAAAGTCGGTGCCGCTACGGAAACGGAAATGAAAGACCGCAAATTGCGCCTAGAAGACGCGATTAACGCCACTAAAGCAGCCGTAGAAGAAGGTATCGTCCCCGGGGGTGGTACTACTTTAGCTCACCTCGCTCCCCAATTGGAAACCTGGGCTAAAGAAACCCTCCAGCATGAAGAATTAACCGGTGCTTTAATCGTTTCTCGCGCCATTGCTGCCCCCTTAAAACGGATCGCTGAAAATGCCGGCCAAAACGGTGCAGTTATTGCCGAACGGGTGAAAGAGAAGCCCTTTAATGTCGGTTATAATGCCGCTACTGGTGAGTTCTCCGATATGTTTGAGGCGGGTATCGTTGACCCCGCTAAAGTGACTCGTTCTGCCCTACAAAATGCCGCTTCTATCGCCGGTATGGTTTTAACTACCGAGTGTATTGTGGTGGATAAACCCGAAAAAGAAAAATCCGCTCCTCCCGCTGGCGGTGGTGACTTCGACTATTAATAATTAGTCTGTTTTTTCTTGACTCGATCACTTAAATGCGATCGAGTTTTTTTTGATGAAAAAATATCACTTCGGGTTAATACGGAGTGAAACCCAACCACCGAGGATCTATTACCCTCTCCCTAAAGGAATCGCACTTGGCACGACCAGAAACTGCCCGATGTTGCCTACCACTTTCTAGCCGTTTTGTCAACACCCTATAGATTTAAATATCATACCAGACGGTAAATGATGACAAAATCTAATCAATGGTCGTACAGAAGAGACGGCTGCTATAGAATTAAGGCAATCTTTCTGAACTTTTTTAGAAATCATGAAAACCTTACCTATGTCTTTGGTGTTAGCGGGAATTAGTAGTTCATTTGTTCTAACGGGGGGGGGTAAACCCTGTCCGCGCGGCAGTTCTGATCGGGAATCTCCCAGAAACGAATGATGATGATAGTAGTGGCATTAGCACCAGCAACGTAAAAGCGCTCGCCTTTACCCTGCCCGCGGGTAACAATTACAGCCTCGACAACGCCATCCTGCGACTCGGTGGCTACGCTACAGGAGAGACTCCCCTCGTCCAGATCCGCAATGATGTCGGGGGTAGCGATCCGGGCAGTACCGTCCTCGCCACTTTCACCAATCCTACCCCTCAAGGACTGGGAGTCTTTAACTACACCTTCACTCCCACTGGCCCCCTCACGTTTGCCGCCGGTACTAAATACTGGTTATACGTTACCAGCACCAGTGGAGGTTTCAGCTGGAACGCCTCTGGTCCTAGCACAACCCCGACGGGCATCGCCACGTCATCGGGATACCGGTTGAGTAGTGGAGCGAGTTTCTCTCCCAGTACCGTTTTTAACAGTTTCCAGATCAACGCAACCGAGATAACCGGTCCGGTGGCCAGCACTCCCGAACCTGGTGCGATCGCGGCCTTGTCCCTGTTCGGATTGGGTTTACTGGGGGTTAAAGGTCGTCGGAACGAGGGATAAGTTGCCGTAGGTTGATTCATGAATCAACTCTCATAGCTGTAGGTTAGGTTGAACAGAGTGAAACCCAACCACCGAGGATTTATGTCGGGTTTCGTTGCCTCAACCCGACCTACGAATTTACTATACAAACGGGGAAACTTTTAAGGATTCGGGATCGATCGCACCAGCAGAGTCAGAATACTGGTTAATACTGCTACTACCACGGGAATAATCAACGATTTTGCTCCCTTAAGGTCGGATACATCCTTAATTAAAGCGTTCTGTGTTCCCTCTACTTTTTCCAATCGCCTATCAATAATCTTGAGTTCGGTTTTCACCTCGGCCATATCTACTTTTAGATCGGTGACATCTTTCTGTAAAGAGTCTAATTTTTCCGTGATATTTGTCAGGATAATTTCTAGGGAATCGGTGACGGGGGATTGACTCATCTGAATTTCCGGGAATATTCGATCGCCTAGTAATATTGTAGGCTGATAATCGTTGCCGTTGCCTCTGGATTGGTAATTCTGCCATCTTTCGGGAGTGATAGAATGCGAAGTATCCCCCGCAACAAGGAATTTAGTTTATGAGTCAATCGGGAGAAACCGTCACCTATTCCCTAGAAGCCATCCTGACGCGGATCGAGGGAAAGATCGATCGAATCGATGATCGCCTGACAAAACTAGAGGTAGGACAGGCAAAATTAATCGAGAAAGTCGAGGGAATGGATAAGCGGTTAGAAAGGCTAGAAAACGAACAATCGGGGCTAGTTAAGGATATATCCGATTTAAAAGGGGCGAAATCGCTGATTATCCCCGTAACCGTCGCGATTATTACCGCCATACTCACGGTTTTCCTTCGCTCTTTACCCTCTCCCTAGACAAATCGCGCCCGGCCTAGAAATTGCCAAGTCTAGCGGAACGATCGCCAGCTGGCGGGGGTTATGGAGATGGGCAGAAATTCCTTTTCCATTCGCCCGCAGGTAAGCTGTTGACTATCTAGGGTCTGCTGAATAAATCTAAAAACCTTGTTGGATAAGACTTTTAGACTTTTTTTTCCTCAAAAAGTGCCAGCCGTTGCGGGGATCGGGGGGAAAATTCAGGTACTTTTTCCCTGAAAATTAGGTAATTGACTACCTCAAAATCGGTAAAACCCCACACCCCACACCCCACACCCCACACCCTGCCCCCAGGAAAAGCTTTTTCAGCAAACCCTATCTAAATTACTGGTTAAGACTGTCTATGAGTGCCGGAGTTGGGAGCGGGGAGAGGTAGTTCGAGCATTTGTACTAAACTTTTCAAGACGCGGTTTCAAGGCAGTACAGCTTATCTATACCAGGATTTCGGCAAAACATGAAAATTATCGCCTACACCTATACCAATCCCCTGCTCGATAGTCCCCCCGATGCCTCGATTTGGGACCATTCTCCCGAACAAGTGTATCAGGATTTTGGCAATCGCTCACAACGGCAGCAACTGCTCCGCGATTGTCAAGAGACTCCCCCCCGACTGCTGATCCTGCGTCGCCTAGCAGAATTGGGAGACAATGGCACAGAAGTTAGCAAAATTTTACAATCCTTAGAAGCCCTCGACATAGATATAATTGCCCTAGAAGACCCAGATTATAAGCTGAATTTTGCCAAGATTCTGCAAGAAATATCAAAAAACGAACTAAGTAATCGTTTAAAAGTAGGTCACGCTCACAATCGTCTGCAAGCTTTACCTCCCCCCGGAAAAGCACCCTACGGTTATCGTCGTGGCAAGGAGCGTTATATACTCGATCGCAGTACCGCGCCGGTAGTCAAAGACTTTTTCGATCGCTTTTTGATTTCCGCTTCCCTGCGTTCCACGGTGCGCTATCTAGAAAAACGCTACGGTAAAAAGATATCGGTAGCTACTGCCCATAAATGGCTGACTAATCCCGTTTATCGCGGTGATTTGTGCTATCTCGGTCAAGATATTATCCCCGATACCCACACCCCGATTATCTCCCGGGAAGAAGCGGCCCAGATCGATCGCATCCTGAGAAATAATCGCAAATTACCCCCCCGCAGTGCCAGCGCCCCGCGTTCCTTAGCGGGTTTAGTCGTCTGTAGTCAATGTCAATCGGGGATGACGATTACCAAAGTGACAGCGCGAGGAAAGGGCCTAGAATACCTCTATTTGCGACCTTTGCAATGTCCCCGGACAAAAAAATGTTCGGCGATCGCTTATGAAAAAATTCTCAATAGCACAATCGAGCGCATTTGTCAAGACCTACCACCGACGATCGCTCAGATATCTTTACCGGATTTAGAGGGGATCAAACGGGGAATGAGCGAGGAAATAGGACAAAAAAACGATATTTTGTCCCAATTGCCCTCCCTAGAAGCGGCGGGAATTTTAGATCAAGAAACGGCTAATCTACGGGCCTATAAACTGAAAAACGAGATCGCGCAGATTCAAGGACGTTTAGACCAATTACCCCCCGATAACCTGACTATTATCGCTCGTGCCGTTGCTTTTCCGCAATTTTGGCGAGATTTATCGGAAATCGAGCGCCGTTTTTATTTTCGCGAGTTTATCCGTCGCATCGAAATCGAGAGGGAAACGGCTAATAATTGGCATTTACGTTTAATATTCGTTTTTTAACAATCTTGGACAATCTTAAAGTTAGCTAAAAATTGAGGAATGTTTGAGCGATCAATGCTAAGAAAAAGGCAAACAGCGATCGATCTCAACTATGAGCAATAACAAAAGATTAACTAGGTATAAAAAAGGGCGAAAATCCTCCCAGACAAAACCCCACCTTTATGATTATCACTATAATCAACCCGGGACGATGCCGGGGTTAATCACCATCGATGAAAATGCCGTTGCTACCGAGATATTTTTAATTAATTATAATTCTCAAAAAGCCACTATAGTTAATAATCTTTTACCTCAAGACTGTCTTAAATATTTATCCGATGATTCCATCTCTTGGGTTGATATCGTCGGTTTGGGTAATGAAGATAAACTGCAAGAGTTGGGGGAAATTTTTCATTTGCATCCCTTAACTCTTGAGGATATAGTCAGTATTCCCCAAAGACCAAAAGTGGAAGAATGCGAGAATTATCTTTTAATTATAGTGCCAATGGCCATCCTGATCGATCATCAGGGTTTTTTGTTAGAACAAATCAGTTTAGTAGTCGGGAAGAATTATATTTTAACTGTGCAGGAAGAAGGACAATACGATTCTTTGGAAGGAGTTAGGGAAAGAATCCGTTTAAATAAAGGTTCCATCCGGCAGCAAAAATCGGGTTATTTAGCCTACTCGATTTGGGATGCCATTATTGACGGTTATTTTCCTGTTTTAGAGTCCTACGGAGAAAGAATCGAGGAGTTAGAAAACGAAATTTTAGCTAGTCCCACGGAACAGACTTTATCAAAAATTTACCAAATACGTCAGGAATTACTCTCCCTGCGACGAGCAATTTGGCCGCAAAGAGACACCCTCAATGCTCTTTTACGCGATGAGTATATTGTCATCGATACAACCATTAAACCCTATCTAAGAGACTGTTATGACCATGTGGTACAAATCCTCGATGTTATCGAAAATTACCGGGAATTTGCCAATGGTTTAATGGATTTTTACCTATCTTCCGTGAGTAATAAAATGAACGAGATTATGAAAACTTTAACGGTAATCTCGACGATTTTTATCCCGCTCACCTTCATTGTCGGTATTTATGGCATGAACTTTAATACTGATAAATCCCCTTATAATATGCCCGAATTAGAATGGTATTGGGGCTATGTATTCGTCTGGGTGTTGATGCTAACCGTTGCTTTCAGTTTAATCATTTTCTTTTGGCGACGCGGCTGGTTTAAGAACCTATCGACAGTGAAGAAAAGATAAACTGTTAAGCAGATTAGACAGACTGGATTACCTTGCCGGCATCTAGCAAGAGAAAATGGCTATCACAGAGAAATTAATAATTTAGTGTCTGCGGTATTTTTTAACACTTTCAGTTGATGGCTTCTAATTTTGTCCAACCAACTATAGTGCTGGTTGTGACATTGATAGACGATATCGATGTCACCAATCTCTAACTTAACCTGAGCCAAGTAGTTTTCTAGTTCGCTAATTTTCATAACCGATCTCGCTTGCGCTGAAGGACATCAACCCTAAACCAAGAATTATCCCTAAAGGATAGGGGTGACTACAGTTACTATTATAGGCCGACCATAAGTAGGTAGGCACAATTATTTGTAGGATGGGTTAGCGGTAGCGTAACCCATGCGGGCGTTGGGTTTCATGCTTCAACCCAACCTACGTTCATTTTATATTTAATTCCACCCACCTACTTAATTCTTAAAAAAGTTCTTATCTAACAAAGTTAGCTAATGTCAGGGTTAGATGATATCGGCGAAGTTTCTTTCTAGTCGTCTAGGGGTCAGCGCCATGACTAGGTAAAAAAGCTTATTTACCCATAATCGCGCCAAGTCAATTGAGCAAGCGGTCGATAAAATTTCCTTATTATCGATTTTAGACGAGTTACTGAAATTGGCACTAACCGTTAATTATTTTGAGGAGTTTCAGCAATTTTTTGAACAATGGTCTCAATAATTTTCTGGATTAAATGAACCAAACAGAGGAAAAATGAACGAATCATTGATGATATTCAATCCGCCAGGCTACGATCGAATTATCTTAATCTGTAAGGGGAAGTTGCCAAAAAGGAGACAATTGTGCGACGGGGAAGACATAAAATTTTTATCGGGATGGCCCCGGGGGTCGGGAAAACCTACAAGATGCTGGAGGAGGGCCATAGCCTCAGAAAGCAGGGAACTGACGTGGTGATTGGACTGCTGGAAACCCACGGCCGGAAAGAGACCGCCGCAAAAGCCGAGGGGTTGGAAATTGTACCGAGAAAAATCCTAGAGAAAGAGGGAGTCACTCTCTCGGAAATGGATACAGAAGCGATTATCGCCCGCTCACCGCAGCTGTGTCTGATCGATGAATTAGCCCACACGAATGCACCAGGTTCGGAGCGAGAGAAACGTTTTCAGGACGTGGAGATAATTTTATCTCAGGGAATCGATGTTTACTCGACCGTGAATATCCAGCATATTGAGAGTTTAAACGATCTGGTTGCCCGAATCACTGGGGTGGTGGTGCGGGAGCGAATACCCGATCGAATTTTGGAGGAAGCTGATGAAGTGATTGTGGTAGATGTTACCGCCGAAACCCTAGAAGAAAGATTATTAGCGGGAAAAATCTACGCTCCCGAAAAGATCGAACAATCTTTAAATAATTTCTTTCAACGGCGTAATTTAATCGCCCTCCGGGAACTGGCCTTGCGCGAAGTGGCCGATACAGTAGAAGAAGAAGCGAGTAATTCCACAAAATTTATCGGTCAATCCTGTCCCGTTCACGAACGGGTATTAGTCTGTATTTCCACCTATCCCAACTCTTTACGATTATTACGTCGGGGAGCGCGGATAGCGGGGTATATGAACGCGGAATTTTTCGTGATTTTCGTCGATAAACCCGAGCGCTTTCTCACGAAAGAGGAGGCTTTACATATCGAAACCTGCGAACGTTTATGTCGGGAATTCGAGGGGAAATTCTTACGGGTTAAAAGCTATCAGGTGGCGGCAGCGATCGCCGAAGTGGCCGAACGGGAACGGATCACCCAGATTGTGATCGGGGAGAGCCTTCAATCGCGCTGGAAGAATTTCATCAAAGGTTCTTTCACCCAAAAACTCATGCGCCTGATCTGGCAGAAAAATATCGATCTTCACATCATCGCCACCGATCCAAAAGTACCAATTAAAGACGCGCGAGGCAAGGGGGTGAAAAGGTGACTACCTGACTTGAAAGAGGGTGTAGGGTGTAAGGTGTGGGGTGTGGGGTGTGGGGTGTAGGGTGTAGGGTGTGGGGTGTAGGGTGTAGGGTGTAGGGAAGGAAACCTCGGGACTTTCTGCCACTTCCCCAGTCCCCCTCTCAAATCAGCAACGCCCTCTGGGATGATATTCTAGGAGTTAATCTTTAATGCAAATCCGTTGTCACTTAAGGGAGTTAACTCATGCAGGTAAATAATCTCGGCTTTATCGCTAGTATTCTATTCGTCCTAGTACCCACTGTTTTCCTCTTGATTCTGTTTATCCAAACCAGAGAGGAAACCGAGGGTTAAATTCCTTTTTTATCTCTCAATCCAAGCTTTTGGGGGGTTCTACCCCCCAAACCCCCCGTTGGGGGCGTGGCGCCGCCCCCAAACCCCCCGCGCATTAGTTTTTCGGTGGGATGCTTACACGCAGCTGCCAATACATCTGTCATAATTTAACAGTCACTCCCCTTGCAGAAGTGCCTCTCCTGATATGTAGCCTATACTCAGCGGATTTAGTATAACCTATCGGTGAAACCGGAGATTTTCTATCCGAATGCTTCGCCCGTACTTTTTGCCGCAAACCCTATTTAGTATTACAATCGATCGGATTTGGCGGATCTGAGTTTTTGTCCCTTTTGAGTTTCTCGATTTCTCGTTGATTGGCTTCCCGGTCAGCAGCCACCCATAATTGTTTATCTTCATCCCACTTGGATTCCGTGTATATTGCTTTTTCCCAAAAGCAGGCCGATTTAATTTGTTTTGGATTAAGACCCTCGGCTCCGTTGAGGATGGCTCCGTTGAGGTTAGCTCCGTCGAGGTTGGCTCCGTTGAGTTCGGCTCCGTCGAGGTTGGCTCCGTCGAGGTTGGCTACGATGAGGTTGGCTCCGTTGAGTTCGGCTCCGAAGAGGCCGGCTTCCTTGAGGTTGGCTCCGAAGAGTTCGGCTCCGGTGAGGTTGGCTCCGATGAGGTTGGCTCCGTTGAGGATGGCTCTGTTGAGGTTGGCTCCGATGAGGTTGGCTTGGACGAGGAAGGCTCCGTTGAGGTAGGCTCCGATGAGGTTGGCTCCGATGAGGTTGGCTCCGTTGAGGTTGGCTCCGTTGAGGTTGGCTAGGATGAGGTTGGCTTCCCTCAAATTTGTCTGGCTTAAATCAAGAATTTTAGTTTTATTAAAGTAAGTTGTTTCAGCCAAATTATCCCCAGCTTGGTCATTCTCAACTTTACGCCGCCCGATTACCGTTAAAGCGGCCTGAACTGGAATACTCACGGAAGGGAGTTTTTCTAGGGCCTTCTGTCTTTCCTCTGGCTCCAGTTGTTGAATATTCGAGGGAATGGGGGAATTTTTACGAATGTAGGAAGTCAGGACTTCCATAATTGTCCATTGATCCTTGGGAGAATCTTTGGCAATTCGCTCTAGGGAATAAATGCCGCCAATTACCACCTCCTCTTTACCACTACCGATTTGCTCGACAGCTTTCGAGAAGCGCTCAGTGATGAGACGTTCCTGAATCAGTTGTATTTCCGCTTGAGAATTGAGATAATTGACAAAAAGTCCGATTCCTGCCGAAAGGGTAGCAATTAATCCCAGGGCAGAAATAATCGTTTTGACCACATCAATGGCAAAGGTGCGGCTGTCTTTGTCTTCACGGGCAAAAAGCCCCGGTATTTGCTGAAATAGCCAGAAGGGAAAGATTAGCAGTTTCCAAGCAACTCTGACAAGAGACTGGAGCGATAGCAACAATCTTTTAATTAGCCTTTTTCCCCCGCGATAGGGCATCTTTAGATTCCAAGCAAGAATCGCTCTGGGATGTTGGCTAAAATATTCTTTCGCTTGCTGCCAGTCATCTATCTCATTGCCTTCTTTACCCGATGCCAGCCGTTTTTGATAAAACTGGTGAGCCTTGATCTGGTGCAATTCTAAAGGAATTCGTGGTGATTTTCTCGGAACCATGCAGCGTTTTCCCCACCAATAGATGGATTTTGCCAAGGGACTGAGGGACTGACAAAACTGTTTTCGAGGTTGGTTGAAAAGAAGTAAGTAGGTAGGCGTTAAAAGTTGTCAGATGCCCCCCTTATTAAGGGGGGATTAAAGGGGGGACTAAGGGGGGATCGGCACCCCCCTTATCAAGGGGGGCAGGGGGGATCGAACCTAAAATCCATTTTTAATTTAATTATAACCAGCTACTTACAATCCAACCATTAAAGTTTATCTGTTAATCGAGTAATCGGCTCTCTCCGATGCTGTGTGATCAACAGGATCGATCATCGAGATTGCCAGTATAGACTAGAGCCTAACGTCAACCTTTGATCAAGCTGTTGGGCTACAATCCAGCAAGGACAAGAGAGCCTGTTTAGAGAATCGATCGCTTTAAGTGGTGTACTCGGCGTTAATTTTGACGTAATCGTAACTAAGATCGCAACCCCAGGCCGTACCTGTTCCCGAACCGTTACCGATACAGATAGACATTAAAACGGTATCTTCTCGTAAATAAGCCCCGCTTGCTGCCGCTTTCAGGTAATTACTGGCACTAGCTCGATCGAACGCCAGCGGTTGACCATTTTCCATCATCACGAAGTCGCCTAACTTGATTTGTAGGTCTTCTTGATGGAAGACAACCCCGGCCCGGCCCGCGGCCGCCGCAATTCGTCCCCAGTTGGGATCCCGACCGAAAACCGCCGATTTTACTAAGGAAGAACCGGCAATGGTGCGAGCAATCTGACGAGCGGACTGATCATCGGCCGCCCCCGAAACCCGCACTTCTATTAAACAGGTGGCTCCTTCCCCATCCCGGGCGATCGCTTTAGCCAAGTATTGACAAACTTCCGTTAACATGGCCTCTAACTTTTGGGCATCCCGGCCCATTTCTGTGATCGCTGTGGTGCGCGATTGACCATTAGCCAAGGCGATCAGACTGTCATTGGTACTGGTGTCCCCATCCACCGTAATCTGATTAAAACTTTTATTAGCCGCCCGACTTAACATATTTTGCCAGAGAACCGTCGATACTGCGGCATCACAGGTAATAAAGGAGAGCATCGTCGCCATATTCGGGTGAATCATCCCCGATCCCTTGGCAATTCCCCCAATTGTGACCGGACGACCATCGATAGTGGTTTGCAAGGCGATCGATTTGGGGACTAGATCCGTGGTCATAATCGCCCGGGCCGTGCTTTCGCCGCCATTTTCCGACAATAAACCCGCTAAGGTCGGTAAAGCGGCGGTTAACGCATCCATGCGAATCCGTTGCCCGATCACTCCTGTAGAAGCCAGCAAAATTGCATCGGCGGGAATCCCTAAAACTTGGCTCAAGGCGGCGGCACTATCGAGAGCATCTTGCCATCCAGCTTCCCCCGTGGCGGCGTTTGCTTGGCCGGCATTACACAAAATCGCCCTGGCGCTGGCTTTAGTTTGTAGGCGTTGACGGCAATAATCGACGCAAGCAGCCCGCACTTGACTGGTGGTAAAGACTCCGGCGGCGATCGCTTCTGTTTCCGAGACAATTAGGGCTAAATCGGGCAAACCGGACGGTTTTAGGCCCGCGGCCATCCCTGCGGATTTAAATCCTTTTGGGGCCGTGATCCCCCCCTCTATTTCCTGCCAATCGGCCATTTTCTCCCGTCTCCTACTCAAATTCGACACTCGATTATAGCAAGTAAAAAGCCAAAAATTAGCAAAGGGTTTGACCGTTTCGGGTTGGGAAGTGGGGAAAAAAGGCCGACGGCTGATAATTACTGGCTGCAAATTAGCCTAAAATACGATTAATTGACCAGGATTTTGGGGCGATAGTTTATGGAACGCGGTTTATTGTGGACACCTTTATTAATTCTGTTTATTTGGTTGGCTTGGAGTGGTTGGAATGAATACCAAAAAGTGGAAATCTATCGACAATGGGCGGAAAACTTCGATCGAGCTAAGTATGATATATATTCTGTCTTAGGTCAAAAAGATAAAATTATCACTTGGGGAAAACCAACTCGTAAGGGAGTGATTAATTTACAAACTTTTTCCCTAGAGGAGGTCAAAGAAATCCGTTTGTTAGTTAATAATCAAGTGGTGGATTTAGATGCTCTTCCCCCGCAGGGTTCCCCTTTTCTAGAATTTATTTTTAAGGAGGGATCGCCTGAAAAAATTCCTTTTACTGAAGTTGAATTGGCCAGTCGGTGGGCGAAATTTTTACAACAACAAATCTTAATTTAATGGCGATAATTTCTAGCGCAATCTTCCTGATCGCAGGATACCGATAACTAACCATAAACCGATAAAACTAGCTGTAGCAAATAATACGGTACTAATAATAGTTAATTGCCGAGATTGGGCGCTGGCTGTGACGATGGCAGCCCCGATAATTAAGGAACCAATAATTACACTAAAAGCTAGTCGATTGGCGGAATTATCTAAACTGCGACGGAGATTATCTAAGTCGCGAATTTTCAGATTAACATTTAAAGTTTCCGAGGTTAAACCATCTAGTAAAACTTCGATTTGACGGGGATATTTCAGGGAAAAAGATTTCAAGTCTAAAACTGTTCTTAGGGCAGTTTGTAGGGGAGTGCTACCGATTAACTGTTGTTCGAGAATATTAGTTAATAGCGGTTTGACTTCCTCGAGGATATTAATATCAGGATTAAATTTTCGGGCAGTTCCTTCTAGATTAGCGAGACTTTTGGCAAATAAACCTAAATTACCCGGAAGTTTAATTCTATTGCGACGGGCAATTTGCAAAAGTTCATAAACCACCTCACTAAAGTTAATTTGATTTAAATTGAGGTTATAATATTTTCGCAGCATCCGCTCATAATCCACCTCTAATTGGACTAAAGTAATCGGGACTACTAACTCGGACAGTTTAATAGTTAGTTGACTGCATCTTTTCGCATCTAAGTCAACAATTGCCAATAACAATTCTGTTAAAATTTGTTGAGTTTGTGGGTCTAATCTGCCCACCATACCACAGTCAATTAAAGCTACTCTACCATCGTCAAGATAGAAAATATTACCCGGGTGAGGATCGGCATGAAAGAAGCCATCAATATAAATTTGTTGAAAAAATGACCGAAACAAAATTCTAGTTATTTCGCTTTTTCTTTGGGAAATTGCTTGCTCAGTTGGCGGTCTAGAAACATCGGCCTCTAAAATTTGTTTTCCTTCTAACCATTCTAACACTAATAGCTTGGAATTAGTTAAGTGCCAATAAATTTTAGGAATAACTAACTGTTTTGGTTCTGACCACCGACTCTGGGTTAAATTATAGCGTAATTGGTCAGTATAATGACCTTCTTGAGTGAAATCTAATTCCGCATTGACTGCTTTAATAAACTCCTCTGCTAAGTTAACAACGTCGTAACTTTGACCAAATTCTGTGAGGGCAACTAAATCAGCAATTACCTTAATTAAGGCACTATCTTGGGCGACAATTTTTTCAATCCCCGGACGCAAGACTTTAATCGCTACTTCCTCCCCAGATAATAAAGTTGCCCGATGAATTTGCCCGATCGATCCCGCGGCGATCGGTTGGGGATTAATATATTTAAATACCTGTTCGATCGGTTTTGCTAACTGTTCGGTGATGACTATTTCTATATCTGTCCAAGCAACGGGAGGAACTTGCGCTTGTAGGGCAGTTAAAGCCTCGATATAATTAGCAGGTAGCAGATCGGGACGGGTACTAAGTAACTGTCCCAATTTGACATAAAAAGGCCCCAATTCCACGAGGATTTTTTTGAGAACTTCTGGGGTGGGAATCTGGGGATTTTCTGTTTTTCCTAGGGTTAAAACCCCGCGCATATAGTCCCAACCGTTGCCGAGAACTATCTCCAGGATTTCTTTTTGTCTTTGACTGGTTTGGGGGAGTGAGAACACGGTATTATCAGTTATCAGTTATCAGTTATCAGTTATCAGTGGGTAAGTTAGGTACTTATCGATGGGTGCATCCCACATTTGCAGAAATACCGATAATCAGCAATTATCAGTGACTCTTAAATTATTACAGATATATCAGCAGCTGCGTGTAAGCATCCCACCGAAAAACTAATGCGCAGGGGGTTCGGGGGAGGCGCTTCGTCCCCCGACGGGGGGTTTGGGGGGTAGAACCCCCCAAAAGCTTGGATTGAGCGATAAAACCGAAAGTAACGCCCGATTTTAGTAGGAAGTTTCCCTTAAAAAATCCCAACTTAGTAGATTTACAAAAATGAGATGTACCCCTTTCAGTTATCAGTTATCAGTTATCAGTTATCAGTGGGTAAGTTATCAGTGATCAGATTTGAGTTTTAAGTTAGCAGTATTAAATAGAAGTTTCCTACTGTCTTTTCACTGATTACTGTTTACTGATTACTGAAAAAGCTGGTAACTAATATCGATCCTATAACAATTTCTTTAATTTGGGATCGGTTTGTAAGTGCTTGAGAACTTGTTTAATATCTTGGGTACGATCTTTGTGGACAACGAGAGTCGCTTTACCGTCGCGAACAATTACCAGATCTTTTAAACCAATAGTAACGATCACTTCTTCCTCATCACTAGCATAGATAATAGCCCCTTCCGTGTCCAAACCGACATGATTGGCCAGTTCAATATTTTTGCCCTTTGCTTCTAGTAATCTTTCCAGAGAATTCCAATCTCCTAGATCATCCCAACCGAAATTAGCGGGTAAAACGTAAGCGAGTTGGGTTTTTTCCATCAAAGCATAATCGATACTTTTTTTCTCTAAATCCTCATAGGCAGCGATGCCCCGATCGATCAGAGGCTGTAAAATATTATTAGCGTGGGTTTTTAGCTCCTCTAAAACCACTTGTCCCTGAAAGATAAACATTCCGCTATTCCAGCTAAAAAGTCCCGTTTCTAGGAATTTTTCGGCCGTGGTGCGATCGGGTTTTTCCGTAAAACGACTCACTTTATAGACGGGTAAACCATTAAATTCGCCCTGATTTTCTCCCTGTTCGATATAACCGTAACCGGTGGAGGGATAATCGGGTTTAATCCCTAAAGTAACGATCGCTTTTTGGCTGACGGCCACTTCTACGGCCGCTTTTAAAGTGTTAATATAAGCCTCTTGATCACCAATATAATGATCGGCAGGAAAAAAACCGATCGCCACTTCCTTACCATAACGTTTTATCACTTCTAAGGTGGCCCAAGTCACAGCCGGGGCCGTATCCTTGCCCACCGGTTCCACTAATAGGTTACTCTCCGGTAAATCGGGGAGTTGTTCGCGGACACCATCAGCGATCGCACTAGCGGTAATTACCCAGAGATTTTCCCAACCTGCCGCTAAAGATAATAGACGATCGGCCGTTGCTTGTAAAAGACTGCGACCACTACCATCAAGACAGAGAAACTGTTTCGGACGCGCTAGACGACTGAGGGGCCAAAAACGTTCCCCTTTACCACCGGCGAGAATGACTGGAACAAGCGACTGATTCATAAAAATTGACACTTATCGGTTAAGTTGAACCGATTGTATCAGACGGCAGCGAGGGGTGAGCGTTTTCCCGACCCAAAGCTAAAAAGCGGGCAAATAACCCGCTTTCTAGCAAAAATAACCGAAATATTGCGATTAGAAATTCATTTCGGCCGCTTGTACTGTTTCCACTTGTTTTTTCTTAATCACTAAGAGGATTTGGCAGAGCATAATACCACCGAGGAATAAAACTAATCCTTTGATCCGGCCGGGATTTTGCAGGACAACTTCCGTCTCTTTTTGACCAAAACCGCCGACATTGGGGTTACTGGTTAAAAATTGTCCCACTTCGATGGCCTGACCTTCCGAGACGATTAATTCAGGTCCCGCGGGAATATTTTCCACCACGGGGCCAGCTTCGGAAGTGATGGTGACTTCATAACCACCGGCTTCGGTTTTGCTGATCTGGCTAATTGTACCTGCGGTAGAAGCTTTGAAAGCGTTATTATTGCTCGGTTCACCGGTGGGGTACACTTGACCGCGACCACGATTGGCCCCTAAATGCACAGCATATTTACCGAAGTGAATACCTTTATTTTGGCTAGGATCGGGGGCCAGGACGGGGAAAACGATTTCTTTGTATTGATCCCCGGGTAAGGGGCCGACGATAACCACGTTATCTTGACCTTCTTTGTAGGATTGGAAATAGACTCCACCGAGTTTTTCCTGCATTTCTTCGGGAATGCGATCGGGGGGCGCGATTTTAAAACCATCTGGTAGCATTAAGACTGCACCGACGTTTAAACCCCCCTTGGATCCGTCGCCTAACACCTGTTGACTGGCGGGATCGTAGGGGATTTTTACCACTGCTTCAAAGACGCTATCGGGTAATACCGAGTGGGGGATTTCAATTTCGGCGGGTTTTTGGGCTAAATGGCAGTTCGCGCAGACAATCCGACCTGTGGCCTCTCTGGGGGTTTCTGGGGCGGTTTGTTGCGCCCAAAAAGGATATGCTTGGGCAGATTGGGGGTTAATGACATCGCTGGTTAGGAGTAGGGAAACGGTAGCGATCGCCACGAGGACGGCTTTCACTAGGGCCTGTCTGTGGACTTGCGGGAAGCTTAAAAAGTTGAATGTTCTCATCTCTATCGGTTGAATAATTCCAAATCTCGTCACATTGAATAATCTAGGACCACCAGGGTTCTTCGCCGGTGCGGAAGTCGGTTTCCGTCCAAGTGGAGAAGACGACTTTATCATTATCGGTGACGTTGGCATGGGCGAGGGCTAAGGATAGAGGCGCTGGACCGCGAACTACTTTTCCTTCGGCATTGTACTGGGAACCGTGGCAAGGACACATGAATTTTTCTTCGCTGGCATTCCAAGGCACCACACAACCTAAGTGGGTACAGACGGCGTTAATTCCGTAGTTGGCCAGGGTTTTGTCCTCTTGGACGACTAAATAGGTGGGGTCGCCTTTTAAGCCTTGGGCTAATGTGCGATCGCCAGCGTTATGGCTGGTCAGAAATTGACTGACAATCACATCATTGCCTAGGGCATCTTTTGCGGTGACACCGCCACCCGTACCACCGGCCGAGGGGGGAATAAAATACTTAACAATCGGATACAAAGCCCCCGCTGCTACTCCGGTAATTGTACCAAAGGTCAACAGGTTCATAAATTGACGACGACCCAAATCGGGAACATCTGTACCGGAAACTTGACTCATTGCTCCTTATCTCCAAATGTAAATTTTTGTAAACTAATTCTCATCTAAGGGCGATTTTGTGCATCTCGATCAAGACGAAAACCCAGAGCTTAAAGAAGGTTTACAAGGGCTGTATTAGATTATTACAGATATTGAGTCACGGACAATTGCCACAGCCATCAGTTAATCTTTGCCCTCACTTCCCCAATTGTCTCAATGTCGGAACTGTGGTAAGAGATTGAAGATTGCTGCTTTGTGGGAGTTGGGAGAATGGGAACGGCAAAGCTGCCCCAAATGCGATCGCCATTAACGGTCATCAAAGAAATGACCATAACAACCTAGTCAAAATACTTTTCTAATTCTGCCTGAGTATGATACATTTGTTTGATGGAGATATAAAGTTTCGATAGCAAGGATAATCGTTGTCATGGTACAAAATCTTTACAGTATAGTAATGGAACTGACAGCACCATCGTCATCGACATTGCTGACTGTAGATCGTACTAGGAAAATACTTAATGATTTTGCCTATAATTTTGAATGGACACCCAGTGATAGCTTAGATATTCCATCAACGAATGATTTTGCCAATGCTCATCTTATTGTTGAACATGGATTAGAACATCAGGCTGTTATTACTTTTTTGAAAAGACCCTATGCCGACCTTAATTATACTCAGAAAAAAAATCTTTTGGGCATTTCCTATAATAATTTACTTGACTGGCATATTCAAGTTGAATCCGAGAAAATCCTTTATGTTTTTAACAGATGTAGCCCAGAAAAAATTGCAAAATCATATCCAATTTCTCGCGAAAATTTAGACAATCTCAGAAGCGGAGTATTTGAAGCCATTTCAGGGCAACGCCATCATCCTAATCTTCCTGCTTTGGATGATGCTTTGATTGAAACGATTTCATTCTGGAAGCGAAATCTATATGCCGAAATGGAAGAAAATATATCTAATCAACAGTTTTCGGCTTTGTTTAATGCTATTATTTTTACGAGAGCCGTTGAAGATAATTATCGCCGCTCAGATCCCCAAAGGTATGACGAATGTTCTAATTCAAATACCCTATTTGAAACCTTCTTAAAAAATAACAGCAATTCCTTAACCATTCGAGAGTCAATTCTTAAAACTCTTGAAGATTTTGGACAAACTAACATACCTGAGTATTTAATTGATCGCTCCTTACTCAGTGCTTTTGATAGTTTAAATACTCAAACTGTGAAAGCTTTGCTGCAGGATTTTTATAGAATTAAATCTGCAAGACCTTACGAATATGATTTTTCTCTCATTTCTAAACACGCTCTTAGTCGAATTTATGAAAGATATACCAGTATTTTAAGAGTTGAAGAATCCGATCAACTAAGCTTATTTCCCCCCCTACCAACAGAGCAGAGAAATAAAGCTTATGGAAGTATTTATACTCCTCAATTTATTGCGAGGTTTTTTGCTCGGTATCTACGGGAACAAATGCCTCCCATTGAATTTCAACAATTAAAAACGTTAGAACCTGCTATCGGTTCAGGAATCTTTGTAAGAACTTTATTAGAAATTCAGTGTGATCCTATGCAGGGAGAAGTTACAACTGAATTGATTCAATCAGCTTTTCAGAATGTTTTTGGATTGGATGTTGATCCTAATGCTTGTCAAGCGGCACTTTTATCTCTTTCACTTCTTCACTTAGTTTTGACAGATCAATTACCGTCACAATTATCCATTAAAACAGCAGAGTCAATTCAATACTATCAAGATCATCCCGAATTAAAAGAGAGTTTTAGTGCAGTTATTACTAATCCCCCCTTTGTTGCTTTGTCGGATCAAACAGAAGCAATGAGAAAAAGAATTGCACAATTTATGGGAGATGATGGAAGGGGAAGAATTGATTTATCTTTAGCTTTTATCAAAATAGCATTAGAAGTATTAAAACCGGGTGGTTATGGATTATTTGTTTTACCTCATAAATTTCTTTTGTCAAAAAGTGATGCTAAAATTCGTCAACTTATCACCCAAGAAGCTTGGATTCGTTGCTTAGTTGATCTATCTGCTATCCCAATTTTTGGTCAAGTAGATACTTACATTGTTCTTCTCATTTTTCAGAAGCGATTTAATGTACAACCAGAACCTTTAGCGACGATTTCTCATTGTCAAGAATTAGTGGGACGTGCTTTACAAGATGTTGTAGAAGGAAGGGAAGTAGAAAGTCAATTTTACAGTGTTTTTAAAGTTCCTCAAAATGCTTTTAATGGGGAAGACTGGTTGATCAAACCTCCTTCAATTGCTCGAATTCAACAAAAGCTAGAAACTTTACCAAAACTTTCAGAGTTTATGAATATTCGCGTTGGAGTGCAAACTGGCAACAACAAGGTATTTATTGTATCCAAATCTCATATTCCTAAAGGAGAGGAAGCTATTTTTATTCCTTATTTATCTGATCGAGAAATGGAAGTTTATACTACTCCTCAGAAAGTTAGTCAATATCTTTTTTATCCTTATTTTGAGGAAAAATTATTGGAAGAGGATGAGATTAGAAATAAATATCCCAAAACTTGGAAATATTTGTTACTACATCAAGAAATGTTAGAATCTCGTTACGCCGTAAAAAAGGAAAATAAATCATGGTGGCAATTAGATAGCCCCCGTTGTGATTATTTACTTAGACCTAAAATTATTAGTCCCCATTTGTCAATTATGCCTCGTTTTTCCCTTGATATTGAAGGCAAGTTTGCTGTTATTCGTTCCCCAATTATTTATCCTAAAGATCGTCAACTGGAGAGTGATTTACTGCGGTATTTTGTCGCAATTTTGAATTCTAGTATTTGCTATCGCTATATTTCTGAACATTCGCATAAATATGGTAGTGGTTACTCAATGTTAGAACCAAAAACGCTTTTAAAAACTCCTGTTCCTGATCCAACAAAAGTGTCATCCTTTGATATGTCTCAGCTTTTACGTCTTGTTGATCAGCGTTTTTTAGCATCAGGAAAAGAAGCAATTCAACTTGAAATTGAAATTGATAAAGCTGTCTCTAAGCTTTACGGATTTACTGAAGAAGATTGTTCTATTTATGGTGTATGAATACAAAAGATGAGAATTGAAATAAACTCTCAAGATTTGAACAAGCGTCGTCAATTAATTAAAAAGATGCTAAGTCCACTTGTTTTAAAAAATAATCTATTTGTTCAACCTGTTAGTAAAGGTGACGAATATGTTGCGTCTGTCAAAGATACTTATCAATCAACAACGAATCAATATACTGAGAGCCGTTTTAAAACTTTTGTCCCTGACTTACAAGCTACCTATTATGAAAGATGGTATAAAACCTATCAAGGCAAAAAAGAAAAATTTTATCTAGACCGTGCTTATCTTCATTTTTATATCATTGATAAAACCTTACCAGAACCAGCAGAAAAAGAATTTTGTTTACTTCATTGCGATCCTAATGAACCTGATGATGCTGCTCATGCTAAATATAAACAAAGCTTACACCTTCACATTGAATGTTCAGATGCTTCTTGGCCTCATTGTGATGTTTGGCCTCGCGCTCATATTGCACTTAATAATGGATATTCAGGTGATGTCCTAAAAGATATTGATTCTCTAACAAACGCAATGACAGAAGCTATACTTATGCTCAAAGAAGAAGTTTTAGCCGCGGTTAAAATCTTCGATTAGACTTCTTGGATAATTAATTTTTGAGAGTTCAAAAATGAGAAAAATAGGGATGAAGTTGCAAAAAATCTCTAAATAGACCCTTTATTAGAAACCGATGAAGAAACGGCAACTGCTCGGATAAACCAACAATTAGAAAGCTTGGGAGTAAACCTAATCTGATCAACACAAAAATATGAAAATTCCTCAAGAAAAACTCTCACAACTTTGCCAACATTGGCATATTCATAAACTTTCCTTATTTGGTTCAGTTTTACGAGATGATTTCACCGCAGATAGTGATATTGATCTGCTCGTTGAGTTTGAACTTGGTTTTACCCCTAGTTTTTTCAAACTTCATCAAATTCAAGAAGAATTATCTCAATTATTTGATGGACGTACTATTGATCTCGTTACCATCAAATCTCTTAATCATCATATTCGTGAGCGTGTTTTAGCAACAGCAGAGGTGTGTTATGTCGCAAAAAGATAATCAAGTGTATGTTGAACACATGATTGACACAGCAAATAAAGCACTTAGCTTTGTGGAAGGTGTCAGTCGAGCAGTATTCGAGATGACATTCAACAATAATCACGACAATTGTTGATTTTTACCAGAGGTTTATTTTTAACGGGGGAGAATGTCAACCCTCACTGCTAGACTCAACAGTATGGCCGACTTCGCTGATCCATTGGGCAATTTCTGCGCGGGATGCGGTGGTTTCTACCGTGACGATTTTATTGGCTACATCCACCGATATTTGGGCTGCTGGTTGCTGATTATTAATCGCTTTAGTAATGGTATTAGCGCAACCTTCACAGGCAATACTAGGCACTTTTAGGGTAATTGTCATTGTTGTAACTCCAGTAACTTTATAGCTAAAAACTAGCATAAATTGTCAGGGGTAGCTGATTTTTTAAGAGTTTATTTACCATTTCAGCACTGCCGCTTCGATCCCCTGTTCCCGACGCAGTTTACTATCTTTTTCTAGCCATTGAATGACCTGTTTATGGGTTAGTTCTTCTAGGGTTACTCCCGTATCTTCGGCGATTATTTTTAGTAAGCGTAGGGAAGAAATCGTTAAACGAGTCAGGAATTTTTCGGGAGAAGTCAAGAGGGCAGCGTCCACATCTGCGGATTCTTCTGGGGTTAAAAATTGTCTGTTTTCGATCATAGTTTTATTTGGTTTCCATCCAATTGTCACCGGCTTTTATTTCTACCAAGAGAGGGATCGTCAAGGAGACAGCTTCTTCCATAGTCGTCTTGATTTTTGACTCTAGGGATGGCCATTCTTCCCTCGGTACTTCCAAGACTAATTCATCATGGACTTGCAGCAGTAATCTCGCTCGATAATTTTGCAGTACCTCGGCCAATTTTACCATCGCTACTTTAATAATATCAGCACTGGAACCCTGAATGGGCGCATTAGCGGCCGATCTTAATAATTGTGCTTCCTCGTTGTTGAGTTTGAGGCTATCTAAATCGATGTCATGTAAGGACAGTCCCCGCAGTCTTTTTAAGAGGGGATTATCGAAGTTAAAATAACGTCTTCTGCCCAAAATTGTTTCCACATATCCCTGAGCAATTGCTTGTTTTTTACTATTCTCTAAATACTCAAATACTTGGGCATAACGTTGATGATATTTTTCAATAAATTTTCTGCCCTGTTCTACGGTTAATTTCGATTCACGGGCGAATTTTTGCGCTCCCATGCCATAAATAACTCCGAAGTTAATTGTTTTTCCTAAACTGCGTTCTTCGGGGGTAATTTCCCCTTTATCAAAGAGCAATTGAGCGGTGACTTTATGAACATCTTGATTACTACGATACGCTTCTAATAAAACTGGTTCTTGACTGAGATGAGCGAGAATTCTTAACTCGATTTGTGAGTAGTCCGCTGACACCAATAAGTAACCATCTTCGGGGATAAAAGCTTGACGAATTCGCCTGGAAAATTCACTGCGAATGGGGATATTTTGTAGGTTAGGATTGGAGGATGATAAGCGTCCGGTGCTGGTGATGGTTTGATTAAAATCCGTATGCACTCTTGCGGTTTTTGGTTCGGCTAATTTCGGTAAAGCATCCACATAGGTGGATTTTAATTTAGATAAGGTGCGATGTTCAAGGATATAATCAATTAAGGGATGATCGCCTTGTAGTTTCTCTAAAACACTTTGATCGGTGGAGTAACCTGTTTTAGTTTTTCTGGATTTTTTGCGGTTGAGTGCTAATCGATCAAAGAGGATTTCACTTAACTGTTTAGGAGAGCTAAGATTAAAAGTTTCTCCGATGGATTCATAAGCTTTTTTTTCTATGTCTGCTAGGTCTCTTTCTAGTTGCTGGGATAAGTTTTTTAGATAATTGATATTAATTTTTATACCATAATTTTCCATCTGCCACAGCACCATCACTAAGGGAGATTCTATTTCAGAGAATAATTGATACAAAGGGAGAATTTTAGTTAATTCTGCCTGTAATTTTTCTCGAAGTAAATAGGTAGCGTAGGCATCTAATCCGCAGTAGGTAGCAGTAGTGGCAATATCTAAATCAGCGATGGTTTTTCCCGTAGGAATACCGAGACTTTTATAACTAAGGGAAGTGATACCGTCTAAATAGCGATCGCACAAATCTTCGAGATTATGAGTTAGTTCGGGATGGAGGACATAACTAGCCACCATAGTATCAAAAACTAGACCTTTAACGGTAATTCCTTGATGATAAAAAACATCAATATCAAATTTCGCATTCTGGAAGACTTTCGGATAATTATCACTGGCTAAAATTGGGCGTAATTTTTCGAGAACTATCTCTAGATTTAAATTATCACCGCTCTGGTGGCCTATGGGAATATAGGCCATAGAATTTAATTCTTTTCCCCAACAGCAACCGATCCCGACTAATTTGGCTACACGAGGATTTAAATCCGTGGTTTCGGTGTCCCAAGCGACGGGAAAATGTGGATTAGTGAAAGTTGTTAATTTTGCCAGTAAAGCATCTAACTTAGGAATAGTATCAATAATGTCGGGAGCAATTAGAACCGGTGGAGAAATAGGGGGTAAATCAAACAGAGACAATTGATTAGAATCAGCATCGCTAGTTAATTCTAGGGTAGGAGTGCCACCTAGATGCTGTTGAATTTGATCGAGTTTCTGGAGAATTTTCTTTAACTCTAATTTTTCCAATAAAGGTTTAACTAAACGCCGATCAAAACCTCGGAGACGAAATTTATCCTCTTCGAGACTAACGGGGGCATCAAGGGCAATTTTGGCTAAATAGCGAGAACTTTCTGCGGCGAGTTTTCCCTCTAATAATTTAGTTTTTACCATTCCCTTAATCGATTCCAGATTGGTATATATATCCTCTAAGTTATCGTATTTTTTTAATAAATCTATCGCTGTTTTTTCGCCAATTCCGCGCACCCCGGGGATATTATCAGACTTATCACCGCAAAGAGCTTTAAAATCTACTACCTGTTTTGGTGTCACCCCTAACTTTTCCGTGACAGCTTGGGAATTAAATTCTGTATAACCCTGTCCTGATGTACTTTTTACCGCATTAATATCCAGATAGAGAACCGTGGTTTTTTTCTCCTCATCTACCAATTGGAATAAATCTCGATCGCCTGTTAAAATCTTAACAGTATAACCATGATCACCGGCTTGTTTTGCCAAAGTTCCTAAAACATCATCTGCTTCGTAACCGGGGGAAGTCACAATAGGAATATTCATCACTGTCAAGAGACTTTGCAGATTAGTTAAATCGGGGCGAAATTCTTCGGGAGTTTCTTGCCGATTAGCCTTATAATTGACATCAGCTTCATGGCGAAAAGAAGGGACTGCTAAATCAAAAGCAACTGCTAAATAAGTGGGTTTTTGAGTTTCTAGTAACTGCAGCAGAGAATTTAAAAACCCAAAACAAACACTGGTGGGAATGCCGCTAGAAGTACGCAGAGGACCAGAGCGAGACTTAGCAAAGGCATAATAGGCACGAAAAGCCAAAGAATGCCCATCGATCAGGATAAATAGCTTATTTTGCTCGCCACTGTTCATAATCTAGCCTCAAATTTGCGTGTTATTTCCATTTTAAGGATTACCGAGCCATTATTCAGCCATTAGCCTTGAATCGGCGATCGCTGATAACACCCTGTCAAAAAAAATATTTGCCAAAAAGCCAGCGTAAGGGTATTTTAATAATAATTTTAGATGAGTACTTTTCGATTACATGAGAATCCTAGTTACAGGCGGTGCGGGTTTTATTGGTTCCCATCTAATCGATCGCTTGATGGAACAGGGTCATGAAGTGATCTGTCTGGATAACTTCTACACGGGGACGCGCCGAAATATCGTTAAATGGCTAGGAAATCCTTATTTTGAGCTAATTCGTCACGATATCACCGAGCCGATCCGTTTAGAAGTCGATCAAATCTATCACCTGGCCTGTCCTGCTTCCCCAATCCACTATCAATATAATCCCGTCAAAACGATTAAAACCAATGTTTTAGGGACTATGTATATGCTGGGCCTAGCTAAACGGGTAAAAGCGCGATTTTTGCTCGCTTCTACCTCAGAAGTCTATGGCGATCCCGATGTGCATCCCCAAACGGAAGAATATCGAGGTAATGTCAACTGCATTGGACCGCGTTCCTGTTATGACGAGGGTAAAAGGGTGGCGGAAACCCTGGCTTTTGAGTATTATCGGGAGCATAAGGTCGATATCCGGGTGGCCCGGATTTTCAACACCTACGGCCCGCGAATGCTGGAAAACGATGGTCGAGTGGTGAGTAATTTCGTCGTGCAAGCTTTGCGCGGTGAACCCCTGACGGTTTATGGTCAAGGTTCCCAAACCCGCAGTTTTTGCTATGTTTCTGACCTGGTGGAAGGGTTAATGCGTTTGATGAATGGGGACTTTATCGGGCCAGTTAATCTCGGCAATCCCGACGAATACACAATTCTGGAATTAGCGCAAGTGATCCAAGGCATGATTAATCCCGAGGCCGAATTGGTCTATAAACCACTGCCGGAAGATGATCCCAAGCAACGACAACCAGATATCACTCGTGCTAAAACCTATCTGGATTGGAGTCCAACTATTCCTCTAAGTCAGGGTTTAAAAATGACGATCGAGGATTTCCGTTCTCGTCTCAGCTAATCCCTAATCAATAAATTTAACTTAATTGTCACTGGAGTAATTATCATGCGTGTTTGTGTTATCGGAACCGGTTATGTGGGTTTAGTCACGGGGGTTTGCCTAGCACATATCGGCCATCATGTCATCTGTATTGACAACAATGAAGAAAAAGTCAAATTGATGAAATCGGGACAATCTCCCATCTATGAACCGGGGTTATCAGAATTAATGCAGTCTTCGGCAGCCTCTGGCAATCTGGAATTCTCCACGGACCTAGAAGCGGGAGTTAAACACGGTGAAATTCTCTTTATCGCTGTTGGTACACCTGCACTACCCACGGGAGAAAGTGACACTCGTTATGTGGAAGCGGTGGCCCGGGGTATTGGGGCCCATCTCAACGGTGGTTATAAAGTAATCGTCAATAAATCGACCGTTCCCATCGGTTCTGGGGATTGGGTACGGATGATCGTCCTCGATGGCGTGGCCGAAAGACAAAAAAATCTCGTAGCTGCGGTTGGCGGTATTAGTACACTAGAACGCATCGAAGCGGATTTCGATGTGGTCAGCAATCCCGAATTTTTACGCGAAGGTTCGGCAGTTTATGATACTTTTAACCCCGATCGCATTGTTTTAGGCAGTAATAACCCGAAAGCCATTGAAATGATGAAGGAATTGTACGCTCCTTTGGTTAAACGCCAATTCGCTGACGATCCCTCCTTGCCTCCCGTTCCCGTGGTGGTTACGGATCTCAGTTCGGCGGAAATGATTAAATACGCCGCTAATGCCTTCCTAGCCACCAAAATTAGCTTTATTAACGAAGTAGCTAATATCTGCGATCGCGTCGGGGCCGATGTCACCCAAGTGGCTAAAGGTATCGGTTTAGATTCCCGTATCGGCAGCAAGTTCCTCTCGGCCGGGATCGGTTGGGGGGGTTCCTGTTTCCCCAAAGATGTGTCGGCTTTGGTACATACCGCAGAAGACTACGGTTACGAAACGGAATTACTTAACGCCGCTATCAATGTTAACAAACGTCAACGGACAATTGCGATCGAAAAACTGCAACAGGAATTAAAAATCCTCAAGGGTAAAACCGTCGGTTTGTTGGGATTAACTTTTAAACCCGATACCGATGATATGCGCGATGCTCCGGCTTTAACCATGATCGAACAGTTAAATCGTTTAGGTGCTAAGGTAAAAGCTTATGATCCGATCGTTTCCCAAAGTGGTTTAAGTCACGGTTTAAGCGGTGTGATTATCGAATCGGATCCAGAAAGATTGGCCGATGGTTGTGACGCTTTGGTGGTGGTGACGGAATGGCAAGAATTTCTCCGTCTCGACTACGGCAAAATGGTTAAAACCATGCGCGAACCCGTGTTAATTGATGGTCGCAATTTCCTCGATCCTGCGGTGGTGACAGCAGCCGGTTTCCGTTACCTCGGTATTGGCCGTTAATCCCAGGAATCCGCCTTTTCAGCAGGAATGACGCGGTTGGGGAAGGGACAATAAGCACCAACCCTTACCCCTGCTCTTAGGGGCGAAAACTGCCCGATTATGCCAGCTGAAAACCCAAAAATTCCTAGCTAACCATAGGGTTATTGGCTATAGTTACATGATGTGAACGGGGCTACTAGAATCCGGGGGCGATAGGTAGAATTGAATTGAGAAACTAGAAATCAGTTTTAGCAATACCTATGGTTAGCTCTGTTCAATACCGCTACACTAACGAACAAGTTAGGGACTGGTTACGGGGATTACTGACAATTGCCTGGTGTGATGGGGATTATAGCACCAGCGAACAGGAATCGATCGCCCGTTTCGCTCACGAATTAGAATTAGATGACGACCACGTTCTCTATCAGTCGATTAGTCCCGAAGAATTGGCCGCAAGTTTCGGTCATGACCCCAAAATATCAGAAAACTTCCTCCGCACGGCGGTTATGGTAGCGATCGCCGATGGCATTTATTCCCCCGCAGAAGCGCAATTACTGCGTAGTTATCGGGATGCTTTCGGGTTAGAAATCGAGGCCCTGTCAGCTTTAGAACATACTATCTGTGAAATTCCCGAAATTACCACAGAAGCGAATAAATCCGAGTTTATCAGTGCCGAACATCCCCACCCGGATCTGCTGCATCCCCTCAAAGACTGGTTAGATGGGGTGGAAATGCACGATCCGCGCTTGGCCCGGTTTATCTGCAAAATGGTGCCGCCTCAATGTCCTTTTGAACGCGATATCGTGCTGTTTGGCCATAAATTAGTCCATATTCCGCCCCTGTGCAAGTTAAATCCTCTCTACGAGCAATTAGTCGGTTTACGCTTCCGGGCTTTATCATACTTAGCCGATGATTGTCAAGAGGATATTTCCGAGTATATTTAGCCAGTTTAACTAAAATTACCGCTAAAATGGTATAAATATCCTGCTGACAGAAAATATCTCAACCTAAGGGCTTTTCCTAGCTAATTCCTCCGTTAAAATTAGGTTAAGTCGCCGTTAAGAGAGAAACTATGAGTAAAAACTCCCGACGAGTCGATTTTCCTGATTTACCCGGGCTAAAAAACCTGCGATCCTATCAATGGCAGTGGCTGGGCCGAGATATACTCGCTGGTGTCACCGTGGCGGCCTACGCTATTCCCCAGTGTATGGCTTACGGCGACCTGGCCGGGGTCGATCCCGTGGTGGGATTATGGACTCTCGTGCCGGCCGCCCTAGTTTACGCCCTTTTCGGCTCCTCATCGCAACTATCCCTCGGACCAGAATCGACCACGGCAGTGATGACGGCGGCAGCGATCGCACCTATGGTGAGCCTTCAAGGAGAAAATTACGGCAGTTTAGCGGCTTTTTTAGCCCTAATGGTCGGTTTAATCTGTTTAGTTGGTTATATCGCCCGCTTGGGATTTCTAGCTAATTTACTCTCCAAACCGATCCTAATCGGTTATATGGCGGGAGTGGCGGTGATCATGATTGCCGGACAACTGGGTAAAATTAGTGGTTTGTCAATCGGTGAAAATACGGTTTTTAAAGAAATTTTAGCTTTTTTTCGGGGAATAAACCAATGGCACTGGCCAACCCTTAGCCTAGCTCTATTGCTGTTACTATTTCTATTTGTCATCCAAAAATATTTTCCCAAAGCACCGGGTCCCTTGCTGGCGGTTTTACTGGGAACCCTCGCCGTCGCCACCCTCCATCTCGATCAAGAGGGGGTGGCAGTAGTGGGGAAAATTAGCAAAACTTTGCCTAATTTTGGCTTACCAACCCTAGATTTTTCCCAATTACTACCCCTAGTGACCGCAGCCGTCGGCATTGCCCTGGTGGGCTATTCCGATAACGTCTTGACCGCTAGAGCCTTCGCCAGACACCATAACCAAGAAATCGATGCCAATCAAGAATTTTTAGCCCTGGGACTGGGGAATCTGGCGGCGGGTTTTTGTCAGGGATTTCCCATCAGCAGCAGCGCCAGTCGCACCGCGGTGGGCGATTCCGTGGGCAGTAAAAGTCAGCTTTACTCCCTGGTGGTGGCAGTGGTGGTGGTGGCGGTCATTTTCCTGCTCGGTCCGATACTGGCACTCTTTCCCAAGGCCGCTTTGGGTGCGCTGGTGATTTATGCGGCCTGTAAACTGGTGGATATTGCCGGTGCTAAACGACTAAAAAGCTTTCGCAATAGTGAGTTTAATCTCGCTGTCCTGACCATGGTGGGGGTGCTAACCACGGGGATTTTAAGCGGGGTTGCCATCGCCATCGGTCTCTCGGTTATCGATTTATTGGCCCGCATTACTCGGCCTGATGATGCGGTCTTGGGTACGGTTCCGGGGGTGATGGGTTTACACGCACTCCAGGATTGGCCGGAAGCGCAAACAATACCGGGGTTGGTTATCTATCGTTACGATGCCCCCTTATTTTTTGCTAATGCGGCCGACTTTAAACGTCGCGCTCTCAGTGCCATTGCCCGGGAGACGAAACCGGTAGAATGGTTTGTCTTGAATACGGAGGCCCTTGGGGAATTGGATAGTACAGCAGTGGAGATTCTTGAGGAATTAGCAGCAGAATTATCAAGACAGGGTATAGTTTTCGCCCTCGCTAGGGTTAAACACGATCTGTACTTAGAATTGCAACGTTCCCGCTTGTTAGATAAAATTAGCGAGGAGAGGATTTACTATACTTTGCCGGCGGCGATCGAAGCTTTTAAAAATCGTTGACTGATACTAAATCATTAGGGGTCGAGAAGGTCATCGCCGACCTCCCCTCCCATAAAGAACCTACCCGTGCATAGTTTTCGGACTTTATTGAAATTAGCTGATAGAGTTGTCTAAGTTGGGCTTCCGTCGGTTGCATTTAGTCATTATCGGCTTGATTTTAGATTATTGTTCATTTTAGTATTATTAATCGAAAGCCACTTCCCTAACCTATTTAGGGTCTGCTGAATAAAGGTGAAATGTAGGCAAGGTAAGGGTTTTGTGGCTTTTCTCGCGAAACAGGTGCAAGATTTTGAGAGAATCGTGCTTCAAAACCTTGCGTCTTCATCGGCCCGCGTCCTGTAGGGGCGAAGCATTCGGATAAAAAATCTACGGCTCTCCCAGGTTTGGCGGGTAAAATGTATTCTAAGATACATTCCTCCTAGCGAGGGGGTGGAACGAACCACAAAGACACAAAGGACACAAAGATCGATCATATAGTAAGTTAAACTCATCACACAGAACCTAGAAGAGCCAATCTACGGTTTCACCGATAGGTTATTGCCCGAATGCTTCGCCCGTACTTTGTCAGCAAACCCTATTTAGCATCAGTTTAACCCATTTTTCAAGAATCTAGGCTAGAATATGAAGACAAGACGCATTGCTCTGGGTTAATCTACTCTGTAGAAGCTAAGAAGGTAATCAAAATGGCTAAATATTCGCCTCTTATCAATGTATCTCCTGAAACTATGAGTGGTGTTCCTGTTTTTTCAGGTACTAGAGTTCCGATACAAACACTTTTTGATTATCTTAAAGCAGGAGAATCAATTGATGATTTTTTAGAGGGTTTTCCGACGGTAACAAGAGAACGAGTTATTAGCTTACTTGCAGAATTTGAAAAAGAGCTTATTGATAGGGTAGCGTGAAATGAGGCTTTTTTTAGATGAATGTATTGACCGAAGATTAATGAGGGAGTTTACAGGTTATAATATCAAAACTGTTCCGCAAATGGGATGGACTGGGATCAAGAATGGTCAACTGTTAGGTTTAGCTTCACAAGAATTTGATATTTTTATTACAGTGGATAACAATTTGCCATTTGAGCAAAATTTACCGCAGTTTAATCTAGCTATTATTATTTTACAATCACAATCAAATCGTTTGGTTCCTAAAGTTTTAGAAGTTTTGGCAACAGTAACAAAAGGAACAGCAACAGTAGTAAGTTTATAACAACCTATTTAAAATGAATTTAAGCCATTTTTCAAGAGTCTGGGCTAAGATATTAAGGCTACCGACTTGGGAAGATTATTCCAAGAACTATCCCTAGTAAGATAAACACAATAAATCCAATCAAAAATGCAGGTATTGGCTCACCCATAATAGCCAACAAGGTAGCTAAAGCTATGCAAAAACATAAGTTTAAGACATTCAAGATCAATAGTATGGCATAGAACGAGTTAGTTAGGACGCTTTCAATTTTCAAACTCTTATCGGTCAAGGGTTTCAGCGATTGATTGTCCTAACCACCCCGCTCTTTGCTATAGTTTATTTTTCATTTTTCCCTTAAACCTAAATCGTCTAATGGCGATAGGGTTTTCTCTTGCATCCCCAGAGACATGAAAAGTGAAGTATTGCGAGAAGTTCTGTTGACCAGATGTCTAGAATCTTAAATAACAGTCGCACTACTCTCTTCTAAAACAATACGGCCCGCCATATGTACATTTTCGGCAGTCATAAATTTTTCCATCTTTACCACGCACTATATAATAAGTACATTTGCTGTCTGGTCCTGTTGATGGAGCAATATACACCGGGTCTACAGGTTGCTGTACCAACAAAATAGTTTCGGTATTAGCAAAAGTTTGATTTGTTGACACGTCTAAACACAATATGTTTTTAGTTTGTACATTATCAGGAGTAGAAGCTTTTGCTTGGTTAATAGGAGACATGACCAATAAAAATGCTGAAGCTGTTACGAGAATACTTTTCATGTGATTTTTACCAAATTGAGCGATAAGTTTGATTTGACTTTGAGGTTAAAAACATTTTGAGATACACCCGATTAATGGACTGGCATTACCGACATCTTCTATTATATTCTTGATATCTCCGTTCAGAGGCGGCATAATTTCCCGATGCCCTAGCTGCATAATGTGGTATATTAACTTGAGTCGCCCAATAATCTCCATTTTTCGTGAGTTGATTGGCCTCTTGAATTAATCCTTGACAAGAAAGCCTATAAATTCTTTGCCAGTCTTCAGCTATCATTTGCTGTATTAGCTGGCCAGCTTCCCCCTCCATACTGTTTAATTCTCTCAACAATTGCTGAACTTCACTACTTTGTGCGTTAGAATTAGTTACCCATACTGTAAACTGGAGGATTGAAAAAAACCCTGCTAAAGTCAACACACTGATTGATTTTTTTGTTGGATAGAGCATAATTTTATTTCCTGAAAATTTGACACAACTAACAAGCCACACTACCGACAATGTATCAACCAGTTAAAATTATTTCAAGACGGAAAAAAACGGATATTGTCGGAGGTTTTGTTAACTATGTTTACAAATATCGGAAAATAACGGATAATGACGGTATTATGTCCCCAAATCTTAACATTACTCCCATGGATACCCAAGAAGTCTTCTCACTTATTGATAATCTGGTTTTTGGCCACACGGGAAAGCATCTCGATACATTGCAATTAGGGATTTTAAAGAACGTTTTTGATGGTCAGAAATATGCAAAAATAGCAGAAGAATATAATTGTTCTGAAGGTCATGCCAGAGATAAAGCCTATGAACTTTGGCGCATTCTTTCGGAAGTGTTAGGGGAAGAATTAAATAAATCAACTGTTCGATCAGCAATTGAAAGGTTAATTGTCAGCAATAGTATTAATAATTTGGGTAATAAATCTGTAAAAATTGATCAGGTTACTTTCTGTCATAACCCTTCTAATAATCGAGAAATAGAAAATTATCATATTTATAAAACTGAAAACAATGTTATTAAAGCAAAACTAGAAACTGTTCCCAAACTAATAGGATTAGGATTAACGATCGAACAAATTGCTCAAGCTCTTGATTTAGATATACAATTAATTTTAGATAGTCTCAAACCAGAGTAACTTTGATAATTTTATCAAGATATGAATGTCAAGCTGCTTTGATCCACAATTGACAAGGATAGGGAAATGGGGTTCTTTTGGATTTGGTGGGTAAAATGTATTCTAAGATACAGTCTTGCGGGCGAGGGAGTCGAAGGAACCACAGAGACACAGAGGACACAAAGATCGATCGCTACTATATAAGTTAAACTTATCACACAAAGTTGAGAAGAGCCTTATTTTCGCTTGATCGCTCCAGCATTTATGCTAAATTTACCTCGCCCACTTCAGTCTGTTAAACTCAACTGTTCATAGCTCTGAAAATTTCACGAACAGAGATTTTTTCGAGCCAACAACCTATAAAAAAGTTGTCTAGCCGTAATTCCTATAATTCAATTACAGCTGCTATTAATTTCCAGCAGGGAGCTTCTCCTTCCCAATTTGCCGAAGAGATCCAAGGCAGACTAAGACTGACGGTAACAAAACAGTTTTGCTGAGGTTGATAGCCTGTATTTAATTTCTCGACAAATACGGGATCAGTTATCTTTGCTTCTGTCAAACTGTTACCATTCGCTGTTGTAATTGTGCCACGCCACTCAAAATTTCCTTTTGAATTTTCTTTTTGATATACTCTAAAACTCTGCACTTGAATCAACTGGAGAGTATAACGTTGATTGAAATTAAGGTTTTTCAAATAAGAAGGATTAACATATTTAATTGAATTGTGCAGTATTTTTGTTGGGGTTCTACAATACTTTCCCAAATTATTGATATTGAATCTACCTACACATTTCCACTCACCGGGTAAAACGGAAAAATTTTCCGATTCAAACCCAAAATCATTGCCAGTATCAGCCAGGGGAATTTCGAGAATATCTAAAACTTTTGGTTCTTTACCAGAAATTAGTCTAACTGCTCGTGGAACCCTGCCATCTTCTGGATAAAGAGAATCACACACAGGACGAACCCAATTTCCTGAACCAATATCAATTCCAGCGATACAGCGTTCATTTAATTTCCATGAATTAGCAAGACAGACAATTTTTTTCAGAGATGACATATATTGACATTCCCCCATTTCTCCTTTAAATATTCGGCCACTAAACGACGGTGACAATTATGAGGTTTTGCCTCACTACAGAGTAAACAAGCGTTATTAATTACATCTGGAGAAACTTTTGTTTCAATCCTCCGGCTACTAATAAGTTGTCTAAATTTTTGTTCGTATATTGTCCAATCAACTTTTTTCTTTTTATATTCATCAAGAATATCTTGAGTTGGAGCTAAGTCTAAAACATGAACATAGTCAATGCCACCGATGACTTTTAAAAAATATTCTAGGTCAGCTTTTTTACTAAATCCTGCTAATTGGGAAACATTATTTAAACGAGTATCTATAACTCTCTTAACACCAGCTTTTTGTAAGTCATCAAAGAACTTCTGTGCAGTCTTTTGAGTAAAGCCAATTGTAAAGAGATTGATTGTCCTGTTCATCATAATTACCACTTGTTTCTATATAAGCAATTGCATCACCCTGAAGCTTATAAGCTTTCTCCAAACATTCTGCTTTTGTGAGAAGATTGCTATTTGGCTCGACAAATAAAGAAAGCTGAATTTCTTTTTGACTACTGGCTGAAAAATCGGTCAAACTATGTTTGAACAGCATTCTTTCTTCCAAATGGTCATGAGATTCCAAGTCACCATTTTTTAGAATATGATAAATATCTAAATCGCAATGACGTAGATGTTGACAAACCAGAATCGCTCTATGACATTCAATCGGGTCTTTCTCCGCACACATAAGGGCAATTCGATGTTTTTTCACTCCCTGTAAAATTCGTTCAATTCCATGATTAAAATCAGATGTTTTAGCAATTTTTTCGTATAAAGCCTTACCATTGACATAACATTCTTCGCTGCTCGGTCTGGCTCCTAATTCTTTGCCCAAAAACACATAGTAAATGCCTTCACTTTTTAAAGCATTTGACAATATTGACTGATTAAAATGCTTGAGAAATCGGCTATAAGGATGAGAACGAACATCAGCAAGGGCAGTTATATTATGCTTCTTAAGTAGAAGCATAAATGAGGCAATTTCGTGATTAGAGTGACCGATGGTGAATAACTGCATCAATATTATTATTCCTTCGATGAAAGCCTACAATAATCATTGTAGATCAACGATTGCCTAGAGAGGGGAACAGACCATCGGGCTAGAAGTGACTCTATAGGCAGAATATCCCAACTTTTAACCCTGATTATCGGTCAGGGGTCGATGTTTCTCGATCAAATCGATCGCCTGGGTGACACTTTCCGGGAAAATTACCACTAAACCACCCTCGGAAACCGTGCTTAAAGCCTTCTCTAAAGCTTCCGTTTCATCGAGAATAACTTCTGGTCGCAAACTGGCATTTTCTTGGCTAATTCCCCGGAGAATTAAATCGGCCACTTCTCCTCGGCGGCGACCGCGAGTATCGTTATCTTCCTTAACAATAATTCGATCGAACATTTGGGCCGATAATTTCCCTAATAAAATTAAATCATCATCGCGTCGATCGCCCGGCCCCCCAACCACGCCGACTTTTTCCCCGGACCAATTGCCGACAAAACCGCCGACGGCTTCGTATCCGGCGGGATTATGGGCATAATCGATTAAAGCGTGATGGTGTCCCAAGTCAAACAGGTTCATCCTGCCGGGGGTCTGGGCCACGGAAGGTTTAAAAGTCCGCACCCCTTGGCGAATTAACTCGATATCGATACCCTGCACAAAAGTGGCTAAACAGGCGGCCAGGGCGTTAGCAATCATAAAAGGAGCCATTCCCTGCATAGTCACGGGAATATTGACCGCTTCCTCGATTCTCAGCGTCCATTCTCCCTCTAGAATCGACAGATAGCCATTCTCATAGATGGCGGCCATGCCACCGCGACGGATATGGTCGTGAATAATCGGGTTATCGGGACTCATGGAAAAATAAGCGACTCTTCCCTTGACTTTTTCGGCCATACTAGCGGTCAAGGGGTCATCGGCATTTAAAACCGCGTAACCCTCGGCGCTAACCACCTCGGCCACAACGCTTTTTACCTTCGCCATTTGTTCGATGGTGTCGATATCGCCGATACCCAAATGGTCGGCGGCCACATTTAACACCACTCCCACATCGCACTGATTAAAAGCTAAACCCGATCGCAGGATACCACCCCGGGCCGTTTCTAGCACGGCAATCTCCACCGTGGGATCCTTCAAAATCATACTGGCACTGTAGGGACCGGTGTTATCGCCCTTTTCTACCAGATAATCATCGATATATACGCCGTCCGTCGTGGTAAATCCGACTACTTTCCCCGTTTGCCGGCAAATATGAGAGATTAAGCGGCTAGTGGTGGTTTTGCCGTTAGTTCCCGTAATCGCCAGAATTGGCACGCGACTGGGAGTACCGGGGGGGAATAACATATCGATAACTGGAGCGGCGATATTGCGGGGTAAACCGCGACTGGGGGCGACGTGCATCCGAAAACCGGGAGCGGCGTTGACTTCTACGATTACCCCGTCCACTTCTTTCAGGGGTTTGCGGATATCATCTGTGACCACATCGATCCCGGCAATGTCTAAACCGATTAATTTTGCCACTCTTTGGGCGATCCAGACGTTTTCGGGGTGAATTTCGTCGGTACGATCCACGGCGATGCCGCCGGTGCTTAAATTAGCGGTGGCCCGCAGATAGGCGATTGCACCTTGGGGTAAAATGCTGGTTAATTCATAGCCCTGTTTCTCTAGCACATTAAGGGCGGTTTTGTCAATAGTTATTTTAGTTAAAACGTTGGCATGACCGTCACCCCGGTTGGGATCTTGATTAGTAATTTCGATTAATTCTTCTATAGTTGAGCGCCCATCACCGACGACGTGAGCGGGAATCCGTTCGGCCACGGCGGCAACTTTGCCATTTATGACTAAAATTCGGTGATCACTGCCTTTATAGTATCTTTCTACGATCACGCTGCGGGTTTTCGAGGCGGCACTGGCTAGATCATAGGCTTCCTCTGCTTCCTGTTGAGTTTTAACATCGATGCTGATGCCCCGGCCGTGGTTGCCATCGAGGGGTTTAATCACGATGGGAAACCCTCCCACTTCCTCGATTGCCGCTGACAACTCATCCAAGTATTGAATCACCGTACCCCGGGGGACTGGAATCCCACCATCCTTGAGGATAGTTTTTGTGCCTTCCTTGTCACAGGCCAACTCAACGGCTAAAATCCCCGAAAAACTGCTTAAAGTGGCTTGAATGCGCTTTTGGTGAACGCCATAGCCCAATTGCACCATGGCACGAGCGCTCAGGAGTAACCAGGGGATATTTCTAGCTTGTGCTTCTTTGACGATGGTTTCTGTACTCGGACCGAGGGAGGCATTATTGCATAAATCGCGTAAATCGGCTAAATCTTGGGCTAATTCTTGCTTAGGATAGGTTCCCGTATCGACAATCGATTGACACAACCGCACGGCAGCCCGACCCGCATAACGTCCCGCTTGCTCCTCAACGTATTCAAACACCACGTTATAGACTCCGGGGGTGGAGGTGCCTCTCGTGCGACCAAACCCGACGGGAGTTCCTGCCAATTCCTGCAATTCTAGGGCGATATGTTCAATGATGTGGCCCATATAAGTGCCAGTGCGGACTCGTTCAAAGAAACCACCGCGATAACCGGGGGAGCAGTAATGTTCGACTAAACTGGGGAGAACGTCGATTAATCCCTCGTAAAAGCCTGGGATTTCATTCGATGGCTTCTCTGCGAGATCTTCGAGATCTAGACGCATAACAATGAGCTTGTCGCGACGAATACTCCAGTAGTTGGGACCGCGCAGGGTTTGGGTTCTGAGAATTTTCATGATATAGCTGATGTTCGCTGTTGAGAAGCACAAAGAAGCCGTTGTTTATTGTCTGGTTTTCCGAGATGGGTAAACTGTTCATCGTGAACAGTTTTTCAGGAGTTTTTTTACCCCAATTTAGGGATCACTTGCTGTTTTTTGAGATGATAGCCATCACCGTAGGCAAGAATATGTACCCGCAGATTATGCAGACTCAGAGGTTCGTTTGCGGTGACGTGATGGTGGTTGGTGTGGGACATTTCCCTAGCATCAATTACCGTTACTGTACCGCAGCCGATTACCGTCATCGTGCCATCCCGTTCAAACATAGCGCAGGTATCCTCATCGATGCCAATTCCTAAACGTTCGGGATAACCAGAGATAGCGCTCATTAACCGAGCCATGCGGTTGCGATTGTGGAAGTGTTGATCGACAATGACTTCAGGAATGAGACCTAATCCCATGGCCATATCCACTAAGGCCCGATTAGGTGCTTCCCCGCTGCTGCCCCCAGCAATCATGTGATGACCCATAACGGCGGCCCCGGCGCTAGTTCCAGCTAGGGTTAATTCTCCCTGTTGCACTCTTTGTCTGATTCTTTCCATCAGGGGAGTATCGGAGAGCAAACCGCATAAACGCAGCTGGTCGCCTCCGGTCATAAATACACCTGTACATTCTTCGATGTAGGCCTGGAATTGGGGGTCTTCTCCCTGTACGCGATCACGAATATCGATAACTTTGACGTATTTTGCCCCCATTTCCTCGAAAATCTTCTGATAGCGATCGCCGATTAAAACTGGTTCTCTGGAAGCGGAGGGAACAATAGCGATCACTGCTTCGCTACCCCCAGCGCGATTCCAAAAGGTGTGCAGTATCTCTTTACCGTGGACTTTATCCTCGGCACCTCCAATGACTAAAATCGCCGTTTTGAGAGATATGGGGGCAGGATTTTCGTGGTGTTGGGTTTCTAGCTCGATGATCATGTCACTGAACGAATAGACATTTTTAGGGATGGAAGGTTTTTCGGGAAGATGGACAAGTATCTTGATGTTATTTTCCCTGAACGGTTGACGGAAAAAAATGCGGTTTGGGGATATTTTTCGGGACATCAAGCAATAGTAGAGGCGATTTTAGCAATTTTCTTCGATCCACTGGCAATCACGGACTTTTAGTTAACTTTAAGTCTAGGCTAGACTTCGATCACTCAAGCTAGAGCCAGAAAAACCCCTAGACAGTACAGCATAGTCTATCATGTTATTGAGATAGACTATCGCAAAATTAGCAAGATTTTAACCGATCGAGCCGTGACAAAATGATACATTAAACACTATTCCAGTCTAGGCCTTAATTTTTCCCGTGCAGTTTGACATTGTTACTCTCTTTCCCGATTTTTTTACTTCACCGCTGCAGTCGGGGTTGTTGGCAAAAGCTCTCGAACGCGACATCGCTAGGGTAAATTTGGTCAATCTCCGGGATTTTGCCCACGATAAACACCGTCGCGTCGATGATGAACCCTACGGTGGTGGTGTGGGAATGTTATTAAAACCAGAGCCAATTTTTGAGGCGATCGAGTCTTTAGAAATTTTACCACCCCGGGAGATCGTGCTGATGACTCCCCAGGGGGAACCTCTCAATCAAGCTTTACTGAAAACTTGGGCCAGTAGTTATCAGCAGTTAATTCTCATCTGTGGGCATTATGAAGGGGTAGATGAGCGGGTTTGTGAGCATTTGGTGACTAAAGAGGTATCTTTAGGGGATTTTGTCCTAACTTGTGGGGAAATTCCTGCTTTAGCGATTATTAACGGGGTGACCCGGTTGTTACCCGGTACAGTAGGTAAGGCGGAATCGTTGAAATTGGAGAGTTTTGAGGCGGGTTTATTGGATTATCCCCAATATACCCGGCCCCCAGTCTTTCGCGGTTGGCAAGTGCCGCCGGTTTTGCGATCGGGTAATCATCAGGATATCGCTGATTGGCGCTATCAACAACAACTCGATCGCACGAAGGAGCGTCGTCCAGATCTCTGGCAAAAATGGCTAGAGGAAGGGGATTAATCCCCAAAAATGCTCGCGTGGGAATTATGAATTATGAATTATGAATTATGAATTATGAATTATGAATTATGAATTATGAATTATGAATTATGAATTATGAATTATGGCTCTTCTGGTTTCTAGACTTTGATGGCAACGTTTCCAATCCACTTTCGGCATTTTAGGTCTCTTTTTCGTTCCCAGTCTCTAGAGTCTATCTGCTCTTGCCAAAAAATTCTAGTTCTCTAGCTGGTGGGGGTTTAATAGGCGCAACCATAGACAAAAGGTTATATAAATTCAACTAATCATTTACTTGAGTAATTGGTATTTTACAAATCGCTGAAAGCAAGTCACCATAGGAATTAAGCAAATGCAGTTCCGAATCAAATCCTGTGGGAGATAGAAATTATGGTGGCTTTAATCACTCCAAAACCCGCTAAAACCAGCCGTTTAACCACACAAATCCAAGAAATCGCCGAAAATACTTTTACCTTACGCTGTTTGGATTGGGACCGCGATCGTTTTGATATCGAGTTTGGTTTAGAAAACGGTACGACTTATAACTCTTTTGTTATTCAAGGGGAAAAAACCGCCCTAATTGATACATCTCACCGCAAATTTGATCGCCTTTATCTGGATGAATTAACTAAACTAATCAACATCAATCATCTTGATTATTTAATTATCAGTCACACCGAACCCGACCACAGTGGTTTAGTCAAAGAAGTTTTGGAATTAGTCCCAGAAGTTACCGTGGTGGGGGCAAAAGTTGCCATGCAATTCCTCGAAAACATGGTACACAGACCCTTTAAACAGTTAATCGTTAAAAGTGGTGATACTTTAGACTTAGGTAATGGTCATGTTTTAGAATTTGTTTCAGCCCCTAATCTTCATTGGCCTGATACTATCTTCACTTTTGATGCTAAAACTGCCACCCTTTTTACCTGTGATGCCTTCGGAATGCACTTTTGTGATGATCAAACCTATGATCTAGAAAAAGACCTGCTAGAAGCCGATTTTCAAACCTATTATGACTGTCTGATGCGACCGAATGCTCGTTCAGTTTTAGGGGCAATTAAAAGAATCGAGAAATTCGAGATTAATCTCATTGCCACCGGTCACGGTCCCCTATTAAAACACCATATTTCTGATTGGGTGGGACGCTATCAAGCTTGGAGTCAAGAACAAACTTCTGCCGATACTTTAGTGGCTATATTCTTTACCCAAGATTACGGACAAAGCGAACATTTAGCTACTATGATTAGTCAGGGTTTGACTAAAACTGATGTGGTGACAGAATTAGTCGACATGAATAATGCTGATCCCCACGAAGTCAGAGAATTAATCAATCAGTCTAAAGGAGTTGTCATCGGAATGCCTCCCCAATCTTCCCCGATTAACCAGACGATTTTAAGCACGATTCTTGCTTCGGTCAATGGCAAACAAGCGGTAGGATTATTTGAGTCAGGAGGTGGGGAAGATGAACCAATTTTTCCCTTAAGAAATAAATTACAGGAAATGGTCGTGATCGAAGCTTTTCCTCCTCTTTTAGTTAAAGATAATACCAATCAATCCCTCGATTTTATTGCCGATGAAGCAGGAACCGACCTCGGCCAATGGTTAAGCCGAGAAAAAACGATTAAACAAATTAAGTCGATTAACAACGACTTAGAAAAGGCTTTAGGCCGTATTAGTACCGGATTGTATCTAATTACTTCCCAAAAAGCCGATTTATCCAGTGCCATGATTGCCTCTTGGGTGACACAAGCAAGTTTAAATCCTTTAGGTGTGGCGATTGCAGTGGCCAAAGATCGGGCAATGGTATCATTTTTACAGCCTAGCGATACCTTTGTTTTAAATGTTTTGGCTGAGGATAATTACCAGAAATTAATGAAACATTTCCTCAAGCGTTTCTCTCCCGGTGCCAATCGTTTTGAAGGCATTAAAACCTATACTGCCAATAATGGATCACCAATTTTAGCCGATGCCTTAGCTTACATAGAATGTGAAGTCACCAGTCGTTTAGATTGCGGCGATCATTGGGTAGTTTATTGTACCGTTAATAGTGGACGAGTTGCCCGTTTAGATGTCTTAACTGCTGTCCATCATCGCAAAGTTGGCAACCATTATTAACAGTTATCAGTTATCAGTTATCAGTTATCAGTTATCAGATTTAAGTTTTCAGTGGATAGTGTTAAGTAGGAAGTTGCCGCTTTATTTTCACTGATTACTGTTTACTGCTCACTGATAACTGAAACATCCAATTCTATCAATCTTAGGAGGAATAAAATGTACGAACCAATTAAAAAACCTTCCCCAATGATGGTGCGGGTAGTGCAAGTCTTAGAAATGATTCAAGATTTAATTGTCATTTCTCTCTGTATTGGTTTATTTAGCTTCATGGTGTTAGAAGTCAGAGAAATGTTTATGTCGCTGCTGCCACCGATTCAATTTCGGATTATTACCGCCGATATTTTATTCCTCTTAATTCTAGTAGAATTGTTCCGATTGTTAATTATTTATTTGCAAGAAAAACGAGTTTCTATCGGTGTTGCCGTGGAAGTTTCTATCGTTTCGGTTTTGCGAGAATTAATTGTCAGAGGAGTCCTAGAAACTAATTGGACACAAGTATTAGCCGCCTGTGCTTTTCTAATAGTTCTCGGTACATTAATGGTGTTAAGAGTTTGGCTGCCTCCCACCTTTGAAGGTATCGATCCTGAACAAAAAGTTTCTGAACGTTATCGTCAACATTTAGTTAAAGAATTAACTGAAATAAACAGCAAAACTTAATCAGTTATCAGTTATCATTTATCAGTACAGCTAATAAACAACTTAACAATTATGACCACTAATACTTTAATTTCCAATCCTGCTATTAATAATCGCCCCCGCGATGTTCAAACCGCCGAAATTGCCGAGCAAACGTGGGTTTTTCGCTCGCGTACTTGGGAAAGATTAAAATTTGAAATAGAATATGCTCGTCAACGGGGAACCACCGCGAATTCCTATCTTATCCGGGGCGATAAAACCGCCTTAATCGATCCCCCCGGAGAATCCTTCACCGAAATTTATTTGGAAGAAATTCGTCAATATGTCCCCTTACATCGTCTCGATTATCTGATTCTCAGTCACGTTAATCCCAATCGTATCGTCACTTTAAAGGCATTATTAGACCAAACCCATCAAATCAGCATCCTCTGTTCTAAATCTGCCGTCAATACCCTGAAAAATGCTTTTCCCGATGCCCAAATTTTGGGCATACGAACCGATGAAATCCTTGATTTAGGGCAAGGTCATCAACTCAGTTTTATTAATGTCCCTACCCCCCGCTGGCCTGATGGTATCTGCACTTTTGACCAAAAAACCCAAATTTTATACAGCGATAAATTCTTTAGTGTGCATCTGTGCAGTGACGATATTTGGGATAAAAATTGGAAACAATTAGACGCAGATCGTCGTTATTATTTTGATTGTCTCCATGCCGTGCAATCCAAAGCGGTAGAAACAGCCCTCGACAAAATTAAAGAATTTCCCGCCCAATATTATGCACCCGCCCACGGTCCGATAATTCGCTATAGTCTTAGTCGTCTTGCCCACGATTATCGCTATTGGTGTCAAGAACAAAAAACTAGACCCCTACAAGTGGCTTTATTATATGCTTCTGCCTACGGAAATACTGCCACCTTGGCCCGCTCGATCGAACGAGGATTATTAGAAAATGATCTGGCCGTAGAATCAATAAATTGTGAGTTTGCCACCCCTGCCGAAATTAGTCAAGCGATCGAAAATTGTGACGGATTTATTATCGGTTCTCCCACCTTAGCCGGTCACGCTCCTACCCAGATCCAAACTGCTTTAGGAATCGTTCTTTCCACGGCAGCAAAAACTAAATTAGCTGGGGTTTTTGGTTCCTACGGTTGGAGTGGGGAAGCGGTAGATTTAATTGAAACTAAACTCAAAGATGCCAATTATCGCCTTGGTTTTGAATCCTTGCGCGTGCGTTTTAACCCCACAGAAACCAGTTTACAAGCAGGTTATTTAGCCGGAGAAACTTTTGCCCAGACCTTGAAAAAAACCAAAAAATTGCGGGTTCCCCAACAGGGAATGACCGAAACACAAATCGATCGCACTGCCCAGGCCGTTGGTCGGATCGTCGGTTCCCTCTCTGTTCTCACCACTCGTCAGGGCGAGGATCATGCTGGTTTCTTGACCTCTTGGGTATCCCAAGCCAGTTTTAACCCCCCGGGGCTAATTATCGCCGTTGCTGACGAGCAAGCCGCTGATCGCCTAATTAACTCGGGAACCGTCTTTATCTTGAATATTCTCAAGGAAGGGCGCAATTTACGCCGCCATTTTTCCAATCGCATCAAATCTGGCGGCGATGTCTTTACAGGATTAGAAACCCAAGTCGGGGAAAATGGCTGTCTGATTTTAAGCGAAAGTCTCGCCTATCTAGAGTGTACGGTCAAAGAGCGACAACTCTGCGGCGATCGCTGGTTAGTCTATGCTACCGTCGAGCGGGGTCAAGTTTTGGATAGTAACGGTGTCACCGCCATCGGTCATCGTAAATCCGGTAGTCAGTACTAAAACTGGACTAGCGGCGCAAAATTCCTGACTTTTCCCCTATCATCGGCCTAGATTTCTGGAAAGCATAGGTTATGTTAGTATGTGAGGCTGTCCGACCGGGCTATTTTGTCTTTGTTTCCCCATGAAAAAATTGCCGCTAATCCTATCGGTGGGGAGTGTCGCTTTATTGTTGGTGGGATGTCCAGCTTCTAACCAAGCTAATCAATCCCCACCGATTACCCAAGAAACCCCCACCCCCACCCCCTCTCCTAGTCCCCCAGCTGCCCAACCTCCTGCCTTTAGCGGTGCTGTGCAACCGGCTACCAAACCAGCCACCCCAAAAGTACCTGGATTGATTCCCGCCACCGATCCTGACCAAAAACGGGCGGAAATTAATCGCGGTCGCAGCGATCCCTTTGCCCCTTTTACCCTACAACCAAATATTACGATTACAGTGGCGGAAAAACCCCCGGCTGGGACTCCGGCGGCTACCGCACCCGCAGCAATGGGCAATCGTTCCACCCCCGCAGCCGCAGCCACAGGCAATCGTTCCACCCCCGCAGCCGCAGCCGCAGCCACGGGCAATCCTCCCACCCCCGGAGGATCGATAGTAAAAGCTCCACCACCACCACCGCAACCGACGGAAGCGGAAGAAGTGCAAGTATCGGGCATCTTCCAGTTACCTACCACTGCCATGGCGATCGTGAAAGCCCCCGGAGAAGCCACGGAACGCCGAGTTATCCCCGGTTCTACCCTCTCTAATGGTTTAATTTTAGTTAAAGCGATCGATACTAATCCCGATAACCTCTATATTGTCTTAGAACAATACGGTCAAACTATTACCCGTCGCTTAGGGGATGATGTCCCCAGACCAGCCGCAGCACCGCAAGCCTCGATCAGCTATAATATTTCCGAATCAGGAGAATAAAACCCGTGCGATCGATTGCTATTCAACAAAAACAAACCATTATTTATCCCCAAATGCCCTTGGCTATCTATCGAGAGTTAGCCAGCCATTTACAACAGGTTCAGGGTGTGGAAACCCATCTCACTCCCCAGCAGTTCCAACAATTCGATTATCACCAAAGTCAGATCGGTAGTCTAGAAATTAACTATACCGAGACTTTTCAGGAAAGCGATCGCGCTCTGGTGACGGCAATTCTCGATTATTATGCCCAACGTCACGGCTCCTATCAGCTTTCCTAAGCTTTCTCTCTTCACCTTTTCTCCGATTACCGACTTTCTTCTTAAAAACTAAAGGTATTTTATAGGAGTTATCTTAATGCTGGGGATGATGCCAAATCCCGTCACACTTCATCTATTAAGGGTAGGGTTGATTCATGAATCAACCCTACTATGAATCAACCCTACTATGAATCAACCCTACCTTTTATAAAAATTAAAATCTTTCTGATTTTAAGTCACCGACGACCAGAGGTAGTCACTGATAACTGATAACTGATAACTGATAACTGATAACTGAAATGACCCTACCCAATTCCCTAGAAGAAACTATCCTGCAAGCGAAAGCCGCCACCCAACTGGCTCTAGAATCGGGAGCTAGACGCATACAAGTGGAATTAGTCATCCCAGAAATTGCCCTGCAAGCGCAAGCTTTAGCCCTTGATTTTGCCTCTATTTTTGACAGTTATGGTTCTGGTTTAAGGGTAATTTTTCCCGATACTGGGGCTGCCATGTTAGCTCGAAGGGATTGGGGAGAAACAGTTTTTCAACTGGGAGATTTAGGTAGTCGTTTTATTCCTGTCGAAAACAAAATTAAGCCCGAAGATGAAGTTTTTTTAGTTGTTTGCCCCTCCTCGGTTGAGATTAATTCCGTAGAAAAACTCTGTTACCTTGCCGAAGATCGCCCCGTAGTTCTTCTAATTCCTCAATTGGAAGATGTATCGGTAGTGGGTATCGGTTACGCAGCCCGACAATTGCGAGAAAGATTTTTAAGTATCCTAGAAAGTTGTTATTATTTTCGTCCCTTGGAATCAGCGATCGTGTATCGTTCCTATCCTTCCTTGTGGCAAGTTTGGCTAGAAAAAGAAGACGGTTATGAGTTAATTTCTGAACAATCCACTAAACCCATGGGCGAAGCTTTAGAAAATCTGATTCTGAAAGCTTCTAGTAATACTCCTAATGATGGTTCTAATCCTGCTAATAAAGCCAAAAAGTCTGGTTTATTTGCTACTATGGGACGCTTCTTAAAAGCATTACAACAGTGACATACTCCCCCCGTAAAGCTAGGCTGTGACGGGGGATTTTTTCCCCATTGCTGTTAGAAATTCTTGGCTTCTACAGATTGACCTCGATTGCAACTTTTATCCTTCTATTTTAACCGATCATTTGGCAATGCTATAATAAGATTAGTCGGTAGTTTCCCTAGAGGTAAACTTTTATGATTGTCAATAAGCGAGAACTCAAACAAGCCTTAAATCGGGTTTACTTGAAAATCAAGCCTGATGAAACAATTCAGGTTTTTCAAGCTAATTTGACGCGCTTGTTGGAGCAATGTGACAGCAAAAAGTCTGAAGAGTTTAAGGCTCTTCGGTTTGTCTTATGCAACGGACAGGATTATAAGAGATGAAACCCTTATAGATAGAGAAAGATATTTGGCGATTTTTGTCAATTGTTTTTGATCTAGAGCGAACTAATCAATTAAATTTCTTGCCAGATAAGGATTTAGTCGATTTATGCCCCCCTATCGAACCATACCAAGTAACGAAGAGCCAAAAAGCTGAGGGCTGATAGCTAACTACTGACAGCTAGATTGCTGGTCTAAAAAAGTAGCTGCGCCGAGTTTTAATTTTATTGTTTTCAAAAGAGTACACATCAGCAAAACCCTCATTCAGTTGAGAGCCATTTTTATGTATGCCAATAAACTGTCCCCAGCATGAACCATACTTCTCTGCGACAACAATATGTTCAATAAGATGTTTACCAGATACAATGATTCTGTCATACTGATAAAAATGCAGAAGTTTATCAATACCAATCAAATCGTGATAACCTGGACGTTGATAGATAATATTTTTATCAAAATACTTGACTAATAATTTAAAATCAGAAGAATCAATAGCCTCAAATAAATTAACGATTAATTCTTCATTGGCTGTAATATTTTGAGAATTAATAGACTGATACATAGTTAATGTCTCCGTTACGTTCATTTACCAATTGCCTCCCAAAGTTGTTGTTTAATTAGGTCTAATTTGAAGAATTTCCTTCAGACCTTTAAGTAAAACCTGATTATCCGCAGATGTACCAATCGAAGCTTTAAAACAATATTCATCTAAACCAGCTTGCAAACCACAATCCTGAACAAAAATTTGCTTGTCCTGAAGTGCTTGAACCAACTGCTTTGATGGAATTCTCAATGAATGGGTTCCAATAAACAAGAAGTTGGTGGATGATGGATATACCAAACAACCCAATTGCGCTAGATTCTTTGCCATAATTTCTCTTTCTTGACAGATTTTTTCAATATTGGAATTTACATAATCTATATCTTTTAAGGCAACAACAGCAGCCGCAAGAGCGATCGCATTGACTGAAAATGGGTTAGCAACTCGATAAAGATAATCAATGATTGTTTCATTAGCAATACTATAACCTACCCTAAGCCCAGCCAGACCAAAACTTTTTGAGAAACTACGCAAAACGACTAAATTAGGATATTGATCAACTAGGTCTATTACCGTTTCTTGGCAAAATTCATAATAGCATTCATCCACCACTACAATGCAATCCACTTCATTAAGAATTTTGATAATAATCTCTCGTGAGACATAATTAGCGGTAGGATTATTCGGATTAGCAATAAAAATAAGTTTTACTTCAGGGGTGACTTTCTGTAAAAGACGAGGAACTTCTAACCCAAAGTCATCTAATCTATTAACAAAAATTGGATTACCGCCAACAATTTTTGTTGCGTGTTGGTAAACAAAAAATGTTGGAATCGGAATTAAAACATTCTCGCCGAATTTGACAAAAATCTTGAGCAGTAATTCAATGATAGCATCTGAGCCATTTCCTACAAAAATTTGTTCTTTTCTAGTATTCGTATAATTAGCTATTGCAGTCCGTAGAGAATGATGCAAAATTTCCGGATATCTGTTAACTGTCGTTGCGGCCTTGATCATTTCTTGGATGACGAGAGGAGACGGTCCATAGGGCAACTCACTTTTGTCCAAAAAAACGCCTCTGTCGTGATTCAATAAGTCAGCTTTAGGAGCATTTAATGCTCTAATATGTTCGTTGATCAGATGTTTCATTTTTAAAATTACCTAATGGAAGTTTTGGAATTAATCCAGACAAGAACTTGAAGAAATTGGGACAAGTAAGTGGGCTTAATTAGTTCTTAGAAGTAGAACAAGCTTCTAGCCTTTGGACGGGCAGGATGCCTATCCCACATTTTATATTTAATCACCCAGAAACGGGAGAAATTTTCCAAGTCGAATCTGGCAAAAGTTCTAGAACTGTTTGATGATAATCAAATAAACTTTCTCGATGTCCCACACTAATAAACGTTGTTTTTATTTCTTTTAACTGTTGATATAAATTCTTTTCATTGATCAAATCCAAAGCACTAGTTGATTCATCTAAGATAACAAAATGAGGACGGGTCACTAATACTCGGGCAAAAGCCAGACGTTGTTGTTCCCCTAGTGATAATATATTTTCCCAGGGGACTTCTTGATCAAAGCCTCCAACTCTGGTAAGCACATCTTGAAGGTTTACTTGTTGTAGAACTTCACTGAGTTCTTGATCGCTCACTTGACGATCTACATTCGGATAAAGTAATTGTTCGCGTAATGTTCCTAGAATGATATATGGACGCTGGGGTAAAAAGAGGATTTCTTTGCCTGGTGGTCGTATTAAACGTCCAGTGCCTGAATTCCATAAACCGGCGATCGCTCTTAAAAGAGAACTTTTGCCACGTCCACTCGGTCCAACAATTAATAAACCCTGTTCTGATGCTAACTCAATTGTTAAATTTTCAACGATTACTTTTTCATAATTAGGAGTTTGTAAGGTGACATGATCAAAAGCGAGGCGGTTTTCTTCAATGCTTTTAATGGTGCTTACACCCTCAACTTCCTGGGTAATCGTTTCTAAGGTTTCTGAAAAAGTCACTAAACGCTCAATATAACTAGAAAGTCGTCCTGAAGTTGCAAATTCAGTGATCAATGTACCCAAAGCTGTGGCAAAAAGATTGGCGGCTAAACTAGCCTGATTTACCTGTCCAAAATCAATTTCATCTCTAATATATAAAGGGGCGACGAGTAAAAAGGGAAACACGTTAATAATTGACTGATAGCCTCGATCAAAAAAGTTCTTATTTCTTTCCCAATTAATCTTTTGTAAAGCAGTTTGAATTAAAGAACTAAATCGTTTTTTAAGAATATTAAATTCTTGATCTTCTCCCTGAAAAAAAGCAATGGATTCGGCATGATTACGAACATGGGTAACAGCATAATTATAATTGGCTTCAACTTCGAGTTCTTCTTGATTAATGTTATTAAATTCTTGGCTTAAATAAAAGGCAATCAAATTACCGATAGTGGTATAAATAATCAAAACCACTCCAATGGTTTTAGAAATCTGCCAGAGAATCACGAAAAAAACTATCATTTCCAAGATTTTCTCGACACAAGTTGCAAAAAAACTGAGGGTTGTTTTGGCGATGGGTTTAATTTCTTGGGTTAGACGTTGATCAGGATTATCAATGTTTGAGTCAAAGTTAATCTTATAATAGGCACGATTGCTAAAATATTTCTGCAACATATAATCATTCAGCCATTCATACCAGTCAAGGGCTATTTTCTCTCTCACAAACTTAGAAAGTCCCGTTAAGAGAGTGATCAACACAAAGCTAACAACCAAAATAAAAAGATTGTTCGTAAACCCAGATAAATTTTTCTCATCAATTACATTAACCAATTGACGCAAAATAAAACTATTGAAGGCAGTAACAGCCACTAAACAGATGATTAATGATAGCAAAAGTATTAACATTCCCCAGGATTTAATAACCTCAGAAAAAACTCTACCATCTGCTTCCATTGGATACCAATAGGCTTCAAGAACTAACTTCAGTTTATTCCAAAATTCTAGAAAATTAAGCTTTGAATCAGATTTTTTTTGCGCTTGCTTAGGAATATGTTGTGATTGCATAGTTATAAATTAAGTAAATGAATTTTTCCAATAGGGTAGTTGATTAAATTACAGATCAGCAAGCAAAACTTTGCTTTAGGTTTCAGGTTGATTAAAATGCTCTTGTATTGATTTTTTAAGTTGATCAGCCAAAATTTTGACATTGGGTTCATAGAGCATTTGTCCATGATTTCCTGGTACGGAAATCACTTGCACAGGTTTGTTACTATAAGGTTGCCATCCCCAATCGGATTGCTGATAATGGGACATGGCTTGATGTTCTTGCACCACAATTTCTTTGACATCTTGGGCGCGAAATAAAACAATAGGGGCAGAAATTACAAAATTAGGTTGATAAGCCGCATAATTAAGAGTAACTCGTTTCATCACCTCAAGATTGGTTTTCAGCAAAGATAGGGTAGAGTGTTCTGGTAAAACATTGTGATGATATAACGCCTCCGCCGCAAGATACCAACGGTTTTGATCATCGGATTGGGCGGCTAATTGTTCATAGTTAAGACCTAAAGAAATTCCTTTAACAGCCTCAATTCGTTCAATCATATTCCAGATCCAATCTAGGTCGCTTCTTTTGGTAATATAATCAGGATTAGCCACCAGTCCCGCATCAAATATTCCCAGTAAACTGATTATTTCCCCTTGTTGTTCTAGTTGAAAAGCCATTTCTAAGGCAACAGAACAACCCGATGAATATCCTATTAAGATATAAGGCCCTTTCGGTTGTTTTTGTTGTAAGGTTTTGATCAGCGAACTGGCATGATCTTCTACTGAAATGGGGAGAGAATGAGAACCGTCCCTGCCTGGTGTTTCTAGTCCATAAACAGGATGTTCATCGGCAAAATTCATGGCAAAATCTCGAAAATAGAAGGCGTGTCCATTAGACCCAGCAACACAAAATATAGAGATTTTCTGCCCTGAAGGTTGCAATACTAATAAGTCAGAAATAGACGGTTGTACCTCAAATTGAGATAGTTGTTGTGCCAATTGAGCAATGGTGGGATTCTGAAACAAACTGGTTAAAGACAGTTCCTGGTTAAAGTTTTTTTGAATCTCATTTAGGAGCTTAATTGCTAGTATTGAATGGCCGCCTAAATCAAAAAAGTTATCATGAATGCTAATTTTTTCACATTCAACTATTAAAGACCAAATTTCGGTTAATTGTTGTTCAATGTTGTTACGAGGAGCTTCATATAGACTTTGGGATTCATGGTTAGGATGGGGTAAAGCTTGACGATCAATTTTGCCATTGGGGGTTAAGGGAAATTCATCTAACCTTATAATTTGGCTAGGAATCATATAATCAGGTAAATGAGTTTTCAGGTGTTGTTTTAATTGTTGGGAAAGATCATCAATTAGTTCGCCTGTGACATAGGCCACTAATTGCTGATTATTTTCAGTTTTATGTAAATTGACAATTACTTCTTTAATGGCAGGATGCTTTAACAACACTGCTTCAATTTCCCCTAATTCAATGCGAAATCCCCGCAATTTGATTTGATGATCAATGCGTCCTAAAAATTCAATATTGCCATCATTTTGCCATTTAGCTAAGTCTCCCGTTTTGTAAATTCGTTCGATTTTTCCTAATAGGTTAACTTCAATAAATTTCTCCGCCGTTAAGTCAGGACGATCCAGATAACCCCTGGCTAATCCTGCTCCTCCTATATGTAATTCCCCTGGTACTCCGATAGAAACTGGTTGTAAGTGAGAGTCTAAAATATAAACCTGCACATTGGGAATCGGACGACCAATGGTTATTTTCTCCTCAAAAGATGTATATTTTGCGATCGTTGCACAAACACTTCCCTCTGTTGGGCCATAACCATTAAAGAAATTTCGTCCTTGTGACCATTTTTTCACCAATTCAGGGGAACAAGCTTCCCCCGCAACAATGATAGTTTGCAAAGAGGGTAGATTTTCCCAGGGTAGCACTGCTAAGGCTGACGGCGGTAAAGTAATATGGGTGATAGCATCATCCCGTAATCGCTCAACTAAGGGTAAACCAGGCATTAAATTGTCTTTATTTCCCAAATAAAGCGTTGCTCCCCCTCCCCAAGCCATCAAAACTTCCCAGATAAAAGCATCAAAACTAAAGGAAGCAAACTGAAGCACTCGACTTGAGGGATGCACATCAAAAGTTTCAATTTCAACCAGAGCTAAGTTACACAACCCTTTATGTTCAACCATCACCCCTTTGGGTTGTCCTGTTGAACCCGAAGTATAAATCACATAAGCCAGGTCATTAGGCTTACTTTGAAGTGCTAAATTATGGCAGGGAAATGACTCAAAATTAAGCCGATCTAAATTAATTAACTGACCAGAAAACTCCGAGAAAAACCCAGATAATTTATCATTGATAAAACTTTGCGTTAATAAGAGCGAAATTTTACTATTTTCTAATATATATTTAATTCGCTCTTCTGGATAATTGGAGTCAATCGGAACATAAGCTGCACCTGCTTTAAGAACTGCCAATAAGGCGGTCGCCATGTCTAAAGAACGTTCAATACAAATTCCAATCAAGGTATCAGGTTTAATTTGATAATTTTGATGCAAGAAATGAGCTAACTGGTTAGCTTTTTGACTTAGTTCTTGATAAGTTAAACTTTGTTCTTCAAAGACTAATGCTATATTGTCAGGGGTTTTATTTACTTGTTCTTCAAATAAATCAACTAAGGTTTTATCTTGAGGATAATTTGTATTGGTTTGATTCCAAAGTTCTAATTGTTTTTGGTCAGCTTTGGTTAGCCAAGATAGGGTCGAAATTGTTTGCTGTGGGTTAGTAACAATTTGTTGTAATAAAACTTCCCAATGTTCTGCCATTCGCTGAATGGTTATTGTTTCAAATAAATCAGTTGCGTATTCCCAGTTACAATTTAATTGACCATCAGATTCTAAAGCTAAAAGGGATAAATCAAACTTAGCAAAGGGATAACTTGAGTCTATCCATTCAATCTTTAATCCTGGCAAATTGAGAGCTTCACTGTCATTATTTTCCACAGCAAACATTACTTGAAAAATAGGATTATAGCTAAGGCTACGAACAGGCTTTAATTGTTCGACAAGAAACTCAAAAGGAATATCCTGATGCTGATAAGCGTCTAAACAAGTTTGACGAGTTTGGTGTAAAAATTGTTGAAAACTTTGTTCCGACTTTATTTGATTTCGCAGCACTAAGGTATTGGCAAAAAAGCCGATTAATCCTTCAGTTTGAGGATGGGGACGATTGGCAATAGGGGAACCAATACATAAATCATCTTGGCGGCTATAACGAGAGAGTAAAAGATTAAAAACCGCCAATAAAAGCATATATAAACTCACCCCCTCTTGTTGGCTGAGGGTTTTTAATTGCTCAGTTAATTCAGGGGTTAAGGTATGGCTATAATGAGATCCTTTATAACTTTGTATTGGGGGACGGGGATAATCTGTGGGTAATTCTAATCGTGGTGGTGCGTCTTTTAGTTGTTTTTTCCAATAGTTAATCTGGGTTTCTAATACCTCTCCCTGTAACCAATTTCGCTGCCAAGTTGCAAAGTCGCTATATTGAATTGGTAAGGGTTCAAGGGTTGGTTTTTGTCCTTGGGAAAAGGTAAGATAAGCATGGCATAATTCACGAATAAAGATACCTATTGACCAGCCATCACTGCTGATATGGTGCATATTTAGCAGCAAAATAAATTGGTCGTCTTTTAATTGTAGTAATTTAGCTTTAAATAAAGGGCCAGTTTTGAGATTAAACGGTTCTTGAACATGATTATTGATTAAGGTTTGAACCATTATAGACTGAGTTGGTTGATCAAGATTGCTTAAATCTTGTACGCTCAAAATGTTAAAATTTTCTATATTTTTAATCCGAATTTTGGGTTGCCCTTCCACAGTGGGAAAATACATTCGCAAACTTTCATGGCGATCGATGACATAGGCTAAACTCTCAAAGAGAGCATCAACATTAAGTTTTCCCTCCAATTGTAAACTCATGGGCATATTATATGTGGCATTAGAGTTTTCAATTTGCCCTAAAAACCAAAGTCTTTGTTGAGCGAACGAAAGCTGTTTTAAGGCATTTGTAGGTAATTTAGGAATATCTTTTTGAGATGTAACAGCTTGGTCTTTAGCTGTATTTAAAAAAGCTAAAATTTCTGTTTTATTAATTTTTATTTGTTGGATTAATTCAGCTGGAATGTCATTTTTTGTTTTCCGAAGGCGTAAATTGTCGCCATCAGCGGAAATGCGACATCCGAGTTCCCGCAACCGGCCCATTAACTTAATAATTTGTTGATCATTACTCATAATTCAATTTCCTCTTCATCTAAAGGTTGAGAATCCTCTGAAGCATTAACCCATAAACAGGTATCAAGATAGTTCGCTAATTCCTTGAGAATGGGATATTCAAATACTTTACTTAGGGGTAATTCTATTTTTAATTGGTCACGAATACGGGCAATTAACTGGGTCGCTAAAAGTGAATGTCCTCCCAAATTAAAGAAATTATCTTGTCGAGAAATTACCTCATACTTAAGTAGTTTAGCCCATAAACCTGCCAGTAATTCTTCTGTAGGGTTTTCAGGTAATTCAATGTCAGTTAATAAGATAGGTGTATTCTGATCAGGAAGGGCTTTACGATCTATTTTTCCATTGGGCGTTAAGGGTAATTTCTCCAGTTGAACAAAATGACTGGGAATCATATAATCGGGGAGGGTTTGCCCTAAATACTCTCGGAACTGGGCAATTAAAGCGGGATCAACATGATTAGTTTCTAGGGTTAAAGGTTGGTTAGCATAATTTTCCCAGCTTAGGGAATCTAAGCTATTTTTAGAAGCAAAACGAGGCTGACTAAAAGGATAGTTTGTATTGCGTTGAAAAATGACTTGAAAAGTGGAAAATTCGCGATCACCATATTGAACAAATGGAGTATAGGGTAAGTCCTCCGTCAAGGTTCGTAATGCTTCAGGGTTGATACCAATTTCCATCTGGCTTAAAATGGCTTTCAATTGTTTAACGGTTCCCTCAAACTCAGGAATTTTTTCCAATAATACCATTTCTGAAATCAGACGAATATTGGGAATATTTTCAATCCCTAACAAATCAGGTTTTTGAGTGTCTAAAATACGTTGAATCTTTTCTAGACTGAGTTGTTCTACTTCCCAGTTTAACCATTGCCATTTTGTAACTAATGGTTGAGGTTGATCTAAATATAGAACAACATCGTAACGAAAACGATTCATTTCTGTCTGATTATAACCCCGTTTTAATTCAATTTGGACTTGACTAATACGAGGATATTTTTGTTTTAGGAAAATAAAGAAATCTGGATCAATCAGTAATTCTTCTTCTGTCCTCAGACCGTTTCTAATTCGTTGACGTAATTCTTTAATGGATAGGTCATCATCCGCACGATAAAATTCAACGGCTGTATGGAAAGCCTCTAGAAGTTTAAGGTTTCTCATATCCCCAATTAAGATTTTACCCCCTGTCTCTATAGAGTTGATTACCCCATCTAAAACACCCAATAGGTAATCAACTGAGGGGAAATATTGAATCACAGAATTGAGAATAACTAAATCATAACTTTGGGGAGTAATTCCCTCAAATTGGTTCGCTGAACTTTGCTTTAATGTAACCTTTTTCTCAAGATTTTGTAATGTTAAGTTTTCCTGAACATACTGTAAAGCTTTGGTTGAAAAATCCGTCCCGAAAAAGGTTTGACAATGGGGCGCAATTTTAAATAATAACATCCCTGTTCCACAACCAATTTCCCAAACTCGTTTAGGTGCTAATTCTAGAATTTGTTCAACAGTTTTGTCTCGCCATTCTTCCATCAAATTTTGAGGAATCGGTTCTCCTGTATAGCTATCATTCCAACCTGCTAAATTAAGGGTAAAATCTTTTTCAGGAGTCTGGGGTTGAAAGTAAGCTCTATTGAAAACTTCTTGCCACATTTCCACCTGTTCTCCTTGTAAATATTCAGTTTCTGAGTCTTTTTTAGAGAGAACAATATAAGCCACCAAATTGGCATCAAAATCTGTATTTTTTCGTGCAATAACAACAGATTCCTTGATGTCGGGATGTTTGACTAAAGATGCTTCAATTTCTCCTAATTCAATGCGAAATCCTCTAATTTTAACTTGATGATCAATGCGACCTAAGTATTGTAAATTACCATCTAATAGCCAACGAGCAAGATCACCTGTTTTGTAAATTCGCTCAGTTTGGTTAAATAGATTAAGATTAATGAATTTTTCCGCGCTAAGATCGGGACGATTCCAATAACCTTGAGCTAAACCTGAACCTGCAATGCAAAGTTCTCCAGGAATACCAGGGGCCACAGGTTGATTATAACTGTCTAGAATATAGAGGCGAGTATTCGCGATCGCTTTACCGATAGTTGGTTCTTGTTGAGCATTTCTGAACACTTTTGTAAAGGTAGAATAAGTTGTATCTTCCGAGGGGCCATAAAGATTATAAATCAATTTGGCGGATGTCTGTTTATATAAAGCTTGTACTAAATTATTTTTTAATGGTTCACCTGCTAAATTTATCACTTGGACTGTTGCTGGAATAGCATTCATATTAAGCAATTCAGCCGCAGCACTTGGTACTGTATTAATTAAGGTAATAGGCACAATACTGTTACGAATTTGCTCAGTATCCAGAGCATTTTTAACTATGATAATACTACCCCCTTGAGTTAGGGGAACAAACATTTCAAAGATGGAAAGATCGAAACAAATTGAGGTTGATGCTAAGACCCCTGAGAGTTGTTCTGCACTGAAGACGGAATGCGCCCATTCAAGCAGCACTGCGGTACTAGAATGGGCAATAGCAACCCCTTTGGGTTTCCCTGTAGAACCAGAGGTATAAATAATATAAGCTAAATCATCAGGATTACTTTGACGAGGAGGATTATTAATTGATTGATTTTGCCATTTTTTCTGATCTAATGAAATGATAAAACAAGAATTATCTTGTTGTTTAAGCGATAACTTTTCTTGAAATAAATCAGTTGTTATTAATATAGGTACTTGACTATCTTCAAGTATAAAGTGAATGCGATCACGGGGATAATTAGGGTCAATGGGAACGTAGGCACTACCTGTTTTCAGAATAGCTAATAAACTGATGATCATTTTAGGCGATCGCTCAACACAAATTCCTATTAACGAATTATCTGGTAATTGATGTTGTTTTTTGTAATCTAATAAATAATTAGCTAGTTGATTAGCTTTTTCGTTCAGTTGCTGATAACTTAAGCTTTGTTCTTTAAATACAACAGCAATATTGTCAGGGGTTTTTGTTACTTGATATTCAAACAAAGTGACCAAAGTTTGATCTTTTGGATAATCAATATCGGTTTGATTCCAGATTTTAAATTGTTCAATTTCTGTCGTTGTAATAAACGGTAATTTATAAATAGATTGTTGAGGAGAATCAACAATTGCTTCTAGCAAAATTTCCCAATGTTGTGCCATCCTTTGAATGGTTTCCCCTGCAAATAAATCTGTGGCGTATTCCCAAACACAATGAAGCTTATTATCATACTCGGATAAATCTAATTTCAAATCAAACTTAGCAAAGGGATAATTCTGTTCAAACCATTTAATCTCAAGTTCTGGCAAACTAATTTTAGTACCTACCTCTGAGGTATTTTGCAAGACTAACATAACCTGAAATAAGGGGTTATAACTGAGACTTCTTTCTGGTTGTAATTGTTCGACTAAATACTCAAATGGGATATCCTGATGAGCATAAGCATCTAAACAAATTTGTCGAGTTTGTTGCAATAAATCTATAAAACTGTTATCAAAATTAATCTTATTTCTTAATACCAAAGTATTGACAAAAAAGCCCATCAAATCTTCAGTCTGACGATGGGTGCGGTTAGCAATAGGAGAACCAATACACAAATCACTTTGACCACTGTATCGAGACAGTAAAACACTAAAAGCAGCTAAGGCAGTCATAAAAAGGCTAACGCCCTGTTTTTGGCTTAAATTTTTAAGTTTATAAGTTAATTCTGCCGTCAACTCATATTCATAGAGAACCCCTTTATAACTCTGCTGTGGAGGACGAGAATAGTCTGTGGGGATTTCTAGTAAAGCAGGTGCATGGTTGAGTTGATTTTTCCAATAGTTTAATTGGGTTTCTAAAATATCTCCTTGTAGCCAATTTTGTTGCCAAGCTGCATAATCAGTATAGTCAATCGGTAAAGGTTCCCATTGAGGAGTTTGACCTTTAACTAAGGCACGATAAACTTGTTGCCATTCTCGCTTAAATACTCCCATTGACCAACCATCACTGATGATGTGGTGCATATTAATTAAGAGGACAAAATCCCTTTCCCCTAATTGTAATAATTTGGCTTTAAATAGAGGGCCAGTATTTAAGTTAAAAGGTTCTTGTGCGTGGTTATTGACTAATTTTTGTAGGATTTCTTTTTGCGTTTGAGAATCAATATTTTGTAAATTTTCAATGGTTAAGACTTCTATTTTTTCGGGATTTTGAATGATGACTTGAGGTTTTCCATCAACGGCGGGAAAATAAGTGCGTAAAATTGAATGGCGTTCAATTAAATAGAAAAAGCTTAATTTTAAGACTTCTAGATTGAGATTTCCTTGAAGTTGTAATGCCATAGGCATATTATAAATTGCCGATATTCCCAATCCTTCAAGTTGGGCTAAAAACCAAAGTCTTGATTGAGCAAAAGAGAGAGTTTTTGGGGCATTTTGGGCTTGGGGAATAATGGGGGGTAAACTAACTGCTGATGATACTTGACTAATTTCTGTAGCTAATTCTGATAATTGGGGATGTTCAAATACTTTACGAACGGCTAATTCTACCCCAAAACTATTACGAATACGGGTGACTAATTGGGTAGCTAATAGGGAATGTCCCCCCAATTCAAAGAAGTTATCTCGACGACCTACAGACTTAATTTTCAAGAGGTCTTGCCATAAACTGGCTAATAATTCTTCTGTGGGAGTAACAGGCATTTTGCCATCGGTGAATGTGTTTAAATCAGGGATCGGTAGGGCTTTTTTATCTAATTTTCCATTAGGGGTTAGGGGAAGAGTTTCCAAGATCATAATCTGACTGGGAATCATGTAATTGGGCAAACGGCTTTTCAGTAAGCTTTTCAATTCATCCCTAATATCACGGTGTTTTTCTTGCGGGATAATATAAGCTACTAATTGCTGATTATTTTCAGTTTCATATAGGTTAACAACAGCTTGTTTAACGATGGGATGCCCTAATAAAACCGCCTCAATTTCTCCCAATTCAATGCGAAAACCCCGCAGTTTTACTTGCTGATCAATACGTCCTAAAAATTTCAGATTTCCATTATCTCCCCATTTTGCTAAATCTCCTGTTTTATAAATTCGTTCAGTTTTCCCCAATAAGTTAACTTCAATAAACTTCTCAGCCGTTAAGTCTAGACGATTGAAATATCCCCTCGCTAAACAGACTCCTGCAATACATAATTCTCCAGGTATGCCTGGTGGTAAGATTTGCTGATTCCCATCTAAAATATAGGCACGGATATTATCTAACGGTTTACCAATATTGGGTTCTTGACCATTTGCCTGACAAAGAGAAAGTGTCGCTGTCACCGTCGTTTCTGTAGGGCCATAGCAGTTAAAAAACTGTCTTTGGTTTGCCCATTTCTCTACCACTTCAGCCGAACAGGCTTCCCCCCCAACAGCTATATTTTCTAAATGGGACAATTTGGCTTGAGGTAAAACAGATAGGGCTGAAGGCGATAAAAAGCTATGGGTTATTTTGTTAGTTTCTAGAAATTCTACTAGGGTTTGAGTCGGTAGTAATGTTTCTTTTTGGGCTAAGTATAAACAAGCACCATGACTAAGATTAGCCGCAATTTCTCCAATGGATAAATCAAAACTAAAAGACCCAAATTGAAGTAAACGACTTTGCGGTTTAATGTCTAATAATTTGCCCCAATTTAAGCAAAGATTAACAATTGATTGATGTTCAATCATTACTCCTTTAGGTTGTCCTGTTGAACCGGAAGTATAAATCACATAAGCTAGGTCATTAGGCTTACTTTGAACTTTTAAATTATGGCTTGAAAATAAGTCATAATCAAACCGGTCTAAATCAATAAACTGGCTTAAAGATTTTAGGTGAGATAGGGATAATTTATCTTGAACAAAACTCTGGGTTAATAGGAGTGAAATTTTACTATTTTCTAAAATAAATTTAATTCTATCTTCTGGATAATCGTAGTCAATCGGAACATAAGCAGCACCCGCTTTTAAAACCCCTAATAAACCGATAACCATTTCTAATGAACGTTCGGTACAAATCCCAATTAAGTTATCTGGTTTAATCTGATAGTTTTCTCGTAAATAATGAGCTAACTGGTTAGCTTTTTGATTGAGTTCTTGGTAGGTTAAGCTTGTCTGTTCAAAGACTAATGCTATATTATTAGGGGTTTGATTAACCTGTTTTTCAAATAAATCAACTAAAGTTTTATCTTGGCAATAGTTACTATCCGTTTGATTCCAAATTTCCAGTTGTTTTTGGTTAGATTCCGTCAGCAAAGGTAAAGTATTAATTGACTGTTGAGGATGATCAACAATTCCCTGTAATAAGACCTCTAAATGTTTTGCTATTCCTTGAATGGTCTTGGCTTCAAATAAATCTGTCCGATATTCTAATTCTGCGATTAACCCCTGGGGAGTTTCCCGACAAATCAACCCTAAATCAAATAACGTTGTTTTGTTTTCCCAATCAAAATTACTGATAGTTAACTCTGACAATTCTAAGGTCTCTTGAGATTCATTTTGTAAGGTAAAAAATACTTGAAATAGAGGATGATTGCTCGGCGATCGCTCGATTTGTAATTCGTCAATTAATTTCTCAAAGGGTAAGTCTTGATGATCATAAGATGCCAGGGTTTTATCCTTAACTTGTTGCAACAATTCCAAAAAAGTAAGATGACTTTGTAAATTAGTTCGTAAGGCTAAAGTGTTCACAAAAAAGCCCATTAATGGCTCTAACTCTTGGCGGTTTCGATTAGCGATCGCCGTTCCAATGACGATATCTTCCTGTCCACTATAGCGATAAAGTAGCACCGTAAAGGCAGTAAGAAGGGTCATAAACAGAGTTGTCCCTGATGTTTGACTTAACTCCTTCAATTGCTGTGTTAAGGTCAGGCTGAGGTGTATAGATTGACTAGAACCTTCATAGGTTTGTACAGAGGGACGAGGTTTATCAACGGGGAATTCTAAGAGAGGGGGAGCATTTTTTAACTGTTGCCGCCAATAATCGAGTTGGGTTTCTAGTATTTCTCCCTGTAACCATTGTCGCTGCCAATGGGCAAAATCAGCGTATTGAAGAGCTAATTTTGGCAAAGAAGCAGGTTGATTCAGACGAAAAGATCTATAAAGAGTAGATAATTCTTGATGAAATAGAGCGACTGACCAACCATCAAAAATGATGTGATGAATAACCAACAATAAAATATGAAATTGAGGATTGATTTCGAGTAATTTTACGCGTAATAAAGGACTCGTTGATAATTCAAAAGGGGTTTGCAGTTCTTCGGATGCTAATTGTCGCGCCTTCTCTAATTTAATATTTTCTGTCTCTCCTTCTAAATTAATCACTGGTATAGTTAACTGATAAGGAGGATTAATAACCTGTACAGGAGACTCGTTAACCACAGAAAAAGTCGTCCGTAATATTTCATGACGGTTAATAATTTCCGAGATCGCTTGCTCTAGTGCTTTTAAATTAAGACTTCCCTTAATTTCCCAAAAAATAGGCACATGATAAGGAGAATTTTCTTGATCAAATTGAGCTAAAAACCAGAGTCTCGTTTGAGCAAAAGACAGAGGAATATCTTCTTCCCTTGATACAGGAATCAATGATGATTTTTGCTTCTGTTGATTATTATCCGTTTTTGACTGCTGCTGCTTCAGCTTTTGCAGCACTAATTCTCGTTTTTCAGGAGAAAGATTTTCTAAACGTTTTAGCAGATCACTCATAGGATTTGTAGGTTCTCTGGAAATTGGGTTTATAAATTTATCTTATCTAGTCCAAGGGCGATCACAATCCGCCCCTACACAAGGTTTTTGGGGAATCATAGGGGTGCAAGCTGCGCCCAAAAGCAGCAAATTTGACAATTGACACAATTTATCCAAGAGAGCCAATTTTTAGTGGCCACATTTTGCATTCCTCGTTTTACCTACTCCTAAAATTATAGCAGTAGTTGACTTGAAAATCACAAAATTAATTGTTGTGCCGCTTCATCTTCAGATAATTCGTCAATCTCCCCCAAGATTTGCACCAACTCATCACTCTTTACTTGTTCAATCTGTTGGTTAACAACTTTATTTGCTAGTTGGCTAATGGTAGGATTTTCAAACAAGCAGCGGAAAGGAAACTCAATTTCAAAGGTTTCTTTTAATCTAGAAATCAGTTGGGTTGCCAGTAAGGAATGACCTCCTAATTCAAAAAAATTATCATATATCCCTACCTTTGTCAACTGTAGAACTTCAGTCCAAATTGTTACTAATTCCCGTTCTGTAGAAGTTCGAGGAGCAACAAATTCAACTCCGAAATTCTGCTGGGAAATATCGGCAGCAGGTAAACCAAGACGATTGATTTTACCATTAGCAGTGAGAGGAAATTTGTCTAAAAAGACAAAAGCATTCGGAATCATATAATTAGGCAATTTTTGACTCAGATAACTTCTGACATCACGGGCTACTAATTGATAATTCTGGGGAACCAGATAAGCAACTAAAGATTTATTCCCAGGAACATCTTCTCGTATTGTAACAATAGCTTCCCTTATTTCAGAATAATTAGTTAAAACCGTCTCAATTTCCCCTAATTCAACGCGGAAACCGCGTATTTTTACCTGATTATCAATGCGCCCCAAAAACTCCAGATTTCCATCGTTCAGACGACGCACTAAATCCCCTGTTTTATAAAGACTATCCTCAGCTAAAAAAGGATTATCAATAAACTTTTCATGGGTTAAAATTGGCTGATTCAAATAACCTCTGGCAACACTTTTTCCGCCTATGTAAACTTCGCCAGGAACCCCGATAGGAACCCGTTGTAAATTATGATCAAGTAAGTAAACTCTTCTATCCCCAATAGGTTTACCAATGGGAATTGAGTTGACATTTTGATCGAGTTGTTTGGGAATCACATAACAAGAGGTAAATACGGTACATTCTGAAGGTCCATAACCATTAATAATTTGTGTTTGTGGTAATAAATCTAAAGCACGACGAACATGAGAAACAGACAAAGTTTCTCCTCCTATGATCAGTTGTTTAACTTCTAATAAAGCTTCTGGAATTGTATCAATAATTAGGTTAAATAAAGCACAAGTCAGCCAGAGAATATTCACCCCTTCTTCTTTGATAATTTTACTCAAGTTTTCAGGAGTGGGAACATTGTCTGGGAAAAGCACACAACGCCCCCCATAAAGCAATGGTGGCCACAATTCTAAAGTTAAAGCATCCCAAGAAATTGAAGAATGTTGTAGCCAAATATTGTCAGCATCAAGCTTAATATAATCAACCCCAAACATAAAACCGATGAAGCTACGATGAGGGACTTCGGTTCCCTTTGGGGTTCCCGTTGAACCTGACGTATAAATAATATAAGCTAAGTTATCAGGAGTAACTTGAGTTAATAAATTGTCAGAGGAATATTGACTAATATTTTCCCATTCTGACTCAATATTAATGACCTGTTGAATATCATTAACTGGTAGTTGATTAGATAAATGAGTTTGAGTTAAGAGTATGGGGCATTTTACATCTTCGAGCATGAAAGTTAATCTTTCTACTGGATAAGCAAAATCCAAAGGAACATAAGCCCCTCCTGCTTTAAGAATCCCTAAAATTGCGATTACCATCAAAGGCGATCTTTCAATACAAACCCCTACTTTATCCTCTAATTTTATGCCTAAAAATTTTAAATAATGGGCTAATTGATTAGCTCTTTGGTTTAACTCTTGATAGGTTAATTGTTCATTCTTATAAATGATTGCGATCGCATCAGGAGTCTTTTCTACCTGTTTCTCAAATAACCGATGAATACATTGATAGTCAATATCTTTGTTTAGAGAATCATTTTGATTTTCTGCCAATATTAATTGTTCTTCCTCCGCTTTAGTTAATAATGAAAATTCAGAGAGATGTAGTTCTGGATGATTCGCCATTCCTGCTAATAAGGTTTGCAAATGTCCAATCATACGCTCAATGGTTTCTGCTTCAAAGCGACGGGTATCATAGACAATTCTTCCTGATAGTTCTACATTAGGAATAATCACAACTGTCAAAGGATAGTTTGTTCTTTCTAAACACCGAATATCAGTAATTTCTAAGGTTTTTTCCGAAGCATTTTTCGAGGAATCTACTGGATAATTTTCAAATACCAAAATACTTTCAAATAAAGATATTTTAGGCGGAATATCACTATTTTTCTGAATATCAGCTAAGGAATAATAAATATAGGGTTCTTGTTCAAATTGCTGACTTTGTAATGCTTTTAACCAAGGAATCAATTGCTCTTTGCCAGAAATTTGTAATCGCACTGGTAAAGTATTGATAAATAGCCCCACCATTGCATCAATATTTGGCAACTCACTCGTGCGCCCAGATACCGTTGCGCCAAAAACAATATCCGTTTCTCCACTATAACGAGAAAGCAGTAAACCCCAAGCTCCTTGTACTAAATTATTAAGGGTTAAATGATGTTTTTGTGCCAATGATTGTAATTGATTCGTAATCTCAAAAGATAACTTAAAAGAAATTTCTTGATAACTTTCTTGTTGGGGTTGATTCTCAATCAATTTATCAACAACCAGAGGTATAGGTGCTTCAAACCCTTTAAGTCTTTGTTGCCAAAATTTCTTAGCTTGAGAACTATCTTGTTGCTGTAACCAACTAATATATTCTCGATAGGGATGACAGAATTTTAATTGTAAAGATTCACCTCGATTATAACTTTCATATAAGTCAAAAACCTCTTGAAGAATGATCTGCATTGACCAACCATCAAATAGAATATGATGATGACTCCAAATAAATTGATAACTGTCGGTTTCTAACTGTATTAAAGTAAACCGCATTAAAGGTGCCTGAGCAAGTTCAATTCCTGAAGCGCGATCACTTTTCAAAAACGACTCTAATGCTTCTTTTTGTTGTAAATTATCCCAATGTTTCCAGTCATAAACCATCCAAGGTAATTCTACTTTCTGACTGACCATTTGCAGAGGCTTTTCAATTTCTTCCCAATGAAAAGAAGTTCTTAATACAGGATGTTTAGCAACAATTTCTTGCCAAGCCTCTTGAAAAAATGAAAGATTCAATCGTCCTTTTAAGGTACAAACTAGCTGCTCAAAATACACCTCAGACTCTGGGGAATAAAGGGTATGAAAGAGCATACCTTGTTGCATCGGAGAAAGGGAATAAATATCTTCAATGTTATTCATTAAACCTACCTCGTTTTACCTTTCTTTTGATTGATTTTTGACAGGAACTTATCTAGCTGTTCTTGGCTAACTTGAGCAGCAGAAAAGTCTGATGGTGTATAACCTTTATCCTTGCATGACTGACAGTGAAGAATTAGGCTTTTTAAGACGCTCATAAATCCATTTGCCAATTTTTCAATGGTCTCTCGTTGATGAACTTTCTCACTATAAACAAATTGCATTTCTAATTTTTGAGAACGAATTAATCCACTAATTTCTAGCAAATGACTGCGGTTTCCCACAAGACTTCGTTCCGTTTTCCATTCTTTGACTTCTCCTAAAACCCCTGATGCGGATAGTACCTGATCAAATTGACCTAAATAATTGAAACTAACTTGTGCTTTCATCAAGTCCTCAAATTCTTTTTTAACCTCTTCATCTTTAGACAAATACTTTGAAACACCATAACCAATACCACGATTGGGTAAACGACGCAGTTGCTCTTTAACTGATTTTAAGGTTTCTGGAAGTTGTCCCGTTTTACTCCCTTCTAGTCGCACTGGAAATAAGGTGGTAAACCAACCAACAGTACGAGATAAGTCTATTACTTCAAATAAATCTTCCCGCCCATGGCCTTCTAAGTCAACCATTAAAGATTTTTCTCCTGTCCATTGGCTAAAACTTTCCAGTAAAGCAGTTAACAAGACATCGTTAATTTGGGTATTATAAACACCAGGAACATCTTGCAATAATCCACGGGTTTCTTCTTCATTCAAAGATAGGTTAATGACTTTAGCAAAGCTTAACTGATTGCTCTCTTTTGTCCAAGGATAATCAATAGGTAAGGAAACAATTTCTTCGGTTAATTGGGATAGCCAATAATCTTTTTCTTGTTTCAATTTTTCAGATTGACTATAGGTGACTAATTGGTTAGACCAATCTTGAAATGAAGTGGTTTTTAACGGTAATTTAATTTCTTGACCTTGACTAATTTGTTGATAGGCTGTAGCTAAATCTTCAAGTAAAATGCGCCAAGAAATTCCGTCTATCGCTAAGTGATGAATGACGATAAGTAATTGACTGGGTTGTTCATTTCCTAAGTTAAATAAAACAACTTTGACAATATCTCCTGTGGCTAGGTTTAGACTCCTTTGAGTTTCTTCATCTTTGGCTATAATGGCTGTTTTTTGCTGATCGGGAGACAGTTGTGATAAATCAATTACCTCTAAAGGTATTGCTTCTTTTGTGCTATCACTAATTTGAGTTAGATTTTCATCTTCTTGAAGATAATGCAACCGCAAAGCATCATGATGATTCAGTAATGCTTGTATAACTTGCTTTAACGGTTCTGGATTTACTGTTGCTGGAACTTCAATTAATGCTGATTGATTAAAGTAATTAACATCAGGTAAATCCTGCTCAAATAACCAATGTTGAATGGGCGTTAAAGGGATAATTCCTGTCACCAATTCTTGATTAGCTTTTATTTGCTGATCTGTTCCGACAACGGTAGCTAATTCGGCAATGGTTTGATACTGAAAAAGTTGCTTAGGACTTAATTGTAATCCCATTTGATTCGCTTTGGAAATCATCTGGATACTAATAATTGAATCCCCTCCTAGTTCAAAGAAGTTATCATGAATACTAACTTTTTCCAGTCTTAAGACCTCAGCCCAAATTGCTGTCAAACGTTCTTCTATCGGGGTTTTAGGGGCAGCAAACCCACTTTCTAAGGAAGTCGTTTCTGGAATCGGTAAAGCACGATGGTCAACTTTGCCATTATGAGTAACAGGAATTTCCTCTAGGAAAACAAAAGCAGAGGGAACCATATAAGGCGGTAATTTCTGCTTAAGATAGTGGCGGATTTCTTCGACTTTGTTTTCATGTTTATTACCTACAACATAAGCAACTAATCGCTTAATCCCTGGGCTATCCTCCCTGGCAATTACGACTGATTGTTTGATGGATGAATATTGATTTAAAACCGTTTCAATTTCAGTCAATTCAATGCGAAAACCCCGAATCTTAACTTGAGAGTCAATGCGCCCTAAAAATTCCAAATTACCGTTGAACTTATAGCGAACTAAATCCCCTGTCTTATAGAGTTTTTCCCCCGTTTTAAAAGGGTTATCTATAAATTTTTCAACCGTTAATTCTGGTTGGTTTAAATAACCCCTTGCTATCCCTAAACCCCCGATATGAAGTTCTCCAGGTACGCCAATAGGCATCGATTGTAGGTATTGATCTAAGATGTAAACTTGGACGTTATCAATGGGTTTTCCGATGGGAATTTCTGGTTGACTAATAGGGCTTTCTTCTAGATAGTGTAGGGTAGAGACAACGGTGGATTCTGTGGGGCCATAACTATTAACCAGTTGGGGATATTGTCCCACATATTCCTGCCACATTTTTACCCTTTCTGGTAACACTCGCTCACCTCCTAAAATTACCAGTCTCAAAGATGGCGGTAATCGGAGATTTTCTTGAATAATTTCACTGACTAATAAATGCCAGTAAGCGGTGGGTAAATCCCAAATTGTTACTGCTTTTTTCTGAGATTCTTGTATAAATGCTGAGACAGATTTCATCATTTCTTCTGTTCTCAAAACTAAGGTTCCCCCACAACTTAAACAGGGATAAATTTCTTCTGCTGCCGCATCAAAATTAATAGAAGCGAATTGTAAGACGGTATCTTGTGCGGTTATTTCATATTTTTTTATCGCACTTTGGGTAAAGTTAATCAAAGATTGATGTTCAATTAATACCCCTTTTGGTTGTCCCGTAGATCCTGATGTATAGATAACATAAGCAAGGTTTTTTTCATTTAATAAAAGTTCAGGATTCTGGCTACTTTCTTGAGCAATAGTGTCTTTTTGACTATCTAAACAAACCCATTGAAGTGCCTGTTGAGTTTTTAGATTTGCCCATTTTTCTAAAGTAACCACAATAGAAACTTGAGCGTCATTAACCATATAAGCCAGTCTATCTTCTGGATAGGTGGGATCTAGGGGTAAATAGGCTCCTCCTGCTTTGAGTATTCCTAATAGTCCAATGAACATTTCTAAGGAACGTTCCAGAAAAATGCCGACTAAGTCGTCAGGTTTAACTCCTAATGTTTTGAGATAATGAGCAAGTTGGTTTGCCTGTTCGTTTAATTGTTGATAGCTGAGGTATTTATCCTCAAATAGAACAGCGATCGCCTCTGGTGTTTTCTTGACTTGTTCTTCAAAGAGTTGATGAATTCCCTTAACTTTCGGATACTCAGCTTGAGTGTTATTCCATTCCACTAATAACTGATGTTTCTGTTGCTCTGTTAACAGAGAATATTGAGATAGTTTTTGATTGGGATTCGCTAAAATTCCTTGTAATAGGGTTTGATAATCTTCGACCATTCTGTTGATAGTAGATTCATCAAAAAGGTCAGTATTATATTCCCAAACCATCGTAATTCCTTCGGTCTCAATTCCTTTTGTTTCCGAAGTCGAATTACGTCCAACCCGTTGCTCAGAACGAGGAATAACCACAATATCTAAGTCAAATTTTGCCGAATTATTAGCAAGGGCATCATTCGGTTTAATGCTCAATCCAGGCAAATTCAAATCAGGTAACTGAGCATCATGGAAACTAAACATCACCTGAAATAAAGGATTATAACTTAAATGACGAACGGGTTTTAACACTTCGACGACTTTATCAAAAGGTAAGTCCTCATTGGCATAACCTTCTAGGGTAACTTGACGTACTTGCTCTAACAGTTGTTTAAAAGTGGGATTTCCCGAAACATCAGTACGAAGCACGATATTATTGACAATCATGCCAATAAGTCCCTCTGTCTCCCGCAACCGTCGGTTAGCCACTCCAGAACCCACACAGATGTCTTCTTGGCCTGTATAGCGATAAATTTGCGCCACAAAGACTGCAAACATACTCATGAAAAGCGTTACCCCCTCTTGGCGGCTTAGGCTTCTTAGAGGTTGACAAACATCTAAAGGAAGATCTACCCGTACTCTTGCTCCCCCATAGGTTTGCTCAGTTGGCCGAGGACGATCATAGGGTAATTCCAATAGAGGAGGAATACCCGCTAATTTTTGATGCCAATAGTTGAGTTGTGCTGTTGCTTCCTCTGTTTTCGTCCATTCTCGTTGCCAATGAGCAAAGTCCACAAACTGCAAGGAAGGTTCACTTAATGGAGAAGGTTTTCCTTGAGAAAAGGCTTGATAAAGGGCGACTAATTCCTTTAAAAATAAATTAAATGACCAGCCATCATGTACCATGTGATGTTCCACATGAATTAACACCCATTCTTGCTCATTTAATTTTAACAATGTCCAATGTATTAACGGTAATTGACTAATATCAAAGGGTTTGTGGATTGCCTGCTCAGTCAGTTTTTGAACCTCTTCTTGCTGTTTATCTTTGGAAATATTTTGTAAGTCAATAATGGGTATTGTAACGGGTTCGGGTGGATGAATGACTTGTACCAGTTTCCCCGCTACAGAGGGAAATGTGGTGCGGAATATTTCATGACGACGTAGAATTTCACTGATACTTTTTTCTAAAATAGATACATCTAAAAAGCCTTTAATGCGTAAACTTTCTTGAAATTGATAGGCGGTGATCGAGGGGGCTAATTGTTCAATAAAATAAACCCTTTCTTGAGCAAAAGAAACAGGCAAATAACCGTCCCGTGCAATAGGCTTGATTGTTTTAAAGCTAGTTGTTTTTTTATCTTGCTGTTGCTCTGTAATTGTTTGACTTAAATCTCCAATTGTGGGATTCTCCAACAATTTTTTAAAGGAAACTTCAATCTCAAAAATATCCCGTATTCGAGATAAAATTTGTGTGGCAATTAGGGAATGTCCCCCCAAGTGAAAAAAGTTGTCATTGACCCCAATTTTTTCTAATCCAAATACTTGATGCCAAATTTTTGCTAATTTTTCTTCTTGGTGATTACGAGGGGCAATAAAGGGAGTTTGACGCTCGTTCCCGTCATAATCTGGTACGGGTAAAGCTTTACGATCAATTTTTCCATTGGGACTAAGGGGCAACTCATTTAATACAACAAAAGTCGCAGGAATCATATAGCTCGGAAGCTTATTCTTCAAAAATTGTTGCAGAGTTACGGTTAAATTTTCCTCGGTTGAATGGGGAACAAGATAAGCAACTAATCTTTTATTTCCCAGAGGATCTTCTCGATCAATAACAACGGCTTGAGCGACTTGATGATGTTGCAGTAAAACGGTTTCAATTTCTCCTAATTCAACTCTAAAACCGTTGATTTTAACTTGATGATCGACTCTTCCTAAATACTCTAAATTACCGTCGGCTAAATATCTGCCTAAATCTCCGGTTTTATATAATCTTTCTGAGGGGCTAAAGGGAGCTTGAATAAATTTTTGAGCAGTTAATTCTGGACGATTCAAATAACCCCTGGCAAGCGCAGTACCCCCGATATAAATTTCTCCTGGTGTTTCAGGAGGAACGGTTTTTAAGGTTTCATCTAAAACATAAACTGAAATATTTTCTCCTAAACTCTTTCCAATAGGAATTTCTGTCCTGTTGCGTTGACTTTGTGTTAATTGTGATAGGCGACAAAGGCTTACCGCAATTGTCCCTTCCGTAGGGCCATAAACATTAATTAATTCAGGAAAATTTCCTACATTTTTAAACCACATTCTCACCAATTCTGGTTGAACTCTTTCTCCGCCGATAATGACTAATCGCAAGCTGTCTGGTAATGCTATTTTACTCTTAACTAATTCATTGACTAATAAATGCCAGTAAGCGGTGGGTAAGCTCCAAACAGTTATTTGCCAATCTTGGGATTTTTGAACAAATGAAGGAATAGAACTGATCATTTCTTCAGTTCGTAAGATTAAGGTAGCACCAGAACAAAGAGTAACATAGATTTCCTCTGCGGCCACATCAAAACTGATAGAGACAAATTGAAGAGTGCGATCGCGTTTAGTTATCTGGTATTGAGCGATCGCTAGTTTAGTAAAATTTACCAAGGATTGGTGTTCAATCATCACCCCCTTCGGTTTTCCCGTTGATCCCGATGTGTAGATGACATAGGCTAAATTCTCAGGATTTACAGTATTAACCAGATTCTCCTGACTATGACTGGCAATTTTTGGCCATTGACTATCTAAACAAACTACCTGTCCTTTATAGTCGGAAATTAAGTTAGACCATTGCGCTTGCGTGACCAATACAGATATTTGAGCATCCTGCACCATGTAGGTCAATCTTTCCCTGGGATAAGTCGGATCGAGCGGTACATAGGCTCCCCCTGCCTTAAGAATGCCCAATAAGCCAATGATCATCTCTAGGGAACGATCAACACAAAGTCCCACCAATGTCTCGGACTTAACCCCCAAGGTTCGCAAATAATGGGCTAGTTGATTCGCTTTAGTATTTAATTCCTCATAGGTCAATTGCCCTTGTTCTGACAGGACAGCCACCGCTTCGGGTGTGCGTTCAACTTGGATTTCAAATAATTGGTGAGTGCATTGATTGAACATGGGAAAAATACCTAGAGAAGTCGGTGGCTAGAAGTCCTAGTCTTGAACAATAACATAGAAGATCGCTAAATTACAAGGCGATCACTTAAAAAAATCTGTATTTGACGGGGTGACAAGAGCCTCTGATAAATATGGCACTTATCGGTATCTCGACGTACAGTTTTTTTTACAAAGCTTGCTGAGTAAGGATTTTAGCTTTTTGTCTGCACGGTTTAATTAAGCAAAGTGCTGTATATTCTTATCAACCTCAATTGTCAACATTCCACATTGGCAGTAATATCAATACTGTAAGTCATTCAATTTATCGGCGGGACTTTGTGGCAATTTGGCTCTTCTGGCTTACTAGCTTAAATTGTATCATAGCGATACAAAAAAACGGGTGTTAATCATGGAATCCTTAACGTAAAAGGCTTTTATCCAGTATTAGCTTTATTTACCATTGTAAAACCAGATGAGTCAGCAATTTTAATGAATTAATGAATTAGAGGAAAAATGGAAACTCTTCCTATTAAAATTTCAGATACGACCTTACGAGATGGGGAACAACAAGCTGGATTGTTCTTTCCCCATAAAATGAAACAGGAATTTGCCCATTTAATTTCTCAAACAGGGGTATCTGAGATCGAAATAATGCCTTGTGTTTGTGATGACGAAACGAAATTAGTCAAAACCTTAGTAGCAGAAGGATTAAAGCATCAAATTGTTGCTGCCACACCGATCAAAAAGGATTTTATAGATATAGCTAAAGACTGTGATCTTGGTCAGATCGTACTTTTTAAAGGGCTTTCTGATCGCTTACTTTTTCTACGCGATCATGAAATCTCTCAGATGAAAGAGTTTCAAGGCAAGACCATTGATGATGACATTCCGGATCACATTATTAACCGAATCCGTCAAAATGCCATTGATGAAATTGTTAACCATTTACGCTATGCAACTCAGGAAGCAGGATTAAGGGTAAAATTTGCGATCGAGGATGCCTCAAGGGCCGATTTTGACTTTTTGGTTGAGTGCTTGCGTACCTTCAGTCCTTATGTTGAAGACTTTTACCTCTCTGATACCGTTGGGGTTTTGACTCCCGAAAAAAGTTATATTTGGGTTAACGATCTCTTGCAAAGCACTACAGAGGTCAATCTAGGAGTACACTACCATAATGATTTAGGCTTGGCTTTAGAAAATACCTTACAATCAGTTATGGCAGGCGCGACCATCGTTTCGGGAACCTTTGGCGGCATTGGTGAGCGTTCAGGAAATGTTGCCATTGAGCAGGTATTAAACGGCTTAAAAATTCGCTTTGGCATTGAAGTCGAAGGCATTAACTATGAGGCGATCGCCCCAGTTCTGGATTATATGGAACAAAAAGGCATTCGTCCCGCCGCTCCTTACTCCCAACAAGCACAACGCCATGAATCTGGCATTCACGTCAATTCGTTGTTAGTAGATCCCAAAAGTTATGCCGTGTTGCCCCACAACACGATTGAAATTCTCTTTGGAAAATGGAGTGGTGCCAGCAATTTCCGTTATCTATTTGAAAAAGAACTCAATCATCCCCAACCCAAGGAACAATATGAGAAAATGCGCTCTGTGATCAAAACCTTAGCTGTAGAACAAGAACGATATTTTACCGCCGAGGAGGTGGTGGAGTTATGGAAAAATGGCATCTTTGAATAAATCATCCTATCGTATCGTTGCCATCCCAGGAGAAGGTATTGGGCCTGAAGTCGTCGAAGCGTCCTTAACCATTCTGCGCCAAGTTGCCCAACTTGAGGGATTTGCCTTAACTATAGACTATGGCTTGCTCGGTGGCATGGCCTTAGAAAAATTAGGTAGTACTTTTCCCCCAGAAACTAGCCAACAGTGTGAAGGGTCTGATGGCATTGTTTTTGGGGCAGTGAGTCAAGGGGGACTTCTAGAACTACGGAGGCACTTCGACTTTTTTATTAATCTGCGACCCATTCGCAGTTGCCCAGGTTTACTGCATACATCCAGTCTGCGACCTGAGAAAGTACAAAATCTCGATATTTTAATCGTTCGAGAACTGGTCAGTGGCATCTATTTTGGCTCGGCGGGGCGGGGTACGGATGAAAAAGGGGCCTACGGCTATCACACCATGTGCTATTACGATCGAGAAATTCGTCGTATTGCCAAGGTAGCCCTCCAAAAAGCTCAGGAACGTCGAGGTTTACTGACCGTTGCCCACAAAGAAAATGCCCTACCTCAGATTCCTTGGACTCGATTGGTACAAGAGGAAGCTACCAATTTTTCTGATGTGGTGGTGTCCCCAATGCTCGGTGATAACTTAGCCATGCAACTGGTTCTCAATCCTCAACAATTTGATGTGATTTTGGCAGGGAATATGTTTGGGGACATTCTCAGTGATATTGGTGGAGCGTTGGTGGGTTCCATTGGATTATTGGGATCAGCCAGTCTCAATGACCAGGGTTTGGGGATGTATGAAGCCATTCATGGAACTGCCCCAGATATTGCTGGCAAGGGCATTGCCAACCCTTTGGGTACTCTAGCGGGTTGTGTTTTGATGCTACAACAATGGGGAGAAATCAAGGCCGCCCAACGGATTCTTAATGCCCAGGAGCGACTTTTAGGCAAAGGATACCGCACTGCCGATTTGTTCCCTCAAAACCAGGAAACTTTGGTCAATACGGCTACCCTCGTTGACCTATTCCTTGAAGAAATTTCCCTTGAACAACCTACTGAATGAGGAGTTTAATCCATGACTGATGCTAACAAAATCCTCTACCTGGGAAATGATATTAATACTGACGATATTATTCCCGCTAAAAGAGGGACGAACGATGATCCAGACCACTTAAAACAATATGCTTTAGAACACATCATTGGCGTGGGAGAACTACTCAAGTATGATGAGATCGAAGCAGGGGATAATTTTGGCTGTGGCTCAAGTCGGGAAATTGCCCCCATTGCCCTCAAAGCGGCTGGAATTAAAAAGGTTAAAGCGCGATCGTTCGCCGAAATTTTCTATCGTAATAGTATTAATATTGGACTACCCTTGGAAATTATTGGGGAAACGGAACGCAACCCTGTGGTAGAAGCGATCGCCAACGAGGGCGGCTTAATGGCCTTTAATCAAAAGCGTCGTCAAGGCAAGGTTAAAATTCCGCCCAGTATCACCCCTGCCCGTCCCATGACCAGGGTAGAAAAGATGTTAGCAAAAGCTTCGGGCAATGATTATGTCAAACCAGGGGAAGGGGTGTTTGCCAAGATTGATCTGGCTTTATCCCATGACGCGGTGGCTAGTTCGGTCGCGAAGGTATTTTATGACAATTATGGAAAAACCGCCCAATTATGGGATCCGCAACGGGTGGTATTAGTCGCTGATCACTTTATCCAAATTAATGACATTCGCCTTGATAACAAAGCCCCGGTTATGTATGAGCAGATGGTCAAATTTGCCCAAGCTCAAGGCTGTCATCTGTTGGATGTCGTGTCTCCAGGGGAAGCGGCTGGTATCTGTCATGTGTTGCTCCCAGAACAGGGATTTATTCGCCCCGGAATGATCATTGCAGGAACGGACTCCCATACCTGTACCTATGGAGCCTTAGGAGCCTTTTCCACAGGGGTGGGAACCACAGATATGGCCAATATTTTTGCAATGGGGGATATGTGGATACGAGTCCCACCCACTTTGGTGTTTGAGTTATCGGGAACCCTTCCTCCTCAGATTAGTGCCAAGGATATTATCTTATTTATTCTGGGCAAATTGGGCTGTGGGGGAGCCACCAGCAAAGTCATGGAATTTCGCGGCTCTATCATTGAACAATTGCCCTTAGATGAACGCCTGACCTTGGCTAATATGGCCATTGAATGTGGTGCCATGTGTGGTTTAATTGCGGCGGATGAAGTGACAAACGATTATGTTACCAGTCGCACACCAATCGGGTTTGAAGACGCGTGCGCGAAGCGTGCCTTTGGCATCGCTGACCCCGATGCCGAGTATGAGGCTATTTATCAATTTGATCTGAGCCATTTGGAACCCCAGGTTGCCCGTCCCCCTAAACCAGATCAGGTAGTTAACATTACTCAATTAGAAGAGGTTCCTATCACCAAAGCTTTCATCGGCTCTTGTACCGGCGGAAAACTCTACGATCTCGCTCAAGCGGCGGCGGTATTAAAAGATCGTCAGGTTGCCCAGGGGGTAGATTTATTCGTGGTGCCAGCTTCGATGGAAGTACGTCAAAAAGCTGAAGAATTGGGCTATCTTGCCATTTTTGAGAAATCTGGAGCGCAAATACTAAAATCTGGCTGTGGAGCTTGTATTAACTCAGGAAAGGGAGTATTAGACAAGGAAGAAACGGGAATCTATGCCACCAATCGTAATTTTAAAGGACGCAGTGGCGACCCTACCGCTAAAAACTATTTGGCTTCCCCCAGAACGGTCGCAATTTCGGCTGTCAAAGGAAAAATTACTGCCAATCTTGATTAATAGTTACTAATTCTGTACGCAAATATTGCATCTAGAATTAGCTTTGTACGCTTTGACCCGTACTGGGTTAACTACGAACCTCTCTATCGGATTCCCGCTAAAGGCGGCCTCTCCGACTACCTTTCTTCCAATATTTAAGGAACCATTAATATCTGCTCCATAGAAATAACCCGACGAGCTTCTGAATAGTCCTCTTTTAATTCTCTTGCCTAAATAGCTTTTTTGCTTTTGAATAGACTCTAAGTCTAAGAAACTACATTTAGAGGTATAGCTTTCATTAGTTGTTTTGACCTCTATTCCTACTAAATTTGCTTTATAGGTAAGTTGTTCGATAAACCTTGAATGAGGAATATTTACGAATGACTGGTTATTTCTATCTCCAATATTAATGTTTTGTTTCCAGCCTTGATTATGACCAATAACTAAAAGGTTAATTTGATGAGCTAGTAATTTATCAATAATATATTTACTAGCGGTGTGGAGGTAATAATCCACCTGGCAATTACGCTTTAAAGTTAAACCTTGTATTCTTTTACTGGTCTTCTGTAGACTGGGTAATTCCGATTTGAGTTTAGCTAG
>Ga0315907_10000252_pt1 | contig 79906 bp, 75 predicted proteins | sample LakEriMetagenome_3_FD_203525 | JGI IMG/M metagenome (GOLD analysis project Ga0315907, IMG submission 203525) | Freshwater fungal communities from buoy surface, Lake Erie, Ohio, United States - Buoy 12 MA123 | ecosystem: Environmental > Aquatic > Freshwater > Lake > Lake biofilm | place: USA...
CGTGGCTTTGATCGGCGAGCTCTTCCCGGTCGATCCGATCGGCATCGGGGCGATGCTGCAGCCGATGGGTTTGGCGCTTGCACCGAGTCTGCCATCGCGCGAATGGCGCGATCTTTACGGGGCGCTCGATTGCCGCGTGGCTGCTGCCATCCATCCGTTCTACACGGCGACGATCCGCGAATTCATCGCGGCCGGCCGCCCGGTCGTGGGCTCCGGCCCTATCGGCATCGACGGCACGGCCGCCTGGCTCGACGCGATCGGCAAAGCCGCCAACGTCGCGACCGCCAAAGTCGAAGACGCCAAGAACAAGACGCTCGGCGCCTTGCGCGGCGTGATGGCGGCTTCGCCCATCAAGGCGCGCATCACATTGTCGGGCTACGAAGGCTCGGAGCTGTTGGTCGCCCGCCTGCTCGTCGAAGCAGGGGCCGAAGTGCCCTATGTGGGGACGGCCTGCCCGCGCACCGAATGGAGCGATCCCGACCGCGAATGGCTCGAGACGCGCGGCGTGCATGTGCAGTACCGCGCCTCGCTCGAACAGGATGTCGCCGCGATGATGGAGGTCAAACCCGATCTCGCTGTCGGCACCACGCCGCTCGTGCAGAAGGCCAAGGAACTCGGCATTCCGGCCCTCTATTTCACGAACATGGTTTCGGCCCGGCCGCTGTTCGGGCCGGCGGGGGCTGGTGCGCTTGCCGCGATCGTCGCGGGCCAAACCAAGGGCCGCGAGCGTTTCGCGCGCATGGTCGGCTTTTTCGAAAATGTCGGCACTGGCGAAGGCACGGGCTACGGCTTCAAAGACGTCCCCAAGGATCCGCCGGGCGCCAAAGAGCGTTACCGCAAGGCGCGCCTCACGCGCGCCAAAGTCGACGCGCCGACGGCGGAGGTCTAGCCCATGCTTGTTCTCGACCACGATCGGGCAGGCGGCTATTGGGGTGCGGTCTACGCGTTCTGCGCGGTGCGCGGTCTTCGCGTGGTGATCGACGGGCCGGTGGGCTGCGAAAACCTGCCGGTGACGGCCGTGCTGCACTACACCGACGCGCTGCCGCCGCATGAATTGCCGGTCGTCGTGACGGGCCTTTCGGAAGAGTCGCTGTCGATGGACGGCACCGAGGGTGCGCTCAGCCGCGCCAACGGCACGCAAGACCAGGACATGCCGGCCGTCGTCGTCACGGGCTCGATCGCCGAAATGATCGGCGGTGGCGTGACACCCGAAGGCTCCGGCCTGATGCGCTTCATCCCGCGCACGATCGACGAAGACCAGTGGCAGACGGCCGACCGGGCCATGTACTGGATGTGGACAGAGTTCGGCGCCAAGCGCACGAAGATCCGCCCGCGCAAGGCGCGCGCGGAGGGCGTGAAGCCGCGCGTGAACATCATCGGCCCGATCTACGGCACATTCAATATGCCGTCGGACTTGGCCGAAATCCGCCGCCTCGTCGAAGGGGTGGGCTGCGAGATCAACATGGTGTTCCCGCTGGGCTCGCATGTCGAAGACATCGCGAAGCTGCCCGATGCGGACGTGAATATCTGCATGTATCGCGAGTTCGGCCGCAAACTGTGCGAAGCGCTCGAGCGGCCCTATCTGCAGGCGCCGATCGGCATCTTTGCGACGACGAATTTCCTGCGGAAGCTGGGCGAGCTCGTGGGCATCGATCCCGAGCCCTTCATAGAGCGCGAAAAGCACACCACGATCAAGCCGATCTGGGATCTGTGGCGAAGTGTGACCCAGGATTTCTTCGGCACGGCCTCGTTCGGCATCGTCGCGACCGAAACCTACACGCGCGGCCTGCGCCGTTTCCTCGAAGAGGAAATGGGCATTCCCTGCACCTTCGCTTTTTCGCGAACGGCAGGCACCAAACCCGACAATGCGGCCGTGCGCGAAGCCCTTAAAACGAAGCCGCCGCTCGTGCTGTTTGGTTCCTACAACGAACGCATGTACGCAGCCGAGCTCGGCGGGCGCGCCATGTACATCCCGGCCTCGTTCCCGGGCGCCATCATCCGGCGCGCAACCGGCACGCCCTTCATGGGCTATGCGGGTGCGACCTACGTGATCCAGGAATACTGCAACGCCTTGTTCGACGCTTTGTTCAACATCCTGCCGCTCGGCACGGAGATGGACAAGGTCGAGGCCACGCCCGCACGGCTGGGCACCATCGACATGATGGCGTGGGACGAAGACGCGCAGCGCGAAATGGACCGCTACGTCGAAAACGAACCGTTCCTCGTGCGCATTTCGGCCGCCAAGCGCCTGCGCGACCGCGCCGAGCGCGACGCGCGCTATGCGGGCGAAGATCGGGTGTCGCTGCTGCGCGTGCGCAGCGCCATGGGGGCGGCGACGGCCGGCAGTGCGGCATGATCGAAGCCCCAAGCGCCCTTGCTTTTGCTCTTACCTTTGCCGTTCGGCCGCAAGGCTTTGCGAACGGCGCATCGACACGTCGTGGCCAGTCTCGCCACGCGTGCCCAGCCGCGCGGGTCTTGCGCGGTAACGGCCGCGAGGCCACCACAGGGAGATACTCTCTATGGCAGGACAGAAAGACAGCGGCAACCTGACCGGGTTGTCGGACGAAGAAGCCCAGGAGTTCCACAACTACTTTGTGCAGGGCTTCGTCGTGTTCACGGTCATCGCCATCATCGCGCACGTTCTTGCGTGGTCGTGGCGTCCCTGGTTCCCGGGCCCGAAGGGCTACGCGATGCTGCAGAACGGCATCGACACGGTAACCAACGTCGTTATGCCCTTCGTGGCATAGGAGGAGGCAGCAATGTGGCGTATTTGGCGCTTGTTCGATCCGCGTCGGGCTCTCGTGGCCCAAGCGGTTTTCCTCTTCACGCTGGCGATCGTGATTCACTTCATCGTCCTCAGCACCGACCGGTTCAACTGGATCGAAGGCCCGCGCAAGTCGGCCGCCGCGACAGTCGAACTCTCGCTGCTGCCGCCGACCGTTTCGTAGCGCAAGCTACGTTCGGCAACGCGGACGGAGCGAAGTCTACGGACTTCGCTTCGTCCGTGGCGGCAAGCAGGCGGCCCGATGTGGCCGCAAATAGACGTGACGACCGGAGGATTCGACCATGGCAATGCTCAGTTTTGAAAGAAAGTACAGGGTCCGCGGGGGCACCCTGATTGGGGGCGATCTTTTCGATTTCTGGGCCGGGCCGTTCTATGTCGGGTTCTTCGGCGTCATGGGCGCCTTTTTCACGATCCTCGGCACGGCCATGATTTTCTGGGGCGCCTCGATGGGGCCGACCTGGAATCCCTGGCTCATCAGCATCGCCCCGCCCGACATCAGCTACGGGCTGAGCTTCGCGCCCCTCAAGGACGGCGGGCTGTGGCAGGTCATCACGATCTGCGCCATCGGCTCGTTCAGCTGCTGGGCGATGCGCGAGGTCGAAATCTGCCGCAAACTCGGCATGGGCTACCACGTGCCTTTTGCCTTCAGCGTGGCGATCTTCGCCTATGTGAGCCTGGTCGTGATCCGGCCGGTGCTGATGGGCGCTTGGGGCCACGGTTTCCCCTACGGCATCTTCAGCCATCTCGACTGGGTGTCGAACACCGGCTACCAGTATCTGCATTTCCACTACAACCCGGCGCACATGATCGCCGTGTCGTTCTTCTTCACGACCGTGCTGGCGCTGTCGCTGCACGGTGCGCTCGTGCTCTCGGCCACCAACCCGCCCAAGGGCGAAACGGTCAAGACGCCCGAGCACGAAGACACGTTCTTCCGCGACGCGATCGGCTACTCGGTCGGCACACTCGGGATCCATCGCGTGGGGCTCTTCTTGGCCCTCAGCGCCGGATTCTGGAGTGCGGTGTGCATCATCTTGAGCGGTCCGTTCTGGACGCGCGGCTGGCCCGAATGGTGGGGCTGGTGGCTCAATCTTCCGATTTGGCGCTAGGCGGGGAGCAGGAACATGCCCGAATATCAAAACCTCTTCACGCGCGTGCAGATCCGCGGCCCTGCCCATTACGGCGTGCCGATCAAGGACCGGAACTATTGGCGGCGCGAGGGCGAGCCCTTCTACGTTTATCTGCTCGGGATCATCGGCAACGCCCAGATCGGGCCGATCTACTTGGGCTTCATGGGTTCGGCGTCGCTGCTCTGCGGGCTTATCGCGTTCGAGATCATCGGCTTCAATATGCTGGCCTCGGTCAATTGGGATCCGGTGCAGTTCGTGCGCCAGCTCTTCTGGCTGGCGCTCGAACCGCCCAATCCCAAATACGGCCTCAGCATTCCGCCGCTCAACGACGGCGGCTGGTGGTTGATGGCGGGGTTCTTCCTCACCATGTCGCTGCTGCTCTGGTGGGGGCGCATGTATAGGCGCGCGCGCGCCCTCGGCATGGGCACGCATGTGGCATGGGCCTTTGCCGCGGCGATCTGGCTCTTCTTGGTGCTCGGCTTCATCCGACCGGTGCTGATGGGCAATTGGGGCGAGGCCGTTCCGTTCGGCATCTTCCCGCATCTCGACTGGACGGCCGCGTTCTCGCTGCGCTACGGCAACCTCTTCTACAACCCGTTCCACGCGCTCTCGATCGTGTTCCTCTACGGCTCGACCCTGCTGTTCGCGATGCACGGGGCCACGATCTTGGCCGTAAGCCGCTTCGGCGGCGACCGCGAGATCGAGCAGATCGTCGATCGCGGGACGGCGTCCGAGCGTGCGGCGTTGTTCTGGCGCTGGACGATGGGCTTCAACGCGACGATGGAATCGATCCATCGCTGGGCCTGGTGGTTCGCCGTTCTCTGCCCGCTCACGGGCGGCATCGGCATCCTGCTGTCCGGCACGGTCGTGGACAATTGGTACCTGTGGGCGATCAGGCACGATTTCGCGCCCGGCTACCCGGCCGTGTTCGGCACGATCGTCGATCCCGCAACTCTTCCAGGAGCAACGCGATGAAAATCGAACTCCCGCTTGCGGGCGCCCTGTTCGCGGTTGCGGCCGCAGCGGTCGTGTACACCTCGTTCACCCTGCCGCCCGTGCTCTCGACGCAGAACGGCTACCGCGGAACCGCCATGGTCCAAGTCGAGCTGCCCGCACGCCGCGCGGCGCTGCAGGCTGCCAACGTGTTGCCCGAGGCCCAGCCTGCTGCCGATCTTGCCAACGAGAAATCGTCGGCGGCCTACGAAAACGTGCAGGTGCTGGGCGACGTCGACTCGGCCGAGTTCCTGCGCATCATGACAGCGATCACCGAGTGGGTCGCTCCCGAGCAGGGCTGCACTTACTGCCATGCCGAAGGTGAAAGCCTGGCCAGCGACACGCTCTACACGAAGATCGTGGCACGGCGCATGCTGCAGATGACGCTTAAGATCAATGCCGCCTGGAAGCCGCACGTCGCGGAAACCGGCGTCACTTGCTACACGTGCCATCGCGGCCAGCCCGTACCTTTGGAAGTTTGGTACAAGGAGGCGCCGGCGCCGGAGCCTGCCTATGCCGGCAACCGCAACCGGCAGAACCTGCCCTTGCCGGTCGTCGGCGACAGCTCGCTGCCGCACGACATCTTCGAGCCTTATCTCAGCAAAGCAACGGAGATCCGCGTTGCAGGCCCCAAGGCGCTGCGCACCGGCCCCAACCCGTCGATCCAATCGACGGAGGGCACTTACGGGCTCATGATGCATCTCTCGCAAGGGCTCGGCGTCAACTGCACCTTCTGCCACAACACGCAGAACTTCGCCGATTGGAAGACCAGCACGCCGCAACGCGTGACCGCCTGGCACGGCATCCGAATGGTGCGCGAGCTCAACAACGAGTATCTCGACACGCTGGTGAGCGCTTTCCCGGCCAACCGCAAGGGACCGACGGGCGACGTCGCCAAGGTCAATTGCGCCACATGCCACCAAGGGGTCAACAAGCCGCTCTACGGCGTGAGCATGGTTGCCGACTATCTCGCCCTGAAGACGGGCAAGTAGGCGGCAACCCTACGCGACGCAACGAGTTTGGCGTCACGGCGCGGCGGCTACCGGACATCCGTCGCCCGAAACTAGGCCGGTGCAGCTTCAAAAGCCTGCACCGGCCTTCTTCTTTTCCGGGGCCTTCTTTTCAGGGGTGTCGGTCAGCGCTTCCAGCGCCGCGCAAGGTCGGCGAGGTGGGCGGCCAGGGCGAGCACGAGGAAGGCCGCCACGTGCGTCCAGCCCGCCTCTTGCAGGGCCGCACGCAAGGCCAGCATCAAGGCCGAACCGGCCGCAAGATTGAAGACGAGGCCGAGCGGCTCGGGGCCGCTGCCGGTGCGAAAGCGATAGAAGAGAAGGGCTGCCGCCTCGAGGGCGACGAGCAGCAAAACGAGCTCGACAAGCCGCCCGCTTTGCACGAGTTCGCCCAACGCTTCGGCCATTTTAGGCGGGTCCGAACGGCGCGTTGAGGCGCACGATCTCGATATTGAGGATACTCGCGAACGTGACCCAGGCAAGATAGGGCCACAGGGCGAGGGCCGCGCGCTTGGAAAGCGGGCGCAGTACATGGATCAGCGCCAGGATCGAGATCCACAGCCAAGCGACTTCGAAAAGCGCGTAGTCGGGCCGCTGCAGCGTGAAGAAGAGCCAGCTCCACGCGACGTTCAGCGTCATGTTGAACAGGAAGAACCACACGATCGCGATACGCACGCGCGTCTGGTTCGTGGCCTGCCAGGCAAGCCCGAAGGAATAGGCGCACAGCGCGAAGATGATCGTCCAGGCCGGTCCGAACAGCCAGTCGGGCGGCTGCCAGGCAGGTTTCTGCAGTTCGAAATACCAGTCCGACAGATCGGTGAGCGCGCCGCCGACCGAGGCGATCGCAAGCGCGCATGCCCCGCCGGCGGCAAACGGCTTCCAGCGCCGCCGAACCTGCGTGCTCACGGACGCGCGAAGCCGAACAGGTGGGCGAGATCCTTGAAGAAGATGCGGATATGCGCCATCGGATCGCGCCGCACGAGTTCTTTGTTCATGTAGGAGTCGAATGTGAGCTTCTGCACGTCCTTGTCGCGGCAGATGCTGACGAAGCTTTCGCGCCGCTTTTCGCTCGAATACCAGAAGCGCTGCATGATGCCGAGAATGAAGAAGACCGTGCCGTGGTCCTTCATGAAGCGCTTGCGCGCAAGTTTGAGCGCGCCAACCTCGCCCGTCGCCAATGCCTTTTCGACCGCTTCGGCTGCAAGCCGCCCGCCGAGCATCGCGTAGTAGATGCCTTCGCCCGACGCCGGTGCGACCACGCCGGCCGCATCGCCCGCCAGCACCACGTCGCGCCCATTGTCCCAGCGCTTTAAGGGTTTCAGCGGAATGGGGGCACCCTCGCGGCGCAGCGTCTCGAACCCATCGAGACCGGTAGCCGCACGCAGGCGGCCGACCGCACTGCGCAGCGAGAAGCCCTTCTGCATGCTGCCGGTACCAATGCTGGCGGTCTGGCCGTGCGGGAAAACCCACGCGTAGAAATCGGGCGAGGTGTCGCCGCGATAGACGACGTCGCAGCGCTTGGCGTCGAAATCGACCGCGGCGTTGGGCGGCACTTTCACGATCTCGTGGTAGGCGAACACGTAGCGCATGCGGTCGGCCCCAGGCACATGTGCTTCGCGCGCGACAGCGGAATTGGCACCGTCGGCACCGATCACCATGCGCGCACGCACGCGCACGGGGGCTCCGCTCGCCTCGGGCGCTTTGGGGCGGTACACGACGATCGCGGTCCCGTCGCTGTCGCGCTCGATCGTCTCGAACGTGCCGTTGCGGCGTTTTGCACCGGCCGTGGTGGCGCGCATGCGCAGCCATTCGTCGAAATGCTCGCGGTCGACCATGCCGACGAAGCCGCCTTCGATCGGGATATCGACGTGTTTGTTGGACGGGGCCACCATGCGCGCGCAGTTGATGCGCGCGACGAGCATCGAATCGGGAATGTCGAAATCCTTGATCGCGCGCGGCGGGATCGCACCCCCGCACGGCTTGATGCGGCCCGCCCGGTCGAGCAGCAGCACGTTAAAGCCGCGGCGCGCGAGGTCGGTTGCGGCTGTGGCCCCGGCAGGCCCCCCGCCGACAACGGCGACGTCGAAGGTTTCGAGCGTTTCCATGCGCATCATCCTCTTTCTAGGCTGGCTTGGTCCAGGCCCTGGGCAAAGCGGGGCAGGGCGGCGGGCCGTTTGGCGGCAGGGCGGTCGAGCGTTGCGGCCAAAACGGCCGACAGCAAAAACAGCAGAGCTTCGGCAACGAACACGCTGCCGTAGGCGAGTGCGTCGTCGCCGAATGCGGCGCGCGCAATGTCGCTTGCGGTTGCGCCCGCAAGCCCGCCGAGGCCGAAGGCGATCGCCTGTGCAGCCCCCCACAATCCCATGCGGATGCCTTCGCGCCCGCTTTGGCCGCGCCCGGCAAGCTCCATCATGCTGGCGATCGCAGCGACGGCGAATGCGCCGTTTGCGACACCCAACGCGAACACGACCGCGCGCAACGGGAAGGCCGCACCGACAAGCCCGCCAAGCGCCAAGGCGATCAAAGCGACGCAGGACGCAAGGCAACCGCCGACAGTCCAACTGCGAAGCGAGCCGAAGCGCCGTTTGCCGCTGGCAAGCACGGCCACGAGCAGCATGCCCGCGAACACGCCGCCATGCTGCACGCCCGCAAGGCCCGTCGATTGGCCCGGCGTGTAGCCGAACACCACGCCCGCAAACGGCTCGAGGATGAGATCCTGCGCACTGTAGGCGAGCATCGAAACGAAGACGAAGATCGTGAAGCGGCGCGCGGCATTTTCGCGCCAGATTTCGCCAAGTGCCTCGGCAAAGCGCTGCGGTGCGGCTTGCGCCTGCGTGCTTGCAGCTTGCCTCCGTGCAGGGCCTTCAACGCCCCAAACAGCGAATGTGGCAAGCACGAAGGCCAGCAGCGACACCGCACTCGACACGGCGACGAGGCGGGCGGGCGAAAACGGATCGAGGAAGGCGGATGTGCCGAGCGCCGTCAGCGCAAATCCGGCGATCATCATCATCCACACGGTGGTGGCGGCCGCAGCCCGCCGTTCGGGCGCCACGCGCTTGGCGAGCAAGGCGAGCAGCGAGGTGCCGGCGGCCCCCACGCCGAGCCCGATCATCGCGAAGGCAAGCATGCCGAGAGCAAGCCCCCACGCGAATGTATCGGCCATCAGGACCGTCGAAACGGCGGCGAGCACGCCGCCTGTTGCCAGCATCGCCATGCCGCCAACGATCCACGGCGTGCGCCGCGCACCCGTGTCCGAACCGTGGCCCAGACGCGGGCGCAGGAACTGCACGCCATAATGCAACGCCACCAGCAGGCCCGGCAGAAAAGCGGGCAGCGCGAACTCGACGACCATGATGCGGTTCAAGGTGGAGGTGGTCAGCACCACGACGGCGCCAAGTGCGGTCTGCACGAGACCGAGGCGCACGATGGCACCCCAGCCCAACGGGGCACCGGTGGGCCCTTCAGCTTTCGGCGTCTCGGCCGCGTGCACCATAGGCAGCGATCCGTCGGCTAGACGCGCAAGGTCCGGTCCGACAGCATCGTCAGCATGTTGCGCGCCTGGCGTACCGCCTGGAGACCGTCGAACGCCACCGTGTCTGCGCCGACCAGCGCCACGCAGTCGGGTCGATCGGAAAAGACGCGGCCGCCGACCATGATGCCGACCGAACGGTTGCGCGTTTCGCGGCGGATGCGATGAATGCAGCCGGCTAAAGGCTCGAGCAGCGCATCGCAGCTCGCCGACAGGCCGACGACCGAGAAGCTTTCCTGGCGCACGAGGCGGCCGAGCGCGTTTGCTTCCGTGTCGACGAGGCAGGTCACGTCCCAACCCGCGCGACGGAAAAATTCTTCGACCATCAAGATGCCGAACAGATGCGTTTCGCCGGGTGCCGCCGCCAGCAGAATCCGGTGATGCGCTTCGGGAGCCGAAGGCGGGCGGTAGCGCGGCCCGTACTGGCGCAGCAGATTCTGCAGCACCGTGAGGCCCAGCATCACGTCCGTGAAGCTGGCGCGGTCGTCGTCCCACATTTCGCCCAAGCAGCGCGCGGCGGGTGCGAGAAGATCGAGGCAGATGTCGCCGAGCGTCACGCGACCGGCGAGCAGGCGTTCGATATGGGCCGCAGGTTCCGACGCGTCTTTCGACAAGAGCGTTTCGGCGAAAGCGGCGACGGCCGCAGCATCGAGTCCGGGTGCTTTGGCGGCATTACGCCGGCCGCCGCCTTGGGCCAGCACAAGGCGCGGTACGATTTCGCACTCGATCGTGTCTGCAACCGAAAGTCTATTGCTGTCGCTTTGTGAGATTTCGCAGCTTTTGTCGCGCGCGCGGCGCTGCTGTGCTGCGGTGGGAGCGGACCTTGCCGCTGCCAGACCTTCCTGGAGAGTGTAGCTCTCCAGCCCCTGTTGTCCGGCCGTCGCTCGTGACAGATTCTGTCCCAAAGCGCCCTCCCCCGTAACGCTGCGGTCGATGGAGTTCGTCCCCCGACGGTATCGCCGCAACTGTCATAGCCTCTAATGCGCGAAGTTCTTTGTCAAGGCAGCTTTACAGAAAAGCGCCGAAAATACGGCGAAACTTACCGCGTGGACGGCTGCGATGTTGCAGTGCAATGTGGTTTCGGAGTGCGTTGAAGCACGCTGCCATCGATCTGCTGTTGCCGTTGAAACGGCTGTACAAATGATCCTCTGTCAAGAAAGGCTGACAGAAATTGGCGCCCTCCCATACCGCCTTTTGCGTGTATGGTGCTGCAACGCGAAGCGGCTGATTTGGCCGCGCAAAAAACGGTGCATATCTTGGGGCAGCCGCGAAGCGCGAGGCCGATCGGGCGCGACTCGCACCATCGGCGGTGCCGCACAAAACACGCCCCCATAACGATTTGCAGCCTAAAACAGTAAAGCGCTGTCGCCTGCCGTTGCTACTGCGGATGTTCGGCTTCGACAGCGTCTTCGCTGGCCGCGTCGGTGAGGCCGTAGCGGCGCAGCTTCACATAGAGGCTCTGGCGGCTGAGGCCGAGCATTTCGGCGGCCGAGGCGCGGTTGTCGCGCGTGAGTTCGAGGGCCGCTTCGATGCACAGCCGCTCGATCATGTCGGTCGTCTCGCGCACGAGTTCCTTGAGCGACACGCGTCCCACGAGTTCGGTCAGCTGCTCGACCGAGTGCGGCAATTCGCGCGCGCGCTTGGTCTCGCTGCGCACGCGGCCCGCGACGTTGCGGATAGCAAAGCAATAGACGGGTTTGCCGTTCGTGACAGTGGCGGCGGCCGAAATCTCGACTTCCGTGCGGCCGCCGAGTTCTCCGCGCAAGGTGGTTGCGAACAGCCGCACGCTGGCACGTTGGCGCAGATTGGCCATCAGCACGTTGAAGTCGATGCCGTCGCGCCCGACCCACGAGTCGAGCGTGCCGGCGAGCGCTTGGTCGAGCGAGGCGATCTGCGCAAGTTCCAGAAAAGCGGCGTTGGCGCTCAGCACGTGGCCGGCCCCGTCGCACGACACGAACGCGTCGGGCGACTGCTCGACGAGCCTTGCGAGTGCCGCGTCTTCGTTCGTGTTCGGCCGTCCGGCAGCGTCGGTGGCCGCGGCGACGGCCGCGATCCGCACCAGCAGCAGCGTGGTGCCTTCCTGGCGGAACACGGCGATGCCGACTTTGAGCGGCTGGCGGTCGAGATGCAGTTGGATCTCGTTGCTGCGGCCCGAAGCGCGCACGCCCGCGATCGTGTCGGCGAGCAGCTTGGCGTTCGACGTGTCGAAGATTTCGGTGAAGTTGCGCCCGACGAGGCGCTTCACGGACCCGGCAAAAAGCTGCTCGGCGGCAGGATTGGCTTCGACGATGCGCTGGCTTGTGCCGTCGACGATGGCGACTCCGTCGGCGGCCTGTTGGAACAGGAGCCGGTAGCGCGTTTCGGCGCTGCGCAGGCGCGAATAGTCGCGCTCCATCGCTTGCTGCGCGTCCATCAGGCGCTGCTGCAGCGTCGAGACGCTGCGCAGATCGCGCCCGTAGGCGAGAATGCGTCCGCTTTTGCCGATGCGCGCCGTGCGGTAGAGCACGGGCAGATCGGCGCCCACGGCCGGATGGTTGACCTGCCGCCAGCGCGCACCCGCCTCGTTGTCGACGTCGCGCAGCAGGGTGGCGATTTTCGTGCGGCTTTCGATCGTCACCAGATCGGCCCAGCGTTTGCCGATCCACTTCTCGCGCGCACCCAGATCCGCGGCAAGTTCCGCACCTTGGAAGGCGACGTCGCAAACCGTGCCGTCGGCCTCGAGCACAAGCGTAATGTCCGCCCCAGCCGCGACCAAAGCGGAAGCCTGCTCGGCCGAAATGCCGCCGAGAGAGTCTTTGGGGTTGAGGAAGCCGTTCACGCTGACGTCGATCCTTGGGCGGCGGCGCGCTGCCGTCCGAATGCGGTTGGGGGCGGTTGTAAGACGTCGGCAGGGATATGCGCGAGCATATAAGGAGTCGTGCGCAAGGGCCGACGACGCGGAATCGCATGTACAGCGCAAACATGTCCGTTGTGCGGCACGATTTCGGTGCGCGGCGCGGTTTCGCCGTTAGGGGCGTTGTTTGGCGGCCGATGGTCGTGGCGCAGAGTCATCAAAGGTAAGCATCGGTTGGAGGAACGGCAGCGCTGTGCCTGTGCACTTGTATCGAGACACCGAGATTTTACGTGGATTTGCCTTAGTTGCTGTTTTAACTGGGAAAAACAAGACTTAAAATCGGTTTTGATAAGGCGACCGCCGATCTTAACCCGTGGGCAGGGTGTCAAATCTTTTGGTTGATGTCAATCAATTTAGACGTAAACTTACATTGACATACAGCAGATCGAGTCCTAGTCTTTCTCTCGAACGACGGCCCACCAAAGAGGCAAAAGCCATGGGACTGGATCGCGCCCGGACCAGAATTTCACCCGAAAAGTCGCTTTTGGCGACATTCGCCCGGATCGGCCTCGGCCGGTCGAGCCTCAGCCCGTCATGCCTTAGAGGGATTGCGCCATGATCAGTTCGGTTTTGGATCGCCTGATGGCCGCATTCGACGGCAGCCCGTGGGCCATGTCGTCGGGGCGCGATTGCCTGCATGCGCGCGGCGACTCGCACCGTTCGCAGCCGCTTTACACGCCCGAACAGCGCCAGCGACGCGACAACACCTATTGGACGCTGGTCCAGGGCATTCTCGCCCCGATCCAGTTCCTCGTTTTCATCGCGAGTGCCGTGCTCGTCGTGCGCTTCCTGGCGACCGGCGAGGGTTTCGAGATCGCGACGGCTTCGGTCATCGTTAAAACGCTGCTGCTCTACGCGATCATGGTCACGGGTGCGATCTGGGAGAAGGTCGTGTTCGGCCGCTATCTGTTTGCGCCGGCCTTCTACTGGGAAGACGTGTTCAGCATGCTCGTACTGGCATTGCACACGGCCTATCTCACGGCCCTCGTCGGCGGCTACGGCGATGCCGAATTCCAGATGACGTTGGCGCTCGCCGCCTACGCGACCTACGTGGTGAACGCCACGCAGTTCGTGCTGAAGCTGCGCGCCGCGCGGCGCGACGAGCAGCGCTGGAAGGGGCGCGCCCCTGTCGGCGGCGCGATCGGTTCGTTCTGATGGCCACACTGGATCTGCAGAAGCCCGAAGCCAGCTGTGCAAGCCCGCCCGAGATTCTGCGCGAGCGCGGCCAGCGCGAAGTTTTCTGCGGCCTGACCGGCATCATCTGGCTGCATCGCAAAATCCAGGATGCGTTTTTCCTCGTCGTCGGCTCGCGCACCTGCGCGCATCTGATCCAGTCGGCGGCGGGCGTGATGATCTTCGCCGAGCCGCGTTTTGCCACCGCCATCATCGACGAGCGCGATCTCGCAGGCCTTGCCGACGCCAATGCCGAGCTCGACCGAGTCGTCAATCGCCTGCTCGAGCGCCGCCCGGACATCAAGCTCTTGTTCCTCGTGGGCTCGTGCCCGTCGGAAGTGATCAAGCTCGATCTGTCGCGCGCGGCCCAGCGCCTGTCGCGCAGCTTCGAGCCGCGCGTGCGCGTGCTGAACTATTCGGGCAGCGGCATCGAGACCACCTTCACGCAAGGCGAAGATGCGTGCCTGGCAGCCCTGGTCCCGAGTCTGCCGGCGGCCCCGGCATCGGCCCCGCGCGAATTGCTGGTTGTGGGTGCGCTTGCCGACGTCGTCGAAGACCAGTTCAAGCGCATTTTCGAGCGCTTGGGTATTGGCCCCGTGCGCTTCATGCCGCCGCGCAGTGCGCTCGATCTGCCGCAGGTCGGCCCTGGCACGCATTATCTGCTCGCCCAGCCCTTCTTGGGCGACACGGCGCGGGCACTCGACGATCGCGGCGCCAAATGGCTGCCGGCAGCGTTTCCGCTCGGCGCCGAAGGGACCACGGCGTGGCTGCGTGCGGCCGCGGATGCGTGGGGTATCGATCCCGAACATTTCGGTGCCGTCACGGCAGCACACCGCGCGCGTGCGGAAACAGCCCTTGCGCGCTATCGCGCCAAGCTCGAAGGCAAGAGCGTTTTCTTCTTCCCCGACTCGCAGCTCGAAGTGCCGCTTGCGCGCTTCCTCACGCGCGAGATGGGCATGCGCGCAGTCGAAGTGGGCACGCCCTATCTGCATCGCCAGCATCTGGCGGCCGATCTCGCTTTGCTGCCGGCCGATACGGCCTACAGCGAAGGCCAGCATGTCGACAACCAGCTCGACCGCTGCCGGGCGGCCCGGCCCGACATCACGGTGTGCGGCCTGGGTCTTGCCAATCCGCTCGAGGCCGAAGGCCTCACCACAAAATGGTCGATCGAACTCCTGTTCACGCCGATCCAAGGCTACGAGCAGGCCGGCGATCTGGCCGAACTCTTTGCGCGCCCGCTCGAGCGGCGCGCCCGGCTGGCGGCCTAACGCCATGCAGCTGACCGTCTGGACCTACGAAGGCCCGCCGCATGTCGGCGCGATGCGCATCGCGACGGCACTCGAAGACGTGCATTACGTGCTGCATGCGCCCCAGGGCGACACCTACGCCGATCTCCTGTTCACGATGATCGAGCGGCGCGCCAAGCGCCCGCCGGTGACCTACACGACCTTCCAGGCGCGCGATCTGGGCGGCGACACGGCCGATCTTTTCAAAGCGGCCGCACGCGACGCGTTTGCGCGCTTCAAGCCCAAGGCGATGCTCGTGGGTGCATCGTGCACGGCCGAACTCATCCAAGACGATCCGGGCGGACTTGCCAAAGCGCTCGCTTTGCCGATCCCGGTCGTTGCCCTCGAATTGCCGTCCTACCAGAAAAAAGAAAACTGGGGGGCCAGCGAAACCTTCTATCGCCTCGTGCGCGCTCTTGCGGGCCCGCATGCGCCGGCCGCCGGCACAAAACGCGCAGCACGCGAACCTGGTGTGCGCGCGCGCTGCAATCTTCTGGGCCCGACGGCACTGGGCTTCCGCCATCGCGACGACGTGGCCGAAATCGTCAAGCTGCTCGACAGCATCGGCATCGACGTCGATATCGTCGCCCCGCTCGGTGCCACCGCTGCCGACATTGCGCGCCTGGGCGAGGCCGATATCTGCGTGCCGCTCTATCCCGAGATCGCAGGCCAGGCGGCCGCATGGCTTGCCAAAACCTTCGACCAGACGCTTGTGCGCACCGTGCCGATCGGTGTGGGGGCCACGCGCGAGTTCGTGGCCGAGATCGCGGCAGCTGCCGGCCTCGATGCCGGCGCAATTTTGGCCGACATGCCGACGCGCGCCCCCTGGTATTCGAAATCGGTCGACTCGAACTATCTCACCGGCAAACGCGTGTTCGTGTTCGGCGACGCCACGCACGCGATCGCGGCCGCGCGCATTGCCGCGCGCGAACTCGGCTTCACGGTCGTCGGGCTCGGCACCTACAGTCGCGAGTTTGCGCGCGAAGTGCGCGAAGCGGCCAAGCTCTACGGCATCGAAGCTTTGATCACCGACGACTATCTCGAAGTCGAAGCGAAGGTCGCCGAGCTGCAGCCCGAGCTGGTGCTCGGCACGCAGATGGAGCGCCACATCGCCAAGCGCCAGGGCGTGCCCTGTGCCGTCATCTCGGCCCCCGTGCATGTGCAGGATTTCCCCGCGCGCTATTCGCCGCAGATGGGTTTCGAGGGAGCGAACGTGCTGTTCGACACCTGGGTCCATCCGCTTATGATGGGCCTCGAAGAACATCTGCTGACGATGTTCCGCGGCGATTTCGAATTCCACGACGGTGCGGGCTCGTCGCATCTGGGTGCGGGCAAGTCGCATGCCCCCGCCAACGCCGCCGCCGAAAAGCCGACGCCTGCACAAGACGCGCCGATCGTCGTTGCTGCTGCACCCGCTGCTGCCGGACCGATCGTTCCGGTTTGGGCAGCGGATGCGGAAAAGGAACTCAAAAAGATACCGTTCTTCGTGCGCGGCAAAGCCCGCCGCAACACCGAGCGCTTCTCGGTCGAACGGGGTGTGGCCATCATCACCGTGGAGACGCTGTACGATGCCAAAGCGCATTTCGGCCGCTGACCCCACGCCCATTCGCGTGGCCATCGTCACGATGGACAGCCATCTGACGGGCTCGGCGATGCGTGCCGAAGCGGTGCTGCGTCGCGAACTGCCGGGTTTGACGCTCGCGGTCCATGCGGCCGACGAGTGGGGGACGGACGAAGAAGCGCTGAAACGCTGCAAGGAAGACATCGCGCGCGCCGACATCGTCGTGGCGACCATGCTGTTCCTGGAAGACCATGTGCGCGCCGTGATGCCGGATCTGCTGGCACGCCGCGAAAACTGCGACGCGATCGTGTGCTGCCTTGCGGCGGGCGAAATCGTCAAGCTCACGCGCATCGGCAAGTTCAACATGAGCAAGGAGGCGCTCGGCGCCATCTCGTGGCTGAAGCGCCTGCGCGGCAAGTCCAAGCCCGGCCAGTCGTCGGGCGAAGGCCAGATGAAGATGCTGCGCCAGCTGCCCAAGCTGCTCCGCTTCGTGCCTGGCACGGCGCAAGACGTGCGCGCCTATTTCCTCACGCTGCAATATTGGCTCGCCGGTTCGGAAGCCAATCTCGCCAACATGGTGCGCCTGCTGATCGGTCGTTACGCGGACGGGGCGCGCCGCAATCTGCGCAACGCCGTATCGGCACAGCCGCCCATCGACTATCCGGATGTCGGCGTCTACCACCCGCGCATGAAGGGCCGTCTCGGCGAGCGCGTCGATCTGCTGCCGGCGCCGACGGCCAAGGTTCGCGGCACGGTCGGTTTGCTCGTGCTGCGCTCGTATCTGCTGTCGGACAATGCGGGCCACTACGACGGCACGATCGCAGCCCTCGAAGCGCGCGGCCTGCGCGTGGTGCCGGTCTTCGCGAGCGGCCTCGACCAGCGCCCGGCCATCGAAAAATATTTCCGCAAAGACGGCCGCACGACGGTCGATGCGGTCATCTCGCTGACCGGTTTCTCGTTGGTCGGCGGCCCCGCCTACAACGACGCCAAGGCGGCCGAAGAAATTCTCGCGACCCTCGACGTGCCGTATCTCGCCGCCCATCCGGTCGAATTCCAAACCCTCGAACAATGGGGTGCTTCGGAACGCGGCCTGATGCCGGTCGAAAGCACGATCATGGTCGCAATCCCGGAACTCGACGGCGCTTCGGGCCCGATCGTGTTCGGTGGCCGCTCGGACGGGGCGGGCGCGCCGTGTGCGGGCTGCGACCGCCATTGCGTGTTCGAGAACGCCGCCGAAGGCCGCAACATGCATGTGTGCGCCGAGCGTGCTTCGATGCTGGCCGACCGCGTCGACAAAATGGTGCAGCTGCGCGCGACCCAGCGTGCGGCGCGCAAGATCGCGGTCGTGCTGTTCAACTTCCCGCCGAACGGCGGCAATGCGGGCACGGCTGCGTATCTGTCGGTGTTCGACTCGCTGCAGCGCACGCTCGCGGCGATGAAGGCCGAAGGCTACACGGTCGAAGTCCCGGCCGACGGCGACACGCTGCGCAAAGCGGTCGTCGAAGGCAACGCCGCGCAGTACGGCTCGGACGCCAACGTGCATTGCCGCATTTCCGCTGCCGAACATGTGACCCGCGAGACGTGGCTCTCGCAGATCGAGGCGCAGTGGGGTCCTGCCCCCGGCCGCCAGCAGAGCGACGGTTCGTCGATCTTCGTGCTCGGCGCGCAGTTCGGCAACGTGTTCGTCGGCATCCAGCCCGCCTTCGGCTACGAGGGCGATCCGATGCGGCTCCTGTTCGAGAAGGGCTTTGCGCCCACGCATGCTTTCTCGGCCTTCTATCGCTGGCTGCGCGAGGATTTTGCGGCCGATGCGGTGCTGCATTTCGGCACGCATGGGGCGCTCGAATTCATGCCGGGCAAGCAGTCGGGCATGTCGGGCGCATGCTGGCCCGACCGCATGATCGGCGCATTGCCGAACATCTATCTCTACGCCGCGAACAATCCGTCGGAAGGGGCGATCGCCAAGCGCCGTTCGGCCGCCACACTCGTGAGCTATCTCACGCCGCCGGTGGCGCATGCCGGCCTCTACAAGGGCTTGGGCGAACTCAAGGTGTCGATCGAACGTTGGCGCGCGCTCGAGCCCGACGCGTCGTTCGAGCGCGGCGAGCTTGCGGCCCTTGTGCAAGCGCAGGCCGCCCTTGTCGATCTGGCAGCCGCCGAGCCCGCTTGGGCAGATCCCGCCTGCGAAATCGAAGCGCTGGGAACGAAGGTTCTCGAGCTTGAATACACGTTGATCCCGCACGGACTGCACGTGGTGGGCGCCATCCCGTCGCACGAAGAGCGGCTCGATACGCTGCTTGCGGTCGCCGACGCCAGCCACGAGATGCGTCCGTCGCGCGAAGCGGTCGAAGCCTTGATGCGCGGCGAATCGGTCGAAGCGGCGTGGTCGCATACCGGCCTCGGGCCCGACGAAAAAGCCTTCGAGATGATGCGCACGCTCGCGCGTACCGACGCGATGCTGCGCGAAGACGCAGAGATCCCGGCCTTGCTGCGCGCCCTCGACGGGCGCTTCACGCGGCCGGCCCCGGGCGGGGATCTGCTGCGCACGCCCGCGATCCTGCCCACGGGGCGCAACATCCACGGCTTCGATCCGTTCCGCATTCCGAGCGCCTACGCGGTGCAAGACGGCGCACGCCAGGCCGCCCGCTTGATCGAGCGGCATATGGCTGGCGGTGCGGCCCTGCCCGAGACGGTCGCCATCGTGCTGTGGGGTACGGACAATCTCAAATCCGAAGGCGGGCCGATCGCGCAAGCGCTCGCCCTTTTGGGTACGCGCCCGCGCTTCGACAGCTACGGCCGCCTTGCCGGGGCCGAGCTGATCCCGCTTGCCGAACTCGGCCGCCCGCGCATCGACGTGGTCATCACGCTGTCGGGCATCTTCCGCGATTTGCTTCCGCTGCAGATCAAGCTGCTCGCCGAGGCGTGCTTCCTGGCGGCGTCGGCCGACGAAGCGACCACCGACAATTTCGTGCGCAAGCACGCACTCGCCTACCAGCAGACACATGGCTGCGATCTCGAGACGGCTTCCTTGCGTGTGTTCGGCAATGCCGACGGCGCTTACGGCTCGAACGTCAACCATCTTGTCGAAAACGGCGCTTGGGAAAACGAAGACGAGCTCGCCGAGACCTATTCCAAGCGCAAGAGCTTCGCCTACGGCCGCAGCGGCAAGCCCGCGGCCCAAGCGGCGTTGCTGCAGAGCGTGCTGGCGGACGTCGATCTCGCCTACCAGAATCTCGACTCGGTCGAGCTTGGCGTCACCACGGTCGACCATTATTTCGATACGCTGGGCGGCATTTCGCGCGCGGTGCGCCGCGCCAAGGGCGGCACGGCGGCGCCGGTCTATATCGGCGACCAGACGCGCGGCGAGGGCACGGTGCGCAGCCTCTCCGAACAGGTCGCCCTCGAGACGCGCACGCGGACCCTCAATCCGAAATGGTACGAGGGCATGCTCAAGCACGGCTACGAGGGCGTGCGCCAGATCGAAGAGCACGTGACCAACACGATGGGCTGGTCGGCGACCACGGGTGAGGTCCAGCCCTGGGTCTACAAGCAGCTCACTGAAACTTTCGTGCTGGATCCCGAGATGCGCGAGCGTCTGGCCCAGCTCAATCCCACCGCGTCGGCGAAAGTCGCCACGCGTCTCATCGAAGCCCACGAACGCAGCTATTGGACGCCCGATCCCGCCACTCTCGAAGCTTTGCGCCGTGCCGGCGCCGAGCTCGAAGACCGGCTCGAGGGCGTCAAAGAAGGAGTTGCCGCATGAACATCGCGACCCCCAAACGCCCGACCCGTGCGGACGGCGAGGGCAGTCTGCAGGTCCAGCTCGACCCGCAGATGAAAATCGAAGGGGCGAAAGTCTTCGCCGTCTACGGCAAAGGCGGGATCGGCAAGAGCACGACCTCGTCGAACCTGTCGGTCGCGTTCTCGAAGCTCGGCAAGCGCGTGCTGCAGATCGGCTGCGATCCCAAGCACGACTCCACTTTCACGCTGACCAAGCGCCTGATCCCGACCGTGATCGACGTGCTCGAGCAGGCCGATTTCCACACCGAAGAGCTGCGCGTCGACGACTTCGTGTTCGAAGGCTACAACGGCGTGATGTGCGTCGAAGCGGGCGGCCCGCCGGCCGGGACCGGCTGCGGCGGCTACGTGGTCGGCCAGACGGTCAAGCTCCTCAAAGAGCACCATCTGCTCGACGACACGGACGTGGTCGTGTTCGACGTGCTCGGCGACGTGGTGTGCGGCGGCTTCGCCTCGCCCCTCCAGCATGCCGACCGCGGCCTCATCGTCGCCGCCAACGATTTCGACTCGATCTTCGCGATGAACCGCATCGTGGCCGCCATCTCGGCCAAGGCGAAGAACTACCCGGTGCGCTTGGGCGGGGTCATCGCCAACCGCAGCGCGGGCACCGACCAGATCGAAAAATTCAACAAGGCCGTCGGCCTCAAGACGCTCGCGCACTTCCCGGATCTCGACGTGATCCGCCGCAGCCGCCTCAAGAAGGCGACTTTGTTCGAGATGGAAGACTCGCCGGAATTGCTGGCGGTGCGCGCCGAATATCTGCGCCTTGCCGAAACGCTGTGGTCGGGCACCGACGAGCTCGCACCCGACTCGCTCAAAGACCGCGAAATCTTCGATTTGTTGGGGTACGACTGATGGCCAGCGCCTCCTACACACATCGCCGCAGCCAGATCGAAAACTATTTCGACCGCACGGCGGCAGATGCCTGGGCGAAACTCACTTCGACCGCCCCGGTCGGGCGCATCCGCGCCACGGTGCGCGCGGGCCGCGACCGCATGCGCAACATCCTGCTCGCCAACCTGCCCGCCGACATGCGCGGGTTGCGTCTGCTCGATGCGGGCTGCGGGACGGGCGCTTTTGCGGTCGAAGCAGCACGTCGCGGTGCCCATGTAGTCGCGATCGATCTGTCGCCGACGTTGGTTGCCCTTGCCGACGAACGCGCCCCGCGCGATTTCGCGCACGGCAAGATCGAGTTCCGTGTGGGCGACATGTCGGATGCAAGCCTCGGCGAATTCGACCATGTCGTGGCGATGGACTCGTTGATCCACTACGACGAACGCGACGTCTCGCGCGTGCTCGGCGACATTGCGGGCCGCACGCGCCATTCGATTCAGTTCACGTTCGCGCCGCGCACGCCGCTCCTGATGGCGTTCTGGGCGGCGGGCCGCCTGTTCCCACGCAGCGACCGCGCACCTGCGATCGAGCCCATCGCGGTCGCTTCGCTGCGCCGCATGCTGCCGCAACACGAAGCGCTCGCGTCCTGGCGCGAAGCCTCGAGCGAACGCGTGGCCAGCGGCTTCTACACCTCGCAAGCGATGGAGCTGCGTCGCGCATGAGCTGGCTTTCGGCCAAGACGCGCAAATATATGGTCGGCATGGGGCCGCGCATCGTGCGCTTCCTGCCCTTCGCCGATGCGGCGACGGCTGATTTGCCGCTTGGTCGCCTCTTGCGTCTGTCGCTGTTCCAGCTGACCGGCGGCATGGCGTTTGTGCTGCTGAACGGCACGCTCAACCGCGTGATGATCGTCGAGATGAGTGTGCCCGCGAGCCTCGTGGCCGTGATGGTCGCATTGCCGCTGCTGTTCGCCCCTTTGCGCGCACTCGTGGGTTTCCGTTCCGATACGCATCGCTCGGCCATCGGCTGGCGGCGCGTGCCCTATATTTGGATGGGCTCGCTCGTGCAGTTCGGCGGGCTTGCGATCATGCCGTTCGCCCTGCTCGTGCTGTCGGGCGACGGCGAAGGGCCGATTTGGGTCGGCCAGCTCGGTGCGGCCCTGGCGTTCCTGCTCGTGGGGGCTGGCATGCTCACGGCCCAGACGGCGGGCTTGGCGCTTGCGACCGACTTGGCCAGCGAATCCTCGCGCCCGCGCGTCGTGGCGCTGATGTACGTGACACTTCTTGTGGGTTCGGTCGTCAGCGGCTTCGTCTTCGGCGAATTGCTTGCCGATTTCAGCGCCAAGCGCCTCGTGCAGGTCGTGCAAGGGGCGGCCGTCGTTACGATCGTGCTGAACGTTGTGGCACTCTGGAAGCAGGAGGTTCGCAATCCGCGCCTTACCTCCAAAAACGTGCGTCAGCCGAGCTTTGCCGAAGAATGGCGGGCCCTCGCAAAGGCCGGGCGTACGCTGCGCCTGTTGGTTGCGGTTGGGCTGGGCACCGCGGCCTTTGCGATGCAGGACATTCTGCTCGAGCCCTATGGCGGCCAGGTGCTGAAGATGAGCGTGGGTTCGACCACGGAGCTCACCGCCACGCTGGCACTCGGCGCATTGCTGGCTTTTGCCTTGGCCGCAAACCTGCTCGAGCGCGGCTTCGACCCCTATCGCTTGGCGGCCTACGGCGCATTGCTCGGCATCGTCGCTTTTGCGCTCGTGATTTTCTCGGCCCCGCTCGACGCTGTCGACATGTTCCGTGCGGGCGTCTTCGCGATCGGGATGGGCGGCGGGTTGTTCTCGGTCGGCACGCTAACGGCCGTCATGTCGATCAAATCGGAAGGCCGCACGGGATTGGCACTCGGCGCCTGGGGGGCCGTGCAGGCCACCGCAGCGGGAACGGCGGTCGCCTTGGGCGGGCTCATCGGCGACGGTGTTGGCGCCCTTGCCAAGGCGGGCGCCTTGGGCGCCGGTCTGTCCGATCCGGCGGTCGGCTACAGCGTCGTCTACCACATCGAAATCGCCTTGCTGTTCGCAACACTCGTCGCGATCGGACCCTTGGTCCGCGTCGGACATGTGCGGTCGGCAGGCGGAACGAAATTCGGCCTGGCCGAGATGCCGGGCTAAGCGAAAACGAGAAGGCGGGAGAGCAGCCATGGAAATGGGAATCGTCGCACAAAACTTCGACATCGCGCAGATCACGCTTTACGTGTTCTGGGCGTTCTTCGCGGGGCTCATCTACTACTTGCACCGCGAGAACAAGCGCGAGGGCTATCCGCTCGAAACCGACCGGCCGCAGGGCGGCGTCGTGCAGGGCTTCCCGGCCGTGCCCGCACCCAAGACCTATCTGCTGCGCGACGGTACGACCGTGCAGGCCCCCAAGGCGGAAGCGCCGCGCTCCTTCGCGCTCGTGCAGGTGCAGAACTATCCGGGCGCGCCCTTCGAGCCGACCGGCGACCCGATGCAGGACGGCGTGGGCCCGGCCGGTTACGCGCTGCGCGCCGAACATCCCGAAACCTCCTCCGACAATCTGCCGACCATCGTGCCGATGCGCCTCGCCCCTGACCATTGGGTGGCCGAAGGCGATCCCGATCCGCGCGGCATGCCGGTTGTCGGCATCGACGATGCGGTCGGCGGCACGGTTACCGACATCTGGATCGACCGCAGCGAAGTGATGATCCGCTATCTCGAAGTCTCGGTCGCGAGCTCGGGTGCGCGCGTGCTGCTGCCGATGACGATGGCGCGGGTGAGTGCGTCGCGCAAACGCGTGACGGTCGACTCGATCCGCAGCGACCAGTTCGCGGGCGTGCCGAAGACGGCGAGCCTCGACCAGGTCACCTCGCGCGAGGAAGACCGCATCACCGCCTACTATGCCGGCGGCCATCTCTATTCGCTGCCCTCGCGCTCGGAGCCCGTGATATGAGCGCGCACGCCGAAGGCCACGACGATTTCGATTTCGAACCCGTCCGCGGCCTGCCCAAAATGCTGCCGCAAGGCGAAACGATGTTGTGGCAGGGTGGCCCGGATGCGGCAACCGTCGCCAAGCGCGTGCTGCATGTGCGCAAGATCGGCATCTACTTCGCCGCGATCTTCGCATGGTCGGTCGCAGCCGGTATTGCCGACAGCACGCCGACCGTCGAACTTGCGGTCTCGCTTGCCGTGCTCACGCTGCTGGCGGCAGCCGCCGTCGGGCTCGTGGCGCTGTTCGCTTGGGGCATTGCGCGCACGACAGTCTACACGCTGACCCAGCGCCGCTTGGTGATGCGCATCGGCATTGCGCTGCCGATCACCTTCAACATTCCCTACAAGCTCGTCGAAAGCGCTTCGGTCAAACAGAACGGCGACGGGACCGGCGACATTTCGCTGGTGCTCGCACCGGGCGAGCGCATGGCCTATGCGGTCGTGTGGCCGCATGCGCGCCCGTGGCATTTCTCGCGCGTGCAGCCGACCTTGCGCGCGATCGCCGACGTCGAGAACGTGGCGCAGATACTGGCGCGCGCGGTCGTTGCCCAGCCGCTGCCCTCCCAACTCGTGCAAGGCGCGCGCGCTTCCGTGCGCACGCCGGTTGATGCAAATCAAGGTGCGGAACGCTTCGGTTCGGGCAATCTCAGCGCTGGAAACTTCAGAGGGAGTGCAGCCTGATGGCCGGCGACAACGGCACCCAACATTCGTTCCCGCGCGGACCGCTGCTGGGTTTGGCAGCTGTCCTGGGCCTTGCGATCTGTTTTGCGACGTTCTCGACCATGACGGGGGTCGGTCGGGTCGAAGCGCAATCGGCCGCTTCGTCCAACGCCACAAGTCGCGATCTCTTTTTCTACGATCGCGACGACGGCGGCGTGACGGTGGCGGACGCCAATGGCGGGGTCGTGATCGCGCAGTTCGAGCCGGCCACAAACGGTTTCCTGCGTTCGACCGTGCGCGGTCTCGTGCGCGAGCGCAAACGCCGCGAGCTGGGTCCCGAAACGCCGTTCCGCATCTCGATGGAGCCGGACGGCCGTTTGCTTCTGACCGACCCCGCCACGAACCGCACGGTCGATCTGCGCGCGTTCGGGCCGACCAATCTCGACGTCTTCGCGCGTCTGCTGCCGGACCGGGCGGTGGCCGCACTTCGCTGAAACTCATTCACGGGAGGGGGTTCCCATGACTGCCGCAATCGCCGCCGATATCGCACCGAACCATTCGACCGAACGCGCCAAGGTCAGCACGATGCTGACCCCGAATTTCTACCGTACCGACTATGCCGCGATCGACGCGTTCGATGTCGAGCCGATCCGCGCCGAGTGGAACGCGCTGATGAAGGAATTCAGCGACGACAAAAACGGCGACCATTTCGACCGCGACGAAGGTTTCGGGCGCGAAGTGACCGAACTGCCGCCGGCCCTCAAGGAAGAATTCATCGAATTCCTGATCAGCTCGTGCACGTCGGAGTTTTCGGGCTGCGTGCTCTATGCCGAACTCAAGCGCCGTGCGAAGAACCCCGACATGGCCGATCTGTTCGGCTACATGGCGCGCGACGAATCGCGGCACGCCAATTTCATCAACCAGTCGCTCAAGGATTTCGGCCTCGGCGTCGATCTCGGGTTCCTGAAGCAGGCGAAGAAATACAAGTATTTTGAGCCCAAGTTCATCATGTACGCGACGTATCTGTCCGAGAAAATCGGCTATGCGCGCTACATCACCATCCACCGCGAGCTCGAGCGTCATCCCGAGCGCCGCTTCCATCCGATCTTCAAATGGTTCGAGCAGTGGTGCAACGACGAGTACCGCCACGGCGAGGCCTTTGCGCTGATGATGAGTGCGAAGCCCGAACTGCTCGAGGGCCGCAACAAGCTGTGGATCCGATTCTTCCTGCTCGCGGTCTACGCCACGATGTTCGTGCGCGACCATACGCGCCCCGAGCTTCACAAGGCGTTCGGGCTCGACCCGACGGAATACGATTTCCAGGTCTTCCGCATCACGTCGGAATGCACGAAGCAGATCTTCCCCTTCACGCTCGACATCGACCATCCGGCGTTCCGCGCCGGGCTCGAGCGGCTATGCCGCCTTCAGAAGACGGTCGACGCGGCCAAGGCCGAGGGGGGCGTTATGGGAGCCATCAAGCGGGCGGGCTGCGCCGTCGCTGCGGTTGCGACGTTCGCCGGGCTTTACATGCTGCCCGTCGTGCGCCACGCCAAGCTGCCGCAGGTTCGCATGCAGGCCGTGTGGTAAGCGCAGCGATGTTCGAATATTTCGCACCCGTGCTGTTCGTGCTGCTGGCTTGGTGGTTCAGCACGGGTGCGATCTTCTATCTCGACGGTCTGCCGCGCCGCACTTTCCGCTACAGCATGGCGGGGATGACCGTCGTTTTGGTCGCGGCCTTGTGGGGCCTGTCGGCAACGGCCGGCGACGTCTCCGGCAGCGGCGCCTACATCGCCTTTGCGTGTGCTTTGGCCGTTTGGGGGTGGCAGGAAATGGGTTTCCTGATGGGTTTCGTCACCGGCCCGCGCCGTGTGCGATGCCCGGCGGGTGTCGGCACCGCAAAGCGCTTTTCGCTCGCGGTCGAAACGATCCTGTTCCACGAGTTGGCGCTCGCGGTCTCGGGCCTTGCGGTTGTGGCCATGACATGGGGCGGGGACAACCAGATCGGAACCTGGACGTTCATCGCACTCTGGACGATGCGCCTCAGCACCAAGCTCAATCTGTTTTTGGGCGTGCCGAATCTCAGCGAAGAGGTTCTGCCCACGCATCTTGCCTATCTCGCTAGCTATTTTGCCAAGCGGCCGATGAACCTGTTTTTCCCGGTCTCGGTTACTTTGGCGACGACGGCAACCGGTTTCGCCTGGGGGGCGGTATCGGCATTGCCGGGGGAGGCCCCCGAACTTGCGGGTGCCGTTCTGATCGCGACGATCCTGACGCTGGGCGTGCTGGAACATTGGTTCCTCGTCGTTCCGCTGCCGGTCAATGCGATTTGGAAATGGGGGCTGCGTTCGCGCGCTGCGAACGACGGCAATGAAGCCGACGCACGTCCGGTCTTCGGGCGCGTGTCGGGCAGGGGCGATCTTCGTTCGCAATTGGCTCCGGCCAAGGCGGCAAGACGCATGGTGCGACCGATCGGAGAGTTGCTCGCACCCGGGGTGGATGTGTCCATAAAACGGAGGCCGTCATGAACTACGAAAAATTCTTCGCTCAGAAACTCGATGGTCTTCGCAAGGAGGGTCGCTACCGCGTCTTCACCGATCTTGAGCGCCATCGCGGCGATTTCCCGCGCGCCACGCATTTCGGCGAAAGCGAACCGGCACCCATCACCGTGTGGTGTTCGAACGACTATCTCGGAATGGGCCAGAACCCGCTCGTGGTGGGTGCGATGCACGAAGCGCTCGACCGTTGCGGTGCGGGTGCCGGCGGCACGCGCAACATCTCCGGCAACAACCACTACCATGTGCTGCTCGAGCGCGAGCTTGCCGATCTGCACGGCAAGGAAGCGGCGTTGCTCTTCACCTCCGGCTACGTGTCGAACTGGGCGTCGCTCAGCACGCTTGCGGCAGGCATTCCGAACTGCATCGTGCTGTCGGACTCGGAAAACCACGCTTCGATGATCGAGGGCATTCGCCACAGCGGGGCCGAGAAGCGCATCTTCAAGCACAACGACCCGCAGGATCTGGCGCGCAAGCTCGGCGACCTCGATCCCGCGCGCCCGAAACTGGTCGCGTTCGAATCCGTCTATTCGATGGACGGCGACATAGCGCCCATCGCGGAACTCTGCGACGTCGCCGACGCGCACAACGCGATGACCTATCTCGACGAGGTGCACGCGGTCGGTCTCTACGGTCCGCATGGCGGCGGCATTGCCGATCGCGAGGGCCTCAGCCATCGCCTGACCGTGATCGAAGGCACGCTCGGCAAGGCTTTCGGCGTGCTTGGCGGCTACATCGCGGCCTCGGCCAATCTCGTCGATTTCATCCGCAGCTACGCCTCGGGCTTCATCTTCACGACGTCGCTGCCGCCGGCCGTAGCGGCGGGGGCACTCGCCAGCATCAAGCATTTGAAGGCGAGCTCGGTCGAGCGCGAGCGTCAGCAGGCGGTCGTGCGCAAGGTGCGCCAGCGCCTCACGGCGGCGGGCATTCCGGTGTTGGCCAACAAAAGCCACATCGTGCCGGTGATGGTGGGCGACCCTGTGCAGTGCAAGCGCATCAGCGACGAGCTGCTCACCGAATACGGCATCTATGTGCAGCCGATCAACTACCCGACCGTGCCGCGCGGCACCGAGCGCCTGCGCGTGACACCGTCGCCGCTGCACACCGACGCCGACATCGACCATCTGGTTGCCTCGCTCTCGGCGATCTGGGGTAGGCTCGAACTCAAACGGGCCGCCTGAAGCACAGCGTCGAACGACAACAAAAAAGCTTGGGGGAGGGCGCTATGGGGAAGACGCAAACGACCACGCCGCTGCTGGACAAGATCCAGATGCCTGCGGATCTGCGGAATCTTTCGACGGCCGAGTTGGGGGACTTGGCCGCCGAACTGCGCGCCGAAACGGTTTCGGCCGTTTCGACGACGGGCGGACATCTCGGCGCCAGCCTGGGCGTGGTCGAACTCACCGTGGCGCTTCACCATGTCTTCGACACGCCCGAGGACAAGCTGATCTGGGACGTGGGCCACCAGGCCTACCCGCACAAGATCCTGACCGGCCGACGCGACCGCATCCGCACCTTGCGCCAGGGCGGCGGGCTGTCGGGTTTCACCAAGCGCAGCGAAAGCGAATACGACCCGTTCGGGGCCGCACATTCGTCGACCTCGATTTCGGCGGGCCTCGGCATGGCCGTGGCGCGCGATCTCGAGGGCCGCGACAACAATGTCGTCTGCGTGATCGGCGACGGGGCGATGTCGGCGGGCATGGCCTACGAAGCCATGAACAATGCGGGTGCGATGAAATCGCGCCTGATCGTGATCCTCAACGACAACGACATGTCGATCGCCCCGCCGGTGGGCGCCATGAGCGCTTATCTTTCGCGGCTCATGTCGTCGCCGGGCTTCGTGCATTTGCGCGAACTCGGCAAGCAGTTCGCTTCCCAATTGCCGCGCTCGATGCACGTGGCGGCCCGCCGCGTGGACACCTATGCGCGCGGCATGGCGACGGGCGGCACCTTGTTCGAGGAAATGGGCTTCTACTATCTCGGCCCCATCGACGGGCACAATCTCGAGCATCTCCTGCCTGTGCTGCGCAATGCGCGCGATTCCGAGCGCAATGGGCCGGTGCTGATCCATGTCGTCACGCAGAAGGGCAAGGGCTACGCGCCCGCCGAAGCGGCGGCCGACAAATATCACGGTGTCGGCAAGTTCGACGTGCTGACCGGCACGCTTGCTCCCGTCAAAACCAATGCGCCGAGCTACACCAAAGTGTTCGGCGATGCGCTGGTGGCCGAAGCCGAGCGCGACGAAAAGATCGTCGCCGTCACGGCTGCCATGCCCACAGGCACGGGGCTCGACGCGTTCCAGCGGCGCTTTCCCTCGCGCTGCTTCGACGTCGGCATTGCCGAGCAGCACGCGGTTACGTTTGCGGCTGGGCTTGCGTGCGAAGGCTACAAGCCGGTCGTGGCGATCTATTCGACCTTCCTGCAGCGCGCCTACGACCAGATCGTGCACGACGTTGCCTTGCAGCGTTTGCCGGTGCGCTTTGCCATCGACCGGGCCGGTCTTGTGGGCGCGGACGGGCCGACGCATGCGGGCTCGTTCGACATCGGTTACTTGGCATCGCTGCCCGACTTTGTCGTGATGGCGGCGGCCGACGAGGCCGAACTCGTTCATATGGTCGCGACGGCGGCTGCGATCGACGACCGGCCGTCGGCCGTGCGCTATCCGCGCGGCGAGGGCGTTGGCGTGGACATGCCCGAGCGCGGTGTGCCGCTTGAGATCGGGCGCGGCCGCGTGCTGCGCGAAGGCAGCACTATCGCCATCCTCTCTTTCGGTACACGCCTTGCCGAATGTCAGAAGGCCGCCGACGAACTGGCCGCGCGCGGCCTTTCCGCGACGGTTGCGGATGCGCGCTTTGCAAAGCCCTTGGACCGCGATCTTTTGGGGCGCCTTGCGCGGTCGCACGAGATGCTCGTGACGGTCGAGGAAGGGGCGGTCGGCGGTTTCGGCAGCCAGGTGCTGCATGCGATGGCCGAAGACGGTCTGCTCGACCGCGGCCTCAAAATCCGGAGCCTCGCCTTGCCGGACCGATTCATCGACCATGATTCGCCGCAGAAGATGTATGATGCGGCCGGGCTCAATGCTGCCCAGATCGTCGCGACGATCCTTTCGGCGTTGGATCGCGATGCGCGCGGATTGCTGCATCGGGCATAGGCGGGGGAAAGGGCGGCCCTGAGGCTGCACACCTGCCGCGATACACGGAAGCGGTAGGGGAGCGGCAAGGGTGGAAGCGGCGACGGCATCGGACTATCTGGCCTTGGCGGTTTTCGCGGGCTTGTGCTTCGCCACCGCGTTGTCGGGCGCTTTTTTCCGTCCCGGCCCCTGGTACGAGACCCTCGCCAAGCCGCGCTGGCGCCCGCCCAATTGGCTGTTCGGGCCGGCTTGGCTCGTGCTGTTCTGCCTGATCGCGACGGCCGCTTGGCGCGTGTGGCGTATCGCGGGCTTCGAGGAAGGCAGCCTCGCAATGGCGATTTTCGGCGTGCAACTCGTGTTCAACGCGGCGTGGTCGGCGCTGTTTTTCGGCGCAAGGCGAATGGATTGGGCCTTCTGGAATCTTGCGGCCCTGTGGCTGTCGATCCTAGCGATGATCGTGGCTTATGCGCCTATTGACGCGACGGCCGCCTGGATGATGGTGCCCTATCTTGCCTGGGTCACCTTCGCCGGCGCCCTCAATCGCGCTATGTGGCAGCTCAACCCGACCTTCGCCCGCGAATAGATGGACCTGCGGTGCAATAGGGCGTAAGGTCCGTCCACTGACGGATTGCGGCATAATCGCCGCGCCGTCGGCTGAGAGAGACGTGTACTCCCGCCCTTGTCGCCACGCGAGGAGACGCGTCCCATGAAAAGCTGGTTCATTCCGCCTGTCGTCGTTCCGGCCCTGCTGGTGCTGCTGGTTCTCGTCTACGCAGCCCTGCGCGCGCCGATCTGAATGCGACCCGAATCCCGCCACCCGGAGAAGTTCCATGGCTAAAGGCCAGAAACGCAGCGCGCGCGAGCTGCGCAAACCCAAGGCCGCCAAGCCGGCGACGTCGAACGCGGCGCCGCCGCGCGACGCGCAGGCATTCCGCAATCGCAGCCCCGCCGGGGCCGCGATCGCCGACAAGAAAAAGGGCTGACACGTCCCATGCACCAGAACGTCCGATCGGGCCGCCGCAAGGCGATGCAGTATCTTGGCCGCATCGCGGGCACAGGCCAGCTGCAGCTCGACGCAACGCCGATGGGCCCGGCCAGCTACGATTTCGAGGGCTTCTTCAAGCCTGCGGGCGGGGTCGCATGCGCGGGCGAAATCGAAGCCCCGACCGCCGTGCTGCAAGGTCTGCTTGGTCAGCGCAATGTGCGGCTTGTGACCAAATCGGACCTCACGCTCGAACTGCGCCTATCGGCCAAAAAGCTCGGCCCCACGGCGCGTGTGGCCCACGTGGACGTGTCGGGCGATCTGCCGACCGATGCGGCCGCCTGGCGCAGCGTCGGCGACGAATAGGCGCTCAGCGCAGCGATTCGGCCCACGCGATCTGCTGCGGCAGGCACACGCGCGCAAGGTCGTAGGTGCGGCACGCATGCGCGCGCGCGGCCGCACCAAGCGTTTGCTGCAGATCGGGCCGCGCCAATAGGTCGGCGACCGTTGTCGCCAATTTCTCCACATCGAAAAAATCGACCAGCAGGCCCGTTTGGCCGTGCACGATCGCCTCGCGCAGCGGGGCCGTGTCGCTTGCGACGATGGCGCAGCCCATGCTCATGGCTTCGAGCAGGCTCCAGCTCAGCACGAACGGATATGTGAGATAAACATGTGTGCGCGAGAGCGCCAGCACGCGCATGAAATCGCCGTAAGGTACCCGCCCCAGGAAATGCACGCGTGCCCAGTCGGCGTCCGAGATGCGCGGGCGCACCTCTTCGACGAGGGCGTCTTTCCAGCTGCGACCGTCGACGCGCGCTGCCCCATAGCTGACGCCGTCGCCGCCCACGATCAGCACGCGCGCGTTCGGGCGCAAGGCGAGCAGGGCCGGCAACGACCGCAAAAAAATGTGCGCCCCGCGATAGGGTTCGAGATCGCGCACCACGAACGTCGCGATCTCGTCGTTTCGCGTGAGTACAAGCGGGCCGTTTTTGGTGGCAAGGTCGAGCCGCGCGTCGGAGTTCGGCACGAGTTTGTCGGTGTCGATGCCGTCATGCGCGACTGTGATGCGATCCGCGAACGAAGGCGGAAAGGTCGAGGCTTGCCAGCGCGTGGGCGAGAGGCCCGCATCGGCGATGGAAAAATGCATGTCGTTGTTGAGATTTTTCATGCGCAGGCGGCACGAAACGCTCGCATCGTGCGTCGAGAACTCGGGATCGAAATCGGTATCGATGCCGTGCACGCGGTAGTAGAATTCGCAATAGATCCCGAGCTTGGCCTTGGGCCACACTTCCTTGAGGAACAGGCTTTCGCCCCAGCCCGGATGCGCCACGATCGCGTCGGGCTCGAAGCCGCGCGCTTTGAGCGCGCGCGCATTGTGGAAGGCGGCTTCGGCGCGGATTGCCTTGGTTTCGAGGTCGGCGACCCATGGATGCACGCCGTGCGTCGAGCCGCGCGCGGGGCGGTAGGAGTTCACGCGCAAGCCGTCGAACTCGGTCATCGGCTCGGGCCGCATGGCCGTGGCTTCCACGTCGTGGCCGCGCCGTTTGAGGGCGGGGGCCAGATGGCGGAACTGGCCCGGAAAATTCTGATGCACGAACAGGAATCGCATGGCATTCCAAACTTAGCCCGTCGCTGCGATCCAAGCTACGTTCTCGACGAGCACCCCTAGCCGCGCCCCTAGCCGCGCAGGGCCGGCACCGGCAAAGCCAGATAAAGCGGCTGGCCGTCGCGGCTCAAGAACAGCGCGATGCCCGGGCGTTGGGTCTGGCGCGCTGTGCGCAAGGCGGCAGCAAGGTCGTTGGGTCCGCGAATGCGCTGGCGGTCGGCTTCGAGTAGCACGTCGCCCGGCCGCAGGCCTGCTTGTTCGGCAAGACCGTCTTGCGCGATTTCCGCGACGATCGTTTCGCCTTGGCCCCCGCGTGCCAGACGCAAGCCCAACCCCGCAACGGGTGTTTGCGGTTCTGGCGCTGCGACCGCTACGGGTGCCGCGTCCGCCGGGGCGGCGCCCAACGCGACGGTCGTTGCGATGCGCCGCCCGTCGCGCCAAATGTCGAACGTGGCTTTGGTGCCCGAGGCAAGATCGCCGACGCGCCGCGACAGGTCGCGCGGATCGCCGATGGCGGAACTGTCGAGGGCGAGGATAACGTCGCCGCGCCGCAAGCCCGCTTGGTCGGCGGGGCTGTTTTTCTGCACGGAGCCGATCAATGCGCCCTGCGCACTCGGCAGCTTGAGGGCGGCGGCCAGCGTTTCGTCGATGCTTTGCGTCTGCACGCCGAGCCAGGCGCGATCGACGCTGCCGTGCACACGCAACTGGTCAACGACCTTGCGCACGAGGTTCGACGGGATCGCAAAGCCGAGACCGACCGAACCGCCGTTTGGCGAAAAGATCGCCGTGTTCATGCCGATCACCTTGCCGTCGCGCCCGAAGCTGGGGCCGCCGGAATTGCCTTGGTTGATCGCCGCGTCGATCTGCAGGAAATCGTCGTAGGGGCCTGCGCCGATGTCGCGCGCGCGCGCCGACACGATGCCGGCCGTCACCGTGCCGCCGAGGCCGAACGGATTGCCGACCGCCAGCACCCATTGGCCGATGCGCACTGCGTCCGAATCGCCGAGGGCAACGGCCGCAAGCGGTTTGGGCGATTCGACCTTCAAGAGTGCGATGTCGGTGCGCGCGTCGGCACCGATGCGTTTGGCGGGCAGGCGCGTGCCGTCGGCGAACACGATCTGAATGTCGTCGGCGCGGCCCGCGACATGGTAGTTCGTGACGATGTAGCCGCTCGGATCGATTACGAAGCCGGAGCCGAGCCCGCGCACGCGATGCGCTTGGCGCGAGCCCTGGCCGAAAAGCGGGGCGAGCGGTGTGCCGCGGAATTGCGGCGGCACGCCTGCTTCCTCGTCGATCTCCGTTGCCGTCACCGCGACTTGCACGACGGCGGGCGAAACGGCGGCGGCGAGCTCGCTGAAATCGGGCAGGGCTTGCAAGGCCGCTGCGGCTGCCGCCGGCGCGTTCGGCGTCTGCGCGCGCGCGAGCATCGGCGACAGTGCGAGCAAGGCGACGAGCGAGACGCTGGCAAGGATCGAAGCGCGGACGGCACGAAGTTTGGGCTGCGTCATGGAGCGTTCTCCAGGTTGGCGGATAGGGCCAACATGGTTCCAGAACGCGCGCAGATGATGGCGGGAACAAGGCCGCTTCGAGGCATGTCGTTACGGGAAGTAACGAGGCAGCGGCTTTTCAGCCCGCGAAACCGAGCCAGCGCAGCAGCGCGATCGTGGCCCCGATCAGGGCCGAACTCTTGAGGGCGATCAAAGCGGTGCCGGACATGGCGGCGAGAGTGATTGCGGCAGCCCCCGGCCCGCAATTGAGTAAAATTGCCGGTCGGCTTTCGAAAAACTAGACATGCGCTCGTCGCATCGACCCGCTAAAGTTCCATGCATGAGACGCCGTTTGCCCCCCCTGAACGCTTTGCGTGCCTTCGAAGTGACGGCGCGCCATATGAGCGTGACCAAAGCCGCCGACGAGCTTGCCGTGACGCCCGCGGCCGTAAGCCACCAGATCAAAGCGCTCGAAGACCATCTGGGCTTGAGCCTGTTCGAGCGCACCAAGGGCACGTTGCTGCTGAGCGACGCGGGCCAAGCGATCCTGCCCGGCATTCGCGACGGCTTCGACAATTTCGATTCCGCCCTCGAGGCTGTCGACAATCTCGGCGACGCTGGCGTGCTCACGGTCAGCGTGGCGCCGTCTTTTGCCGCCAAATGGCTACTGCCGCGCCTCGACCGTTTCCAGACCGCGTTCCCCGACATCGACGTGCGCGTCGCCGCCTCGATGACGTTGACCGATTTCCAGCGCGACGGCGTGGACCTCGCCATCCGCTATGGCGGCGGGCGCTACGGCAATCTGCATGTCGAGCGACTGCTTGCCGAGGCGGTGTCGCCGGTGTGCAGCCCCAAGCTTGTCGAGGGTGTGGCGGCAAGCGACATCGAAGCGCTTTTGAAGACCGCAACCTTGCTGCACGACGACAGCCCCGACGAAGATCCATCCTGCCCGACTTGGCCCATGTGGCTCAAAGCCGCCGGCCTCGCCGAAATCGACGGCACAAGGGGGCCGCGTTTCAATCAGTCGAGCCTCGTCGTGGAGGCCGCCGTGCGCGGGCGTGGGATCGCACTCGGCAAAGCGCGCCTCGCGGCCGAAGACTTGGCGGCCGGAAGTCTCGTCAAACCGTTCGGCGACGGTGTGACGGTCGATTTCGCCTATTACATCGTTTGCCCGACCGCCAAGCTCGTCTTGCGCAAGGTTTCGTCCTTCTGCGATTGGCTGCGCGCCGAAGCGTCGGCCGACGGCGCCAAGTCCGGCAGCCAGCCCGCATGATCGACGGTGCTCTTGAGCTTGGCGCGGATCTGCGGGTGGTTGAGACCTTCCGCACGCCACGTGCGGCGTTTGGCCTCGAGAATGGCGAGCCGCAACGCCCACGCAGGCTCGAAAATCCGTGCCAGATATTCGATCAACACGGCCGATAGGCCAGCCGCCCGCCCAGCTGTGGAGACCGTCACGGTGAGATCGGCGCGCCGCAAAATCGCGGGCGTGTGGAAATCGCAAAACTCGAGCACGTCCTCGACATTGACGAGCGCCCCTTGCGCGCGCGCTTCAGCCGCTGCCTTGCGGTCTGCTTCGACGAAATACACGAGATCGAAGCCCGCATAGGTTTCGGGCGCAGTCGCGAAGACCGCAACCTTGTCCGCTCCGCCTTCGCGCAGGAGGGCCAAGCGCCGCTCGGCGCGCGGGCCTTCGCCGACCAGGGCGATACGCAGTTTTGCGGCATCCAGCACAATCGGCAGCATGGCGGCGGTTCCTTGTCGGCGTTGCGGAAGGCACTGTCGCAGTCGGGTGCTGGGGGCGGAATTGAGGAAAATTGAAGCGGCGGCCAAATTCCTTTGCGTCGCAAAGCGGCGGAGCAACACCTACCTTAAGCGGACATTGAGGCAAAGGAACCGCCGTTATGCCGTTCGACAGCGCCGTCCAGATACCCGTGACCGCCAAACTCTTCGATGCCGACGAGATCGGCTGGATCGCTGCCGAGGCGGCCGTCGTCGCGGCGCGGTCGGGCAAGGCCGTTCTGGTCGATGCGCATCGTGCGGTCCCGGCCTTGGGGTTGCTTGCCGCCCATCCGCGTTTGCGCCGCTTGGCCGCTGCCGGCAGCGGTCTTGTGACCGCGACCTATCTGGCGCGTTGGGACGGATCTGTCGCGTTGCCGATCCTGGCTGACGCGCAGAACTTTCTCGTCTTCCTCGGCTGGCGCGGCGGACTTGGCCTTGTCGGCGCCGAAGCGATCGCGAGCGAGCCGGGCCTGGTTCTGTCGGCTGCGGCCAATGCGCTCGAAACGGCCCGCCCGACCGGTGCGGCCCCCGGTGCCGTGCTCGTGCTCTCCTATGCGCTAGGCGGTGCGGCATTGGCCGACGTGGCCGACGATGCGCTATGGCCGCAAGCCTGGAGTGCGGCCGGCTAAACCCTATTCGGCAGCTTCCAGTATCTGCGCTGCGGGGGCGTTCCCGCGCGTCGGCACCACCACAATGCGATTGGCGTGCAGTGCGGCCCTTGTGCCCGCATGCGAGATTTCCAGCGCATCGAATCCGCCGCGCAGCATGAACACGATCTGGTCCTGCAGCACGTCGCCCGCCGCGCGCAATTCGCCGCGATAGCCCAGGCGATGGCGCAAACGATGCGCCAGAGAATAGGGCCTGCCGTCGGCATAACGCGCAAAACGCAGCACGATCGTCGCAAAACGATCGAGCGTGCTGTCAAGCCCGTCCAGCGTGTCGGCGGTTTCGAGCACGAGGCCCAAGCGGCCCGCCCGCGCATCGAGGATGGCACGTTCGGCGAGATAGCGCTTCTTCGAAACGATCGCGAGCGCGTTGGCGGGCAGAGGTTCGCCGTCGGCGACGTACACAGCATCTTCGGCGACAAAACGGCCGCCGCGATAGAGTTCGGTTTCAAGCGTCGGCATAAAGCGCCTCCTGGAAGGGGCCAAGCCCCACGCGGCGATAGGCGTCGAGAAAGCGCTCGCCCGGATCGCGCCGCAGTTTGAGATAGGTTTCGACCAAAGTTTCGACGGCGTCGGTAATCTTGTCGGCGGCAAAGCCGGGCCCGACGAGTTCGCCGATGGCACAGTCCACCCCTTCGGCGCCGCCGAGCGTGATCTGGTAGAACTCTTCGCCCTGCCGATCGACGCCCAAGATGCCGATATGGCCGACGTGGTGATGGCCGCAGGCATTGATGCAGCCCGAAATCTTGAGCTTGAGTTCGCCGATCGCATTTTGCCGGTCGAGATCGGCGAAGCGCTGCGAGATTTCCTGCGCGACCGGGATCGAGCGCGCATTGGCAAGCGCGCAGAAATCGAGGCCGGGGCAGGCGATGATGTCGGTCACAAGCCCGTCGTTCGGCGTGGCGAGTCCGGCGGCGGCAAGGGCCGCATGCACCTGCGGCAGATCGTCGAGGCGCACATGCGGCAGTACGATGTTCTGGGCATGGCTCACGCGCAGCTCGTCGAAGCTCCAGCGCTCGGCGATGTCGGCAAGCGCATCCATCTGGTCCGAGGTTGCGTCGCCTGGAATGCCGCCGATGGGTTTCAGCGAAACCGTGACCACGCCGTAGCCGGGTGCTTTATGGGCCGAGACGTTGCGCGAAACGAAGCGGCGCAGGGCTTCGTCCGTCGCTTGGGCGGCCTCAAGGGCGGTCGAGCGTGCGGGCAGGGCAGCGAATCTGGGCGATGCGAAATAGGCGGCGATACGTGCGATTTCGGCCTCGCCCAAAGCCGCTGTTGCGACGGGCTGTGCGGCGAACTCGGCTTCGACGGATGCGGCGATTTCCACGAGGCCTTTTTCGTGCACCAGGATTTTGATGCGCGCTTTGTACTTGTTGTCGCGGCGGCCCTCGAGATTGTAGACGCGCAAGATTGCCTCGCAATAGGCGAGCAGATCGCGTTCGGGCAGGAAATCGCGCAGCTTCTTGGCGATCATCGGCGTACGACCCTGGCCGCCGCCGACATAGACGGCAAAACCAATTTCGCCGCGCTCATTGCGCTTCACTTCAAGGCCGATATCGTGGACTTGGATCGCAGCGCGATCGACGGCCGCACCCGTGACCGCAAGCTTGAATTTGCGCGGCAGGAACGTGAACTCGGGATGCAGGCTCGACCATTGGCGCAGCAGTTCCGCATAGGGGCGCGGATCGACCGTTTCGTCGGCGGCGGCACCGGCAAAATGGTCTGCCGTGACGTTGCGAATGCAGTTGCCGGACGTCTGGATCGCGTGCATCTCGACTTCGGCGAGTTCGGACAGGATGTCCGGAATGTCGGCCAGCCGCACCCAGTTGAACTGCAGATTCTGGCGCGTGGTGAAATGGCCGCTGCAACGGTCGTAGACGCGCCCGATATGCGCAAGCTTGCGCAGCTGCCGGCTCGACAGCACGCCGTACGGAATCGCGATGCGCAGCATGTAGGCGTGGAGCTGCAGATAGACGCCGTTCATTAGCCGCAGCGGCTTGAACTGGTCTTCGGTGAGCTCGCCCGACAGGCGACGGGCGACCTGGTCGCGAAACTCGGCGACGCGGGCCGCCACGAACGAGCGGTCGAATTGGTCGTAACGGTACATGGAATTAGACCGTCGGGCCGTCGGCGCGGATGCGCTCGCGCAAGGACAGCGGCCGGCGCGTGGCCGGATCGATCGCGATCAGCACGGGTTCAACGACGCGGTTGGCGGCATGGTCGGCCTGCGCACGCGCGAGCAGGGCTGCTCCCGCCTCGCCGCCGGGGACAAGTTCGGCCTCTGCGACCGCGCGGGCCCAGCTGCCGTCGGCGCGGCGGAACACCGCTTCGCCGCCTTTGAGATCGTTGGCGGTTGCCGCCACCCAGTCGAACTTGATTTTGCGCGCTGCCATGGTTGTTCTGTGCCTATTCGAAATGTGAATATGATTTTCGCGCGCGGGGTGGAAGCGAGCCAGATAGATAAATTCACTTCGGTCTTTAGTATTGTTAAGACTATGAAGGTATAGGGGGAAACAAGAATGCAGATCGAAACGCCGGACGTCAAAATCCTGATTGATACGCCGCTCAAAGTCGGCGAAGGCCCGTGCTGGGACGATGCGAGCGGTACGTTGCTGTTTGTCGATATCCTGGCCCCGTGCCTCTATCGCTACGATCCGGCGGGCGGCAAGCTGCAGCGCTTCGACATGCCGAACGCGATCGGCAGTTTCGGCCTGTGCGCCGATGGGCGTGCGGTGGTGGCCCTGCGCTCGGGCGTGCATCTGTTCGATTTTGCGACGCAGAAGCTCGAATTCCTCGTGCATCCCGAGCCCGACATGCCAGGCAATCGCCTCAATGACGGCAAGGTCGGCCCGGATGGCGCGTTCTGGGTCGGCAGCATGGACGACCGGCCCGAAAAGCAGCCCGTGGCCGCTCTCTACCGCGTCGATGCGAAGGGCGGGTCCACGCGCATGCGCGACGGGCTGATCGTTTCGAACGGGCTTGCCTGGAGCCCGGACGGCAAGCGCATGTTCCATTCCGACAGCCGCCAGCGTTTCGTGCAGACCTACGATTTTGACGCGCGCACCGGCGCGATGTCGGGCCAGAAGACGATCCGCATGCTCGAAGAGGCCGACGGCAGGCCCGATGGGGCGGCGTGCGACGCCGAAGGTTTCTATTGGAGTGCGGGCGTGTCGGCCGGGCGCTTGAACCGCATTGCCCCCGACGGGCGCATCGACCGCATTCTGCAATTGCCCGTCGAAGCGCCGACGATGCCGTGTTTCGGCGGGCCCGACGGCAAGACGCTCTACGTGACCTCGCTTACGAGCAATCGCAGCGGACCCACGCAGAACGGGACGCTCCTGCGCCTGCGCGTGGATGTGGCGGGTGCGAAGATCGCGCGTTTCGGCGCGCCGCTTTAGCCCCAAAGCGCCGCGTCGGGCGGTTCGACCGAGCTGCCGTGATAGACGAGACCGGGTGCGCGGTCTTTTGCGAGCAGCAGCGGGCCGTCGATATCGACCCATTCGGCTCCTTGCGCCACGAGATGGGCGGGCGCCATCGACAAAGACGTGCCGACCATGCAGCCGACCATGATCTTGAAGCCGGCGGTGCGCGCGGCCGCGCGCAGTTTCAAGGCTTCGGTGAGGCCGCCCGTCTTGTCGAGCTTGAGATTGACCGCTTCGTACTTGCCCTTGAGATGGGCGAGCGAGGCCACGTCGTGGCACGCTTCGTCGGCGCAGACGGGGACAGGGTGGGCGACCTTGGCAAGATCGCCGTCGCGCTCGGCATGCAGCGGCTGTTCGATCAGATCGACGCCGAGTGCCGCAAGGGCCGGGGCGAATTTCGTATAGGCCGCGATGTCCCATGCTTCGTTGGCATCGACGACCAGGCGCGAGGCGGGGGCCGCTTTGCGCACGGCCGCTACACGCTCGAGATCGCCTTCGCCGGTGAGTTTGATTTTCAAAAGTGGGCGTGCGGCAGCAGAAGCTGCGGCTTCGCCCATCTTCTCCGGCGTGTCGACCGATAGCGTGAACGCGGTGACAACGGCACCCGGATCGGGCAGGCCTGCAAGCTGCCACACGCGCTTGCCCGCTTGTTTGGCTTCGAGATCCCAAAGCGCGCAGTCGAGCGCGTTGCGTGCAGCCCCTGCCGGCATCGCCTGGCCCAAGGCGTCACGGTCGGCCCCGCTTTCGACGAGATTGCGCATGGCTTCGATCGCCGCCATTGAACTTTCGATCGTTTCGCCGTAGCGCGCATAGGGCACGCATTCGCCGCGCCCGGCATGGCCTGCCGCCGCGATACGCACGGAAAGCACCACGGCTTCGGTGCGGCTGCCGCGCGAGATGCGGAACGTGCCGCGGATCGGCCAGACTTCGCGCGCGACCTCGAGCGTGCGGCGCATCAGATCCGCGCCAGCTTCTTGGCGAGTTTTGCCACACCCGTTCGGCTCGGATCTTCGACCGGCAGGCCGAGCCGGTCGGCGAGCGATTTGAGTGCGCGCTCGGCGGCCTTTGCCGTCATTTTCGACGTATTCAGGCTCACGCCGATGCATTTGGCCTTCGGGTTCGTGAGGCGCGCATGTGCAACGTTGACCGCAATGCAGTCCTCGATGCGCGGCAGCTTGTAGTGCGGCAGGCCGCGCATGTGCGGGCGGCCCGGCTCGTGGCACATCACGAGCGCGTCGGCCTGCGCCCCGTGGATCAGTGCGAGCGTCACGCCCGCATAGCTCGGATGGAACAGCGAGCCCTGGCCTTCGATCACATCCCAATGATCGGCAGGCCCTGCGGGCGACAGGGTTTCCACGGCCCCCGCCACGAAGTCCGACACGATCGCGTCGATCGACCAGCCGGAACCGGCAATCAAGATGCCGGTCTGGCCGGTGGCGCGGAACGTGGCTTTGAGCCCCAGCGCCTTCAGCGCTTTTTCAAGGGCCAGCGATGTGTACATTTTGCCGATCGAACAGTCCGTACCGACGGTGAGCACGCGCTTGCCGCTGCGCTTCAGGCCTGTCGCGATCGGGAATTCGCGGTCGGGATGGCGCACGTCGAAAAGCTGGCGGCCGTGTTTCTTGGCGGCTGCCGCGATCTCGGGCACGTCAGACAGGCGATTATGGAGGCCGCTTGCAAGATCAATCCCGGCGGCAAGTGCTTCGAGCAGCACCTTGCTCCAGGCGGGCGAGATGATGCCGCCGCGATTGACCACGCCCACGATCATGGTCTTGGCGCCTTTGCGTGCGGCCTCGCGCACATCCATGTCGGGCACGCCTGCATCGGCCTTGCAGCCGGGCAGGCGCACTTGGCCCAAACATTTCTCCAGCCGCCATTGCGCCACGCCGATCGAGGTTTTGGCCGCGAGCGCATCGGCCGCTTCGCCGAGAAAGAGCAGGTAAGGCGCCTTGATTTCCACCGGATCGATCTCCTGGTTTTGGGGGCAGACGTCGGCGATTAAACGACATTCGCTGCCGCTTTCCAACGGCCTTCGCCTCCGATAGTTTGGTGCGATGAACTACGACACGATCCTCCACGGCGGCAACCTCATCGACGGCACGGGCGCGGCCGCACGCCGCACCGACATTGCCATCGCGGGCGGCCGCATTGCGGCCATCGGCGATCTGGGTGCAGCACACGCCGGATCGCGCATCGACTGCACGGGCCGCATCGTTGCCCCCGGCTTCGTCGATGCGCACACGCACGACGATGCGGCGTTGCTCGACTATCCCGACATGCCGATGAAGATGAGCCAGGGTGTGACGAGCGTCGTGGCCGGCAATTGCGGCGTGTCGCTCGCACCGGTCGATCTCAAAGGCCCGCCGCCGCCGCCGCTCAATCTGCTGGGCGGGCAGAGCGCCTATCGCTTCAAGCGCTTTGCCGACTGGCGGCGCGCTTTCGATGCGGCCCCTTCGGCCGTCAATGCGATCGGGCTTGTGGGCCATTCGGCGCTGCGCGTGCAGACAATGGCGTCCCTCGACCGACCGGCGGATGCGGCCGAGATTGCGGCGATGGCGAATCTGCTCGAGGGTGCAATGGCAGACGGCGCGCTCGGCCTGTCGACGGGCTTGGCGTATGCGCCGGCGCGCATGGCCTCCACCCGCGAGATCATCGAGATCGTGCGCGTAGCAGCAGCAGCAGGGGGCATCTACGCCACACATCTGCGCGACGAAGGCGCGTTCCTCGAAGACTCGGTCGAGGAGGCTTTGACGATCGGCCGTGCCGCGGATTTGCCGGTCGTGCTCTCGCACCACAAAGCGGCAGGCCGTCCGTATCACGGCAAAACCAAAAACACGCTGCCGCGCCTCGACGAAGCGCGCCGCGAACAGCGCATCGCACTCGACATGTATCCCTACATCGCGTCCTCGACCGTGCTGACCTTGGCGCGCGTCGGCGATGCCGCGCGCACGTTGATCGCCTGGTCGAAATCGATGCCGCAGGCCCAGGGGCGGGACCTCGCCGAGCTTGCGGCCGAGCACGGGCTCGGCATCGAGGCCATGTGCGACAAACTGCAGCCGGCAGGGGCGATCTATTTCGCGATGGACGAAGACGATGTGCGCCGCGTGCTCGCCTGGCCTGAGTCGATGATCGGTTCGGACGGGCTGCCGCACGATACGCATCCGCATCCGCGCCTGTGGGGCACGTTCCCGCGCGTGCTCGGCCACTATGCGCGCGACCTCAAGCTTTTCCCGCTCGAAGAGGCGGTGCGCAAGATGACGAGCCTGCCCGCCAAACGCTTCGGCCTCAAAGATCGCGGCGTGCTGCGGGCGGGGGCCTTCGCCGACATCGCCGTGTTCGATGCGGCGGCGATCCTCGACCAGGCGAGTTTCGCCGAACCCAAACGCACCGCGAGCGGCATCGAGCGCGTGTTCGTTAACGGCTCATGCGTGTGGCGGGATGGCGCGCCGACAGGGGCACGTCCGGGCCGTGCTTTGGCGCTCGATCGCGCAGCACTCGATTACGCTGCCTAAACGCTTCAACCGAATGCGTCGGCGAGCATCCACAGCGCGAACCCGACCAGCAGCAGCGACGCCGACCGGTTGATGAAGCGGAACGCGTTTGGACCGATCCGGTCGCGCAAGGAAGCGATGGTGCCCGACAGCACGATCCACCAGCCGAACGAGCCCAGCACCACGCCCGCGACCAGCGACATTCCAGCGGCGCTCGAATCGCCCGCATCGGCCAGCCCGAGTGCGAGGAACAGGCCGAGGAACGTGACGATCGTGGCGGGGTTCGCGACGGTGAGGAGGAACGTCGCCGCAAATGTGCCCGCAAGCGTGCGCGCATCGACCGAGGCGGCGCGCGCAGCAGGCGCGGCGTTCCAGCCCTTCCAACCGAGCCATAGCAGAAAGGCGGCACCGCCGAGACGGAACCACAGATTGTCGGCCAGAAGATCGCCGAGCAAGGCGGCAAAGCCGAAAGCGGCGATGGCGGCGTAGAGCCCGTCGGCCAAGGCCGTGCCGAGCCCGCCCGCAATGCCGGCCAGCACGCCGTGCGACAGCGTGCGCCTGATGCACAGAATGCCGATGGGCCCGATGGGTGCCGCGATCGACACGCCCAAGATCAGGCCCTTCGTCAAAAAATCGACATCGATGCCGGTCATGGTCCGCACGCCACGACATGCGTATCCTTGGCCGAGGAGAGGGCAATCACCGTTTCCGTGCGCGCCACGCCTGGAACGCGTTTGATGCGCTCGACGATCACGCGCTCGAGTGCGGAATTCGTGGCGACACGGATCTTGAGCAGATACGACCATGCGCCCGTCACGTGATGGCATTCGAGCACGTCGGGCAGGGCTGCCATCGCAGCGACGAAGCCCGCATCGTGTTTGGTGCCCTCGAGGGCGACCGAAACAAATGCCAAGGTCGGTCGCCCGAGTTTTTCCGGATCCGTCGTAATCGACCAGCCGGTGATGATGCCGCCCGCCTCGAGCTTTTTGAGTCGCTCGTTGACGGCCGACACCGACAGGCCGACCGCTGCCGCGATCCCGGCGTAGGAATCGCGCGCGTTTTCCTGAAGATGCGCTATGATTTTGCTGTCAGTATCGTCCATAGCCGCAAAATACATGCGTCATCTTCGAGATTCTACAGATTTGTTTTGGTTTGACAGAGGTGGTATTTTCGTGTTTTCAATAATTTCTGAAAATTCGGAAGCGCCATGAATCTGCCCCCTATCGTCCAGTCCTTCGTGCTGCATTTCGGCGAAATGGGTTCGCGCTGGGGAATTGCGCGCACCGTGGGCCAGATCTACGCCGTTCTGTTCGTGTCGGCCGAGCCGCTCTGCGCCGACGATCTCGTCGACCGGCTCGGCATTTCGCGCTCGAACGTGTCGATCGGCCTCAAGGAGTTGCAATCCTGGAATCTCGTGCGGCTGCGCCATGTGCCGAGCGACCGCCGCGAGTTTTTCTCCACGCCCGAAGACGTGTGGGCGATCCTGCGCACGCTCGTCCAGGAGCGCAAAAAGCGCGAGGTCGATCCGACCCTGTCCGTGCTGCGCGATCTGCTGCTGCAGAGCCCTCAGAGCGATGCCGAAGCGCACGCACAAGCGCGCATGCGCGACATGCTGGCCCCCATGGAACTGCTGACCAAATGGTACGACGACGTCGAGCGGCTTGAGACCGAGCGCTTGATCCAACTCTTGAGCCTCGGTGCAACGATCGTCAAAGCGCTCGACGTCAAAGACCGGCTGTTTGCATTGCCGGGCCGCAAGGCTGCGGCCAAATCCCCCTGATTGGAGACGACCCGATGTTTCCGACGCCCTTCGAAGGTGCCGATCCCGTGCTGCTGGCGCGCATCCAGTTCGCGGCCAACATTTCGTTCCATATTCTGTTCCCGACGATCACGATCGCCCTCGGCTGGTTCCTGCTGTTTTTCAAGCTGCGCTACAACGCCACGCGCCAGGAACGCTGGATGGACGCCTACCGCCTCTACGTGAAGGTGTTCGCCCTCACCTTCGCGCTCGGCGTGGTGTCGGGCATCACGATGAGCTTCCAATTCGGCACCAACTGGCCCGGCTTCATGAATGCGGTCGGCAACATCGCAGGTCCGCTGCTGGCCTACGAGGTGCTGACCGCCTTCTTCCTTGAGGCGAGCTTCCTCGGCATCATGCTGTTCGGCTTCCGGCGCGTGAAGGACTGGGTGCACACGCTCGCCACGTTCCTCGTCGCGTTCGGCACCACAATCTCGGCTTTCTGGATTCTCGTGCTGAATTCCTGGATGCACACGCCGGCTGGCTTCGAAATGCGCGATGGCGTTGCGCACGCGACCGACTGGTTCGCGATCGTGTTCAACCCGTCGATGCCGTACCGGCTTGTGCATATGCTGCTGGCCTCGGGCCTCACATGTGCGTTTCTGGTGGCGGGCTTGTCGGCCTATCGTTGGCTGCGTGGCGACCGCGGGGCGGACGTCGATGCGGCCATGCGCACCGGTGTTGCGGTCGCTGCCGTCTTGATCCCGCTGCAGATACTGGCGGGCGACATGCACGGGCTCAACACGCTGAAGCACCAGCCCGCCAAGGTCGCCGCCATGGAAGGCAACTGGACGACCGGCCCCAACGTGCCGCTTGTGCTGTTCGCCATTCCGAACGAAGCCGAAAAGCGCAACGATTTTGCGATCGAGATCCCGAACGGCGCGAGCCTCATCCTCAAACATTCGCCGTCGGGCGTGGTCCCCGGGCTCGACGCGTTCGAGGGCAAACATCCGCCGGTCGCACCCGTGTTCTATGCGTTCCGCGTGATGGTGGGGACGGGACTATTGATGCTCGCGGTCGCATGGTTCGCGGCGTGGCTGATATGGCGGCGCGGCGGTATTGGGGTTTGGACCGCGCGCGGCCTTGCCGCCATGACGTTGTCGGGTTGGGTTGCGACGCTGGCCGGCTGGTACGTGACCGAGATCGGCCGCCAACCCTGGCTCGTCACCGGCGTGCTCGCGACTTCCGACGCGGCGTCGGACGTGCCGGTCGCACTGATCGGCAGTTCGCTTGCGATCTATCTGCTGCTCTACGCCGCGTTGATCGCGGCCTATGTGAGCGTGCTGTTCTATCTTGCGGGCAAGCCTGCAACCGCGATGCCCGAAGACGCGCCCAAGGGTAAACTCATCGCCGCCAGTGCCGCGGCGCGCATCTGAATCCGGAAAAGAGGAGAAACCGCAATGGCGCTTTTCGGCTTCGAACCGGATGTGTGGTTGCCCGTCGCGTTTGCCATCCTCATGGGGGCGTCGATCCTCGCCTACGTGATCCTCGACGGCTACGATCTGGGCGTGGGCATCTTGATGGGCAACGCCACGCGCGAAGAGCGCGACGTGATGGTGGGCTCGATCGGCCCGTTCTGGGATGCCAACGAAACCTGGCTCGTCCTTGGCATCGGCTTGCTGCTCGTGGCGTTCCCGGCCGCACACGGCGTGATCCTCACGGCGCTTTATCTGCCCGTGGCCTTGATGCTCGTGGGCCTCACCTTGCGCGGCGTTGCGTTCGAGTTCCGCGTCAAGGCGCAGTCGGGCTTGCGCGAGATTTGGGACCGTATTTTCGTGGCGGGGTCGCTGCTCGCCGCTGCCACGCAAGGCTACATGCTGGGCTTCTACATCGTCGGCTTCGAGCCGAGCTTTGCCGCGCACGCTTTTGCCGTGCTGACCGGCATTTGCCTGGCTGCCGGCTACGCCTTCATCGGCGCCACATGGCTCGTGCTCAAAACCGAGGGCGCCTTGCATGATCGCGCGGTCGGCATGGCGCGCACCTGCCTGTGGCTTGCGGCCCTCGGCATGGTGGCGGTGTCGCTGGCCACACCCATCGCCTCGCCGCGGATCTTCGCCAAATGGTTCTCGTTCCCCGAGATCATTCTTCTGGCACCGATCCCGCTCGTCACGGCCGGGCTGTTCCTGGCGCTGTGGATCTTCCTGCGCCGCATGCCGCGCGTCGATCGCAGCCTCGACATCGTGCCGTTTGTGGGCGCCGTCGGGCTGTTTGCGCTCGGCTTTTTCGGTTTTGCCTATTCCTTCTACCCGTATCTCGTGGTCGACCGCATCACCGTGTGGCAGGCCGCAGCGGCGCCCGAAAGCCTGATGCTGATTTTCGTCGGCGCATGCGTGGTGTTGCCGGTCATCGTCGCCTACTCGGCCTTCGCCTATTGGGTGTTCCGCGGCAAGGCGACGGCGCTGCGCTACGATTGAAGCGCGATCCGCACCGCCGCAGATGCCGACGTCTGCGGCGGCAAACGCGCCGCACCTCGCGGTCAGGCGATCTTCTTTACGAGCCCGCGCATTTTTTCGAGATGTTCCGTGTCGAGCGGGAACTGGATCGTCGTCCTGTCGTTTTCGTTCTTGGCCACGCGGCCGCGCAAACGTTCATTGATCCCGTCGATCGAAATCTCGAGCCCTTCGCCGAGGGCGCAGTTGATCGGCGGCGCCACGATCACGAAGGCTGCCGTAACTTCGGACGCGCGTCCCGACCACGTGCCGACTTCCAGCTTTGCAGTGGCCTTGGCGGAAATCTTGCGCGGTTCGTACGTGTCGTCGTCGACGCCTGTATTTTGCATCGCGGTAAGAAAGGTTTTCACCTCGCGACTCAGCGTTTCGGCTTCGCCGGCCATGTGGTCGGCGCTTGCGTTGACGGTCTGCGCGTTGCCGCTGATCTCCCCCGACTGCGTCTGAATCTTCTGGACGTTCTCTGCGACCCGCAACGCGCTGCCGGAGACGAATGAGACGTTGCGGGAGATCTCCTCGGTCGTCGCATTCTGCTCTTCGATCGCGGCGGCGATTACGGTGATGTATTCGTCGATGCTGCCGACGATCTTGCCGATATTCGCGATCGACGCGGCGGACTGGACGGACGCGTCTTGGATCGACTGTACCTTCTTGGACACGGCGTCCGTGGCACTCGCGGTCTGTTTGGCGAGATTCTTGACCTCGCTCGCGACGACGGCAAAGCCTTTTCCGGCTTCCCCGGCCCGCGCCGCCTCGATCGTCGCATTGAGCGCCAGCATGTTCGTCTGTTCGGCGATGCCGGTGATCATCTGAACGACCTGCCCGATCTCCGCCGACGTCTGCTGCAGCGCCTTCACGTCGCGTTCGGAGTTCTGGGCGAATTCGACCGCCTGCCGCGTGACCTCCGACGATTTACTGACTTGGCGCGAAATCTCCCGGATCGACGCCACCATCTGTTCGGCAGCGGCGCTCAAAGCTTGCGCGTTGACCGACGATTCCTCGGCTTCCGTGGCGACCATCGTCGCCATGCTTTGGGCGTCGCCGCTGCTGCTGCGCATGTTCTGCGACTGTCCGGCCATCTTCTTCGACGCGTCGAGAATCTGGGCGAAAACCGCGCCGATCGTGGAGCCGAATATTCCGACGAGCTGGTTGAGTTCGTTCGCGCGCTGCGCTTGTTTGTTTTTGAGAGCGGTCTGTTCCGCCTCGAGCGTTTCCGCACGCAGCATGTTGGCTTGGAACACCAGCATCGCCTTCGCCATGGAGTCGACTTCGTCTTTGAATTTGGTCGCAGGGATCGGCGTATCAAGCTTGCCGTCGGCAAGACCGGACATCGCGTTGGTCAGGTTCTTCAGCGGAACGGTGATGCTGCGGCCAAGCCAAATCGCCAATATCGCGCCCAGCAAGAACCCGGCGAGACTTGCCGCAACGACGATGTTTTTCGCGATCGTTTCGTCCTCGAGTGCTTGATGCATGGAGTGCGAGACAAAAGCCGCGGACTTTTCGGCCAGATCTTCGAGCGATCTGACCAGTTCTTGCTGGTCCTTCGCGACGCCGACGATCCGGGCATTCAGCCTCGCGGCGGCGTCGGGGGAGCGCGACAGCTCGGCAAACAATTCGCCGACAGTCGAATCGTAGCTTTTGTGCTTTGCCTCGATCGCCTGGAGTGCGCGCTGAAACTCTTTGAGTTGCGTTGCGGCTGCGGCGGGTGGACCGCTCGCCAGCGCCTTGTCGATCAGGCCGAGCGCTTGCAGCAGTTCGGCTTCCGCCTTTTTGGCGTATTTCGCGAACGCCTGGACAGTCGATTCGAAGTTTTCGCCCTCGACCGCGACGGCGACCGACCGGAAACGCAGCGCCTTTTCGAAGAGCATCGCCTGCTCGAGCTGGCTGATCGTCGTTTGCTCGACAAGAAGAGCGAGCGGCAGCTCGAAGCGGTCGACTTCCTCCAGCTCATGCCCGATCTCGGTCATCTTGTAGACGCTTACGCCGCCGACGATGCCGAGCACGAAAAGCAGAAACGCCGCGAGTGCGGACACGCGTTGCCCGATCGCAAACCCGTAAAAAAACGCCATTTTGTGCAGCTCCAGATACTAGGGAATCAGATTCCGAACGGCGGCCAGCAGATCCGCCTTCGAAAACGGTTTTTCGAGCACGGCGTCGGCCTTTTCCTTCGCCAGCGTCAGCGCCATGGCGGCGGAAACGCCGTTGCCGCCGCCCGAAATCGCCAGGATCGGCACCTTGTTGCCGGCCGCCCGCAACGCCATGATCACTTCTGCGCCGTCGATTTCCGGCATCAGTATGTCCGTTATGATCAAATCGAATTTCGCTGCCTTTGCCGCGCGCAGGCCTTCGGCACCGTCGGAAGCCATCTCGACTTGGTAATCCTGCATCGAGAGAATCATTTCGAGAGATTCGCGAACCCCCTTCATGTCTTCGATCAGCAAAATTTTCTTTTTCATTCTTCTTCCTTGGAAAAATTAAAAACGCAGAGTTAGACATAAACTTAGTACATTGTTGGCACATAAACCACTTCGCGAAGAAGTAAATCTTCTATTTCCCGCTATTATCTTTCAAGCTATTGGAATATATATATAAAAAGTGCTTCCGACTTTCGACTCGCTGACGAAAGCGAGCGTGCCTTCCCATTCCCGCGCCATTCGATACGAGACCGAAAGTCCAAGTCCGGTTCCCTCGCCAGGGGGTTTGGTCGAGAAAAACGGGCTGAAAATCTCGCCGATGTTCTTCTCTTCGATGCCGCAACCGGTGTCTTGAATTCCGATCACGAGGTATGTGCCTACTTTCAGACTGAGTTCCAGCGCCCTTGCCGGACCGATGTCTTCGCGATTCCAAAGAAGCGTCAGCTTGCCCGCGCCTTCCATGGCAAAAATGGCATTGTTCACGAGATTGATGAGCACCTGATAGACGTGGTTTCGGCGGATGCGCACGAACATTTGGTCTTCGGATGAGGTCGCTGCGACGCTCAATTCGAACCCAGTGTTCGCCTGCAGAAGATTTCGCACGAAACGGATGACGTCCTGCCGCAGGATGGCGGCGTCTACGGTTTCGATCTCCGAACTTGCCCGGCGCGAGAACCGCAGCACGTCCTGCGCGACTTTGTCGGCGATATCGACGTTTTCGGTGAGAATCTCCAGGCAGCGTTTGAGCTTGTCTTCGCTCAGCGATTTCCAGTCCTTCAGCAAGTCGCTCATGAGCTTGACGGGCTGCAGCGTATTTTTGATTTCGTGGCTTACGTTGCCCGCCATGCGGCCAAGCGCCTCCATCTTCTGGCGCTCCTGCTCGAACCGTTGGCTCTGGTAGAAATGCGTCACGTCCGACTGCACGCCCAAATACGCGATCAGGATGCCGTCGGAATCGTAGACGGGCGCCATCCGCAGATGGTTGGGGAAGCTTGTGCCGTCTTTTCGGTAGTTGAGGATCTCGATCTCGATCGTCGCGAAAGCGGCGACAGACTCCCGAATGGCGCGTACCGTATTGGGATCGGTACCGGGCCCCTGCAGAAAACGGCAGTTCCGGCCGATGACTTCTTCGCGCGAATACCCAGTGACATTGAGAAAAGCCTGGTTCACGTAGACCAGTTCCATGTCGCCGTCGACGCGCGAAATCGTGTGCGCGATGTTGCTGTGCTCGATTGACTTGACCAGAACATCGTTGGTCAGCTGGAAATCTTTCATCGCAATACGATGTTCCTTCTTCGAAAGGGGCTGGTCGATCCGCGCGAACCTACGCGATATGGGGCGCGGGCGGCCAAATTTCAGCGCGTGCCGAAGGCCGTGCAGCCGTGCGGTTCGGCCATCGAATCGGAACCTTGGCGGAACGCCCGCGCCGTCTGCTAGAACCGCCCCATGGAAATCGTCGAATTCGTGCTCGAATATCCATGGTCGCTGGTCGTGGGCGGCGTTGTGGCCGTCTATTTGTATGTCCAGGTAAGGCTCGCCGACGACGAGCCGCGCTCGGCTCCTGAAAAGCCCAAAAGCCTCGAAGGCTACGACGTCGAATGGTGCGTGGCCTGTTCGCTATGGGTGCCCGCCAAAACCCCCTATTGCAGCATTCGCGGCTGCCCGCGCCCGCACCGCTCGCTGTAGCGGATTTACGCCCCGATTCCGTCATTGCCGCAGGGGGGATGGCTGGCTATGTTGCGCCGCAACCGGTAGGAGTCGGCCCCACTTATGAAGCCCCACGGATGAAGCCCCTTAGTTTCCAGGACCTGATTTTGACCTTGCACGCCTATTGGTCGGCGCAGGGCTGCCTCATTTTGCAGCCCTACGACATGGAAATGGGGGCGGGCACCTTCCATCCGGCCACGACGTTGCGGGCACTTGGCCCCAAGCCTTGGAAGGCCGCCTATGTGCAGCCCTCGCGCCGCCCTTCCGACGGGCGCTACGGCGAAAACCCGAACCGACTGCAGCATTATTACCAGTACCAGGTGATCCTGAAGCCTTCGCCCGCGGACGCGCAGGAGCTCTATCTCGGCAGCCTCGCCAAGATCGGGCTCGACGCCAAGCGCCACGACATACGCTTCGTCGAGGACGATTGGGAAAGCCCGACACTGGGGGCCTGGGGCCTCGGCTGGGAAGTGTGGTGCGACGGCATGGAGGTGACGCAGTACACGTACTTCCAGCAGGTCGGCGGCATCGAGTGCAATCCGGTTGCGGTCGAGTTCACCTACGGGCTCGAGCGTTTGGCGATGTACATCCAGGGCGTCGAGAACGTCTACGACCTCGCTTTCAACAACGAGGGCGTCAAGTACGGTGAAGTGTTCCTGCGCGCCGAGCGCGAATATTCGGCGCACAATTTCGAGCACGCGAACACCGACCAGCTCTTCAAACATTTCCAGGACGCCGAAGCGGAGTGCAAGGCGTTGCTGGAAGCGAAGCTCGCACTGCCGGCCTACGACCAGTGCATCAAAGCTTCGCATCGCTTCAATCTGCTCGATGCGCGCGGCGTGATTTCGGTGACCGAGCGCCAAGCCTATATCGGCCGCGTGCGCAACTTGGCCAAGGCCTGCTGCGAAGCGTGGCTCGCGGGCGAAGGTGCGGCCAATGGCTGAACTGCTGCTCGAAATCCTGTCCGAGGAAATCCCGGCGCGCATGCAAGGTCGTGCGGCCGAGGATTTGAAACGCCTCGTCTGCGAAGGCCTCGGCAAAGCCGGGCTCGAATTTTCGAAGGCCGAAGCGTTTGTCACACCGCGCCGCTTGGCGCTGGTCGTGGATGGCCTGCCGCTGCGCACGCCCGATCTCAAGGAAGAGAAAAAAGGTCCGCGCGTCGGCTCGCCCGACCAGGCTATTGCGGGCTTTTTGAAGGGTGCAGGCCTTGCTTCGCTCGACGCGTGCGAAAAGCGCATGGTCGGCAAAGCCGAATTCTGGTTCGCGGTCGTCGACAAAAAGGGTGCTGCGACGGCCGAGATTCTGCCGGGCGTCATCGTCGATGCGATCAAGGCGCTGCCTTGGCCCAAATCGATGCGCTGGGGGACACACAAGATAAGCTGGGTTCGTCCGCTACATTCCATCATCGCTCTCTTCGACGGCACTGTGATTGAAGGCGCGATTGATTTCGGCGCTCCGGACTTTCGAGTCCAGAAACTGGATGCGACGTTTCCAGGTTCTTATCCAGTGACCTTCACCAATCGCACTGAAGGCCATCGCTTCCTGGCGCCCGCCGCCTTCGCGGTGTCGGGTTTCGCCGACTATCGCGAAAAGCTCGAAAATGCGTTTGTGATCCTCGATGCGGCCGCGCGCCGCGCGAAGATTTCGGCCGATGCGTCCGCCGCAGCCGCAAAGCTGGGCGTGAAGCTGCGCGACGATCCGGGGTTGCTCGACGAGGTCGCGGGCCTTGTCGAATGGCCGGTCGTGCTGGCCGGGGCCATCGACGAAAAATTCATGGATGTGCCGGCCGAAGTGCTGGTCACTTCGATGCGTGCGCACCAGAAGTATTTCGCTACTCTGAACGCAGACGGCTCGCTCGCGCGCCACTTTATCGTCGTCGCGAACATGGTTGCCGAAGACGGCGGCGAACTGATCGTCGCCGGCAACGAGCGCGTTTTGCGCGCGCGCCTGTCGGACGCCAAATTCTTCTGGGACCAGGACCGCAAGACGAAACTCGAAGCGCGCGTGCCCGCCCTCGCGTCGCGCGTGTTCCACGCCAAGCTCGGCACGGTCGCTCAAAAGGTCGAACGTCTCGAAAAACTTTCCGCCTTCATCGCGGGCAAAATCGGGGCCGACGTTGCCGCCGCAACGCGTGCGGCCCATCTTGCCAAGGCCGATCTGTCGTCCGGTATGGTCGGCGAGTTCCCCGAGCTGCAGGGCATCATGGGCCGCTACTATGCCCGTCACGACGGCGAGAGCGAGCTTGTGGCAAACGCCATCCGCGCGCACTACCAGCCGCTGGGCCCCGGCGACGCATGCCCGGCCGAGCCCGTTTCGGTCGCCGTCGCATTGGCTGAAAAAATCGATACGTTGGCCGGCTTCTGGAGCATCGACGAAAAGCCGACGGGCTCCAAAGATCCGTTCGCGCTGCGCCGTTCGGCCTTGGGCGTGATCCGCCTCGTGCTCGAAAACGGGTTGCGCTTGCCGCTGATCGTGGTCTTCGAAGCAGCGCTTGCCGCCAATCGCGGGGCGGCATCGTTGGCTGGCGAACTGCTCGCCTTCTTCGCCGACCGTTTGAAGGTGTCGCTCAAGGAAAAGGGCGTACGGCACGATTTGATCGATGCGGTGTTCGCCCTTGGCGGCGAGGACGATCTTGTGCGGCTGCTCGCCCGCGTCGAAGCGCTCGGCGCGTTCTTGGCAAGCGACGATGGCGCCAATCTTCTGATTGCGGCACGGCGGGCGTCTAATATTGCGGGCATTGAGGCCAAGAAAGACGGTGCATCGTACGACGCACCCGTCGATGCGGGCCTGCTGGCGCAAGCGGAAGAAACAGAGCTTTTCGCGCGTTTGTCGGAGGTGGAAGCTTCCGTGCGCAAAGCCGTCGGAGTGGAAGATTTCGCGGCCGCGATGCGCGCTTTGGCGTCGCTTCGCGCGCCCCTCGACGCGTTCTTCGACAAGGTCACCGTCAATGCCGACGACGCGGCCTTGCGCGCGAACCGTCTCAAACTGCTGTCGCAGATCCGCCGCACCACGATGCTGGTGGCGGATTTTGCGCGTATCGAAGGCTAGAGGAAAAAACCATGGCGAAGTGGGTCTATTCGTTCGGCGGCGGCAAGTCGGAAGGCAAGTCCGAGATGCGCAACCTGCTCGGCGGCAAGGGGGCGAACCTCGCCGAGATGAGCAATCTGGGCCTGCCCGTTCCGCCCGGCTTCACGATCACCACGGAAGTCTGCACGCATTTCTACGCCAACAAGCGCAGCTACCCGGCCGAGCTGAAGGCGCAGACGGCGGCGGCCTTGGGCGCGGTCGAGAAGATCGTCGGCCGCAAATTCGGCGACGCCAAAAAGCCGCTGCTCGTGTCGGTGCGCTCGGGCGCACGCGCCTCGATGCCGGGCATGATGGACACAGTGCTCAATCTCGGCCTCAACGACGCCACCGTCGAAGGGTTGGCACGCGAAAGCGGCGATGCGCGCTTCGCGTTCGACAGCTATCGCCGCTTCATCCAGATGTATGGCGGCGTGGTGCTCGACATTGCCCACCACCATTTCGAAGAACTGCTCGAACACGCTAAATCCGACCGCGGCTACGCGCTCGACACCGAGATGACGGCCGAAGACTGGAAAGAACTCGTCGTCGAATACAAGGCGATGGTCGAAAAGGAACTCGGCCGACCCTTCCCGCAGGATCCGCACGAGCAATTGTGGGGTGCGATCGGGGCCGTGTTCGTGAGCTGGATGAACGACCGTGCGATCACCTATCGCCGCCTCTACCAGATCCCCGAAGAATGGGGCACGGCCGTCAACGTGCAGGCGATGGTGTTCGGCAATATGGGCGGCGACTGCGCCACCGGTGTCGCCTTCACGCGCGATCCGTCGACCGGCGAAAACGCCTTCTACGGCGAGTTCCTGATCAACGCGCAGGGCGAAGACGTGGTCGCGGGCATCCGCACGCCGCAGCAGCTCACCAAAGCGGGCCGCGAAAAGCAGGGGGCCAAACTTCCGTCGATGGAAGAAGCGATGCCCGAGACCTACGCCCAGCTCGTCGCGATCCGCACGCGGCTCGAGCGGCATTATCGCGACATCCAGGACATCGAATTCACGGTCGAAAAAGGCGTGCTCTACATGCTGCAGACGCGCAGCGGCAAGCGCACGGCGGCAGCCGCCTTGCGCATCGCGGTCGAGATGGCCGAAGAAGGCCTCATCGACCGCAAGACGGCCGTTTCGCGCATCGACCCCTCGAGCCTGGACCAGCTCCTGCATCCCACGCTCGATCCCAAAGCTCCGCGCACATTGTTGTCGCGTGCCCTTCCGGCATCGCCGGGGGCTGCGTCCGGCATCGTGTGCTTCTCGGCCGACGAGGCCGAAGCGCTCGCGGCCGGCGGTAAGTCGGTCATCCTCGTGCGCATCGAAACGAGCCCCGAAGACATCCACGGCATGCATGCCGCACGCGGCATCCTCACCACGCGCGGCGGCATGACGAGCCATGCGGCGGTTGTGGCGCGCGGCATGGGCCGTGCGTGCGTGGCGGGGGCCGGCGAGATCCGCGTCGACTACGCAGCCAAAACCATGAATATTCGCGGCCGCACGATCGCGGCAGGCGAAGCCATCACGATCGACGGCGGGACGGGTGAAGTCTTCGCGGGCGAAGTGCCGACCGTGCAGCCGGAATTGTCGGGCCATTTCGCGCGCATCATGGAATGGGCCGACAGCTATCGGCGCATGAAGGTGCGCACGAATGCCGAAACGCCGCTCGATGCGCGCACGGCGCGCCGCTTCGGCGCCGAGGGTATTGGCCTTTGCCGCACCGAGCACATGTTCTTCGAGCCGTCGCGCATCTTGGCGGTGCGCGAGATGATCGTGGCGGACGACGCGCCCGCGCGTGCGGCGGCATTGGCCAAGATCATGCCGTTCCAGCGCGCCGACTTCGTCGAGTTGTTCGAGATCATGGCGGGCCTGCCCGTGACGATCCGTCTGCTCGATCCGCCGCTGCACGAATTCCTGCCGCATTCGGAAGCCGATTTTGCCGAGCTTGCGCGCACGACGGGCAAGAGCGTTGCCGAAGTGAAGGCGCGCGCCGAGAAGCTCACCGAAACGAACCCGATGCTCGGCCATCGCGGCTGCCGCCTCGCGGTCACGTATCCCGAAATCTACCAGATGCAGGTGCGCGCGATTTTCGAAGCGGCCATTCTGGTCGCCAAAACCAAGGGCGAGACGGTGATACCCGAAATCATGATCCCGCTCGTGGCCGTGCGCCGCGAGCTCGATGTGATGCGCGACCACATCGCCAAGGTGGCCGAAGAAGTGCGCGCTGCCACGGGCCAAGCGGTCGAATATTCGCTCGGCACCATGATCGAGCTGCCGCGTGCGGCCCTGCGCGCGGCCGAAATCGCGGAGACGGCCGAGTTCTTCTCGTTCGGCACCAACGACCTCACGCAGACCACGTTCGGCCTGTCGCGCGACGATGCGGCGAATTTCCTCGGCGCTTACGAGCAGCAGAAGATCCTCGTGCGCGACCCGTTCGTGACCCTCGACCAAGAGGGCGTGGGCGAGCTCGTGAAGATGGCTTGCGCGCGCGGCCGCACCACTCGGCCCGACATCAAGCTCGGCATCTGCGGCGAGCATGGCGGCGATCCGGCCTCGATCCAGTTCTGCGAAACGGCCGGGCTCGACTACGTGTCGTGCTCGCCCTACCGCGTGCCGATCGCGCGTTTGGCGGCGGCTCAGGCTGCCTTGCAGGAATCGGCCAGTGCCGCTTCGCTCGTCAAGAAACCGGCCGCCAAGAAATCGGCGCCGGCGCTCGACCGTCATGCGCGCGTGCGCTTGGATGCCGGTCGCCGCAGTGCCGCACGCCCCGCACCGGGACGCGCCGCACCGCTCGCGCGCCTCGCGGTCGCCAAGAAGCCGCCTGTGAAGAAGCCTGCCGCCAAGAAGCCCGTCGTGAAGAAGCCGACTGTGAAAAAGGCGCCGGTCAAAAAGGCGGCCGCGAAAAAGGCACCGGTCAAGAAAGCGCCGATCAAGAAGAAGCCAGCGCCGAAGGCAAAGCCTAAGACGAAAACCAAGTCGAAGCGCAAATAGCGCCTAGAAATTCGCCCAGGCGGGTTTGTGGGCGACAAGTTTGGCCTCGCCCGCGACGAGCGGGCTTGGTTTGTCGAGCGCTTCGAGGCGCAGCAAAGCAAGCCCCTGGCTGCCCGCACTCGAGCGCATTTCGCCGACGTCTGCGCCGTCGAGGCGGATCGGCGTGCCGATCGCAGGGGCAGGGCCTTCGATCGTCACGGGCAGCAGGCGCTTTTTGACAAGGCCGCGATATTTCATGCGCGCGGTCACCTCTTGGCCGACATAGCAGCCTTTTTTGAAGTCCACGCCGCCGAGTTCTTCGAAACCGTTTTCGAGCAGCAACGCGTCTTCGACAGCAAGATCGCGGCTGCCGTCCGGCACGCCATGCGACAGGCGCAGCGCTTCGTACGCGTCGAGCGTGCCGGGGGCGAATGCTGCGGCGATTTCCGCGAGGCGCGCGGCGGGCACGAGGGCACGCACGCCCAAGGCGGCCAAGCGCGGATCGACATAGACGATGCCGTCGCCCTGTTCCTTGGCGGCACCTGCCGTGTCGGGCAGGCCGAAAGCTTCGGCGGCACCCTCGCCCCAGAAGGCGGCGGCGACGAAGCTGTCGTCGGCGACGAGTTCGATCTTGGCGCGCAGTTTATAGATTTTGAGGCGGCGGAGCAGATCGTCGCGCCGTGCTGCTTCGCAGTCGAGCAGCACCGTCTCGCCGAGGCTGCCCATGAAAAACTCGTGCAGGAAGCGCCCCTGTGCCGTCAAAAAGCCCGCATGCAGCGCGCGGTCGAGGGCGATCTTGGCGGCATCGCTCGAGACGAGGCCCTGCAGAAAGCCGATGCGGTCGGGCCCGGCGATGCGCAAGACGGCACGGGCGGGAAGGGGGGCGAAAAAGCGGGCAGACATGGCGGCAGCTCCGATGCGGGGGCGGGCTCGATCCCTAGGAGTTAGGTGGCCGCCCCTGCGCTTGGCAAGGGTGCTGTTGGAGCCTATAACGCGCCTATGCCCAAACATATCTGCTTCCTCGACGATTCGGCCGAATATGACGGCTTCAGCCCGACCAGCCGCCCGCTCGACGGGCCGCAAAAAGCGGTCGCGTATTTGGCGGCTTCGCTAGCCCAACGCGGCCATCAGGTGACGGTCATCACGCGTGCCGAGACCGTGCTCGCCTGCGACGGCGTTTCCTATCCCGGCTGGCACGGCGACCGGCCCGAGCAATGCGATCTGCTGGTCGCGGTCGGCGACCCGACCTTGTTCGATCTCGTCAAAAACGCCGGCACACGCGTGCTGTGGGTGGCAGGGGCGGCAAGTGCCCTCGACACGCCGGGCTGGCAGGGCGTCTGGCAGCGTCTCGCCCCGCAGCTCGTGTTCCGTACCGATGCGCAGCGCGATTTTGCGACGCTGCATGGTCTGCCCGCCCACGTGATCGGCGACGCGCCTGCACCGTCGTATGTGGAAGATATGGTCGCTGCACCGGCCGCACCGCCCTATGCGGTCACGGTGTGCCATCCGCTGGGTGGTCTCGAAACGCTTATCGATCTTTGGACCGCCCATGTGTATCCGGCAGCGATGGACGCCGAATTGCATGTCTATTCGAGCCTGCTCGACCGCGCGGCATTGAGCGGCTTGGTCCCCGCCGACATTGCCGCGATCCACGACAAGGTGCAGGCGGCGGCAGCGCAGGGCGTGCGCGTGAAGCGCCCGCAGCCCGATCCGCAGATGGCCGACATCTATCGCCGCGCGCGTGCCTTCCTGCATCCGGCGCGCAGCGACGAAGCGCTGGCGCTGCAACTCGTCGAAGCGCAGGCGACCGGTTTGCCGGCCGTGACGTTCGCGGCAAGTGCGGTCGCGCGCATCTTCGTGCTCGACGGCTCGACAGGCTTCGTTGCCGAAGATTCCGCCGCCTATGCGGCCGCGACCTTGCGCTTGCTGGCGGGCGAAGAGCCCTACGGCGCCATGGCTGCAGCCGCACGCGAATTGCGGCGCGGCCGCAGTTGGGCCATCGCCGCTTCCGAGTGGGAAGAGCGCTTCGCATGAAGGTGCTTTTCGTCGCCTCGAACCGGATCGGCGACGCGATGCTGGCATCGGGTGTGTCGGCGGAATTGGCCCGCCGCTATCCGCAAGCGCGCTTCACGATCGCCTGCGGCCCGGCGGCAGCGCCCTTGTTTGAGGCGATGCCGCAGCGGGTGCGCACGATCGTGCTGCGCAAGGGCAAGTTCAAACTCCATTGGTTCGCGTTGTGGCTGCGCACGGTTGCGAATTTCTGGGACATCGCGGTCGACATGCGGGGCTCGGGCCTCGTGTGGTTTTTGGCAGCGCGCAAGCGCGCGCGTTCGACGGGGCGCGACGACTCCATCCATCGCGTGGAAGATGCCGCCCGCGTGCTCGATTTCGCACCGCCGCCGGCACCGGTGCTATGGCTGTCGGACGAAGCCAAGCAAAAAGCCGCCAAGCTGCTTGGCGACGGCCCGACCTTGGCACTCGGGGCCACTGCCAACTGGTCCGGCAAAATCTGGCCGGCCGAACGATTTTTGGCGTTGGCCGAAGCTTTGACCGCACCGGGTGCGGTGCTTGCGGGCGCGCGCATCGCCGTATTCGGCGGGCCGGGCGAACAGGCGGCTGCGGCGCCCTTGCTCGCTGGCTTGGGTTCCCGCGCGATCGATTTTGTCGGCACCACCGATCTTGCGACTGCGGCGGCGGCCATCGCGCGTGCCGATCTTTTTGTCGGCAACGATTCAGGCCTCATGCATATCGCGGCGGCTTCCGGCGTGCCCACGCTCGGGCTGTTCGGGCCGTCGGACGAACGAAATTTCCGGCCCTGGGGCGCGAGCACGGCCTATGTGCGCACGGCCGAAAGCAAAGATGCGCTTTTCGCGCGCATCGACTACCAGCCGAACGGTTCGCATTCGCTGCTGACCTCGATCGCGGTCGAAACGGTTGAAGCGGCGGCGTTGGACCTGTTGCGCCGCGCCAAGCGGGAAGCGGCATGAAGCTCTCGGCCCTCATCGTCGCGCGCAACGAAGAGGGCCGCCTGCCGGCGTGCCTCGCAGGCGTCGCTTTCGCCGACGAAATCGTCGTGGTGCTCGACCGCACGACCGACGGCAGTGCCGCCATCGCGGCGGCGGCGGGTGCACGCATCGTCGAAGGCGAATGGCCGCGCGAGGGCGACCGGCGCAACGAAGGTATCGCCGCGTGCACGCATGAATGGGTGCTCGAGGTCGATGCCGACGAATTGATTGGGCCCGACCTTGCCGCCGAGATTCGCCGCACGGTCGAAACGAGCACGGCCAGCCGCCATTCGATCCCGGTCGACAACTATATCGGCACGCGCCTTGTGCGCTACGGCTGGGGCGCTTCTTTCGGCAAGTCCGGCTATTGGGGCCTGTTCCGCAAGGGCACAAAAACATGGGGCCGCGAGCGCGTGCATCCGAAGCTCGTGCTGACGGGCGAGGCGGGTGCGCCCTTGACGCACGCGATTCGCCATGAGGTCGACCGCAATCTCTCCGAGACGATACGGCGCCTTGATCGCTACAGCGACGCGCGCGCGGCCGATCTGCGCGAGACGGGCGACCGCGACGACACGAAGCGCTATGTGCGGCGCTTCTTCTCGCGCTTCTGGAAATGCTACGTCGCGCGCAAGGGCTATCGCGAGGGCGGCTACGGGCTCGTGATCGCGGCCTTGGCCGGGCTGTTTCCGCTGGTCTCGCATCTCAAAGCCAAACACGAATCGCCGCCGGATCTTCGAGGCTAGGGGCGGCGATGGCGCGCATCGTCCTTGCCGACGACGGGGTCGTGTTCGACGGCAAATCGCTTGACGGTAAAGCGGCCGGCGGCGGCGAGACGGCCTTCGTGCGGCTTGCCGAAGCCTTCGCGGCACAGGGTCACGACGTGACTGCAACCGCGCGCGGCGCGGGCAGCCGTCGCCATCGCGGCGTCGATTGGGTGCCGCTCGGCACGAAGCTGCCGGGCAAGGCGGATCTGTTCGTCGCCAATCGCAGTCCGCATCTGCTGGCCTTGGGGGCCGATGCGCGCCGTCGGTTTTTTTGGCTGCACAACGATGCGCGCTATCTCGCGAAGCCGCGCTATGTCCTTCGCATGCTGCGCCATCGGTCCGAGCTTGTGTTTGTGAGCAACGCGCATCTGCGCTCCGCCCCTTGGTGGCTGCCCGCGCGCGCGCGGCACGTGATCCCGCTCGGGCTCGATGCGTCGTTTCGCCAAGAGACCGAGCGCGCACCGCCGCCGCCGCTCGCACTTTACGCCGCCAACCCGCTGCGCGGCCTCAGCATGCTCGCCCCCTTGTGGCAGAGCGAGATCGCGCCGCAAGTGACGGCTGCGCGCCTGCAGGTGCATACCGGGCTCGGCCTCTACGGTACGCCGCCCAAGCCGCGCACGGCTGCGGCCATGCAGGAAGCGATCGATGCTGCGCGCGCGGCCGCGGGTGAGCAGCTGACATTGGGCGATTTGATCGACCACGCGCAATTGGTTGCAACGTTGCGCCGCGCGCGGGTGTATCTCTATCCGGGCGATCCGACGGAGACCTTCTGCCTGTCGGTCGCCGAGGCGCAGGCGATGGGCGTGCCGTGCGTCGTGTTGCGCAACGGCGCATTGCCCGAGCGCGTGGTCGACGGCGTTACCGGCTTCGTCGTCGACGGGCCGGCTTCGTTTGCCGATGCGGCACGGCGTCTTTTGATCGACGACGCGTTGTGGACTGCCCAGCACCGCGCATGCCTTGCGTCGCAAGGAAAACGCAGCTGGGGCGACATGGCGCAGGATTTTGCGCGGAAAGCGGGTTTGTGATGCGAGTTCTCGGCGTGATGGCGGGGGCACCGCAAGGCGGGGCCGAAGCGTTTTTCGAACGCCTGATGCTGGCGTTGCCGCAAACGGACATGGAATGCGCCGCAACGATTCGCAGCAATACGGCGCGCGCCGAGCGCTTGCGCGCGGGCGGTCTTGCCGTCACGCAAGCGCCGTTCGGCGGCTGGTTCGATTTCGGCACGACATGGGACATCGCAAACGCGATCGACCGCTTCAAGCCCGACATCGCACTCGCCTTCATGAGCCGGGCGGCGGCCAAGCTGCCGGGGCGTTACGTGCTTGAGCACAAACCCGTCTATGTCGGGCGCTTGGGCGGCTACTACGATCTCAAATACTACAAACGTTGCCGCCATCTGATCGGCAACACCAAAGACATCTGCGACTGGATCGTCCGCCAAGGCTGGCCCGCCGCGCGCGTGGCCTATCTGCCGAATTTCGTCGATGCCGCGCACGCCCCAGCCGTCGACCGGGCGGCCCTCGATACGCCCGCTGACGCCAAACTCGTGCTGGCGTTGGGTCGTCTGCACGAAAACAAAGCGTTCGACGTGCTGCTGGCCGCACTCGCCAAGATGCCGAAAGCCTATCTTTGGATCGCCGGCACAGGCCCGCTCGAAGCCGATTTGCGCGCGCAAGCGCAAGCGTTGGGCATTGCATCGCGTATGCGGTTCCTGGGCTGGCGCGAGGATACGGCCGCCCTGCTCGCGGCGTGCGACGTGCTTGCTTGCCCATCGCGCGTCGAACCGCTCGGCAACGTCGTACTCGAAGCCTGGGCGCAGAATCGCCCCGTGGTCGCCGCTGCCGCTTCAGGCCCCGCTGCTTTGATCGAAAACGGCCGCAACGGCTTGCTGGTGCCCGTCGACGACGCGGATGCGCTGGCCGCAAGCCTTGTGCGCGCCTGCAACGACGCTGCCTTGGCAAAGGGGCTTGTGCAGGAAGGCGTATTTTCGTACCAAAAAGCCCATACAAAAGAGGCGGTCGTGCGGCTTTACGGCGAATTCTTCGATGCGGTGAGGCGATAGCATGTGCGGCATTGCCGGCATGATGCTGGTTCCGGGTGCGACATTTCCGGCCCGGATGCTTGAACGCTTTGCCGCCGCCATCGCCCATCGCGGGCCCGATGGGACGGGTACTTACGAGGCGGGCGACGTCGCGTTCGTCCACAATCGTCTGGCGATCGTCGATCTCGTCACCGGCGACCAGCCGCTGCGCGAGGCGGGTGGTGCGGTGCTCGTCGCCAACGGCGAGATCTACAACCACGTCGAACTGCGCGCGCGCCTTGCGAACTATCCGTTCAAGACGCAGTCCGACTGCGAACCGCCGCTCGCGCTCTACCGCCAGAACGGGCCCGACTACGCGAGCGCGCTGCGCGGCATGTTCGCGATCGCTTTGCACGATCCCCGCGCGGGGCGGCTTGTGCTCACGCGCGATCCGTTCGGCATCAAGCCGCTTTACTATGCGCAGACCAAAGACGGCGTTGCGTTCGCGTCCGAAGCGCAAGCCCTGCGCGCGGCGGGTTTCGGCACCGGCACCCTCAATGCCGACAAGCGCGCGGAACTTCTGGAACTGCAGTTCCAGACCGGCGAGGCCACGCTGTTCGACGGCATCGTGCGCGTGTTGCCCGGCGAAACCTTGGTGCTGTCGGGCGGGCGCATCGTCGCGCGCAGCCGGGTTCAGGCCTTGCCCTTGGGCGGGCCTGCGAATATCGGTGCGGACGAAGCGGTCGATGCGTTCGACCGCGTTTTCCAAGACAGCGTGCGCGTGCACCAGCGCGCCGACGTGCCCTACGGTATGTTCCTGTCGGGCGGCATCGATTCGGCTTCGGTCCTCGCGATGATGGCGCGGCTCAACGAGCGGCCCGTCCAGGCTTTCACGGCCTTTTTCCCCGACACGAACGCCGCCGACGAGCGCGGGGCAGCGGCGCGCGCTGCGGCCGCGTGCAGCGCCGATCTCGTCGAAGTGCCGGTCACAGCCGCCGATTTCTGGGCGCATCTGCCTGCCATCGCAGCCGCCATGGACGATCCGGCGGCCGACTACGCGATCGTGCCGACCTGGCTCCTCGCGCGCGCAGCGCGCAAGCAAGGCCTCAAAGTCGTGCTGTCGGGCGAGGGCGGGGACGAACTGTTCGCTGGCTACGGGCGCTATCGCAGCGTCGTGAAACCCTGGTGGCTCGGCGGGCGCGCGATGCGCCGACGCGGCACGTTCGACGGGCTCGGGCTGCTGCGCATCGACACCAAAGGCTGGCGCGACGGCATGCAGGCAAGCGAGACGCGCGCGCGGATCGAGGCGCGCACGCCGTTGCAGGTGGCGCAAGCCATCGACATCGACGCGTGGCTACCCAACGATCTCCTGGCCAAGCTCGACCGCTGCTTGATGGCGCATGCCGTGGAAGGCCGCACGCCGTTCCTCGATCCCGAAATGGCGGCGTTTGCCTTCGCACTTCCCGACACGCTGAAGCTGCACCGGCGCTGGGGCAAATGGCTCGTGCGCCGCTGGCTCGACCGCGTGCTGCCGGCAGCGCGCGCGTTTGCACCCAAGCAGGGGTTCACAGTCCCCGTGCAAAGCTGGATCGCTTCCGAGGGCGCAAGGCTGGGGCCGCTCGTGGCCGCGTCGGCCGGCATTGCCGAGATCGCCGACCGTGCCGCCGTCGTGCGTCTGTTCGAAAAAGCGGCCGACAAACGGCGCGGCTTTGCCGCCTGGAGCCTGCTGTTCTACGCGCTGTGGCATCGCCGCCATGTGCTGGACCGCAACGACGACGTCGATACTTTTGCAGCGCTCGAACAAGCGCGTGCGTGAATGACCAAGGAGAATCGCCGATGACCGACCGGATCGTGCTGCGCCGTCCCGACGATTGGCATGCGCATTTGCGCGACGGCGAGATGCTGGCGACCGTAGCCCCGTTCACGGCCCGCCAATTCGCGCGCGCGATCGTGATGCCCAATCTCGTGCCCCCGGTCACGACTGTCGAAGCGGCAAACGCCTATGCCGCGCGCATCCGCAAAGCGGCGGGGCCCGGCTTCGAGCCGTTGATGACCTGCTACCTCACGGACGCGAGCGATCCCGACACGATCGAGCGCGGCTACAAAGAAGGGGCGTGGGTCGCGGCCAAGCTCTATCCCGCCCATGCCACGACCAACTCCGCGCACGGCGTTACGGACATCGCGAAAATAGCTCCCGTGCTCGAGCGCATGCAGCGCATCGGCATGAAGTTCCTCGTGCACGGCGAAGTGACGGACAAACACGTCGATATCTTCGACCGCGAGGCCGCCTTCATCGACCGTACGCTGGCCGGGCTCGTGCGCGATTTTCCCGCCCTCAAGATCGTGTTCGAACACATCACGACCAAAGAGGCCGCCGATTTCGTGGCCGCCGCCCCTGCGAACGTCGCGGCGACGATCACGCCGCATCATCTGATGATCGACCGCAACGCGATCTTCGAAGGCGGCATCCGGCCGCATCTCTACTGCCTGCCCATCGCCAAGCGCAGCCACCATCGCACGGCGCTGCGCAAAGCCGCAATCTCGGGCAGCCCCAAGTTTTTCCTCGGGACCGACACGGCCCCGCATGCCGTGCATGCCAAGGAAGCCGCTTGCGGCTGTGCCGGCATCTTCAATGCACCCGTCGCCCTCGAGGCCTATGCGCGCGTGTTCGACGAGGAAAAAGCGCTCGACAAGCTCGAAGGGTTCGCAAGCCTCTTCGGCCCCGCCTTCTACGGCCTGCCGCTCAACGAAGCGCGCATCGCCCTTGTGCGGGGCCAGGCGACCGCACCCGACCGCGTGCCGGGACCGGCGGGCGATATCGTCGCCTATCTCGGCGGCCAGGCGCTCGGCTGGCGGATAGAAGCCGCCTAGACTAGACTTCGCGCGTAAATCGGAAGGGGAGAGCGCCATGGAAGGCTGCATCGTCGGTTGGTCGCACGGCAAGTTCGGCAAGCGCGAAGGGCTCGATCTGGAAGCGCTGCTCGCTGAAGTCTCGGTCGGCGCCTTGGCCGATGCGGGCCTCGGCCCCGATGATGTCGACGAAATCTATGTCGGCCATTTCGGCGGCGGTTTCGTGAAACAGGATTTCCCGGCCTCGCTTGTGATGCAGGCCTCCGAGCGTCTGCGCTTCAAGCCGTCGACGTGCGTCGAAAACGCGTGCGCGACCGGCTCGGCCGCCGTGCATATGGGGTTGACCTCGATCGCGGCCAAACGCGCGCGCGTCGTGCTCGTCGTCGGCGTGGAGAAAATGACCGAAACGCCGGGCGATGTGGTCGGCGGCATTCTGATGAAGGCGAGCTACGTCAAGGAAGAAGACCGCCCGGGCATGAGCTTTGCGGGTGTGTTCGGCCAGATCGCCCAGCTCTACGCGCAGCGCTACGGCGATCCGTCGGACGCGATGGCGCGCATTGCGGCCAAGAACCACAAAAACGGCTGCGCCAATCCGTTCGCGCAATTGCGCAAAGATCTCGGCTACGAATTCTGCCGTACCGTGTCGGACAAGAACCCGTTGGTCGCAGGGCCGTTGCGCCGCACCGATTGCAGCCTCGTGTCGGACGGTGCCGCCGCTCTGGTGCTGGCCGATCTCGAAACCGCGTTGGCGCTCAAGAAGGCCGTCGCGTTCCGCGCCGTGCAGCAGGTCAACGACTATCTGCCGATGAGCCGGCGCGACATTGTGGCGTTCGAGGGCTGCGCGCGCGCCTGGAGCCAGGCTTACGCGCAAGCGCGCGTGCGTGTGGACGATCTGAAACTCGTCGAGACACACGATTGCTTCACCATCGCCGAACTTCTCCAGTACGAGGCGATGGGTTTGGCCAAGCCCGGCAAGGGCATGGAGATGGCGCTGTCGGGGGCGACCGAAAAAGACGGGCGCCTGCCGGTCAACGCCTCGGGCGGGCTCAAATCCAAGGGCCATCCGATCGGTGCGACGGGCGTGTCGATGCACATCATGGCGGCGATGCAGGCGACCGGGACCGCAGGCGACATGCAGGTCAAGAATCCAGGTCTTGCCGGCGTGTTCAATATGGGCGGGGCTGCTGTTGCCAATTATGTATCCATTTTGGAACCATTGCGCGTATAGTACATTTTCTTATTGCTGTTTTTGTTGGTTTCAGGGGAAACACCGTGACTTTGCGCGTGAAGCTGTACGTGCTGACGCTCGTGCTGTCGGCCATGGCGTTGGCATTTGTCGTCGTTCGCGCCAAGGAGGCCCTGGATCTGCGTGCCGCCGTGGCCCAGGCCCAGGCGATCAATGCGATCGCCGACCGTTATCTTGCTGCCGCCGCCGATTGGGCGGTCGAACGCGGCACGGCGAATACGGTCATCGCAAACCCGGCGGCGGCGACACCGGCCCAGCGCCAGACGATCGCCCAGCGCCGCCAGGCAGGCGATGCCGCCTTTGCCGAAGCTGGGCGCCTTGTGGCCGCGGCCGATTTTCTGCCCGCCAACGCCCGCCAAGTGCACGAACGTGCAGCCGAGCGTCTGCGCAATCTCGCCGCGTTGCGCGCGCGCGTCGACGCGGCAGGCGCCGTCGAACCCGAATTGGTGCGCGACTGGTTTCCGGCGATCAGTGCGCTCGTGCTTGCGAGCATGGATGTGCGCATGGAAATCGAGCGCCAGCTCGATCCCCAAGCGCCGCAAGCACTGCGCACGCTGTTCGAGGTCAAAGGTTTGCTTGCGACGATGAGCGAATTCGCGGGCCGCGAGCGCGGCGGGGTTGCCGGCATCATCGTCGGTGGCCGGCCGCTCAGCGTGGCCCAAGCGCTCGGGCAGGGCGAAAACCGCGGCCAGATCGCGCTCGCCCAATCGCGGCTCGACACGCTGGTGCGCAGCGTGGACGCCGACGTCGCGCGCGCCATCGGCGAGGCGCGTGCGGCCTATTTCGACAATTTCGGCCAGCTGCGCGCGCGCGTGATGGCGGCGGCCAATGCCGGCGAGCCCTATCCGATTGCAGCCGGCGAATGGTTTGCCCAAGCGACGGCCGCCATCGAAAAAATCATCGCCGCCCAGGCTGCCGCGACCAAAGCGGCCGAAGCCAAAGCAGCAGCCGAATCAGCGGCGGCCAGTGCGGCGTTCACGTTCAATCTCGCGGTTGCGGTCGTCGTGCTCGCGATCGCAGCGTTCGCGCTATGGATGGTGGCGGTCCAGATCGCAGGCCCCTTGCTCGGCATGGCGGGCGCTATGCGCAAGCTCGCGGACGGCGACCTTGCGACAAGCGTGCCCGGCGTCGGGCGACGCGACGAGATCGGCAGCATGGCCAGTGCGATGGAAGTGTTCAAAGTCAACGCGACCGAGAACGAGCGCCTGAAGGCAGCGCAGAAGGAAAGCGAAGCCCAGGCCGAAGCGCAGAAACGCAAGGCCCTGCGCGACATGGCCGACACCGTCGAACGCGAGACCACGTCGGCGATCGCCAAAGTGGCGGCCGCAACCGCGTCCGTCGATGACGTTGCCGACGGCATGGCCAAACGTGCCGTCACGGTCGGCGAGAACGCGCAGTCGGTCGCAGCCGCATCCGAAGAAGCGCTCAGCAACGCCCAGACCGTCGCCTCTGCCGCCGAAGAGCTCACCAGTTCGATCCAGGAGATCTCGGTCCAGATCGGCCGGGCGAGTGTCGCCACGCGCGAAGCTGTCGAAACCAGCGCCGATGCGCGCGCCAAAATCGGCGCGCTTTCGGCCGCCGTGGGCCGCATCTCGGATGTGACCAAACTGATCGGCCAGATCGCGAGCCAGACCAATCTGCTGGCACTGAACGCCACGATCGAGGCCGCGCGCGCGGGCGATGCGGGCAAGGGCTTTGCGGTCGTGGCTTCGGAGGTCAAGAATCTCGCGAGCCAGACTGCGCGTTCGACCGAAGACATCGACCGCCAAGTGGCCGAAATCCGCGCGGCAACCGACGAGGCTGTGGCCGCCGTGGTCGCGATCGCCGAGCGTATCTCCGATATCGATACGGTCGCCAACTCGGTCGCGGCCGCTGTCGAAGAGCAGGGGTCTGCGACGCAGGAGATCGCGCGCAACGTCTCCCAGACCACGTTGGCCGCCCAGGAAGTGTCCACCCGCATCGCTACCGTATCGAGCGATGCCGACGAAGTCGGGCGCCGCTCGGTCGAGATGCGCGAGTCGATCGCGGGTATGACATCCAACATCGAACAGCTGCGCGCAGCCTTGGTGCGCGTTGTGCGCACCTCGACCGAGGATGCCGACCGGCGCATGTTCAAACGTTTTCCTGTCCGTCTCGCGGGCAAAATCGACGGTGGTGCAAAAGTTTCCGTCGTCGATGTGTCGCAAAGCGGGGCGTTTCTTGCCGAAGCACCCGATTTTGTCGCCGGCGCGCGCGGCCGCCTGACGATCGACGGATTTTCGCAAGCCCTCGATTTCGAGGTGCGCAGCGCCAAGGACGGCGAAGCCCACGTCGCCTTCACGCGCAATCCCGATGCTGCATGGCTGGCATTCGTAGCGCGATACGCGAAAGATTGATTTCGTTGGTGATTTGTTGACGGTTTGGCCGTAGCTTCGCGGCCATGAAAGGTCCCGTTCTAATCGTCGATTCACGCGCGGAGGAAAGGCTGCGCACGGCCCAAGGCCTGTCGCAGGCGGGCTTCCAGGCCGTGCCGGTACCGACGCCGCAGGACGCACTCGACAAGAGTCCCGCACTCGAGATGCGTTTGGCCGTGATCGAGCTCGACGCCTTTCCGCCCGAGGTTGCGGCAGATGCCGGCGGGTTCAAAGCGCGCTGGCCTAATATCGGCATCGTCGCCTTGGCAAGCGCCAAGCGCGGCAAGACCGACACCGAAATGCTGGCGGGCGCGCGCGCGATCGGTGCGCACGCTTTCTTCGTGCATCCGGTCGCACCCGCCGATCTTGCGCGACGCTTGGACGAGCTTGCGCGCCAGGGCTACGGCGCGCCCGAGCGCCGGCGGACCGCCCTCGTCGTCGACGACAGCGAAACGATCGGCGAAATCTTGCGCGCCTTCCTCAAGAAAAACGGCTTCAACACGGTCGTCAAACCGACGTGGGAAGCGGCCTTGAGCGGCTGGGACACGCTCGGCGTCGATCTCGTTTTCACCGACATTTTCATGCCCGGCATGGGCGGGGTCGAAGGCATTCGCCATGTGCGCGCCAATTGGGCGGCGGTGCCGATCGTGGCGTTCTCCGAAGGGCTCGGCGGTCGTATGGACCCCGACCAAGCGCTGCTGGCGGCGCAGAAGATCGGCGCGGACGCGATCCTGTCGAAACCGTTGAGCGAGCCGCGCGTCATGGCGGCGGTGCGTAGCGTCTTTGCGCCCCGCAAAACGCGCGCCTCGGCCTAAAGAAGAATCGGCACGTAACCATCCTCGCAAGCGGTGCGAAGCGGTTTGGACAAGGCTCAGGGCAAGCCATCGTCCAATCCGAGGAGGTCCCAACGTGCCGAAAACGCAAGCCGCCGCTGCTTTTGCGCGCGCCGAACGCGCCTTTATGGCCCATTTGCCGGATGCCGGCGCTGCTATTGCGGCGTGTCTTGCGGCCGACCCTGCGCATGCGGTTGCGCATGCGGTGCAGGGGCTTGGCGCTTTGTCGTTGGGTCGGGCGGCTTTGCGACCTGTCGCGGTTGCTGCCTACGGTCGCACGATCGCGTATGCAGGTACTAATGGGCGCGCGGCTGCTTTTGCCGCCGCGCTGGGGCTTTGGCTCGACGGCAATATGCTGGCGGCCGCTGCACGCCTCGAAGCGCATCTCGACGCCGATCCGAGCGATGCGCTCGCCTTCAAGCTCGCGCACGGTATCCGCTTCATGGGCGGCGATAAGCCCGGCATGCTGCGCGCGAGCGCCCAAGCCGCACGGCGCTTTCCGGCGGAAGAACCGCTCGGCAGTTTCGTGCTCGGCTGCCATGCCTTTTCGCTCGAAGAGGCCGGCGACTACAGTGCGGCCGAAGCGGTCGGCCTTGCCGCCGTCGAAGCCGACGCCGCCGACGCATGGGGCCTGCACGCGGTCGCACATGTCTACGAAATGACGGGCCAGCCGTTGCGCGGCGCCGACTGGTTGGAAAAGACCCAGCCCGATTGGCAGCTCTGCAACAATTTCGGCCTGCATGTCGCGTGGCATCTTGCCTTGTTCCGCCTCGAGCTGGGCGAAGGCGAGGCCGCACTTGCGCTCTACGATTCGGCGATTCGGCGTACACCCAGCGACGAGTATCGCGACGTCGCCAACGCCGTGTCGCTGCTTGTGCGGCTCGAGCAGCTCGGCCATTGCGTCGGCGACCGCTGGGCAGCACTCGGCACGCATGCGCAGAATTTCGCGGCCGACGATGCGCTCGTCTTCGCCATGCTGCACCGCCTGGTCGCAGCCCAGCAGAGTGGTGCGGATGCGGCGCGCACGGCGATCGCACAGGCGCTCGATGCGCTTGCGCAGCAACCGCATGATCAGGGGCGCACGGCAGCGCGCGTCGGCGCCAAATTCGCGCGCCTGATCGATGGCCAATCGGTCGACGACGCCGATCTCGACGCATTGCTCGCGGCCATGCCTGCAATCGGCGGCAGCCACGCCCAGCGCGACGTGTTCGTGCGGTTGCTGGCCGAGCGCGCCTTCCTGCGCGGCGATTGGATCCAGGCCCGGCGCATTCTGGCGTTCCGCCATCGCAACCGCGCACCCGACCGTTTCAGCCGCGAATTGCTGCAGCGCCGCCGCGCCGCCGCGCGACCGGGCACGGATCTACGCACCTGAATCGTCCGCCGGCCCGCCCGCCCAGGCTCGGCTGGCATCGCCAGCCGAATCCTGCAATCGTGCGGAAATGTCTCTCGATCCGCTCGACCTTTCGCTCGACCGTCCTTTTGCGGCGCGGTTGACGCACCCGGAATTGGCACGACTTTTTGTGTATTGGGCGAAGCTGGCGCGCGGCAGCGTGCCAACGTACAGCGCGTTCGATCCGTTGGCGGTCGCCTTCAGCCTGCCGCATCTGCAGCTCTATCGGCGCGTCGATGGCGGCGACGGCAACGGCGACTATCGGCTCGATCTGGTCGGCGAGAGTGCGGCACAGCTCATCGGCGCCAACAATCGCGGCAAATTGCTGTCCGAGGTGCTGGTACCGCATCGTCTGCCAGAGCGTCTCGCCTTGTTCGGACGGCCGCTTGCCGACGGGCTGCCAATCGCGTATCGCAGTTTCCTCGCGAACCCGGGCCGCGAGCATCGGCTGCAGAAGCGGCTGCTGCTGCCTTTCGCCGAAGGCGATACGGGGCCCGACCTCCTCATCGCGATGGTCGTGGGGTTCCAGATCGAACCCCACCAGGTGCCGATCCCGGGCCGCAGCGAGGGCATTCTCGAGACGATCGCTGCAAGCCGTGGCGACGTGGACGCGGCGGCAGCCGGATAACGACAGATAGGACAAGGACATGGACGCGTTTTTGGTTTCAACAGGCGTTGTCGCTTTGGGGGAAATCGGCGACAAAACACAGCTTTTGGCTGTTCTGTTGGCGGCGCGTTTCCGCCAGCCTGTCCCCGTCATTCTGGGCATTCTTGCGGCCACGCTGCTGAACCACGCGCTGGCGGGCTTTGTCGGCACGCTTGCTGCCGACTTTCTGGCCGGGCCCTGGCTGCATTGGATCGTCGGCGGTACGTTTCTGGCCGTGGCGGCGTGGGCGCTCGTGCCCGACACGATCGACGACAGCGACGCCAATCGTACGCTCGGCGCAGCGGGCGCTTTTCTGGCCACTTCCGTCGCGTTTTTCTTCGCCGAGTTCGGCGACAAGACGCAAGTTGCAACCGTGACGCTAGCCGCACGCTTCGGCGATTTGATACCGGTCGTGGCGGGTACGACGCTCGGCATGCTGATCGCCGACGTGCCGGCCGTCTATCTGGGCGAACGGTTTGCGGGCCGCCTGCCCGTTGCGACGATCCGCTATGCCGCCGCCGCCTTGTTCGCCGTGCTGGGAATTGCCACGTTGGCCGGGTTCGGATTCTGAAAAAGGCGCAAGAACCGGGCTGATGTCGGCCCGTCTTCGGCGCCTAGGTCGCAGCCATGAACGTCGCAAAAATCCAATCGCGCATGGATGCCCGCACCTGGGCGCTGCTGCTGGCCCTTTCGGTCTTGTGGGGCGGCTCGTTCTTCTTTATCGGCGTGGCCGTAGGCGAAGTGCCGCCGCTTTCGATCGTGTTCGCGCGCGTCGCATTGGCGGCGACTGCGTTGCATCTGCTGCTGGCGCTGCAGGGGCGCACACTCCAATTCGATCGCGCAGGACGGCGCGCCATACTCGGCATGGCGCTGCTCAACAACGTCGTGCCGTTCGTGCTGATCGTGTGGGGCCAGGTGCAGATCGCAAGCGGCCTTGCCGCCATTCTCAACGCCACGACGCCGTTGTTCGGCGCCGTCGTCGCGCATCTCGCCACGCGCGACGAGAAGCTCGACACCGCCAAGATTTTCGGAATCGCGGCCGGGTTCGCGGGCGTTGTGGCGATGATGGGGGCCGCCCTCGGCGACGCGGCGGCGGCCCCTTTGTGGGCGCAGGTCGCATGTCTGGCGGCGGCTTTGTCCTATGCTGTGGCGGGCATCTACGGGCGGCGCTTCAAGGCGCTGGGCCTCGCCCCGCTCGAGATCGCAACCGGCCAAGTGACGGCGTCGGCCGTCTTACTGTTGCTGCCGATGCTGCTGATCGACCGGCCCTGGGAACTTGCGATGCCGTCGGTACAGGCACTGCTCGCTTTGGCGGGCTTGGCACTGCTGTCGACGGCACTTGCCTATATCCTGTTCTTCCGCATTCTCGCCGTTGCGGGTGCGACGAACTTGCTGCTCGTCACGTTCCTGATCCCGGTTACAGCGATCGTGCTGGGGGCAGCGTTTTTGGGCGAGACGCTGGCGCTGCGTCATTTCGTCGGCATGGCGCTGATCGGCATTGGCCTTGCCGCGATCGACGGGCGCGTGTTCGCGAGGCGCCGCCGCCAGGCTTAGTCGGCGTCGGCCCCGACGGTCTCGGCGACTGCCACGCGGTTGCGGCCGGCGTGTTTGGCCGCGTAGAGCGCGCGGTCGGCGCGCGCAAGCATCGCCTCGATCTTTTCGGCGCCGCCGCCGAATTCGGCAACGCCGATGCTGACCGTCACGCGGAACTTAGGCGGGGCGTCGATTTCGAGCGCCTCGACCGCTGCGCGCAGCCGATCGGCGAACAGGCGCGCATTGTCGGCCGACGTTTCGGGCATCAGCAGCGCAAATTCCTCGCCGCCGATCCGTCCGAGTATGTCGGAGCCGCGCATTGCCGCCATCGCCGTTTCGGCGATGCGCTTGATCGCGACGTCGCCGGCGGCATGGCCCCACGTGTCGTTGACCTTCTTGAAGAAATCGATGTCGAGAACCGCGAGCGACAGCGCGCGGCCATAGCGGCGCGCGCGCTCGACCTCGTTGGCGGCTTGCTCCATGAACGCGCGCCGCGACAAAGCGCCCGACAGATGGTCGCTCGACGCGATCTGGCGCAGTTCGAGCTCGTCGACGACGAGCTTGGCGAAACTGTCGAGGACGGCGATCTGCGTTTCGGGGAATTCGCGCGGTTTGGTGTCGATCGCGCACAGGCTGCCGATATTGTAGCCCTCGGGCGTCCGCAACGGGATCCCGGCATAGGCGCGGATGAAAGGCGGACCGACGACCAGCGGGTTCTGCGCAAAGCGCGGGTCTTCGGTCGCGTCGCGCACGATCAGCGGTTCGGACGTTTTGATGGCATGCGCGCAGAACGAAGCGTCGCGCGTGGTTTCGCACGTATCGAGGCCGCGTTGGGCTTTGAACCATTGGCGATGCCGATCGACCAGCGACACCGCGCATATCGGTACATTGAGGACCTGCTGCACGAGGGCGACGATTTTGTCGAACGGTACTTCGGCGACCGTGTCGAGTACGTCGTAGCGGTTCAGCGCGCGCAGACGCCCTTCTTCGTCGGAAAGCTTAAGTTCGGAGAACATCGGCATCCTCCTTCAAGCGCGCCATCACTGCCGCCAGCTGCTGGGGGTAGGACTCGAATATCGTCGAAAAGTTCGACTGGGCCGTCGCCGCATCGCAGCCTTCGTTGAGCAGCGCGGTCGCGAGGGTTGCGAGATTGCGCTCGCGCTGGACGATGCTGGCCGCAAATGCCGCCGACATCCTGCCCGGCGCCAACGGTGCGACCGTGCGGGCCGCAAGTTCTGAGGCGATCTTCAACATGTTCGCCCCATCTTGTGTGAATGGCAAAATGTTCAAGCCGCATAAAACGCAGAAAACGGTTAACGCGACATTACCGTCCGCAAGATCTGCACCAACACCGCCGCCAGCATTGCGATGGCGGCGAGAAACGCGATGCCGAAGCCGGGGCCGCGCTTTTTCGGATCGGCAAAATAGCCGGTCGCGTAGAACACGCGCGCGAGCGCCCACACCGCCCCGCCGATCCCCGCCCAGAGATCGCCCACCCACAACGCGCATAGCCACAAAGCCGGCAGCAGCACGACGAGCTGCTCGAGCGTGTTCATCTGCACGCGCACGCGCTTTTCGAATTCGACGTCGCCGGTCATGGCGGGGGCGGGGATCTTGTAGGTGGCGCGCGCCTTGCCGACGACAAGCGTCGTCCAGACATAGACGCCGAGGGCGAACAAGGTCGCGAGGCTTGCGAGCGGAAATTCCATTGCCTTATTCCGCCGCGCGCGCGGCGGCCGCGAACGACGCAAGACAGTCGTCGCCGAGCGGCTCGAGCGGCGCAAAGTCGCGCGCCGCGATCCAGTCCGGCCGCTTGAAACGGCGGATCGCGTTGTCGCAGCGATTGAGCGAGAGATAGACGATCCAGCGCGACCACGGCGTGAGGTTCGAGCCCGACGCGTGCACGAGGCACGAACGGAAGATGAGGATGCTGCCCGCAGGACCCTTCGGCGCCACGATGCCGCCGCGCTCGACGAGCTTGGTCACGGTGTCGTTGTCGATTGTCCAGAGCGGATAGCTCGTGGTCGTCGTGTCCCAGCTCGACTCGATGGCGCCGCGCTTGTGGCTGCCGGGGATGAACATCAGCGGCCCATTGAACTCGTTGGCCTCGGCCAGGAACAGCGCGATGTTGAAGGCGTTGGGCTCGGGCATGTCGTCGTCGGCCTTCCAGGTCGCGTAGTCCTGGTGCCATTGCCACACGGCCCCGTCGAACGCGGCTTTGGCGTTGACCTTGAACTGGTGCATGTAGAGCCGGTCCGAGCCCAGCAGCTGGGCGCCCGGTCCCAACAGGCGCGGATGGCGCGAGAGCGCTTCGTAGACCGGGTTCCAAGTCTGCAGATGGAAGGCCGAGCGCGGGGCGCTGCTGCCTTTTTCGCGCACGACTTCGTCGCGCTGTTGGGCGAAGGCGCCGGGCAGTTCGGCCGTCAGCGTTGCGATTTCGGTCGGCGAGAAGACGTTCGGAATGAAGATGTAGCCGTCGCGGTCGAAAGCTTCGATCTGGCTGTCGCTGAGTTTCATCGGCTGCCTCCCCAAACTGTAACATTGTTTGCGGTATCATCGCGCGAATCGACCGCAAGCGAAAGGGACTTGGGGGAAACGTGGACCAAATCGTCGACAGGATTCTCGCCGTTTTCGACCAGCCCGAAGGCCATGCGCATTACGGCGAAGGGGTCAGCGAGCGCGAACACGCACTTCAAGCGGCCCTGCTTGCCGAGCAGGCCGGTGCGCCGTCGCCGTTGGTTGCCGCGTGCCTGCTGCACGATATCGGCCATCTCCTGCACGGGCTTGGCGAAGACATCGCGTCCCGCGGCGTCGATGCCAAGCACGAAGCCGTGGGGGCGGCCTATCTCGCGCGCTATTTCACCGACGATGTGGTTGGGCCGGTCGCATTGCATGTCGACGCCAAGCGCTATCGCGTGGCCGCCGATCCGCCTTATGCCGCGACCTTGTCGCCCGCTTCGGTGCGCTCGCTCGCCCTGCAAGGCGGGCCGATGGATGCCGACGAAATGAAGCGCTATATCGCCAAGAAACACGCGATCGCAGCCTTGCGCCTGCGCGAGTGGGACGACCAGGCAAAGGTCGTCGGGCGTGCCACGCCGGCACCGGCGCATTTTCGCGCCGCATTGGCCGCGTGCCTGCGCGCGTCGGCCGAAGCCGGCGTCTGACGTTCAGACGAGCGTTCGGCGGCGCAATTCGTAGAGGGCGATCGCGGCGGCGTTCGACACGTTGAGGCTTTCCACGCCCTTTTCGATCGGGATGCGCACCATAAGGTCGCAGCGTTCGCGCGTAAGCCGGCGCAGGCCTTCGCCTTCCGCACCCACCACAAGGGCGATCTTGCCGGTGAGGTCGGCGGCGTTGATGTCGGTCTGCGCTTCGCCCGCGAGGCCCACACACCAGAAGCCTGCGGCTTTGAGCCGGTCGAGTGCGCGCGCAAGATTGACCACGCGCACGAAGGGCACGCGCTCGAGCGCACCCGAGGCGGCTTTGGCCATCACGGCCGTCGCCATTGGCGAATGGCGCTCGGGCAGGACGACCGCCGCCACGCCGAAGCCAGCACAACTGCGCAGAATGGCGCCGACATTGTGCGGGTCGGTGACTTGGTCGAGCACCACGACGCGCGCATTGTCGTTGTGCTCGGTCGCGCGCGCGATGTCGTCGAGATCGGGATCTTCGAGGCCTTCGACCAAAGCGGCGAGGCCTTGATGCACGGCCGCACGCGGCAGCAGGCGGTCGATCTGCTCGCGGCTCAGGATTTCGGCATCGGGCAGGCCGCGCGGATGGTCCTCGGCAAGGCTTGCCAAGCGCGGCCCGATCGAAGCGTCGATTTCGGCGGCGAGTGCAATGCGCAGCACTTTGCGGTTCGGATTGGCAAGGGCCGCCAGCACGGGATGGATGCCGTAGAGCCAAACCTTGTTGCCGCCGGCCTGCGGCTGGTTCGGGTCGATAGGGCCGGGGATGAAGGCGCGCGGCTCGCGTGTTTCGCGCGGCGGGCGTGGAGCCTTTTCGACGCGCGGGCCTTTTTCGAAGCGCTGGCCGGGCTTGAAGGAGTCGCCTTTGTAGGCGGGTTTGCCTTCAGGCCGGAATTTTGTTGACCCTGGTTTGCCAGAAGCGCCGCCGCGTTCGCCGCGCTCCAGGCGCGGGTTGCGCGCAGGCCCGTCGCCCTTGTCGGCGAAGCGCTTGTCGTCGCGCGGACCTTTGAAAGACGGTTTGCCGCCCTTGAAGGTCGCGGGTTTGGCGTTGGAACCGCGCGGACGGTCGGGATGTTGCGACCCAGGTCGTTCGGACCCGCGTCCGCTGGACTTGTCGAAACGCGGTGTCCGGTTGCCGTATTTGCCGGTCGGAGGCTTGCCTTTGCTCATTCCTGGGCTTAATATGCCTTATTACGGTAGGGTTCAAGTCGCCTCTCGTCGATCGGGCCGGAGTTGTCCGGAAAGGTCGAGGGGGACGGCTTGTTTTGTTGTGAGGTTTAGGGATTGACTTCGGCCCCCATTTCTCTTTAAACCTCGGGTCCGTGCTGCGGACCCTTCGGAGGCTAAGAACCCCGGGGTCATCGGCATTCCGCCAAAGGCTCGATACTTTCGCCGCGTGCGGCCGTCCTTAAAGGGACTGGTCCTGCGTCGTTCGGTTCGGCCAAAAGCGGACCAGTCGGTAGGAGGGGTGGCCGAGCGGTCAATGGCAGCAGACTGTAAATCTGCCCTCTCCGGAGTTCGAAGGTTCGAATCCTTCCCCCTCCACCACTGGCCCAAGCCCTGGGTCGCGACGATTAAGGGCGACGAAGCGGCGGCGACAGGACGGTAGGACGAACCTTTGGAGTGCTGATCGGCGGGTGTAGCTCAATGGTAGAGCTCCAGCCTTCCAAGCTGGCTATGAGGGTTCGATTCCCTCCACCCGCTCCAGGCGCCGAGCGCACGAAGACGACGACGAGACGACCCGAGATTTAGGCAGCAACCGCAGGAAACGGACGATCGGAAGCCCCCATGTCGAAAGCTAAATTCGAGCGGAACAAGCCGCACTGCAACATCGGAACGATCGGCCATGTCGACCATGGCAAGACGTCGCTGACGGCTGCGATCACGA